>JGI25331J36430_1000373_pt1 | contig 27815 bp, 27 predicted proteins | sample HigsolmetaAR206D_FD_36430 | JGI IMG/M metagenome (IMG submission 36430) | reverse complement strand
CTGCGGCCGCTGCTCGCCGCCGCTTCCACCGCCGCTTCCGCCGCCGCTCCCGCAGCCGCCGGTCGCGAGCACGGTGACGGCCGCCAGGGCGGCGGCCCCCGCCCGCACGGCACGCCATCGGCGGACGTGCCGCTTCGGCCGCACCGCAGCCGGGCGCGGCCGTCTGGAACGTTCGGTCACGAGAAACTCCAAGCCGGGACTTCCCGACGGCAGATTTGATCACCCAGTGCGATCGGTTAATCACACTGGAGTCAGATGTCTACCATGAGTGACCGCCGCATTGCACAGGGAAGCCGAATTACGAAAGGGAAAACTTTCCGCCGCCGCTCCCCGAGCACNCCGGCGACCTGCNCAATCGCCGTTTGCCGCAGATGACCGGCAGGAAACGGAAGCGAGGATTTGCCCGAAGTGGCAGCGGGNCTTGCAACCTGCTGCAACATCAGGTGCTTTCACCCCACCGCCGCNGAAGCCGGGACGGATTCTCCCCAGCCGGGATCGGCACCGTGACCTGGGACGATATGGCACTCGGCGGCTTTTGAGGCCACCGGTCAAAAAAGGCTTCAATTCTGGGCGAAAAATCAGTTGGCCCGCAGGCGGAGCAGGCTCTAGGGTCGGCAGACATGCACACCTGCGCTGCCCCTCCCGGCGGTGCGGCCGCACCGGCCGCCTGCGCGCCGGCGTTTCGCCGGCTGCGCACGAGGCCGGCCTCAGGCCCGCACGGCCGCTGAATCGCCGACCGCGACGGTTCTTCTCGCCACCTGAGTGAGGGACGGCTTTCCCGGGCACCCGTGAAATATCCGGGAAAGTCGCCGTTTTCGCTGCGTTCTTTCGCGTGCCGTCGCTTCTGCGCGGGCCTGAGGGCTTCAGCCGCCCTTGACCGCCGTGGACGGACGGTTCGGACGTCTCCACCCCTGTGCGCCGTCCGTCCCCGTCGCCGGCCCGTGCCGGCAGCGAAGGACAGCGATCGTGCAACGCAGGAGAGGCAGCAGAACAAGCGCGCGCACCGGGCGGGACTGGACCCGCCGCAGCCTTTCGCAGAACTTCCTGGCCGACCCGGCCGCCATCGGCCGCTACGTCCGGGTCGTCACCCGTGATCTGCCCGGCGGGGCGCTGGTCGTGGAGGTGGGAGCGGGCGATGGACGCATCACCCGGGCGCTCGCCGCACACGCCGGGGCCGTCATCGCCTATGAGATCGATCCCGTCCTGGCCGGACGGCTGCACGCGGCCTGCCGTCCCCTCGGCAACGTGCGGTGCGTGCCGGGTGATTTCCTGAGCGCCCGGCCGCCCGCCCGGCCGTTCCACCTGACGGGCAGCATCCCCTATGCGGCGACCTCCCGCATCGTGGACTGGGCGCTGGCCGCGCCGTCCCTGGCCTCGGCCACCTTGATCACCCAGCTGGAGTACGCGCTCAAACGCACCGGCGGGTACCGGCGCTGGAGCCGGCTGACCGTGCTGACCTGGCCGGTGTTCACCTGGCGGCTGGCCGGGCGCATCGACCGGCGCGCCTTCCGCCCCGTCCCGCGGGTGGACTCGGCGATCTTGCGCATCGAGCGGCGGGAGCGTCCGCTGCTGCCGCCCGGCCTGCCGGCGGGCTACCGGCGGTGCGTGGAGATCGGCTTCGGCGGCCGCGGCGGAACCCTGCACGCCTCGCTGCGCGGCGCCTACTCGCGTTCCCGGGTGGACGCCGCGTTCGAGGCGGCCGGGCTCGGCCGGGACACCGTGGTGGCCTACGTGCACCCCGACCAGTGGGTGCGGCTGTTCAAGGCGCTGCGCGGGCCGGGCCGCAGGCCGTCCCCGGCGGCTCCCGGGGACGGTCGGCGGCAAGGGCTTACAGCAGGGAGGTCAGCAGCGCCCTGGTGCGCTCGCTGTCCTTGCCCTTGGAGAAGTCGCCGGCGACGAAGTCGGTGACGCCGTAGTCGGCCAGGGCCCGGATGCGGGCGCCGACGGTGTCCTCGTCGCCGATGATGGCCACGTCCTCGGGGGCGGCCACGCCCTCGCGCTCGAGCATGGCCCGATAGGACGGCAGGGTGCCGTACACCTGGTAGACCTTGGCGGCGCGCTGCCGGGCGGCGTCGACGTCGTCGGTGACGCACACCGGCAGGATGGCGACCACCCGGGGCGCGGGACGCCCGGCCTCCTGCGCGGCGGCGGTGATGGTCGGCACGATGTGGTCCCGCAGGGTGACCGGGCCGGTCATCCAGGTCACGGTGCCGTCGGTGCGGCTGCCCGCCAGCTTGAGCATGCGGGGGCCGAGCGCGGCCACCACCACCGGGACCCGGCCGGCGCGGGGGGTGGACAGCGTGATGTTCCCCGCCAGGGTCTCCCCGGTGAACTGGGCCGGTTCGCCGTCCAGCAGCGGCAGCAGGACCGACAGGTACTCGCTCATGTGCTTGAGCGGGCGGGAGTAGTCCAGGCCGTACATGGCCTCGATCACGACCTGGTGGGACAGGCCGATGCCGAGGGTGAGCCGCCCGTCCAGGGCCAGCGCCGCGGTCAGCGCCTGCTGGGCGAGCACCGCCGGGTGACGCGGGTAGGTGGGCACCACCGAGGTGCCCACCTCGATCCCGGGGACCTGGCTGCCGGCCACCGCCAGCGCGGTCAGCGCGTCCACGCCGAAGATCTGCGTCACCCATGCCGAGGCGAAGCCGTCGTCGGCCGCCCGCCGCAGCTCGTCGCGGAGCCTGTGCAGGGCGTCCGGGCCGCTGGGTTCGTTCAACACGATTCCGATACGCAAAGCCGCCTCCCTGTGATCGCGGTCATGCTACGCCGCGCCCGGCGGCCGGGACGATCGCGGGGTTTTGCGGACGAGGCGTCTTCGGGCCGCCCGCCGGCCCTCCCTTCGGGGTGCCTCGCCGGAGGGAGGGCCGGGGCGCTCAGCGGGCGGGGACGGCCACGCGCATGGTCAAGACGCCGTCGCGTTCTTCGACCGGGGTGCCGAACTCGGCGGAGGCGGCCCGCAGCCGGTCGCGGATCCAGGCCCGTTCGTGCTCGACGGCCAGGCGGGTGCGGCAGTAGTCCAGCGCCAGCGGGACGGCGGTGATCTCCCGCGGCCCCGCGGCGTCCAGCGTGACCAGCCACAGCAGGCCCAGGTCGTTGTGCAGCTGGGCGTCCACGGCGTAGTCGTCGATGAAGTCGCCCAAGTCGTACAGGATCGGGCCGTCCACGCCGTGGAAGACGTGCGCCGAGTGCCCGGCGACCAGCGTCGCCCCCGCCTCCAGCAGCTGCCGGGCCGCCCGGCGCACATACGGCAGGGGCTCGGCGGTCATGTTGGGCCCCCAGTGCGGGGTGACCAGCACGGCGTCGCAGCGGGCGCGCAGGTCGGCGATCCGCTCGCGCACCCAGTCCGGGACGCCGCAGGAGAGGTCGGCGTAGGCCACCCCGGGGCGGTCCGGCCCGGCGGCCATGTCCGCGGGGTGGTCGGTGAGCCCGAGCACCCCCAGCCGCATCCCGCGGGCCTGCAGGATCACGCCGGCCCTGGCGTGCTCGGCGTCCGGGCCCGCGCCGACCGTCTCGATCCCGGCGTTCTGCAGGTGCTCGCAGGTGTCCAGCAGGGCGTCGGGGCCGAAGTCCAGGGCGTGGTTGTTGGCCAGCGTGACGCAGTCGATCCCNAGCCAGGCCAGGGCCTGGGCCGCCTTGGCCGGGGCGCGGAAGTGGAACAGCTTGCCCGGCGACCGCCAGGGGGCGCCGCGTTCGGAGATGCAGCACTCCAAGTTGAGGACGGCCAGGTCCGCGGTGGCGAACCAGTCCCGCACCGCCGTGGAGAACAGGTCGTGGGAGGCGGCCACGCCGAGCCGCTTGGCCACGTCCCGGCCCAGCATCGCATCGCCCGCCAGCGCCAGCGTGATCGACATACCGTTCACCCCATTTCCGGGCACAACTCCCCATAAAGGGGTTTTCATGTCACTTACCCGGAATTTCACAATTCAGCCGGGGCGGTGTCAGCGCAGGCGGCGCAGGAAGGGATCCCAGGGGCGGTTCGGCACCAGCCGGATGCGGGCGTCCACCGCGACGACCCCGTCCGGACGGGCGATCAGCGGGTTGAGATCCAGCTCGGCGATCTCGGGGCGGTCGGCGGCCAGCCGGGACAGCCGCAGCAGCGCCTCGCGCAGCGCGGGCAGGTCGGCGGGCGGACGGCCGCGGTGCCCCCGCAGCAGCGGGGCGGCGCGCAGCCCGTCGATCAGCTCCTCGGCGTCCACGTCGGTCAGCGGCGCCATCCGGGCGCAGCGGTCGCCCAGCACCTCGGTGGCCACCCCGCCGAGCCCGAGCACCACCACCGGGCCGAAGATCTGCTCCTGGATCACCCCGGCCAGCACCTCGACGCCGTCATCGGCCCGTTCGCCCACCATGGCCTGCACCAGCACCCCTTCGAGGGCGTCGCCGAAACGCTCGGCCAGCTCCCGGTGGGCGCGGCGCACCTCCGCTTCCCCGGACAGGCCGAGGCGCAGCGCCCCGGCCTCGGTCTTGTGGACGACACCGGCGGCGTGCGCCTTCAGCGCCACCGAACCGCCCAGCTTGCGGGCGGCGGCGACGGCCTCCTCCTCGGTGCGCGCCCACCGCCACGGCGCCATCGGCAGCCGGTAGGCCTCCAGCAGCTCCATGGCCTGGTCGGGGGGCAGCCAGCCGCCGTCCGGGCACCGCTTGAGGAAGCCGCCGACGATCCGGTCCGCCCGCTCGCGGTCCAGGTCGGTGAACACCGGCTCCGTCCCCTGGGGGCGGCTGCGCCGGCGTCCATAGGAGGCGGCGTGGGCCAGCGCCGCCGCGGCGTTCTCCGGATAGGCGTAAGAGGGCACGCCGTCCCGGTTCACCGTCACCGTCTCGGCCTGCCCCAGCGTGACCGCCACCAGCGGCTTGCCGCCGCACCCGGCGACGGCGGCCGGCCTGCCGACCGCCGTGGGGACGGCCACCGCCATGACCGCGTCCACGCCCTCGTCGGCGGCGACCGCCGCCAGGGCGGCGCGGAAGGCGCGCGGCGGGACGGCGGCGGTGGCGTCCACCGGATTGTCCAGCGACGCCCCCTCCGGCAGCAGCTGCCGCAGCCGCCGCCGGGTGGACGCCGACAGCTCCGCGACGATCAGCCCCCGTTCGGTGCAGGCGTCGGCGGCCAGCACCCCGGCGCCGCCGGCGTTGGTGACGATGGCGACTTTGGAGCCGCGCGGGTAAGGCTGGTGCGCCAGCAGCGCCGCGGCGTCCACCAGCTCCCCCAGGTCGTCGGTGGCGACGATCCCGGCCTGGGCGAACAGCGCCCGGCGGGTCACCTCGGGGGTGGCGACGGCGGCGGTGTGGGAGGCGGCGGCCCGCCGTCCCGCCTGGGAGCGCCCGGCGATCACCGTCAGCAGCGGCATCTTGCGGCCCACCCGGCGGGCGGTGCGGGCGAACTTGCGCGGGTTGCCGAACGACTCCAGGTGCAGCACGCCCAGCCGGGTGACCCCGTCGGACTCCCACCACATGAGCATGTCGTTGGCGCTGACGTCGAGCTTGTCGCCGACCGAGGCGAAGGAGGAGATCCCGATGCCCAGCCGCGACAGGTGGTCCTGCAGCGCGATGCCCACCCCGCCGGACTGCACCACCACCCCGGCCGTCCCGGGCCGGGGGTCGCGCGGCGTGAACGTGGCGTCCAGCCCCGCCCCCGGGTCGGCGACGCCGATGCAGTTGGGGCCGACCAGCCGCATGCCGTAGCGGTGGCAGGCCTCCAGCAGGCGCCGCGCCTGCGGCTCGGTCAGGCCGGAGGAGATCACCACCAGTGCCCGCGCCCCGCGCCTGCCGCACTCCTCGGCGGCCTGCGGGACGATGTGGGCCGGGACGGTGAGGACGGCCAGGTCGGGCGGCTCGGGCAGCTCGGCGACCGACGGCACGCACCGCACCCCCTCCAGCTCCCGCCCGGCGCGGGGGTTGACCGCGTAGACGGGGAACGCGGCCGCCGCGTGCAGCCGCCGCAGCAGCGCGTTGCCGACCGAACGCCGCCGCCGGCTGGCGCCCACCACCACCGCGCTGGCCGGACGCAGCAGCGGCCACAGGCTCTCCACGGTGGCCAGCCGCTCCCGGCGTCCCACCGCCTCCAGGTACTCCTCGCTCTGCTCCAGCGGGATCTCCACCTCCACCAGGTCGGCGCGGTCGGTGCGGCGCACCGACATCCCGGTGTCGGCGAGCACCCGCAGCATCGCCTCGTTGCGGGCCAGGGTGTCGGCGCGGAAGCACCGCACGCCGCGGGAGCGGGCCAGTGAGCCGAGGTGTTCCAGCAGCAGCGTGCCCACGCCCCGGTGCCGCATCCAGTCGGCCACGACGACCGCCAGGTCGGCCACGCCGTCCTCTTCCGTGGGCTCATAGCCGGCCACCCCGATCAGCTCGCCGTGCAGCCACGCCCCCAGCGCCGCGTGGTCGGGTCCCGGCGGGCGGCACAGCTGCCACGCCGCCCGGTCGGCCATGCCCGGGTCGATGGTGAAGAACCGCAGATACCGACTCTCCGGTGACAGGCCCGCGTGCAGGGCGCGCACCTGCTCGCGGTCCGCACCGGTCAACGGGCGGATCTGGATCTGCACGCCGTCTTTCAGCAGTGCGCTGACCGGCTCGGCCGAAGTGACATCGAGGTGCACCTGGGTGGTCATACCGCCAGCGTGCGCCGCCTACCGCCCGGTCGAGCAGCGGCTAAAGCCCGCGGCCTGCCGGGACTTTCGCCCCCTCCCCGCCGGACGCCGCGCAAGGAGGCTGGAAATGGGAATGACGGGAAGGTGGGTGCGATGGAGCGGATGAACACGCTGGATGCGGGGTTCTACTTCGCCGACAGCGAGCAGGCGCCCTTGCACATCGCCTCGATCACGGTGCTGGAGGGGCCGCCGCCCTCCCGCGAGGAGATGCTCGGCGTCCTCACCGCCAAGCTGCCCAAGGTGCCGCGCTACCGGCAGCGGGTGCGCACCGTGCCGCTGAACCTGGACCTGCCGGTATGGGTGGACGATCCCCGCTTCCGGCTCTCCTACCACCTGCGGCACACCGCCCTGCCGTCCCCCGGGGGACGGCAGGAGCTGCAGAACCTGGTCGGGCGGATCATGAGCCAGCGGCTGGACCCCACCCGGCCGCTGTGGGAGATGTGGGTGGTCGAAGGGCTGGCCGGCGGGCAGTGGGCGCTGATCGCCAAGGTGCACCACTGCGTGGTGGACGGCGTCGGCGGCAGCGACCTGCTCACCGCTTTGTTCGACCTGGAGCCGCTCCCCGCCCCCGCCGCCGCCCGTCCCCCGGGTCCCGGAGAAGAGTCGGCCCCTTCCCGGCTGGCCCTGGCGATCAACGGGCTGGGGCAGAGCGTGGCGGTGCCGGCGGGCGCACTGGCCCGCAGGCTGACCCGGCTGCCGGCGCTGGGGCGGCCCGACCGGCTGCGCGAGGCCCGCGAGTTCACCGAGGGACTGCCGCAGACCGTCCAGCACATCACCCGACCCCCGGTGCCGTCGCTGCGCGGCCCCACCGGCCCGCACCGCCGCTGGATCGCCCTGCAGACCGAGCTGGACCGGGTCAAGGCCGTCCGCCGCGAGCTGGGCTGCACCGTCAACGACATCATCCTCGCGGCGGTCACCTGCGGTTTCCGGGAGCTGCTGGGCGCCCGGGGCGAACTGGAGGACGACACCACCGTCCGCTCCCTGGTGCCGGTCTCGGTGCGCACCGACGGGCAGGCCGGCGAACTCGGCAACCGGGTCTCGGCCCTGGTGGTCGAACTGCCCTGCGGCGAACGCGACCCGATCGTGCGGGTGGCCCAGCTGCACGGCCAGATGGCCCAGCTCAAGCAGACCCATCAGGCCGCCGGCGCCGACGCCCTGGTACGCCTGGCCGGCACCGCCCCCACCATGCTGTCCCTGGCCTCCCGGGCGGTGATCACGGTGATGCGCACCATGTTCCAGACGGTCACCACCAACGTTCCCGGCCCCCAGTTCCCGCTGTACATCGCCGGCCGCCGGGTGACCGCCCTCTACCCTTACGTCCCGATCGCCGCCGGCGCCGGCATCTCCACCGGCATCTTCTCCTACATGGGCCACCTGTGCTTCGGCGTGACCGGCGACTTCGACACCACCCCCGACCTGCAGACCTTCGTCAACGGCATCGCCACCGGCCTGGACGAACTCGCCGCCGCCATCCCCAACGGCCGCTGACCCCCACCGTTGGCCTGTGAGCGGTCAGTTCCGGTTCCGCCGCTCCGACCGCTTTGGATGACCGGCTGCAACGAGGGTGACCCAGATGGTCTTCCCGGCGCCGTCGATCAAGTACCAGACACGGCCCCGGCCTTGGCGTTCGCTGCGCGAACGGTCCATCCCGTGGGGCGTCGGATCTCCTCGCCCCGTCCGCTCATGCGCCGTTATCGAGGGGCCGGCCGCCGGTGCCGTCGAACGGGTCGGACAGGACGCGGGCGGTCTCCGGGTCGCTCCAGGCCAAGGCGGTGGACATCCAGGAGCGGCGGGCACGCGCATAGGGCAGCAGCTCTCCGGTGTCGGCGCCGGCGAGCAGGTGAGCGAGCAGTTCCCGCACGCACTGCCGACGCTCGCCCTCCGGCAGCCAGACGAGCCAGGGGAGGTCCTCGGCGAGGGCCTTCTCGGCGAGGACCCGGTTGGCGCGGGCGACGATCGTCATGGAACGGGCGAGGGTGACGAGCGCGTCACGTGCGGCCCGGTAACGCTCGTCACGGACCAGCCAGACGTTCTCGGCGTCCCGGCGTTCCAGCAGCACATCGGCGTCGTCCAGCTCAGCGAACACCTCGTTGCGGTCGCGGGCGAGGGTGCTGAACGGGAAGGCCTTCATGCACTCATGCTGACCGAGTGATGCATTAATGCAACACTAACGCATCACTCACTGCCCGGGGCGTTCGTCCAATCGACCTGCACAAAAGCCCTCTCCCTGCGGGGCAGGGAGGGGGTGGGGGGTGGAGGGTCGAAGAGGTCACCCTGGGCGGCTCACTTCAGGATCGGGAAGCGGCGGACCAGGGCGGTGCGCTCCCACATCGCGCCCAGGCCGAGGGTGTCTCCGGCCTTGACCAGGGCCAGGCCGATCAGGACGAGGGCGTAGATGATGTGGTCGTCCAGGATCGGGTTGTTTTCGGGGGGCAGCACGGCGGTCCACATCATCACCATCAGCAGCGTGCCGCCGGCGGCGGCGATCCGCATGCCGATGCCGAGGGCCAGCGCGGTGCCGATGCCGAGCAGGCCCAGCATGAACAGCCAGTCCACCCAGGCCATGCCGGCCAGGCCGTGGTAGAAGTCGGCGAACGGGCCGCTCGCGGCGTTCTTGAGGAATCCCTCGGTCGGGCTGCCGCCCTCCAACCACGCCTTGGCCGCCGGGGTGCCGTGGCCCAGGCCGAAGGTCTTGTCCAGGAACGCCCACAGGAAGATCCAGGCCAGTCCCAGCCGGGCCGCCGCCCACACGTACCGGGCGGCAGGGGGTTCGGTCAGCGGGGCGGCCAGGTGCGGACGGGGGAATCCGCGATGCTCACCGCGAGTTTTGTCGCCGGCTTTTCCTTCCAGGACGGCCATTGCAGTCACCTTCTCGGGGTCGGTGTCCGTCTGCTTTCGACGCCCTCAGTCAATCCCTCCGCACTAAAAGACAGGAGGGCACAACGGACCCCGCCGGAGGGTCTTTAGCCCTGATTTCTGCGGGCACATCGGCCCGTTTCACCGGCGACCCGATTCGGCCGGAAAACAGTATCCGCAGGTCAGGAATCGGCGGCCAGCGGCACGGTCCACACCAGCCGGGCGCCGCCTTCGGGACGGTTCTGGACGGTGAAGGTGCCGCCCAGGCGCTGGGCGCGTTCGGCCATGTTGCGCAGGCCGCTGCGGCGGCCGCCCTCGGGGATGCCGACGCCGTTGTCCTCCACCCGCAAGGTCAGGTCGCTGTCGCCGACGTCCACGCTCACCGACGCCTCGCTGGCGTGGGCGTGGCGGGCGACGTTGGACAGCGCCTCGTGGGTCACCGCCAGCAGGTGCTCGCCGATGCTCTCGTCCACCGCGGTGTCCAGCAGGCCGTCCAGGCGGACCGAGGGGGCGAAGCCCAGGTTCTCGGCGGCGGCGTCCACCACGTGGTGCAGCCGGCTGCGCAGGCTTTCCTCATCGGGCGGGGTCTGCAGGGCGAAGATGGTGGAGCGGATCTGCCGGATGGTGTCGTCCAGGTCGTCCACGGCGCGGCGCACCCGCGCCTGGGCGTCGGGGCGGTCGATCAGCTTGGCGGCGCTCATCAGCGTCATCGCGGTGGCGAACAGCCGCTGGATGACGGTGTCGTGCAGGTCCTTGGCGATCCGGTCGCGGTCTTCCAGCAGGGTGAGCCGTTCGGCGTCGCGGCGCCGCTCGGCCAGCTCCAGCGCCACGGTGACCGGGCCGGCGAACGCCTCCAGCAGCCGCCGGGCGTCCTCGCGGAACGGCAGCGACTGCGGCTTGTCGGCCACCCAGATCACGCCGCGGGCGGTGCTGCCGGTGCCCAGCGGGACGATCAGCACCGGGCCGACCCGCAGCTGCGGGTCCTCCACCAGCGGCTGCCCCTCCACCAGCGAGGACGGCTCCCCGGAGCGGTAGACCTGCAGCGCCTCCGCCGGCTGCTCCATGGGCACGCGCCGGCCGGTGAAGCGCTCGGCGTCCTCCCCGGCGGCGGCCTCGATCACGAACTCCCCGGCGTCCTCGTCGGCCAGCGCCACCATCGCCAGCTCCGCGTCGCAGATCTGCCGGGCCCGCTCGGCCACCAAAGCGATCACATCGGAACGTTCCCGGCCCGACAGCAGCGCGGTGGTGACCTCGCCGGAGGCCGCCAGCCACCGCTCGCGCTGCCGGCCGGCCTCATACAGCCGGGCGTTCTCGATCGCCACGCCGGCCGCGGTGGCCAGCGCGGTCAGCACGATCTCGTCTTCTTCCTCGAAGTCGCCGCCGCCGACCTTCTCGGTCAGGTACAGGTTGCCGAACACCTCGTCGCGGACCCGGATCGGCACGCCCAGGAACCGCTTCATCACCGGGTGCCCGGGCGGGAAGCCGTAGGCCTCGGGGTGCTTGGTCAGGTCGTGCAGCCGCAGCGGCCGGGGGTCTTTGATCAGCAGGCCCAGGATGCCGTGGCCGTGCGGCCAGTGGCCGATGGCGTCGATCTCCTCCTGGGTGACCCCGACGCTGACGAACTGCACCAGCCGTTCGCCTTCTTCGCCGATCACCCCCAGCGCGCCGTAGCGGGCGTCCACCAGCGTGGTGGCCGCCTCGGTGATCCGGCGCAGCACCGTCTCCAGGTCCAGGTCCCCGCCGATCGAGACCACGGCTTCCAGCAGCGCGTGCACGCGGTCACGGGTGGAGCGGACGGTCTCCAGACGCGCTTGCAGCTCCGTCAGAAGATCGTCCAGTTTCAGTTGTGGAAGTAGCAGTCTCGCCCGGTCCTCGCCTGCACCCTGTTCCGGAGCCACGGCTTCATTGTAGGTAGCACCCCCTCTACTGCCGGATTCGGGACCTTGGTCCCCCTATATTCGGGACGTTCGAGTTCTCCCCGCATCGGGTACGGCGATTAACGTCAGCATCGCGCCCCACAAGGGCCGGTCCGGATCGACGAGTGAGGAAGCATCATGAGCGCCGAGCAGTCGCAGGATCAACGGACCATCCGGGTGTTCCTGCTGGACGACCACGAGGTCGTGCGGCGGGGTGTGGCCGCGTTGCTGTCCGCCGAGGACGACATCGAGATCGTCGGCGAGGCCGGGACCGCCGAACAGGCGCTGGCCCGCATTCCGGCGGCCCGTCCCGACGTGGCCGTGCTGGATGTGCGGCTGCCCGACGGCGACGGGGTGAGCGTGTGCCGGGAGATCCGCTCCCGGATGCCCGAGGTCGCCTGCCTGATGCTGACCTCGTTCGAGGATGAGGAGGCTCTTTTCGACGCGGTCATGGCGGGCGCGGCCGGCTATGTGCTCAAGCAGATCCACGGCTCGGACCTGGTCGGCGCCATCCGCACGGTGGCCTCCGGCCAGTCGCTGCTGGACCCGCAGAGCACCGCCAAGATGCTGCAGCGGGTGCGCGAGCGCGCCGCCCGCAAGGACCCGCTGGCCTCGTTGACGGATCAGGAGCGGCAGATTCTGGAACTGATCGGCGAAGGGCTGACCAACCGGCAGATCGGCGAGCGCATGTTCTTGGCCGAAAAAACCGTCAAGAACTACGTTTCGAATCTCTTCACCAAGCTCGACATGCGCCGCCGCACCCAGGCCGCCGCGCTGGCCGCCCAGCTCAAGGCCGACCGGGGCAGCCTGTCCCGCTGAGCGCGCTCCGCGGCGTTGTCCCAGGCAGGCCCCAGGAAGGGACCTTCGTCCCTAACGGGCTGCGTATGCCCGGGGCGAGACTGGAGGCATGCCGTATGACTCCGGGGGCCTGGAAATTCTGGACGAGGACGAGTGCCGGGCCCTCCTCGCCAAGGCGCCGCTGGGCCGCATCGTGTTCACCCAACGCGCACTGCCGGCCATCCAGCCGGTCAACTTCACCGTCGACAACGGTGATGTGATCATCCGCGCCGCGCAGGGCACCAAGCTGGCCGCCGCCGCCCGCAACGCCATCGTGGCCTTCGAGGTGGACGATTTCGATGAGGCCTCGCGCACCGGCTGGTCGGTGGTCATCGTCGGGCCGGCCCGGGTGGTGTCGGACCCCAAGGAGGTGGCCAGGCTTCAGGAGCTGCCGTTGCGGCCCTGGGCGCCGGGCAGGCGGGAGCATTTCATCCGCATCCGGCCGACGTTGATCTCCGGACGGCGCATCCCGGAGCACTCCGCTCCTCCCCCCTCCTGAGGTCACGGCCCGTGTCCGTCGTCCGGCGGGCCGGGACCTTGAGCCGGGGACGTTCGCCCCTGATCGATCGGCCGCCGCGCACCGAACCTGGACACATGAACATCGACCAGCACTGGTTCCGGGACCGGCAGGAGGTCCTGGAGCATCCCGGGCCGCAGGACCCGCCGGCTCCGCTCCCGGCTCCGGGCACCCGGCATCCACCGGGGGACGGGGGGCAGGTCGCGTCGTTGTCTCCTCAAGAGTGCCTGGCCCTGCTGCGCACCGCGTCGATCGGCCGGATCGTCTTCACCGACCGTGCCCTGCCGGCGATCCAGCCGGTCAACTTCGCCCTGGACGGCGAGGACATCATCATCCGCACCCGCCCGGGGACCAAGCTGGCCGCCGCCACCCGCCGGGCCGTCGTCGCCTTCGAGGCCGACGACCTCGACCCTGAGACCGGGGCCGGGTGGACCGTCACGCTCGTCGGGCAGGCCGAGGCCGTCCGCGATCCCGGTCAGGTCGTCCGGCTGCTGCGGCTGCCGCTTTACCCGTGGTCGCCGGAGCCGCTGCACCACTTCATCCGCATCCGCACCCACCGCATCACCGGCCGCCGGGTGCGCAAAAACGCCACCCCTTGATCACGAGACGTCCGGGAAGACCTTCCGCAGGACGGGCGGGGTGCCGCGGTGGCGCCATTCGCGCGGGTAGCCCAGCGAGACCTCCTCAAAGCGCACGCCGTCCCGCCAGATCGTCCGCGGGATGTGCAGGTGCCCGTACACCACGACGGACGCCTCATAGCGCACATGCCAATCGTCGGTGCGTTCGGTGCCGCACCATTGGGCGAACTGGGGATAGCGCAGCACCCGGGTCGGTTCCCGGATCAGCGGGAAGTGGTTGACCAGCACCGTGGGCAGCCCTTGCGGGCGCTGGGCCAGCCGCCGCTCGGTCTCGGCGATCCTGGCGGCGCACCAGCTCTCCCGGTCGGGGTAGGGGTCGGGGTGCAGCAGCATCTCGTCGGTGCACACCACCCCGGTCTCATAGGCGATGGCCAGTCCTTCTTCCTTGGTGGACGCGCCGTCGGGGCGGAAGGTGTAGTCGTAGAGCAGGAACAGCGGGGCGATCGTGACCGGCCCGCCCGGCCCCTCCCAGACCGCATAAGGGTCCTCGGGGGTGAGGACGCCCAGGGTGCGGCACATCTCCACCAGGTACCGGTAGCGTTTCTCGCCGCGCAGCTCCTGGTCCTCGCCGGGCGCCGTCCACAGCTCGTGGTTGCCCGGCGTCCAGATCACTTTGGCGAACCGGCCGGCCAGGGTGCGCAGCGCCCACTCGATGTCGGCGATCTTCTCCCCCACGTCCCCGGCGACGATCAGCCAGTCGTCCGGCGAGGACGGCCGGACCGCCTCCACCAGCGCCCGGTTCTCCCGGTGCCCGACGTGCAGGTCGCTGGCGGCAAAGAGCACGGGCGCGGCGGAACTCATCTGATCACCTCGGCCGGACGCTGCGCGGATCCCTCGGGCGAAGCGTAACCCGCGGGCTTTCGCCGACGCGGAAGCGGTTTCGATGAGATTTTTTCAACACGCCGTTTCCGCAGGCCGGAACGGGAGCCTCGCGGTCAGGGGCAATGCTGTGACCTGCAACGTCGCGGCACCGGAGACCACCCGGGCTCCCGTCCCCGGTGCCCTGGAGCACGTGGTGGAAAAGGTTCAGTCTTCGGCGATGACGATGACGCGGTCGTCGGCCGAGAGGGTCAGCGGGGCGGTCTTGTCGGGGTTGAGGACGATGCCGTAGGTCGGCGGCTCGTGGAAGTCCTCCCACCGCCGGTAGCCGATGGCGGTCTGGCCGCGGCGCCGGGCCGCCTCGATCACCGTGGCGAAGTTCGCCTCCACGCCCGGCGTCAGGTAGTCCGCGGCGGGTTTGAGGTAGATCTCCGAGCCGGCCGGGTCCAAAAGGTCGAAGAAGACCTCGTGCAGGTGCCGGTTCTCGCTGAGCTGGGTGAGCATCAAGCTGATCAGCTTGTCGCTGACCACGAAGTCGTCGGCCTTGGTGACCTGGGCGACCTCCCGGTCGGCGTCGTCGTTGATCTCGCTGACGATGGAGTAGGGGTCGCCCAGCTCCTCTTCCATGTCGCGCAGGTGCAGCAAGGTGACCAGGGTGCGGGCATCGGCCAGGGGCGGTTCGAACGCCTCGTCCGACAGCACCACCACGTGCTGGTAGGAGCCGACGTCGAGGGAGTCCAGGAACGTGCGGGAGGTGTCGTCGCCGTAGACGAAGCCGATCCGCAGGTTGCGCAGGTCGGCCAAGTGCGCGCGGGGGTCGGCGCACAGCCCGGCGACGGTCAGTTCCGAACCGGCCTCCACGAACTCGTCCAGCAGCCGGATGATCTTGGGGGCGCGGTGGTTCCAGCCCAGCATCAGCGTGCGGCTGGGCGCGGCCGGGTGGGCGCGGGCGGTCTCGATCGCCTCCTCCACCACCGGCGGACGGGCGGCGGCCAGTTTGATCAGCAGGTCGTCCTCGGCCAGCACGATCACCTCGTCGCCGGGGGCGATCACGGTGTCCATCGGCGGGTTGAGCTGGGATNTGCCGTCGCGCCGCAGCCCCACGGGGATGCCCAGCTCATAGGCCAGCAGCGCCTCCCCGTAGGTGGTGCCCACCAGGCTCGGCTCGGCCCGCATGTAGAACTCGTGGCCCTTGAAGTCCAGCAGGTCGGTGCACACCTGCGACAGGCCGGACTGGCGGTGCGACTGCACGATGAGCCGGATGGCGATGTCGTCGGCGTCGATCACCTGGGCGGCCGGGCCGCCGGCCAGGCGGGCGGCGGGCAGGTTGGCCGAGTCCTGAACGGCGGCCACCACGTGCGGCCGCGGCTCGTCCCAGGACCGGGTGTTCAGCGACAGCAGCACCTTGATCACATAGGTGTCGGGGTCGCCGCCCGGCGGCGCCAGCACCATGATGGAACGGGCCGTGGACGGGCTGACCAGCTCCAGGTCGCCCACCTTCAGCGGGTTGCCGTGCCGGCACACCACGCGGATGCGGCCGGTGTCGCCGACGCGGGCGCGGATGGCGTCCTCCATCTCGACCTTGTCGCAGTCGGCCAGGATCGCCACGGTGGTGCGGCGGCGGCCCTGGTTGGCCTCGGCCAGCTCCGACAGCACCGTGAACACCTGGTCCGACCAGCCCAGGATCACCGTGTGGCCGCTTTCGACGATCCGGGAGCGGCCCTTGCGCAGCTCGGTGAGCTTGGCCTCCAGCCCGGTGGTGAGCACGCCGATGAAGGCGCTGACGATCAGCAGCCCGCCGAAGGTGGCCGTCAGCATCAGCGCCAGGTAGGGGGCGCTGCCGGTGTCGTCGCCCATCGTCCCGGCGTCCAGCGTCCGCAGCAGGCTGCGCCACAGCACCCCGGCCCAGTGGCCGTTGTCGTCGGCGTCGCGGGGGGTGATCCACACCGCCAGCGTCGCCACCGTGACGATCAGCACGGCGGAGGCCATGCCGAGCCACCCGATCAGCGCCGGGGTGCCTTTGGACATGGTGTTGTCGAACCAGTAGCGCACCCGGTCCCGCCACCTGATCCGCGCCACCCGCACCTCCGTTTTCCCCGGCCGCACGTTATCAGTGCACTTCAGAGCCCAACAGCGATTACCGCAAAGATCACCCCCAAACGGCCAGGTCCGGCAAATCGGATGCCGGGCGCCCGTGCGGTGCGGCAGGGTTTCCCTGTCCTTTCACCAGTTGTGCCGACGGAGGTGCCGGCCGGTGCGCCATTCCTTCAGCGTCGATGTGCGAGGCGTGGTCGATTTGCTCAGCCGCCACCTGTACCGCAGCCCACGCGCCTATCTGCGGGAATTGCTGCAGAACGCGGTGGACGCGCTGAGCGCGCACACCCCCGCCGACCCGCTGGTGCGCATCGAACCGCCCTCGGTGACCGGGGACGGCACGCTGCGGGTGCACGACAACGGCGTGGGCCTGACCGAAGAGCAGGTGCACGAACTGCTGGCCACCATCGGCCGTTCCGCCAAGCGGGACGAGCTGGGTTTCGCCCGGCAGGAGTTTTTGGGGCAGTTCGGCATCGGGCTGCTGTCGTGCTTCCTGGTCGCCGACGAGGTGGAGGTGGTCACCCGCAGCGCCGCCGTGCCGGACGCCGCCACGGTGCGCTGGCTGGGCCACTGCGACGGCCACTACACGGTCGAGCCCGCCGGGCCGCGCCCCGAGCCGGGCACCACGGTGACGCTGCGGGCCCGTCCCGGCGCGGCGCAGTGGCTGTCGGAGGAGACCGTCACCGAGCTGGCCTGCGAGTTCGGCCGGTTCCTGCCCTATCCGGTCCAGGTCGCCGGCCGGACGGTGACCGAGGGCGAGCCGCCCTGGCTGGTCTCCCATCCCGACCCGCGGGCGCGGCGGGAGGCGCTGCTGCGGTACGCCGACCGCGCGCTGGGCATGCAGCCGCTGGACGTGGTGGAGCTGTCGGTGCCGGCGGCCGGGCTGAGCGGGGTCGCCTTCGTGCTGCCGGAGGCCGTCAGCCCCAGCGCCCGCCCCGCCCACCGGGTCTACCTGAAGCGGATGCTGCTGGGCGACCGGGTGGAGCGGCTGCTGCCGGACTGGGCGTTCTTCGTGCGCTGCGTGGTGAACGCCACCGAGCTGCGCCCCACCGCCGACCGCGAGCAGCTGTATGAGGACGACCTGCTGGAGGAGACCCGGCAGGCCCTGGGCGAGCAGATCCGGGCCTGGCTGGTGCGGCTGGCGGCGACCTCCCCGGCCCGGCTGCGGCGGTTCCTGCAGGTGCACCACCTGGGCGTCAAGGCGATGGCCGTGCACGACATCGAGATGCTGCGCCTGGTGGACCGGTGGCTGGAGCTGGAGACCAGCGACGGGGACATGACGGCCGCGGAGTTCCGCCGCCGCCACGGCCGGATCCGCTACACCACCGACGCCGAGGAGTTCGCCCAGCTGGCGGCGGTGGCCGCGGCGCAGGGCGTGGGCCTGATCAACGGCGGTTACACCTACGAGGCCGAGATCTTGAACCGGCTGCCGCTGCTGGACCCCGACATCGACGTGGCCCCGCTGGACCCGGCCGAGCTGACCACTCGCATGGACGTCCTGGACCCGCAGACCGAACTGGTGGTGCGGGACTTCCTGGAGGTGGCCCGCACCGCTTTGGAGCGGCTGGGCTGCGAGCCGGTGATCCGGGCCTACCAGCCGGTGGGGCTGCCGGTGCTGCTGCTGGAGAGCCGGCAGGCCGAACGCCGGGCCGAGCGCCGCTCGGCCCTCGAGTCGGCCGTGGGGGCGTGGGCGGAGCTGCTGGACGACATCGCCGGCGAGGAGGACCGCCCGGCCCGGCAGGCCCGTCCCCAACTGGTGTTCAACTACAACAACCCGCTGGTGCGGCGGATGACCGGGGTCGGCGACCCGCTGCTGGTGCGGTTGACGGTGGAGGCGCTGTACGGGCACGCGCTGCTGCAAAGCCGCCGCCCGATGCGCCCGGCCGACACCGCGGTGCTCAACCGGTCGTTCCTCGGCCTCGTCGAATGGGCCATGCACAACACCTCGGAGGGCTGACAGTGCGAATGTCCCGCAGGCGGCTGACGGCGTTGCTGGCGGAGGCCGAGGAGCTGCCGCCCAGTCAGGCGCAGGTCACCGCCTTCCGCAAGGCGGTCGGGCACGCCGCGGCCGCCGGGATGACCGACCTGCTGATCGACGCCCGGCTCGGCCTGGTGGACGCGATGATCGCCGCCGACGCCCGGGACGTCTCCGAGGTCAACGACGCCCTGACCGCCTTCGCTCAGACGGTGGCGCTGCACGTGGCCGATCCCGGCGCCTTCGACGAGGATCAACAGGACCGGCTGTGGTGGCAGTTCGGGGTGCTGGGCCTGGTGATGACCGGGCTGCCGGACTACTCCCCCGCCACGGTGCGCAGGCTGCTGGACGACATGGAACGGCACTGCCGGCCGGACCGCGACGACCGGTACATGATCTGCTCCCTGCGGGTGATGCTGGCCGAGGCGACCGGCGACACCGAGCTGGGCGACCGGAGCCTGGCGGAACTGCGGCACCTGCAGGCCCCCGACTACACCTGCCCGGCCTGCATGCACATGATGCAGGTCCGCTACCTGGAGCGGACCGGCCGGGACGAGGAGGCCATCGCCGCCGCCGAGCCGCTGCTGGCCGGGCTGCTGCCCTGCCTGACCGACGACCAGCCGCACCGCACCCTCGCCCTGCTGACGCTGCCGTACCTGCGGACCGGCCGCCTGGAGGAGGCCCGGGACGCCTACCGGATGGCGGTGCGGCACAAGCTCCCGCAGGCCGACCTGGCGCGGCTGCTGCACTTCTGCGTGGTGACCGGCAACCTCGAACAGGCCCTCACCCTGTTCAAACGCAACCTGGAGATGCTGGAGAACGCGCCGCTCACCGAGCACGACATGGACCTGGCGGCGTCGGCGGCGCTGATGTGCCGGGCCATGGTCGAGGCCGGGCGCGGCGAGGAGGTCCTGGTCTGGCCGGCCAACCCCGAGCTGGGGGAGACCGAGGACGAGGAGTGGACCTACCGGGAGCTGCTGGAGGAGTTCCGCAAGGACGCCCTGGAGTTCGCCGAGCGTCTCGACCGGAGCACCGGCAGCACCCTCGCCGGTGACCGGGTCCGGGCCGTCATCGCCGCCGGGCCGTCGGTGGCGCATCTGCCGCTGTCCCCGCTGGCCGCCCACCGGCCGTCCGTCCCGCCGGCCGGGGCGCAGGGNCGGGCCGCGGCGCCCGCCGGCGGTGCCGGGCCGAGCGCACCGGATGAGCAGGCGCTGCGCCGGGCTTATGAGGAGGCCGTGGCGCACGCCCGGCGCGGCGCGGCCCTGTCGGAGGAGGGCCGGTTCGACGCGGCGATCCCGGAGTTCATCGAGGCCGTCGCCCGGTTCACCGCGCTGGGCAACCGGCGGCTGGCGACCTACGCCCGGGTGGACCTGGCCACCGCCTACCTGTCGGCGGGTCGCATGCTGGATGCCGCCGAGGTCGCCGAGGAGGCCCTGCCGGACATCCCCGAGGACCGGCAGCGGGAGTACACCGGGCTGCAGTGCCGCTGGGTGCTGGTGCGCGCCTACCCGGCGCTGGGCCAGCACGAGGACGCCCTGAAGATGGTGGCGGAGATGCGCCGCCTGCAAAGCGAGGGCGCTCCCGAGCCGGTGCGGCTGCCGCGGCTGGACCGGGAGGAGGCCCAGATCCTCAGCGACCTGGACCGCGACGAGGAGGCCTCGGCGCTGCTTGAGTCCGCCGCCGACGGTTACGCCGCCCTGGGCGATGTGCCGGCGCAGCTGTCCTGCCTGCGCCGGGCGGCCCTCACCGCGGTCTGGTCGGACCGGCCCGAACGGGCCGCCGACCTCATCGGCCGGGCCCGCGCCGTGGCCGGCGGCCTGCCCGCCGGCGATCCGCACGCCGCCGAGCAGCGGGCGTTCACGGATTTCGACACCGCCCGGGTGCTGTCCGCCGTCGGCCGCCTGGAGGAGGGCCTGCAAAGCGCCGAGCGGGCCTCGGCGGCGCTCCGCGAGCTGGGTCTTCCCGCCATGGCCACCCGCGCCGCGACGCTGACCGGGGAGCTGCTGGGCGCGCTGGGACGGCTGGAGGAGGCGGCGGGGGTGCTGCGCCGCGCGCTCGCCGAACCCGCCGCCGACGAAGAGCACCGGAACGAGCAGGAGAGCGCCGCCCGGTTGCTGGCCGAGGTGCTGCGCGACCTGGGCCGCCCGGAGGAGGCCGCCCGGGTCGAGAACGCCTTCGCGATGTCCGAGTGACCTTCTCTATAGGTGGTCGTTCAGGTAGTCGCGCAGCACGACGGCCTGGTTGTGCTCGGTGTCCCTGGCCGAGTACAGCAGGGTGAGCGGGCCGCGGCGGGCCGCCTCCAGCAGGGGCCGCACCGCGTCGGGGCGGGCGTCCAGTTCGCGCCGGTAGCGGTCGGCGAACTGCGCGAAGCGTTCGGGCCGGTGCCCGAACCAGCGGCGCAGCTCGGTGGAGGGGGCGGCCTCGCGCGCCCAGCCGTCCAGACGCAGTTCTTCTTTGCGCACCCCGCGCGGCCACACCCGGTCGACCAGGAACACCGCGCCATGGTCGGGCGGCCCGTCGTAGACCCGGCGGATCTCGATCACACCGGCAGGCATACCCGCACACCGCCCGGGCATCCACGGAACTCTTCGGTGCCCCGCCTGCGCATCGTCCTCGGTCTCTTCGGCCTCCCCAGGCCGGGACGGGGATGCCGCGACCTGGGGCTTGGCACCATCGAGGCCCCCGTTCGCGGTGCCTTGGGCCGGGCGTTGAGAAAGTTCGGCGCACCGGCCCCGGCCGCGTCCCGCACCGCCGTGAAGAACGCACCGTAAATCACATCGAGGGTTCGATTCTGCGTCTGATGGCATATTCCCGGCCTTGTCCATGGCGTGAAATATCGAATGAACGGTTGAATCGGCGTCCAATGAAGCTGAGGGGAACCTAAGGGTCATGGGAAGCTTCGGCGGCCGGGACGGCTGGCGGCCGGCGGGCAACTGCAGCCTGTTCGCCTGCGACATCGTGGGTTTTTCCGACCCGCTCCGGTCCGACCGCGCCCGCGAGCACCTGCACCAGAAGCTGTATTCCATTCTGGAGAGCGCCTTCGCGGAGTCCGGGCTGCCCCCGGAGTCCTGCTACCAGGAGGACCGGGGGGACGGCGCCTTGGTGCTGCTGCCGCCGGAGCTGGATCCGTCCCTGCTGGTGCATCCGCTGATCGGCCTGCTGCGCGGCAAGGTGCTGGACCACAACGAGCTGTCGGCGGACGTCGCGCAGATCCGGCTGCGGGTGGCCCTGCACATCGGACGGGCCAAGGCCAACGCCAAGGGCATCGTCGGCAGCGACGTCAACCACCTGCGCCGCCTGCTGGACGCCCCGCCCTTCAAGGAGGAGATGGCCGAGTCCGGCGCGGTGCTGGGGGTGCTGGTCTCGCAGGAGATGTACGACGCGGTGATCCGGGACGCCCGCGGGCTGATCGACCCGGAGGAGTTCCGCCCGGTGGAGGTCCACGTCAAGACCACCCACGCCACGGGCTGGCTGCGCATCCCCGGCGACCGGCGCGGCCTGGGCGGCGTCCGCGCCGGCGGCGGGCCCTCGCCCCCGAGCCCCAACGGGTCCTCCCAGGAGCTGGTGCAGGCCGGGCGGCGTCCCTCCCAGGAGCCGCGGGCCGAGGTGCACATCCCCGGCCCGAACGGGGAACCGGCCCTGCGGCCGGAGGTGGCGGGGCAGTTCGAGCTGGTCAACCGGATCCTGGCGATCCCCCACATGCGCACCAGCGAGGGCCGGGACGACGTGGTGGACTCGCTGCGCCAGGACATCCGCATCCGGATCGCCCGGCGCTCCAGGCCGCAGACCGACTGGCTGTCGATCGTGCGCACCTGCGCCGAGTACCCCGACGGCCTGGAGGAGCTGATCGGCCTGATCCACGAGTACACCGGCGACACCGCGCAGATGATGGCGCTGCGGGAGCTGGTGGCCCGGATGGGCTGGACGAACTGAAGCGACAGGGCGTTTTGCCCCGTGGAATTTACTTCTGGGGGTTGTTGACCGAAGAAGGGTTCTTTCCTACTGCTTGACGATTATCGGCGAGCCGCCGGGTAGGTAACGGCCTGCCGGTGCCCGCCGCCGGGCTCCGGCTCCTCTCTCAGGACCGCGCGTCCCCCGCCCGGAAGGGAAGCCGAGCATGCCGCTCCGCGATTTCCCCTGCCGCGACACCGCCATCGATCCCGGCAGCCGGACCTCCCGGGTGCATGTGCGGGGACGCGGAGTGGTGGCGGTCGTCCCGTCACTGCTGGCCCTGTGCGAGCGGACCGGGCAATGCCTGGCGGCGGGCGGCCACGCGCTGGCCCTGCACGCCGAGGCCCCGCGCGGGGTGCGGTTCGTCCGCCCCTTCGAAGGCGGGGTGCCGGGCGACCTGGAGGCCACCCGGCTGATGCTGCGGCACCTGCTGCGCGTGGCCCACGGCCGCCGTTTTCTGACCACCCCGCGCCTGGCGATAGCCGTGCCCAGCCAGATCACCGACGTGCAGCAGCGCGCGCTGGCCGTGGCCGCCGCCGGCGCCGGGGCCCGCAAGCTGACCTTGGTGCCGACCCCGCTGGCCGCCGCCCTGGGCGCCGGGCTGCCGGTGGACGAGCCGCCCGCCGTGATGATCGTCGACCTGGGCGCGGTGATCACCGACATCGCCGTGATCTCGATGGGCACGCTGGTGACCGCCCGCACGGTACGGGTGGGCGGGGAGTCCTTGGACCAGGCGATCGTCTCCTATGTGCGCCGGAACCGCAGCGCCCTGGTGAGCATCGAGCACGCCGCCACGGCCAAAAGCCGCATGGGCGCCGACGGCCAGTGGGGCTATGGCCGCCCCCCTCTCATGCTGACCGGCCGCGACCCCGACAACGGCCTGCCCCGCCCGGTCATGCTGGCCCCCGCCGACATCGCCGCGGCCATCTCCGGCCCGATGGAGTCGGTGATCCGCGCGATCAGGGAGACGCTGGCCGGCTGCCCCCCGGAGATCGTCCGCGACCTGACCACCAACGGCATCACGTTGACCGGCAGCGGCGCCCGCCTGTCGGGCCTGACCACGCTGCTGTGGACCCGCACCGGCCTGCCCGCCCGCGTCGCCGACGCCCCGTCCGAGGCCACCGTCCTGGGCGCGGCCCGCCAACTGGAACGCGCCCGCCCCGCCGGCCACCGCTGGCTCTCCCGCCGCGACCGCCGCCACGGCTTCCTGACCGCTCCCCGCTACCTGTGAGCCGGGTTGTCGCCGCCCACGTCACCGATCCGGCGACGCGACGTCCCGGCGCACGGACGAGGATTGCCCGGCACCGTTCTGAACTGCGGATTTTTCGACGAGCCTGATGCGGCGTTCCAGCTCATCGGGATCATCGGCGATGATCATGCCGCTGTCGCGGTACCGGTAGAACGCCCCGGGAATGGCGGTGAAGTGACCGCTGTAGTAGCCGGGAATGACGACCCACCCCGGATGGGCGCGCTCCAGAGCCTGGGCGATCTGCTGGATGTTCACTTGCCGCTCCTGGCGAGCGCCGCCCACACCACTTTTCCGGGATGTTCGGCATCCAGGCTCAAGGGATGGTGCCCCCAGGCGACGGCCAGGGCCTCGACCATGAGCAGCCCCCGGCCGCGTTCGGAGCACGGGTCCGGTTCCTGCTTGCACGGCACGCCGGGCGCGTCGTCCCACACGCACACCTCGACCAGATCCGGCGCGGCGTCCGCCTCGACCAGGACGACCATGCGGGTGGCACCCGCCTGGCGGGCGTTGGTGACCAGCTCGGTCAGCACGGTGGCGGCGTCCCGGGCCACCTCCGCCATGCCCCAGCCGTCCAGCACGGCGACCGCCCGTCGGCGCACCAGGGCGGGGGCCTGNTCGGTGACGGGCACTTCCCATTTGACGAATTGGAAAGCGTCAGAAGGTGACGGAGTTTCGGATTCCGTGTCGCCGGAAACACAGAATCCGCCGGTCACCTGGGGTTTTTCGTCTGCCGGGCTGCGAAGTTTCGGAAGTTGCGCAAGAGCCGCCGGCCGGGGAGTCGTCTCGGGCATATTGATCTTCCTTGGAGATGGACGTCTTCTGTGCACTCCGGAGCCGGCGGAGAAATCCCGCCCCTGCGCCCCGATTGCCATTGTGATTACCCTTCCTTTTCTACCCCGATCGCAGTACGCTCGGTACATGTTCGACGTCCACGAGTAATCGTGAGCGCCCTGACCTGGGCATGTGAGGAAGGTGTAAGGACGGTGAGCCCTACCCCCCGAACGTGGATGGCGTACTTCGCCAAGGAACTCGTCGCCTGGCGGGAATTCCGCGGGATGACTCAGGAGCAACTGGCCAAGGCCATCACATTCTCGTCATCTCTGGTGGCCATGGTCGAAACCTGCCAGCGGAAGGCCAAACCGGACTTCATCCAGCGCTGCGACGACGCGCTGGAAACCGGCGGGGCGCTCATGCGCCTGTACAAGGAACTGGTCAGTCGCGAGGTGATACCCGACTACCTCGACCGCTGGCGCAGCGTCGAGGAACAGGCCACCGTGATCAACACATTCCAGCTCGAAGTCGTCCCAGGCCTGCTGCAAACCCCCGACTACGCCCGGGCCGTGCTCCAGATCGGGCTGCCGACCGCTCCCCCCGAGGAGATCGAGGCCAAGGTGACGGCGCGCATCGAACGCCAGGCCCCGCTGATGAGCGACCACCCGCCAATGTTCGTAGCCATCCTGGACGAGGGCGTCATCCGGAGGGCGATAGGCGGCGCCAAGGTCATGCGCGAGCAGCTCCTGCACCTCATCAAGCTGTGCGAACGCCCCCACATCGTGGTGCAGGTGGTCCCGTTCGCGGTAGGGGCGTACGCTGGCATCGGCGGACCTTTCAACCTGGCGACTCTCGACGGGGATGAAGTCGCCTACCTCGACACCACGCTCCGTGGCCATATCGCAGAAGATCCGGAGGAGGTAGCGATCATCAAACACCGATGGGAGTCGCTACGGGCCGAGGCGCTATCGCGCCCAGAATCACTCCGGTTGATGAAGGAAGTGGCAGACCAATGGACATCCTGAAGTGGCGCAAGAGCTCCAAGAGCAACATCAACGGCGGTGACTGCGTCGAGGTGGCTCGCCTCTCCCACGCCATCGGCATCCGAGACAGCAAGAACCCCCACCACGGCCACCTCACCATCACACCCAACGCCTTCCACGCCCTCACCCACCGCATCAAGCACGACGAACCGTCCCGCTGAAGCCCACATTCCAGGCGTCACAAAGCTCACCATGGAAGCGGCCGACCAATGGACAGCATCACTCCCCGCTGGCGCAAGTCTTCCCACAGCTCCCCGAACGGCGGCGAGTGCATCGAGGTAGCTCGTCTTCACCACGCCATCGGCATCCGCGACAGCAAGAACCCCCACCACGGCCACCTCACCATCACACCCAACGCCTTCCGCACCCTCATCCACCACATCAAGCAGGAGCAGCTCACCCGCTGAAGCCCACGTCCCAAGCGTCGCAAAGCTCACCATGAAAGCGGCCGATCGATGAACAACACGGTCCTCACCTGGCGCAAGAGCAGCCGCAGCACCAACCAGGGCGGAGCATGCGTCGAAGTGACCAGGTTCCCTCATGCCATCGGCATCCGCGACAGCAAGAGCCCCAACCACGGCCACCTCACCATCACACCCAACGCCTTCCGCACCCTGACCCACCACATCAAGCAGGAGCAGCTCACCCGCTGAGGCCCGTCCCCAACATCGCCCCGCCCGACAAAGGAAGTGGCAGACCGATGGACACCCTGAAGTGGCGCAAGAGCTCCAGAAGCAACATCAACGGCGGTGAGTGCGTCGAGGTCGCCCGCCTCCCCTATGCCATCGGCATCCGAGACAGCAAGAACCCCAACCGCGGCCACCTCACCATCACACCCAACGCCTTCCACACTCTGACCCGCCGCATCAAGCAGGACGCGCTCTGCGCCTAAGGCACGAGCCTCACAGCATCGCTCTGTCTAGCGAAGGAACAGCGGACCAGTGGACACCCTGAAGTGGCGTAAGAGCTCCAGAAGCAACATCAACGGCGGTGACTGTGTCGAGGTCGCCCGCCTCCCCTATGCCATCGGCATCCGAGACAGCAAGAACCCCCACCACGGCCGCCTCACCATCACACCCAACGCCTTCCACGCCCTGACCCACCGCATCAAGCACGACGAACTGCCCCGCTGAAGCCCACGTCCCAGGCGTCACAAAGCTCACCATGAAAGCGGCCGATCGATGAGCAACACGGTCCTCACCTGGCGCAAGAGCAGCCGCAGCATGAACCAGGGCGGAGAATGCGTCGAAGTGACCAGGCTCCCTCATGCCATCGGCATCCGAGACAGCAAGAACCCCCACCACGGCCACCTCACCATCACACCCAACGCCTTCCGCACCCTGACCCACCGCATCAAGCGTGATGAAGCGCACGCCTGAAGGAGGGCGTTGAGCTCTCCACGACGGTGCCATCGTCCGGGCGCCAGCACCGGCCGGCCTCTCTCCACGGCCGGCCACAAGCTGCACGGTCCTGCGGCCGGCTCGGTGACACCCTGCCTGCGCCCTCCAGGAACTGGGCTCCGAACCGGCCTGGGCCCCAACCGTAGGGCTGGGCGCGCCGACACTGCTTAAAGCAGGTGTCGGCTCGTCCAAGCCCTTGCCGCCGCGCGCCAATCGGCCGGACGTTCTCACCGCTCCGCCGTCGCCAATGCCAGCTCAACCGGCCGCAAGCCTGGCGTGAGTGGTCTCTTGCTCTCCCCCGGCACCAGGCGCAGCCCTGTGCGTCACCTTCCCAGGTACTCGCGGAATTGACGCGCTCCCCGGCCTGAAGGCCGGGGATTCAGCCCGTGCCGCGCGTGCGGCACCTTTGTGGCTTCCTGTTTCACCGGGTCCTGCCCTCCGCTAGGCGGCGGGTCTTACGGTCCCTCCGCAGGCGTTCAGCCTCTCCGCCCGTCCGGCGGCGAGGATGTTCTTGGCGGCGTTGACGTCCCGGTCGTGGACCGCCCCGCACGGGCAGGCCCATGACCGGACGTTCAGCGGCACGGACTCCGCGGCCGCCCCGCAGGCCGAGCACAGCTTCGAGCCGGGGAACCAGCGGTCGATCTTCACCAGGGTCCGGCCGTACCGGGCTGCCTTGTACTCCAGCATGTTCACGAACGCCGACCATCCGGCGTCGTGCACGGACCTGGCCGGTTTCGTGCGGGCCAGGCCCTTCACCGCCAGATTCTCCACCATCACCGCTTGGTTCTCGCGGATGATCTGCGTGGAGAGCTTGTGCGCGAAGTCCCGGCGCGCGTCGGCCACCCGAGCGTGCGCCCCGGCGGCCTTGACCACAGCCTTCCTCCGGTTCGCCGACCCCTTCGCCTTGCGGGACAGGGCCTGCTGCGCCTTGCGCAGGCGTCGCTCGGCGCGGCGGAGAAACCGGGGGTCGTCGATCTTCCGGCCGTCCGACAGGACCGCAAAGTGCGTCAGCCCCAGATCGATCCCGACCTCGGCGGCCGTCTCCGGCAACGGTTCCTCGCCCGCCTCGATCCCGAACGAGGCGAAGTACCGGCCCGCCGCATCCTTG
>JGI25331J36430_1000371_pt1 | contig 27944 bp, 31 predicted proteins | sample HigsolmetaAR206D_FD_36430 | JGI IMG/M metagenome (IMG submission 36430) | reverse complement strand
CGCCGGCGTTCGGCTGCGCGGCGCTGTTCTGCGGACACGGCCTCGTGGCTGCGGCCCTGTGGTCGCTGACGGTGCTTGTCTGGGGCGCCGGCCCGTGGGGCTACCTGATCTATGCGGGGCGGCCGTCGAACGGCAAGACCCCAACGCGGCTCGAGCAGTTCCTGCTCGATGCCACTGGCGGGAACGTGCATCTCGCGCTGTTCTGCCGGATGTGCTTCTGCCTGCCAGGTTTCATGGCGCTGGCGTGGTGGCACGGCGCGTTCTGGCTCGTCGCGCTCGCCCCGGCCTTCGCCGCTCTCGCCACGGCCGCCTACGAGGCCGCATGGCGCATACGCCCGAGCAACCCGATCTGGATTGCCGAGCTAATCGTCGGGGCGCTCTGGGGCGTCCTCATCACCGCCACAGGAGGCGCGTCATGACTCGACTGATCCTGTTTTTCGCCGTTCTGACGGCCCTCGCCGCTTGCGCGCAGCCCCGAGACGGGATCGACGGGCTGGCGATGGCGCGTGCCGTCTGCAAGGCCCACGGCGACTGCTGACGGCCGTGCCATGTCCACGCCAGCCGATCACCAGCTGCATCGTGACCTCGGCCGTCTGGAGGCGAAGCTGGATGCGCTCGTCGGGACGGTGAGTGACGAGTTTGCGGCGGCGCGCGCAAACCGCGCCGCAGTGCACCAGCGTCTCGACGACCTCGGGAGGGCGATGGCCGTCATGCGGGAAAAACATGACGCCCTGGAGACGCAGGTCGCGTCGTTCGCGCCGATCGTGACGAAGGTTAACAACTGGGAACAGCGAAAGATTGGAGCGATTGCCGTCATCGGGGCTCTGTCCGGCGTGGTCGGGGCGGCGCTTACATCAGCCAAGGAAAAGATCTTCGCGTTTTTTGCGGGATAGCGCATGAGAAACACCGCCCACCTGACCCCGGAACGTCTCAAGGAGCTGTACGAAGCCCTGATGACCAGCGCGAACGCCGTCGAGGCGGCGAAGCGGGTCGGGGTCAACCCGAAGACGGCGCAGCTGCACGCGCGTCGGTTGCGGGCGAAAGGCATCAAGCCGTTCATTGGCGCGCCGTTGCCGCCGCAGACGACCCAAGCCCAGGAGCCGGTCGAGCGGACCCGCGCCGAGATCCACGACGCCAGCTTCTGGCGCGCGAAGGCCCGGCGGCTCGAGCGGGAGCTGGCGCAGGCCGAACACCTGATCGAGCAGCTCGGCGGCATCCGGGAGGTTCCGGTAGACCCGCCCCGGTGGCTGGCCGACGTCTCGCACGGCACGAAGGGGCGCAGCGTCATTGGCGCGCTCGTCTCCGACGTTCACTACGGCGAGGTCATCGACCCGGAGGAGATCAACGGCGTGAACGCCTTCAACCCGGAGATCTGCGAGCGGCGCATGAAACGCTACTTCGAGGCGGTTTGCGGAGTCGGGCAGCGGTGGGCCTCTGACACGCAGTGCGAGGGCCTGCTTCTGGCGCTCGCTGGCGACCTCATCTCCGGCGACATTCACGAGGAGCTGCGCATCACGAACGCGCTTACGGCGCACGAGCAGGTTTCCGGCGTCGTCGGGTTGCTGGAGGCCGGCATCCGGCAGGCGCGGAAGGTCTACCCGCGCGTCCACGTCGTCGCGGTGCCCGGCAATCACGGCCGGTCGACGGTGAAGCCGACGGCGAAGCTATACGCCCGGCTGTCCTATGACATCATGGTTGCGTCGATCCTCGCTGACCGGCTGCGCGACGACGACAACGTGACGTTCCAGTTCGGCAAGGCGAAGGACCAGATCACGCCTGTTTTTGGCCGCACGGTTCTGACGACGCACTTCGACAAGATCGGCACGCGCGGCGGCATGGGCTTCGCGGGGCCGATGCTGCCGATCGTGCGCGGCACGAAGAAAATCAGCGAGCAGCAGGCATCCGTCGGGCGGAGGCCGGATCTCATCCAGGGCGGGCACTATCACACGACCGGCAACCCGGGGAACGTTTTGGCGAACGGTTCTGTGCCCGGCTACAGCGAGTTTGCGGACGATCTGCGCGCCTCCTTCGAGCCGCCGCAGCAGTGGCTGTACCTGCTTCACTCGAAATGGTGGCTGCGTGAGCGCGCGCCTATCCAGCTCGAGCCGCCGGGGTCGCCGGAGAAAATCCGGGTGAAAGCCCCCACGACAATGACCGAGCTTTGAGCTATATGTTCAGATTGGCGATCGACAGAATGTACGGCGGGTGACATGCGGGACAACTTCGACTTCGTTTTCAGCCAGCTCGTCGGGCACGAAGGGGCAAAGCACTCACTCGACCCGGACGACCGCGGCAACTGGACCGGCGGCAAGAAGGGCGTCGGCGAGCTCGCCGGCTCGAAGTACGGCGTCACGCCGAAAGTGCTTGGCGCGCACCGGCGGCTCGGCCGCCCCGCCACCCGCGAGGAGATCGCGTCCATCACTCGCGCCGAGGCGAAGGCCATTTTCAAGGCGCAGTATTGGGATCGCGTGCAGGGCGACGCGCTGCCGAGCGGGCTTGACTACGCGGTCGCGGACTTCGCATACAACAGCGGCGAGGCCAACGCCGTCAAGCCGCTCCAGCGGCTTCTGGGCGTGCGCGTCGACGGTGCTCTCGGGCCGGTGACGCTGGCTGCGTTGAAGCGCATGCCGTTCGGCATCATCGACGAGTATTGCGACGCGCGGCTAGCCTTCCTCAAGACCACCTACGGCTGGCCGAAGTACGGGAAGGGCTGGACGAAGCGCGTGGAGGACGTCCGGGCCGCCGCCAAGCGGCTCTGGATGCACGTCAAGCTACCTGATGTAGCGCCGCCGGCGGCCATCGAGGGCCGCAGCGAGCAGGTCACGGCCCCGTCGCGCACGGCCGAAGCCCGTGTTGGCGGCAGCGCCGCGCTCAGTGCGGTGGCCGCAGGTGCCACCGAGGCGGCCGAGAAGATCGCGCCGTTCTCCGAGACGCTCGCAGTCGTCAAGTGGCTGCTCCTCGGGCTGACGGTCGTGAGCGTGGTCGTCGGCCTCTACTTGACGTGGAAGCGCGTGCGGGAGGGCAACGCATGATCGCCTGGCTCGTCTCTCCGGTCGGGCGCGCTGTTGCGGGCGGCATCGCCGCCCTGCTCGCCATCTGGCTGGTGTGGACGTCCATCGAGGAGCGCGGGGCGGAGCGGGAACGCGCTCGCATTGAACGGAGCAATCGCGATGCCGAAAGGAAAGCTGACGATGCTCGGGCTCGCTCTGAGCGCGAGTCTGACGCTGGCCGGCTGCGGGAAGATGACGGTTTCCGCCGCTAGCCAGTGCAGCATTTTCCGGCCGATCACGTGGTCCGTCGATGACACGGACCCGACGATCCGACAGGTGAAGGCTCACAACGCCGCTGGCAAAGCGGCTTGCGGATGGGCGCCCTGATGGCGGACAACAGGATCAACCCGAAGACCGGCAAGCGCCGCGCCTGGGAGGCCGAGCAGGCCGCCAAGAAAGCGGAGGCCGAGCGCGAGCGCGATCTGAAGCGGTCGATCCAGCTGCTCGAGCGCCAGGAGATGGCGCTGCGGGCGCGCGACGACCTGCTCGTGTTCACGCAGTTCACGATGCCGGACCCGGAAGACCCGAACGACGTCAATAAGTCGCGCTACAAGGCGGCGCACTTTCACAGGCTGATCGCGAAGGACATCGACCGCTTTATCGCCGGCAAGTTGCGCTTTGATGACGGCAGAGTGTGCACTCGGCTGATCTTCTGCATGCCGCCGCGACACGGCAAGACGGAGCTCGCGACGAAGCGCCTGGCGGCGAAGTACCTCGGCGCCAACCCGACGCACAACGTGGCGGTGGCCGCGTATTCGGACACGCTGGCGCAGGAGTTCGGCGGCGACACGCGCGCCATCATCAATTCGCCGCAGTTCCGGCAGGTGTTCCCGCAGTTCCAGCTGCGTCGCGGCGGCAACGCCAAGGACAACCTGGAGACGACGGCGGGCGGCCGCGCCATCTTCGTCGGCCGCGGGGGTCCGCTGACAGGCCGCGGCGCCAATCTTCTGCTGATCGACGACATCTACAAGGACCACGAGGAGGCGCGATCACAGGCCATCCGAGACCAGGCGTGGCACTGGTTCACGAAGGTCGCCATGTCCCGCCTCATGGGGCGCAAGCTCGTCATGATCACGATGACGCGCTGGCACTCCGACGACATTATCGGCCGGCTCACCGATCCCGAGAACCCATACTACAACGCCGAGGAGGCGAAGACGTGGAAGATCATTCGCCTGCCTGCGCTAGCCGAGGATGACGACCCGCTTGGCCGCGCGCCCGGCGAACCCCTGTGGCCGGAGCAGTACGATATCGACTTCCTGCTCAGCCAGCAGCGACTCGACCCTCTGGGCTTCGCGGCCCTGTACCAGCAGCGGCCCACGGTGGCCGACGGCACGCTCTTTCGGCGGGAGAACATCCGCTATTACCGGCGCGAGGATTTGCCGGAGGATCTGCGCTACTACTGCGCGTCCGACCACGCCGTCGGCACGAAGGAGCGAAACGACCCGTCTGTGCTGCTGAAGGTCGGGGTCGACGCTGACGACAATATCTACATCGTCGACTGCATCTGGAAGCGGATGCCGACGGATGAAGCCGTCGAGGCGATGCTGGAAATGGGGTCCGGCAGCAAGCGGCCGATCCTGTGGTGGGCCGAGCGCGGGCACATCTCGAAGTCGATCGGGCCGTTTTTGCGCAAGCGCATGCTTGAGACGCAGCGGTACATTAATCTCGTCGAGGTTACGCCGGCCTCTGACAAGCAGCAGCGCGCGCAGGCCATAGCCGCGCGCGTCGCTATGGGCAAGGTGTTCTTCCCGCGTGACGCCGTGTGGACCGAGCGGGCGATCAACGAGCTTCTCGCTTTCCCGAACGGCAACCACGACGACTTTGTTGACGCCCTCGCCTACATCGGCCTCGGCCTCCGCAGTCAGTTCGGCCCGAGGCGCAGCCGCGACAGCGCCGACAACCGGCCGAAGGAAGGCACGTTTGCCTACCTAAAAGCCTACGACCGTTTGATGCGTGAGAGAGAGCTTGCCGTCGCGCAAGGAGGATTCTGATGGACGAGATGGAAGACATGGCAGGGTCCGCCGAGCTCGACAGCAACACGGAGTCTGTCGACGTGCCCGGTGAGGCGACGCCGTCCGAGGCGCCGGAGGCACGTCGGCGGTTGGTGGCGCGCGTCATCCAGGACATCAAGGGCGACAAGGCGCATCACCGGAAGGCATTCGACCGTATGCGGCGCGACATGCATGTCGCCATGTGGGGCGCGGAAGAGACATGGGGCGAGGACAAATACCGCGCAAACATCGTCGGCCGCCATATCCGCGCCAAGGTCGCCGCGCTTTACGCAAAGAACCCGCGGGTCGTCGCCAAGCGGCCTGAGCAGCTCGACTTTGCCGTGTGGGATGAAGACCCGGCATCCCTCCAGCTCGCCATGCAAACGGTGATGGCGGCGCAGCAGGCAATGCAGACGCCGACGTTCGAGCAAGACCCTGTCACGGGCGAGGTGGTCCCCGTGGAGCCGCAGCTGCCGCCCGGCTTCGAGCAGGCGCAGGCAATCGTGGCCGACTTCCAGCAGGGCATGGCGCGTCGCCAGCTGATGACGCGCATCGGCAAGACGCTGGAAGTGCTGTTCGCCAAGGCGATGCGCGAACAGAAGCCGCTCGACTTCAAGACGGCGATGAAGCAGCTCGTCCGGCGTGCGCTCACGACGGGCGTCGGTTACGTCGAGATCGGTTTCCAGCGCGAGATGGGGCCGCGCCCGGAGATGCAGGAGCGGCTGGCTGACTTCCGCGCCCGGCTCGACCATCTGCGCGCGTTGGCCGAGAAGGCGGCGTTGGGCGAGATCGAGCCTGTGGACGCGGAAATTGCCGAGCTCGAGGCGTCGATCAATTCGCTCATGAACGAACCTGAGATCGTCCTGCGCGAGGGCCTCATCTTTGACTTCCCGCCGTCGACGAAGGTCATCCCTGACCGGCTCTGCAAGCAGCTTGTCGGTTTCGTTGGCGCGCGTCGCGTCACGATCGAGTACGACTACACGGTCGACCAGGTGCGCGAGGTGTTCGGCGTCGACCTCGGCAAGCATTATGTGCCGTACCGGACGAGCAGCGAAAGCGCGTCGGGGCGTTACGAAGAGGACATCCAGCAGGGCGACCTTTTTGACGGTTTCCTGCGGCCGCAGCGCCGCGGTGACGACATCGTTCGCGTGTGGAAGCAGTACGACAAGGAAAGCGGCCTTGTCTACGTGGTGGCGGATGGCTACCCGGATTTTCTGCGCGAGCCGGCCGCGCCGGACGTCTTCGTCGAAGACTTCTGGCCGATCTACGCGCTCACGTTTAATGCCGTTGAGTCCGAGACGGAGCTGTTCCCGCCGTCCGACGTGTCGCTCTTGCTCGACCAGCAGCGCGAATACAACAGGTCGCGGCAGGGCAAGCGCGAGCACCGCGAGGCGGCGCGCCCGCGGTGGGCTTACGCGCGCGGCGCGCTCAGCGAGCGGGACGAGACCGCGCTCACCAGCGTTCGGCCATTCCAGGCCGTGGCGCTGGACTTCGACACGACGACGAAGATCGGCGACATCTTGCAGCCGTTCCCTGTTCCGGGTGTAGACCCGAACCTCTACGACACGGGCGAGGTCTTTACCGACATGCAGCTGACCGTCGGCGCGCAGGAGGCGCAGCTCGGCGGCGTGTCCAAGGCGACGGCAACCGAAGCCGCCATCGCGGAAGGGGCGGCCACGGCGGCCGACGGCGCGTCGATCGACGACCTCGACGCCTTCCTGACGATGGTCGCCCGGGCCTCCGGGCAGGTGTTGCTGCGCGAAATGTCGCCGGAGATAGTGACGCAGAAGGTCGGGCCCGGTGCCGTGTGGCCGGAGGCCACGCTCGCTGAGATCGCGGACGAGATCTATCTCGAGATCGAAGCCGGTTCGACCGGCAAGCCGAACCAGGCCGTGGAGATTAACAACTTCCAGCAGCTGGCCCCGATACTGATGCAGATCCCGGGCATCAACCCGATGTGGCTGGCGAAGGAAGCACTGCGGCGGCTTGATGACCGGCTTGACCTCACCGAGGCGGTCGCAGCGGGCATTCCGTCGATTGTCGCGCAGAACCAGCTGGCGGGCCAGAGCGCAAACCCGGCCGTCACGCCAGCTGAAAATCCGAACGACGAACCGGCGGCACAGGGCCGAGAGGGCGCGTCAAACGCCTCGAAACCGGAGGAGCAGCCAGGCAGCGACCCAGCCTTTGGCAGCAACCAGGTCTGACCCGGTTGTATGAAATGGCTTGATACACGTCGCGCAATGTCATACATTCCAACCCAAACGTGAGGACTCCTTATGAGCCTGAACGAGGACGCAATGACCCCGGAGTCGTCCACCGGGACAGAAAACCCGGACGTGGCCGTCGAGACGGCCGCCGCGGAGTCGTCCCCCGCGACCGACGAAACTGACGTCTCGTCTCTCTCCGTCATCCGCGACGTAGTGGAGAAGGGGAAGGAAAGGGACGATCAGGCGGCCTCGTCAGCCGCTGGCGAGGAGGGCGAAAAGCCCGCCGATGCCGACTCCCAGGAGGAACAGGACGAGTACAAGGACGTCCCGTTCCACCAGCACCCACGGTTCCGTGAAGTCACTCGTGAGCTGCGGCAGGCCAAGAAGGAGCTGCGGCAGATCAACGAGCAGCTCCAGGAGCTCGGTGGTTTCGATGCTGTCAAGCGCGACGCCATCGGCCATCGGCGGGTTCGCGAGTTTATGTCCGCGAACGGGCTGTCGGACGAGGAGGTCGCGGAAGGCTTGATCGCCATGGCGCAAGCCAAGATCGATCCGGCCGCTGCATGGCAGCGTATTCGCCCGTGGGTAGAGAAGCTCGTCGCCGCCGCCGGCGAAGTGCTTCCCGAAGACTTGGCGCAGCGCGTGCAGGCTGGGGAGATCCCCCGTGATGTAGCCTACGAGATGAGCCGTCTTCGGGCGCAGCAGCAGTCGGCGCAGGTGCGGCAGAGTTTCGAGCAGCAGCGTCGTGCCGAGCAGCAGTTGGCCGAAATGGCGGCTTCGCTTCAGAACGCGGCGGCGCAGTGGGAGCGGGATCGGCAGCTGAAAGACCCCAATTTCGCCAAGAAGCTGCCGCTCGTGCGCGCGAAGATCGCAGAGTTTCAGCGGTTGAAACCGGCCGTTACCCCGGATGAAGTCCGGCAGTACCTGGAAGACGCATACAAGTTCGCCAACGAATACGTTGCGTCGGGCGCGGTGGAACAGCGGAAGACTGCGAAAACTCCGATCACGGGCGGCACTGTCGCAGGAATCACTCAGCCTGCTCCGCAATCGACGGTCGACATCATCAGGAACGTCGTGGCGAAGCATGCAGGGAAATAAGGTTTAAGGTACGACGATGCCGGGTCTGCCTCCTGAAATCATCGCGGAGATTAACAACACTACGCTTGAGACCTACCTGAACCGCGGCACGGTCTTCAAGCAGAACGTCCAGAACAAGCCGTTGCTGAAGGCATTCGACGCTTTGGCCGGCAAGTTCCCCGGCGGCAAGGAGAAGGTTTCCTTCGCTGTTTCCGCCGGCCAGGGCGGCGGCCGTCTCCGCGGCTACACTGGTGACGACCAGGTTACCTACTACAACCCGGTCGGCGTCAAGCGCGCGTCCTTCCCGTGGAAGGAGCATCACATCGGCACGGTCCTCACGATGACCGAGCTGAAGATCGACGGCATTGACGTCGACGAGTCCGGCGCCAGCCAGACCACGTCGGCCATGTCCGATCGTGAGATGCAGGCGCTCGCTAACCGCCTCGACGAGAAGAATGAGATGCTCGGCGAGGACTACGCCAAGTCGCTCGACGAGCTGCTCCACGGTGACGGTTCGTCCGACACCAAGGCCCTCGCGGGCATCCAGTCGCTCATCCTCGATAACCCCGCCGTGGGCTCGACGGGCGGCATTTCCCGCGTGGCGAACCCTTGGTGGCGGAACCGGGCCGCGACCGCGGCTTATGCCCTCGCTGGCGGGCAGGGCCCGATTACGGTCAACCCGGCCCATGGCGGCGCGCTCATCGAGTTCCTCGAGAAGGAGGTCCGCCAGCTGAAGCGGTACGCTTCGGGCTCGTCTCGCTGGAAATGGTTCGCGGGCTCGGACTTCATCGACGGCTACCAGAAGGAGCTCCGGGCCAACGGCTATTACTCGCAGACGGGCTTTATGGGCGACGTCGACGGCGGCATGTCCGACCCGAAGTTCAAGAGGATGCCGATCGAGTACGATCCGACCCTCGACGACCTCGGGCTGTCCAAGCGGTGCTACGTCATCGACATGGGCCAGCGCGGCGTGCGCCTGCTGTACATGGACGGCCAGCGCATGAAGCGCCACCACCCGGCGCGGCCCTTCGACCGCTACGTGATGTACAACGGCATCACGACCACTGCGGTTCTGGTCGCCCGCCAGCTCAACACGTCGGCTGTGTACGACATCGCGTAAGCGCGACGAGGCCGGTTCGCCGGCCTCGCTCCCCTTTGCGTAAGGAGATGCAACGATGGGATACAAGGTTGTCCAGACTGCGCTCGGGGCGAGTGTCGCGCATAGCGGCTCGTTCACGATTGCATACCCCGCAGGCACCGCGCAGGCTGACTTTACCGGCGACAACGCGCTGGCGGCCGGCTACGTGTCGGTGAACAACAACAACGAGTACCGCGAAAGCGACTCCAAGATCTCGATCACCTACGGCTCGTCGAACATCACGATCACGAACACGTCAAACGAAACGTGGCCGGCGGGCGCGACCGTGGTGATTGGGCTCGCGTTCGCTTCGCCGGTTGATACGTTCGTGCAGGTCGGTCCGGTCGCGAACATCGATGGCGACACGACCGGCACGGCGGACGGCGAGGTTGAGGCGCTCCCGACTGTCGACACGGTCGACACGAGCGACACCTATTCGGACGCTGCGCTCAACGCGGTTATCGGCGACGTCAACGCGATGATCGCCGCGCAGAACGACATCAACGCGGAGCTTCAGACGAAGATCAACGAGCTGCTCGCTGCGCTCCGCACTTCCGGCCTCCTTATCACCTGACGCACTCGGGCGCCGGTACGCCGGCGCCTTCCAACCCGGAGAGCCATATGCATCTCGCGAACATCATGCTCGCCCTCGGAGGCGACAAGGACAACACCATCCCGAAGTACCGCGTTACACCGGCCGAGATCGTAGTTCTCCGCCACATCCACGGCAGTGACGCGGTTTTCGACATCGAGCCGCTCGCGGAGACGGTCAGCCGGACGAGCCGTGAGGAGTACCAGCGTCTCACCAGCATCTACGGCTACGTCGACGAGCGCGGGAACCCCCAGGGGCCGGTGGCTGAGCTGTTCCCCGGCGTCGGCGCCAACCTGCCGCAGGAGCTCGGCGAGCTTGGGCTCGACGACAGTTTCTACAAGGCGATCGCACGCATGACGGCCCCTGCCCCGTCGGCGTCTCCCAAGGGTCGCAAGTCGAAGGCCGCGCCCGCTCCCGAGCCGAGTGATGTCGCCATCGACGACGAGATTGAGGACATGCCGCCGGTCGGCAACGAGCCGGCTAGCATCTACGCTTGACGAGGTAGGCCATGGCGCGCGGAAAGACGCTGCTCTCTCTGCTTGACGACTTCCGTCGGGAAGCGCGTCTTTCCACAAACCCGGCCAATAACCACCAGGTGCGCGACGCGCAGGTTGGGCTCCTCCAGCGCACGCAGCAGTGGCTGTATGAGGACTTCTACTGGCCGCACCTCGAGATCCAGCGCATGTACCCGGCGGACGCCGGGCAGCGCTTCTACGACTTCAATCAGGACTTCGACATTAGCCGTATCGTCCGCATCGAGTTCAAGACGGACGGCGAGTGGATTCCGCTCATCCACGGCATCGGGGCGGCGCAGTACGCAGAGTTCGACAGCGACCTTGACGAGCGCTCCTGGCCGGTTCGCCGCTGGCGCCTATACGAGGACGAGCAGATCGAGGTGTGGCCGATTCCCGAGAACGAGCCGGACCCGTCGACCCTCGACGGCTACCTGCGCGTCACGGGCATCAAGCGGTTGCCGCCGCTCGTCGACGACGACGACCGGGCGGTCCTCGACAACCGGCTGATCGTGCTCTACGCGGCCGGCGAGTACCTGCTCGACACCAATAAGGACCGGGCGCAGCTCCTCCTCCAACTGGCGCAGAAGCACTACGCGCGCATCCGCGGTGGGCTAATGCCGGGCGGGCCGATCAACGTATTCGGCGTCAACGCCGCGCGGAGTCCGCGGCGGCATATCGTCCCCTATTACAGGCCAGCGGGGTCGTGACGTGGGCACGATCTGGATTCGGGAGCTGACGGGCGGGCTCGACACCAGGCGGTTGCCGGAGGTCACGCCGGGCGGCTCGCTCATCCTCGCGCGCGACGGCCACATCAACAGAGGCGGCGAGTTCGAGAAGCGCGCAGCCTTCGTGAAGGTCTACAGCCTGCCGCCGGGCACGCGGGGGCTCGCGGCCGGCGCGGACAAGCTCTACGTCTTTGGCGACGGGGCCGACCCCGGCGTTCCGCCCGAGATCGGTTTCCAGCAGCTCGCCTACGAAGGCAAGACGCTGGCCCGCATCGCCTCGTGCGACCTGTACGCGAACAAGATCTACGCGGTCGCGGTATACGACGACGGCACGCGGATGCACTTCTATGACGGGGTCGTCGTCGAGGACTGGAAGCCAGGCAACGGGGCCGGCCGCACGCCTGGCGACTTCGTGATGACCTACGAGACGAAGGTCTACGCGCTCTACGACACAGTCGTCGCGTTCTCTGGCGTCGGCAACCCAACGGACTTCGACCCGTTCGTCGAGGGCAGCGGCGGCGATCCTGACACGGGCGCGGTCGGCGCCGGCGCGATCGACATGGCGTCGCAGGTCTCCGGCCTCGAGAAGCTGCGGGCGATCGCCGAGTACCAAAACTACCTCGCCATTTTCGGCGACCGGGTGATCATGACGTGGGTGATGGACGTCAACCCCGAGAACAACAAGAAGGCGCAGACGCTCAAGAACACGGGCACCATCGCGCCGTTGTCGGTGACGCAGTTCGGCGACGCAGACTTGTTCTACCTTGACGAGTCCGGCGTCCGGTCGCTCCGGGCGCGCGACAGCTCAAACGCGGCCGCCACGACGGACGTGGGCGTCGCCGTCGACAACCTCGTCACGGCCAAGGTAAGGACACTTACCGAGAATGAGCGGGCGCGCGTCATCGGCCTTATCGAACCGCTCGACGGCCGGTTCTGGCTCATCGTCAAGGACGAGATCTTCGTGTTCTCGTATTTCCCCGGCTCAAAGGTCAGCGCATGGACGACATACTCGCCAGGCTTCAACATCGAGGACGCGGTTGTGTTCCGCCGCAAGGTCTACTTGCGGTCAGGCGACGACATCTACGTCTATGGCGGCCTTGGCGACACGCTCGTCTACGACGCAACCGAGCCCGAAGTGTGGTTCCCGTATCTGGACGCGGACCAGCCGACGAGGCTGAAGACGCTGACCGGGATTGACGTTGTCTGCTCCGGCACGTGGGAGGTGCGCATCGGCATGCAGCCGACTGACCTCGACGCCACTGACAAGGTTGCGGTCGTCACGGAGACGACGCTCAATCGGGAGCGCATCCCTGCAACCGGCCAGTCGACACACTTCAGCCTGCGCTTCCGTGGCGTGGGGCCCGGCCCGAAGAAACTGAGCTCGGCTGTCATCCACTACGACGGCGGTGACGGCGAGGGCACATGAGGATCGAGTACGCGACAGAGGAGCAGGTNCGCGACGTCGCTCTGCACATGCGCGCGACAGACTTCGCCGAGTTCTCGGCCGTCAGCCACGCACGGACGAGGGAAGACCTGGCNGACCTGCTGGCAGCGCGGTACGGCGGCCAGCCGTTCACGCTGTGCGCGTCCGTCGACGATCGCCCCGTTGCCATNGGCGCCGTGCTCGAGGCCCGCCCGAACGTCGCATCNCTCATGTTCTTTGCGACCGACGAGTTCCCGACGATCGCGNGGCCGCTGACACGCTTCATCCGGCGAAAGGTGCTCGAGCCGATGAAGCAATCCGGCGTCCATCGCATCGAGACGGTNTCNATGCTGCTCCANCGCGGCGCGCACCGCTGGCTGACGGCGCTCGGGCTCGAGAAGGAGGCAGGGCCGTTCCGCGGCTACGGCCGGAACGGCGAGCCGTTTGTTCAATATGCATGGGTGGCCGATGATTTTCGCGCGGCTCGCAACTGAGGCGGACGCCGACGCCATCGTCGAGATGGCACGCTTGAACGTCGAGGAGACATGCCCCGGCGAACCGTTCAGCGAGCGCAGGGTGCGTGAGACGCTGGACTTCGCTTTCCGCACGGCGCTCAAGGCGGCCTTCGTGGCGGAGGAGAACCGGAAGGTGATCGGCTTTCTGGCCGCGGATGTATGCTATTACGACCACCGCGATGGATTTTCTGTTACACAGAGGGTATTGTATGTGCGCCCGGAACGCCGCGGCACTCGGGCAGCCGCGTTGCTGATGAAAGAGCTGATCGCGTGGAGTCGACGGATCGGAGCCGACGCCATTGACGGCGGGAACGATAACGGCTTTCGGTCGGAGCGGACGGCGGCTTTCTTGCGCCACTTCGGCTTTCGAAAGGTCGGCTACGCGATGCGAATGGAGCTGACGGATGGGCGGCCTCGGTAAGAATTCTGCGGCCAAACAGGCACGATATGCACAGATGGAGGAAGCCGCCCGGCAGGCGAAGATCCGCGCCGGGACGCAGCGCATCGACTCCATCTTTGGCAGCCAGTTCAACGATGACTTCTTCACAGGCCGGCGCCAGTCGTACCTCGACTACGCAAACCCGCAACTCCAGGATCAGTACGCCAAGGCGAAGGAGGAGTTGACCTACGCCCTCGCGCGCTCCGGCATGCTGGATAGCACGATCCGGGCGCAGAAGGAGGCCGAGCTCCAGAAGCTCTACGACCAGCGGGCGAGGGAGATCGCCGACCGTGCGTTAGCCTACGAGACCGACGCGCGCAACAACGTGGAGTCGGCCCGNGCTGATCTCATTCGNATGCTGAACNCGACTGGCGACGCAGAAGGCGCAGTCAACAGCGCGCTGACGCGCGCCCAGGCGCTCACGCAGCCGGACGCATACAGCCCGCTCGAGCACTTCTTTAATGAGTTCATATCCGGCCTTGGAACGCAATTCGCGCAGGAGCGTGCCGCAGCATTGAGCGGGGGCGCCTACAAGCCGCCCTACTCGATCGGCCTGTTCGGCGTCAAGGGCGCCGTCAAGAACACGTGAGGCGGCCATGTGTGATCCTCTTACCATCGGCGGCATCGTCCTGACAGCCGGCTCCGTCGCGGCGAACACGTTCGCCAACAGCCAGATCGACAAGAGCCGCGCCGCCATCATGGCGGCCGAGCGCGAGCGCCAGAAGGGCTATGACGCGGAGATGGACGCCCTCAATACGGCGAGCCAGGACCGCTACCAGAATTTCGGTGACCAGCAGGCCGAAAAGGCGTCGCAGCTGGCTGACTTCTTTCGCACGATCGAAGTCGGCCCCTCCGACGTCATGCCGCAGTCGGCCTCGAACATCGTGGTCAACGAGGGCGCCCGGCAAAAGGCAGCGGCGCAGCGATTCGGCGAGGCGCAGGCGAACGCCCTGGCGAACATGCGCTCGTTCGGCGACCTGCTCGGCGGGATCGGCCGGCTTCAGGCCCGTGACGCCGCGCAGCTCGGCACGATTGGCGGCTTCAAGCGCGCCTCGGCCGAGCTCGCAGGCTCGGCGCTGGATGCTGCCAACAGTTCGGCGGGCGGTATGAAACTGCTCGCCGACCTTCTCGGCGCGGCGGGCTCGCTCGGCGTGAAGGCGGGACTCAGCCGCGGCACCTATTCGCCTATCACCTCGACGGGCTCGACGGCTTCCAGAACCGGGGGCGGCGCGCTCAATCCGTTCTCGCTGTATTGAGGTCCGCCAATGGCTGTCCGGCGCAACGGCTACTACAACAACCCCGCCATTGGCGCGGCCGTCGCCAGCCTCTCGCAGCTGTTCGCCCCGCCGAGCGGCGCGGACGCGGCGGGCTGGGCGGCTGCTCGCGCCAAGGAGCAGGAGGCGGCGCAGCTCGCCGAGATGTTCAGGGTCGTCACCGACCCGAACACGGATCGCTCGATGATCGACCGCTACGGCATTGCGGTCGGTCGCTTCAATCCGAACCAGAGCTTCTACGCCGTCGACCAGAGCAACGCGACGCTTCGCGCGAACAACGCGGCCGACAATGCGCGAGCGCTCGAGCAGACCCGCCTCCAGCAGCGGGGCGAGACGGAGCGGACGCTGCTGGCGCCGGTTGGTGCGGGGCAGACACGTTTCGTTCCTCCGGGCATCGCGGACATGTTCGGACTTCCGCCGCAGCAAGTCGGCGTGGTCGAGCTCGACCAAGGCAAGTCGTACATCATCCCGGGGCGGGACGAGCCGGTTGCCGGGCCGGCCAAGCCCGCGACGTTGGACGAGATGAAGGCGCAGGTGTACGGACAAATGCCGGTCGAGCAGCAGCAGGCGATTGTCTTTGGCAGCACGCCGATCGAGCAGATTGTCCGCGACGGCAGGCCGGTAAACGTCACGCGCCTCGAGGCTCTCGGTGCGGAGCCCTACATCGCGCCGGACAAGGCGCCGAAATACACCAACGCGATCGCGGTCATGCCCGATGGCATCACGCGCGTTCCGGCTGTGCAAGGGCCGGACGGCAGGTGGCGCCACGCACAGACGGGAGCCGACCTGCCGGCGGACGTGCAGATCTTTGACATTCCGAAGCCGCAGGGTACAGCGTCTGACGTCGGCCTCACCCCGCCGATTCTCAGCCAAATGCAGCGGGAGCTGCTCGCTTTGGGGCAGACCAAGGACACGGCCCTGCGCCTGCGCGAGCTCATTGCTCAGTCGCCGGCGTCGCAGGGCGTCGTCGGCGCGCTCCGCGGAACCGCGCAGAACCTCATTCAGACGGGGCGCGAGCTCGGCGCGTGGGCCGGGGGCGAGGTCGACAATATCATGCGCACCATCGAGCAGAACGCCATGGATCGCGGGCTCTTGGAGAATTTCGACAAGAACATCCCCGCGATCGAAATGCTGTCGAACATCCTCGCCTTCCAGTACGCGAAGACGCTCACTGGCGAGCGCCTGTCGAACGAGATGCTCCGCACCGCCAAGAGAGCGCTTGGGCTGGAAGGTCTCACGGCGAACCAGCCCGACGCACTCGCGCGCATCGACGAAGCGCTCAAGAGCATTCAGCGTCGGGAGGAAACGATCCGCCGGGCGCTTGCGGGTGGCGTGGACGCGTTACAGTCGCCGCTTATCGCCCCGATCGAACCCTCGCCCATGCCGCGCGCCGGGAGCTCGCATGAAAGGTGGGAACGCGGGCCTGACGGCAAGCTGCGGAGGGTCCAGTAATGCCGCGCGTCATCCAGTTCGAGGGTCGGCTGATCGAAGTGCCGGACGACGCGACCGACGAGGAGGTGGCGGAGATCCTGTCCACCTACCCTCCGTCGTCCGGTGGCGAGAGCACGACGCAGGCCGCGCAGGCGCCGCAAACGCCTGCGTGGCAGCGGGGGCTCGACTACGCAGACGACACGGGCGCCATCGTCCTCCGTAACATGCGGCGCGGCTTGTCTGCGGTGCTCGGTCTTCCGGTCGACGCGGTCAACGCGGGGCTCGGCGCTCTCGGCGTTCCAGTCAGCGAGGAGCCGTTCCTCGGCTCCGCCATGATCGACAAGGCGCTCGGAGCTCCGGCGCAGGCAACGGCCGCTGTCGTCGGAGCCGACACGCAGCGCGCGGCCGAAGGGCCGACCCCGCAAGACGCTTTCCAGCGCGTGGCCGGACGAACCGGGTATGAGATCGGAGCCGGCCTACTTCCGGTTGGCGGCGCGATCGTCGGCGGCGCGCGTCTGGGGGTCCAGGGCGCGAGGGCCTTGCAGAAGCGAGGGACCGTACAAGGGCTAGCCGGGCAGGCGTTCGAGGCGGGCGCCGCCAACCCCGTCGGCCTCGCCGGAAGGGAGATGCGCTATGCGGGCGGGGCGGGTATCGGCGCGGGCTTAGCGAACGAGGCGGCCGGGAACCCGCAGCACGGCGATAACTTCTGGTCGGACTTCCTGGGCTCTATGGCGGGCGTGGCCGGTACGGCGGCTGTCGGGCGTCTCGGCGGCGCGGCCAAGAACGTCGCCGGAGCTGTAACGGGCGACCCTCGGTTCATGGACGACGTCGCGGGCGAGGAAGTCGCCGCGCGCATCATCTCGCACTCGTCGGATATGGCGGGGCCTATCGCTCGCGGCGAGACGGTCGACACAACGCCCCTAGTCACGAAGTTGCGTCGGCCCGCGCCGATCGAAGAAGCGGTCCCCGGCTACCAGGCGAACATCGGCGACCGAACGCAAGACCCCGGCCTCTACACGCTGGCGTACAACGCGGACACGCTGCTTCCAGGCGCAGCCAACGTCCGGCGCGTCGCAAACAACGCAGCCGTCGATCGGCGCATGAACGAGCTGGACCCCGGTGGCGACCCGGCGCAGTTCCGCGCCGCGCTCGAGGCGAACCGTGACGCGCGCATCGCGGAGGCTGAACGCGCCGCAGAGCAGCAGCGCAGGCGCTTCGAGGAAGCCGCGCTTGCCGCCCGCCCGGTGCTCGCCGACGCGACGGCGCGCGGCTCGAGCGCACGCTCAGCGCTGGCCGACGTCTACGCGGCCGAGCGCGAGCGCATCCGGCAGGCGTTCGCGCCGATCGATGAAGCGCAGTTCCCGATCAGCGTAAGACCGCTCGCGGAGGGCTTCGCCGAGGTCCAGCAGCGCCTGCCGCTCAACGACCAGGCGCGGTTTCTGCCCTCAGAGGTGAACGTCGCCGCGCGGCTCGGCGAGGCCGAACAGGCTCCCCTGCGCGAAGTCACAGCCCTGCGCAGCGGCCTCAGCGACGACATACGGACGGCGGAGGCCGCCGGCGAGGCGCAGAGGGCGCGCGTCGCGCGACAGTTCCGCGGTACGATCGACGAGTTCCTCGAGCAGAACATGCCGCCGGAGCTCCGCGAAGCGTANCAGGCCGCGAACGCGGTTCGCCGCGACGTCGCCGACCGCTTCGAGCGGCCCGGNACGGCCATCCAGCGCACGCTCCAGCNGCGCGAGGGCGGAGGCTACGCACTCGACGATAGCGCTGTCACGCCGCAGTTCGTCCAGACGGACCAGGGCCGCATTAACGACTTCCGGGCGGCCATGCGCGAAGCGGGAAACGACCCGCGCCTGCGGAACGCGCTTGCGGACGAGGTGCTAGCGGACGTGCAGCGCTCCGGGCTGCTGGATCGACCGGACGCCCTGCGCAAGTACCTCGGCGAGCGCAACATCTTCCTCAGCGAGTTTCCCGAGCTGCGCCAGAAGCTGGAGGCGGCCGCGGAGGCGAGCGAGGCCGCACGAGCGGCGAGCAGTGCCGCCGAAACGACGCGACGCGACCTGACGACGCCAGGGCGCACGGCGCAAGCCACGTACCTCAAGTATGGCGACGAGGCGACGGTCGACGCGGTTCGCGCTATCACGTCGAGCGCGAAGCCGAGAGAGGCCATCCGCGAGCTTCTCGAAGCGGCCGGTAACTCGCCGGAAGCCCGTCGTAACGCGCGCAGCGCACTGTGGGAGGTAGTGAAACGTCAGAAGTTCTCCGCTCCTGACATGGCGGGGCAAGAGCGCTGGAACCCGCGCAAACTGAAGGGCCTATTCGACGACCCGAAAGTGGCGGCGGTGGCCGAGGAGCTGTGGAAAGACAACCCGGAAGACCTGGCGGCCATCAAACAGGTCGTCAACGCGCTGGCCGGTGCCGAGGGCAGCGTACGCGCTCGCGCACCAAACGCTTCCGGCACCGCGCAGACAATATACGGCAGGTTCGACCCGGCGCTCACCCCGGCGTCGCTCGCCAGCCGCGGGCGAAGCGTCAGCCGGAACCAGATGTCGCTTCCGATCGCCATCATTGACGTCGCGTCAACGTACCTGCGCCGCAAGTCGGCGCAGGTGCAGTCGCGCGCGATCGACACGCTTACGGCGGCCGTCGTTAACAATCCGGGGCTGGCGGCCGACCTCCTTGAGGAGTTCAACCCGGCGACGTGGGCAGCGAAGCGGCGGATGATCCTCCAGAAGTACGGCGTCCGTGCCACGCAGGTGCTCAATGTCATCGACGAAGCGCTGAACGACGACCCGGTCATGGACGCAGTCACGGAGCCCCCGGAGCCGATGACGATTACCGTGAGACCGCGGAGGAATGGCGATGGCCGCTGACCTGCTGCGACAGTTTGCCATAGGCGGGGCGACCCGCCCGGACAGCTTCACCGGCCTCAACCCGCAGTTCGTGTCGGCGCTGGCGCAGATGTTTCAGGCCGCGCCGCCAGAAATACAGGCCGGCCTGCGCATCTCCTCCGGCTACAGGTCGCCGGAGCGGCAGGCGCAGCTGTGGGACCAGGCGCTTGCGAAGTACGGCTCGCCGGAGGCCGCTCGCAAGTGGGTGGCGCCGCCTGGGCGGTCGCAGCACAACCACGGCTTCGCAGTTGACTTGCACTTCGCGACGCCAGCGGCGCGCGAGTGGGTGCACAAGCAGGCCGGTCAGTTCGGGCTCACGTTCCCGCTCAAGAACGAGGCATGGCACGTTGAGCTCGCAGGGGCGCGCGGCGCACCAAAGGTGCTCCCCACGGAGGCCGGCGGCCCCGCGCAGCCGACGACTATGGCGCAGTNCTTTGCGAACCCGGCCCTGACTCCCGTTCCGGTCACGCCGGAGGCGCTCGTTGTCGCGTCAGAGCTGGCGGACCTGTTCACGGCGCCGCTGCGGCAACAGCAGCAGGCCGAGGAGGAACGCAAGGCGGCCGAAGCGCAGCGCAAGGCCGCGCTCTACGCGACGCTCGGACGGCAATTCGGCTAGACGCCGAGGAACGCCTGCGCGCTCTGCCACCATGCGCGCAGCGTCTCAATGTTGTTCGCTGCGTACCAGCCGATAGCGACCATGCTGCCGACAGGAAAGATGCAGTCCCAGAAAATGCTACCCATGACGTGCTCCTGTGAGTGCGCAAAAGAGTGCCCAAGACCGTGTTCAACGCCAACGCGATACAGTGGAAAATACAGCCTAAGCTATTGACGTGTCTAGAGGCTTAGCTTAGGGCGTTTACGCTCCTGCGATTATTGCAGAAAGTATGGGCGCAGAGTTGTATCTTTTTGTAACTCGCCGTTTTTGCTTATCGGCACTAGCTTTCTTGCGGTTCGTGTCTGGTCAGTGTAGGCTGGTGTATGCCAAAATCCGTCACCAAATTGGGCGCACGTGCTCAAGCGTGCCCATCACTCGGCGGCCTCCAGAAAGCCCCCGGAGATCGTGTTGACGGCCTCGCGAAGGTCGTCCGGGCAGTGCTTGGCGTAGACCTGCTCGACCATCGCTGTCGTGTTGCCGAGCACCTTGGCGATCTTCCACAGCGGGACGCCGCGGCGCGCCATGTGGGTGGCCGCCGTGTGGCGCAAGACGTGCGGCGACACGCCCGGCACTCCGGCTTTTGCGGCAGCCGCCACGAGAGAACGCCAGACGTCGCTACCGCCAACGACAGGCTCGTTCGGGTCATTCGGCCGACGGCGCTCCGCGTGCATACGCCGGAGGACAGGCTCCAGCGCCGCCGAGATCGGCACGGATGGCTTGCGCTTCTTCGTCACGCGGTCGCCGGGTCGGTGGTAATGGATGACGCCCGTATCGAAGTCGACGCGATCCCACGTCAGGCCAAGGATGGCGTTCTTGCGGGCGCCCGTCTCCAGCGCCAGCCACAGAAACCGCTCGAGACGCGAAAGACGGCTGCCTTTGCGCATCTTGGCGGCCGCGTCGAACAGGCGCCGGATTTCGTCTGTCGTCAGCCAGCGGTCGCGCGGCGGGCTGGCTTTCGGCAGGTCAAAACGCGGCACCTCGGCCGGTCTCAGAAGACCGCGCCCGGAGTGGGCGCACCAGTTGAAGCAAGCGCGCAAGACGGACAGCTCTTGCCGCACGGACGACTCTTTGACCTTGCGGCCGAGCCGCCCGGACGTGCGCTTCGCGACGTATTCGTCGACGAGGGCCGGCGTCACTTCCGCGACGAGTCGGCCGCCAAAGAACGCNCTCAGGTTCTTCCAGGCGTTGGCGAGGGACGTCGGATTGCCCGTGCCAGCACCGTGCTTCTCGAAGTAGACCTTCCACAGGTCNGTNACCGTCAGCGTGGAGGCNCCCGCGCCTTCCCGCTCCATCAGGAGCCATTGCGCGAAGAAAGCTTGCGCCGCAGAAAGATCTCTCTCGCGCGTGCTGATGCGTTTGCTTCGGCGGTTCTCGCTCCAGAAGATGTAATAGACGCCGTTCTTGTCTCGCTCGTCGAGCCGGCGGAGGGTGTATTGGGGCATTTGATCGACTCCAGATAGGCCTCCAGGTCGCTCTCTGCTATGCACACTGGACGCCCACGGTAAAACGGCAGGCGGCCGGACAGCCTCAACCGCTTGACCCTGGACGTCGAGCAGCGGAGGCGCTCGGCGACTTCACGTTCTGTCAGCAGCGTCGTCATTTTCGAGCAGCTCGGCGATCTTGACGGCAGTGGACAGGGTGACGAGCCGGTTGATCCTAAGCCACGCCTTGTCGGGCGCGCCTGGGCTCACCTTGATGTCGAGCTCCGGGATGTCGGCCTCGATCGCCGCCTCCGCGATGTTCGGGAGGAGCGCCGTGGTCGACACGCCGAGCGCGTTCGCCAGCTTCTCGAGGTTCGCCGGCGTCGGAAAACTGCGGCCGGTCACGTAGGTCGAGATGTGGTTCCGCTCGAGGCCGGCGCGGCGGGCAAGCTCCGCCTGCGTCCAGCCCTTTCCGAGCATGAGGTTGTAGACGCGCCGGCCGAATTCCTGCTTCGTGAGCGAGCGGGGCGCAAGCGACGCGATCTGTGTTTCGGAGCCCCCGAGGTGGGGGCGGACTTTGCGAGCCATTTAACATCTCCGTGTTGGCGGTTGCGGTACTACGTATGTACGACGCAGCGTCGTACACGTCAAGCCATCACGTAATGCACACGTCATACGATTTCACTTGACACCTGTCGTCACGGCATACACTATCGAGACGTCAACGGCTCGCCACGGACGCGCCCCAATGTTCGCGCATCGCCGCTTTCTCAGGGACAACTTCAAGTCCGCTGATGGTTTGATATCCGCGATCGCCAAGTACGGGCTCGACGCACCGAGCAAGGCGAGCGTTGAAAAATGGCTCCAACGCGATTCGATCCCGGGGGAGTGGCTCCCGGTTCTGCTTGTCATCTTGGAGCTGGAGCACGGCGCGCCCGTGCGCGTTTCTCAATACATGGACGGGGGCCAGTAATGAAGGACGCAGAGCTGCGCAACTATTTCTGGGCGGCATCAATGGTGCGCGCCGTCATGCGCAGGGACGTTCCCGCGATCATCAATCTCGGTGCGGATGAGGAGGTGATGCGTGAAGCGGTCGACGCAGCAATCGCTGAGCTCGAGGCCATACGGATGCACTCGGAATGGCCGGCATTGTCCAGATCCGCGGGCGACATCCTGAGCTTCGCTGACCAGGCCGTTGCTCGGGTCATCTACGCATGATCGAGATCGTCCTGGCGGGGCCGCCCATGGGGAAGCAGCGCGTGAGGCAATCGCGCGCCACCGGCCGGCTGTTCACCCCGCAGAAGACGGTCAACTACGAGGGGCGTCTCGCGCTCGCCGGGCAGCAAGCCATGGCGGGCCGGGAGCTCCTGACCGGGCCGCTACGCCTCGACATCGAGGCGTACGTTCCGGTCGCGGCGTCGTGGCCGAAGAAACGCGCCGCGGCGGCCCTCGCTGGCGAGATCCTGCCGACGAAAAAGCCGGATCTCGACAACATCGCCAAGATNGCGGCGGACGCGCTGAACATGGTTGTGTGGGTGGACGACAGCCAGATCGTCGAAGGCTCGTTCAAGAAACGCTACTCCGCCCAGCCACGGCTCGTCCTCCGCGTATATCCCCTGACTGAAGAAGGAGTGTTTTCATGACGGTCGAGATGAAACAAGGTGCGTACTACCGCCGGCGGGACGGTGCGCTCGTCGGCCCAGCCGAATACGTCGGCGGCTCCGTTTTCCCGTGGCGCGTGAGCGACGTTTATTACACCAGCAGCGGCCGCTTGTACACGAACGACGACCCGTCGCCTCTCGACCTCGTTAAGCTCGTTTTCTGCAAGGAAGCGCCCGACGACGAGCGCCTCCACCAAAGCAGCGCGAGCGGCCGCCCGACAAAGCGGGAAACGCTGGAGAAGGCCATCGACGCGGTCGCCGACCGGGGCCTCAACTACGGCTCGCCGGAGGACAACTTCAACCGGATCGCACGCCGCTGGCAGCTCCACTTCCTGAACCGGTACGGCATCAAAGTGACCGTCGATGCGCACGATGTGGCGCAGATGATGGTCGACATGAAGCTGGCTCGCCTGGAGAACCAGCCGCGCCACGAAGATTCCTGGGTCGACATCGCCGGCTACGCAGCCTGCGGCAACAATCTTCCCTGACCTTGACGTCTGTCGTACACCGTGTATGATTTGACGACTGACATCGCAATATGCGGTGCACGACAGCCTCCTTTCCTCGCTGCCATCGCTGCCCTGGTGTTCCCGATGATCCCCAAACCGACACAGATCTCCGGCGCAAGGTTCCTCGCGGAACGCCAGTATGCACTGCTCGCCGACGCGCCCCGCGTCGGCAAGACAGGCGCCAGCATCATTGCGGCGGACCTCACCCTCGACGAGAACATCCTGGTCGTCACGACCGCATCGGGAAGGCCCGTGTGGAAACGAGCGTTCCCGCAATGGTCGACGCTCGGTCGCTCCGTCGAGATCCTGGGGGCCGCCGAGCCCAAGGCGCAGGTCGTGATAGCGGGGTGGCCGTCGATCGCCTCGAAGGACAGCCTCGGCCGCCTCCTCGCTCGCAGGTGGAACCGGATCATCCTCGACGAGAGCCACTACGCGAAGAACGTCGAGGCGAAGCGCACGCAAGCAGTCTACGGCGACCTACTGCGCGGCGCATGGCGCGGGCTGACGAGCCGGGCTGACGGCGTGTGGTGCCTAACGGGAACGCCTATCCCGAACGCGCCGAATGACCTCTACCCGATGATGAGAGCGCTGTGCCCGGAGCGGCTCGCCGCCAGCGGCGACTGGCCGGACGTGACGAGCTACGCGGCTTTCATGAAGCGGTATTGCAAGGTCAAGCCGAAGAAGATCGGCCGTGGCGCCTACGCGCGGTACATCGACGTCGTAATCGGAGGCCGCAACCTTGAGGAGCTGCGAGCGCGGCTCGACGGCTTCATGCTCCGGCGCACGCAGGAAGACGTGGGCATCTCGGCGCCCGTCTACGAGCTCATGCCGCTCGAGGTGAAAGCCCGGGTCAGGACCGAGATCGAAGCATCGGCCGATCACCGAAAGATCCTCGAGGTGGCCGAGGCGGGCACGACGAAGGATCTTGAGATGCACCTCGGCCCGCTGCGCCGTCTGACGGGCGAGATCAAGGCGAAGGCCGTCGTCGAGGCAATCCGCGAAGAATTCGAGTGCGGGCTCGACAAGATCGTCCTGATGGCGTGGCACACTGACGTCATCCATCTGCTGCGCGACGGCCTCGCCGCCTATGGCGTCGTCGGTATTGACGGCTCCACGCCTGCAAAGTCCCGCGGCGCCATCGAGCAGCAGTTCCTGAACGACCCGGACACGCGCGTCTTTGTCGGCCAGATCCAGGCGGCCGGCGAGGCCATCGACCTGAGCTCGGCTGCCGAGCTCGTGTTCGTGGAACCGTCGTTCACTCCGAAGGACATGGCGCAGGCTGCTCTGCGCGTAACCAATCACGGCCAGGACCGGCAGGTCCGGGTTCGTGTAGCCGCCCTGGAGGGCAGCATCGACGAGGCCCTTCAGGCGATCCTCATGCGGAAATGGTCCGCCATTCGAGAGGTGCTTTCTCCATGACCCTGAAGATATCCATCGAAATTCCCTACGAGTTCAGCGCCAGCGGCAACGCCAAGACCTACCTCGACGACGCACTGGCGGCTCTCGGCTACGTGCGCAAGGAAGAAGCGGGCACGCCGGTGCGTGAGGCAAGCACAGGCAGCGGTGCCGTCACGGACATGATCGCAGACACCCTCCGCTCGCTCCAGGACGAGCCCGAGCTGCCGTTTGACAAGCCCGCCGAAGCGCCGCCCGCGCCCGTCGACGAGGCCGACAAGCCGGCCCCCGCCGCCAGCCCGCGCAAGCGCCGCGCCAAGGCGGAGCCGACGCCAAACATCTCCGCCAGCCCCGAGAACCGCGTCGACCCGACCGCCGTCGAGCAGGACGCCGCAGACGAGGCCGCGGAGGCCGCCAAGGCATCCGGCGGCAAGCTGACGCTCGACGACCTGCGGCACGCGGTCGGCCGCTTCATCAAGAAATTCGGCATGGCGGCCTCGCCGCGCATCGCGGAGATCCTTGGGTGCAAGCTGGTCGACGTGCCGGATACGCAGGAGGCCCTCGCCGAGGCCATCGCGAAGGTCGAGGCCGCCATCAATGAGGACGCGCCCGCCGCCGAGCCCGAACCCGAGCTTGCGCAGGAGCCCGCGCAGGAGCCCGAAACGGCCAAGACGAAGGATGATGTCAGGGAGCGGCTCCTGGCCTATCAGGCCAAGTACGGGCAGGAGGCCGTCATGGAGGACGGGCCGCGGTGCCTCCAGCTCGTCTTTGGCGACCACGTCACGAAGCTGAGCGAGATCCCGCCGACGCCGGAGGACTACGCCAAGGCGTGCGAGGCGATCGACGAGATGATCGTCGTCAACCCCTACAAGAGGAAGCCGATCAATGACTGAGCACGCACAGCGCTCACATGCGACATGGAGCGCGTCGGCCACCGATCGCAACTGGAATTGCCCGGGCGCGATTGCAATGGCCGAGCGCCTCGCCAAGCCGGAAGTGGAGACCATCCACGCCGCGCGCGGCACGGCCTGCCACGAGGTCGCCGAGAAGGCGCTCCGCGGCAACGGCGACTGCTCCGTCTCTCTCGGTGCGACCGTGAAGACGAAGCAGCATGAGATCGAGGTTGATGAGGAGATCGTCAACTCGGCCCAGGAGTACGTCGACTATGTCCGCGAGCGTGCGGCCTCGGCCGCCTCGCTGCTGATCGAACAGCACTTCACGCTCGCCCCGCTCGACCCGCCGTTTGACGCCGGCGGGACCAGCGACGCCGTCCTCTATTTCCCGGACGAGCGGCTGCTGGAAGTCGTCGACCTGAAGAACGGCATGGGCGTCGTGGAGGTGAAGGAGAACAAGCAGCTCCGCACCTACGCGCTCGGTGCCCTGCTCGCCAACAAGGGCCTCGACGTCGAGCAGGTACGAGTGACGATCGTGCAGCCACGCGCGCCCCACAAGGACGGGCGCATTCGGTCGGAAACGTTCCACGTCGCAGAGCTGGCCAGCTGGACGCTCGACCTGCTGGAGGCGATGCAGCGCTCCGCCAACGCAAAGCGAGAGCTGGCCGACATGCCGTTCGCCGCGTGGTGGGCGAAGCATCTCAACTCCGGCACGCACTGCACGTTCTGCCCGGCGGAAGGCGTGTGCCCGAAGCAGGAGCAGAAGGCGCTCGATGCGGTCGGCGTCTGGTTCGATGACGAGGACCGGCCGCAGATCGCCAACCGCCCCGACGAGATGTCGCCGGAGCAGCTCGCCGAAAAGCTCGACATGCTCGACATGATCGAGAGCTGGATTAAGGCAGTGCGAGCCTACGCGCACGCACAGGCCGAAAGCGGGGTGCAGATCCCAGGCTACCAGCTGGTCGAGAAGATCGGCAACCGGAAGTGGGCCGCCGACGAGGACAAGGTCGTCCACGACCTCATCCATGTCGTCGGCCTCTCCGAGGACGAGGCTTACGTCCGCAAGGTCAAGAGCCCCGCGCAGATCGAGAAGATGCTCGGCGCGAAGCGGAAGCATCTTATCGAAAACATGTGGACCCGTGAAGTCACGGGCATGAACCTGGTGCGCGCCGACAAGACGAACCGGCCCGCCGCCAAGTCGAAGATCGAAAAGTTCGTCAACATGGAGCATTGAGCATGGCACGGTCCCGTGACGTTCGTACCCCGCTGGCGCGTCTCGCTTTCGCCGACAACCTGTTTGAGGCACGCGAGGCCCGCAACGGCAAGAAGCAATACGGCTGCACGCTCCTCTTCCCGAAGGGCACCGAGCTGCTCGGCCGGGACGAGGACGGCAAGCCGATCACCCTCCAGGACGTCGCGCTCGAGGCGGCGGTTGCCGAGTGGGGCGAGAAGGCCCGGAACATGATCCGCGACGGCCTCATCCACAACCCGTTCCTCGACGGCGACGGGCCGCAGGGCAAGTCGAAGAAGACCGGCGAGCCGCACGCCGGCTTCCCCGGCCACATCTTCATCCGCTGCATCTCCGGCGAGGCGTACCCGCCGCGGCTCGTCCGAAAGAACCGGCAGATCGGTGCGACGAAGGACGAGATCTACTCCGGCTGCTACGGCTACGCGGTCGTCAACGCCTTCACGTGGGAGAATACCGAGAAGGGCAAGGGCCTGTCGTTCTCCATCTCGATGTTCCAGGTCGTGCGGGACGGCGAGCGCCTCGGCGGCGGTGGCGGCGTCGACGTCGACAAGTGGGCTGAGAAGATCGAGGACGACAGCGAGGCCCCCGAGGAGACGAAGACCGGCAAGGGCGCCAACGGCCTCTTTGAGTGATGTGTATTGAATAGCGACTTACACGCCATACAGCCCGGGCCGCGCGCCCGGGCGCCCAGACCTGAAGGAGACACGCAATGACTGAACCCGGCATCGGCCACAACAGCGATGCGTCGTCGACGGTGGCCGGCGACGAGCTGCGCCAGTTCATCGAGCGCATCGAGCGGCTCGAGGAGGAGAAGCGTTCCCTCGGCGAGGACATCAAGGAGGTCTACGCCGAGGCGAAGGGCCGCGGCTACGACACGAAGACGATCCGCA
>JGI25331J36430_1000352_pt1 | contig 28931 bp, 32 predicted proteins | sample HigsolmetaAR206D_FD_36430 | JGI IMG/M metagenome (IMG submission 36430) | reverse complement strand
CCTTTTAAATGAGGTTTGGTCACTTTCATTATAAAAGAGAGCACTTCGTAAATGCTTTTTTATTTTATGAAATTCTTTACCCCAACATTTAGTATAGAACCCAAAATAAAAATCACCTTTCCAACATAAAGGTGATTTTAGCGGGTTTTTCGGGCCGTAAGGAGTTCTCTCACGACCACTATGAAATTTTGGGTATGTAAATGCCTCAAAACGCTTGTTATATTAAGATAATGGTCGGGATGACAGGATTCGAACCTGCGACCTCAACAACCCCATTGTTGCGCTCTACCAAGCTGAGCTACATCCCGGTGCCGTGCGACAATGGTTTTTTTCGGGACGGAGCCTTTTCAAAAGCTCCGTCCTTTACATTACTTGGTTTTATAAAAAATGTCAATAGGGATTTTTTATTTCCCGTGCAAAATCATGTGTTTTTCTTTTTCACTTTGCCGGTCCAGCGCCGGAATCCGCCTTTAAGGACGTACAGTTCCTGGCATCCGTATTTCCTGAGCAGGCTCGCCGCCCGAACGGCGCGCGCCCCGCTGTCGCAGTAGAGGTAGACGGGCTTATCCTTGCGCACTTCTTGCCGGCGGAATTTCAATTGCGTGAGGGGGATGTTGCGCGCCCCCAGGATGTGTCCGTTATCGTATTCGTTCGCTTCGCGGACATCGATGAGTTGCGCTTTCCGATACCCTTGAATGAATTCGTCTTGGGTCAAAAATTTTATGTATCGATTTTGGTACAGCCTGCGGCCGGCCAAAAAAGCGGCATACAGCGCAACGACGACGAGAACGAGGATCCAACCCATATTTTTCTCCGACTCCTTCGCAACACACTTTTCGTATGGTTTCGTTAAAAATCTTTCATTCATCGCAAATGAATCAGCCTGAGCGGGCCATAAAAAGCCGCGCACGCGATGCGGGCGCGCATCTGCGGCGGATGCCCCGGCCTGGCACCGTTCGGCCCTGCGGATATGGAAAAAAGAAAAAAGCCGTCTTCGCGTTCAGCGATCGCGCTCGACCGTCCAACGCTATTATACCTGTTAAATAGAGGCGAGTTCAAATGGAACGGGAAGATGGAGGGAATCAAAGAACGGAGAAAAAAGCAATCGGCAAAATTTTTTATCTGGACGGATTTATACCCGTTTCACCGACGTTTCCTGCCGCTCCCGTCGATTTTTGGCTTTTTTTGTTTTTGACAATCCACCGTTTATCTGTTCGAATATACAATATGTAGTAATGATTAAGGGGTTGTCAACACAATATATTGTGGTATGATAGAGACATCTGCTAATCTGTGATTTATTCGACACGATGGCGAATAAACAAGGATTGAAAAAGCCGGACAAGGGGGATGGTTCATGAGCGTGCTGACTGATGAGAAATTATATATTGACAAGGAATCGCTCAACCGGGATATCGCCATGTTTCCACAAGTCTTTCCGATCACGGATGATATGAAAATCACGCGATCGGGCGTTTCCCGGCTTGTGATGCTCGACCGGTACGCCTTCAAGGATATCGAGAAAAAGACGATCAAACCGGGCGATTTCGTCGTATTGACGGTGAAATCCGATCCGAAATTTCCCGCGCGCGGCCTCGGATACATAAGGGAGATCCACTGGGAAACCAACGAGGCGACGGTGGAAGTCCTCGATGAGTACCGCCACGTTTTGGAAGATGAAGCGGAGCGGGAAACCGGCCTCATACGTCGGTCGCTGGACGTCATCGATAAGCCGTTGGAAGTCTACTATGAACAAATCGCCAAGCGGAACGCGCGCGGTCTGGCCGCCGTCGAGCCGACGGAAGAAAAACGGAAAGAATCATTTGAAAAATTTTATGAACAGCTGGTCTCAATGAACTTTGTGCCGGCGGGGCGCGTCTTGTACGGTGCCGGCGCGGACATCAACGTCACCTTTTTTAACTGCTACGTCATGCCGTATGTGAAAGACTCGCGCGAAGGCATCGCGGAACATCGGAAAAAGGTCATGGAGATCATGAGCCGCGGCGGCGGCGTCGGCACGAATGGTTCCACGCTGCGGCCGCGCAACACCCTGGCGCGCGGCGTCAACGGCAAATCGTCCGGGTCGGTTTCATGGCTCGATGACATCGCGAAGCTCACCCATCTGGTCGAGCAAGGCGGATCGCGGCGCGGCGCGCAAATGATCATGCTGGCCGACTGGCATCCGGACATCATCGAATTCATCATTTCAAAAATGCAAAATCCCCGGATTTTGCGGTACTTGATCGAAACGTCGGAAGATGAACAAATCCGCCAGCTGGCGAAAGAAAAATTAAAATTTACGCCGCTCACCGAAACGGAACGGGCGATGTATGAAGGCATCCTTCGGTACAAAGCGATTCCGGGCCACGGCGGTTTTCCGGAAAAAGTCATCAAGGAAGCGGAGAGGAAATTGCGCGACGGCGGCCACTACGAGGTCAACAACCCCGACTTTTTGACCGGCGCGAACATCTCCGTCTGCATCACGTCCGATTTTATGAAAGCCGTCGAAAACGACGAGGAATATCCGCTTCGTTTCCCGGACGTTGAGCATTACAGCCCGGAAGAAATGAGGATTTACAACGAGGAATGGCATGAATGCGGCGATGTCCGCGAGTGGGAAGCCCGCGGATTCAGGGTCCGTACGTACCGGACGATCAGAGCCCGCGAGCTTTGGCGGCTTATCAACATCTGCGCGACGTACTCGGCCGAACCCGGGATTTTCTTCATCGACAACGCCAACGATAAAACGAACGCCAAAGCGTACGGGCAAAAAGTGGTCGCGACGAACCCGTGCGGCGAGCAGCCGCTGGCGCCTTACTCGGTTTGCAACCTCGCGGCCGTCAATCTCGCCCAAATGGCGGATAAGAAAAACAAACGCGTCGACTTTGAAAAATTGAAGAAAACGGTGGAAGTCGGCGTCCGCATGCAGGACAACGTCATCGACGCCACCCCGTATTTCCTTGAAGAAACGCGGAAGCAAGCGTTGGGCGAACGCCGCATCGGCCTCGGCGTCATGGGGCTCCACGATCTGTTGATTTATTGCGAAACCGAATACGGATCGGAGGAAGGCAACAAGCTCGTTGATAAAATTTTTGAAACGATCGCGACGACGGCCTACCGCACGTCGATCGAACTCGCCAAGGAGAAAGGAAGCTTCCCGTTCCTCGTCGGAAAAACCGAGGAAGAGACGCGCAAACTCCGGGAAAACTTCATCAACACCGGATACGTCAAAACGCTTCCTGAGGACATCCGTCAGGACATTCTAAAATACGGGATCCGGAATTCGCATTTATTGACCGTCGCGCCGACGGGCAGCACGGGCACGATGGTCGGCGTCTCGACGGGACTGGAACCTTATTTCTCCTTCACTTACTACCGGAGCGGCCGCCTCGGCAAGTTCATCGAAGTGAAGGCCAATATCGTTCAAGAATATTTGGACGAGCATCCGGAAGCCGATCCGGATCATCTGCCGCATTGGTTTGTCACGGCCATGGATCTGTCGCCCGAAGCCCACGCCGACACCCAATGCGTCATCCAGCGCTGGGTGGACAGCTCCATCAGCAAAACGGTCAATGCCCCGAAAGGCTATACCGTTGAGCAGGTTCAAAAGGTGTACGAACGGCTTTACCGCGGCGGAGCCAAGGGAGGTACGGTCTACGTCGACGGCAGCCGCGATGCCCAAGTGTTGACGCTCAAAGCGGAAGAAAACAGCTTTGACGAAGAGATCGACATTCCCGATACCACGGCCTCTGCGGACAAAAAGGTCGTTTTGGTCGACACGATCAACGAGCTGGACAAAACCGACGTGACTTACGGTTCGGAAATCGGCGATACGTGCCCGATCTGCCGGAAGGGAACCGTTGAAGAAGTCGGCGGCTGCCATACGTGCACGAACTGCGGCGCACAACTTAAATGCGGCCTGTAAGGCCGGAGGGTATTCGGATACGGGAAAGGAGAGGGCAATCCATCGCCCTTCTCCCCGTTCCCTCTCCGATCCCCTGATCCGAGACCGAGACATCGAGTGACGGATGGGGCGGCCATTGCATTTAATAAAAAAGCGGCCGCCTGCGCCCGCCGCTCATCATGTGTTTCGGGCCATCGGCGAATTGCCGTCGGACACATCCGCATAAAAAATGGGCGAACGTGTCGATTCATCCCCTTGTCAGGCAAAAAGAGTTAGTGTATGCTTTTTTTGCAAGGGCTTTATCGGTAGCGGTTCGTTTTTGATCTCAAATTGAGGACTTTAGGCTAGGGGGGATCACATGACGCCGACACCGAGCATGGAAGATTACATTGAGCGCATTTATTTGCTCATCGAAGATAAAGGCTATGCCCGGGTTTCGGATATTGCGGAGGCGTTGGACGTCCACCCCTCATCCGTGACGAAAATGGTGCAAAAGCTTGATAAGGATAAGTATCTCGTCTATGAAAAATATCGGGGATTCGGATTGACGCCAAAGGGCAAAAAGCTGGGCAAACGCTTGGTTTACCGCCACGAACTGCTCGAGAATTTTTTGAAAGTGATCGGCGTAAGCCAAGAAAACATATATAAGGACGTAGAGGGTATCGAACATCATTTGAGCTGGGATGCGATCGACCGCATCGGCGATCTCGTCCAATTCTTTGAAGAAAACCCCGCGTCTCAAGAACGGCTGAGAGACATCCAAAACCGCAACAGCGAAGGGCTTTAAAGCCCGGCGCTCGCGCGGTTTTGTTTTTTCTATGAAGACGGCGGCGCGGAAACCCGGTTTGCAGGAGGCAAAAGGCGAGCGCGGAACGGAAGGCGCTCCGGGTGCCGCATGCACGCGGAACGGCAAAGGTCTATTTCCCGCCCATCCCCATTAAATATTTAGGGAGGGGGGATGGCCGTGTGGATTGATGGAGTGTTTTCCGGAGGAGGCGTCAAGGGCTACGCGTTTGTCGGAGCGTTGGAAGTCGTCGAACGGAAAGGCTTTCGCTTTCGGCGGGTCGCGGGGACGAGCGCCGGCGCCATCGTGGCCAGTCTGATCGCGTCGGGGTTTTCGAGCGAAGAAATCCGCCGGGAAATGGATGAGATGAGCCCGGCCCTTTTTATGGACGTCAAAAACTCCGCCTATCGTTTTCCGTTTATCAAATGGATCACGCTTTATTGGCGCATGGGATTGTACAAGGGCCATGCGTTTGAGCGCTGGATGCGGAAGACGCTGATGAAAAAAGGCGTGAAGGAATTTTCCGATCTGCCGACGGATGCGTTGAAGATCATCGCCAGCGATTTGTCGCGCGGAAAGATGATCGTCATTCCTGACGATCTCGGGCTGTACGGCATCGATCCGTCCCGCTTTTCCGTGGCAAAGGCGGTGCGCATGAGCTGCAGCCTGCCGTTTTTCTTCGAGCCGGTACCGCTATACAATAAGCGCGGCGAAAAATGCTTGATCGTTGACGGCGGGGNGCTCAGCAACTTTCCGGTTTGGGTGTTCGGAGACGAACAAAGCCTGCCGCTCAGGCCTTTTCTCGGCTTTCAGCTCAGCGCGCGCATGGATTCCTATAAGGCTGAGCCGATCAAAAACGCCGTCGATTTGTTTCACGGGCTGTTCACGACGATGAAAGAAGCGCACGACGCCAAATACATATCGAAATACGCCGCGACCAATATCGTCTTCATCCCGGTGGAAAGCGTCAAGGCCACCGATTTCAAGTTGTCCAAAGCAGACCGCGAGCAGCTCGTCAAAGTCGGAAGAGAGCGGACGATCGATTTTTTGAAATCCTGGCATTATTGAAAGGCTTCCATGATGTGTGCTGAAACGAGGGGGCTACCATTCCAAACGCATCGGGCTGCAAAACGGATGGGCGGCAGACAAAAAAATAAACGGTTCGGTTCGCCGAGCCGTCTATTCCAAGAAGAACAGTTTTTTTCTCCGCTTTTTCTTGCCGTCGATCACCGTGAGATGGTGCGGGTTTCGATGTTTCAAGCGTTCCACGGGCCGTTTTTTGGAACGGGTTTTGGATGGAATCACTTGGAGGTGTGAAGCTCGGACGCCATGCTCGCGGTAACGTTTTTTTGACTGCCTGACCGCCCGGCGGTAGCCGGCTTCATCGCTCCCCTGCTGCCCGGTGAACGCCTTGAAGAGAAAGACGATGAAGCCGATGACGAAGATCGCGATGATGAGCCTTTCCATCAATACGGCGGGGTGGGTCGCCAGCAGCGTGGCCAGGCCTATCAAGCTGAGCAATCCGACCGCACAGAACAACGCTTTAGACCACGAGAACTTCACAACGCTTACCTCCTTGGGGCGGGTCCGATGATCATGGGAAAACCCGCTTTCAAACGATTTCGCGTTCACCGGGTGATCCGTAAAGAGCCTCGCGCTTTCTCATCTCATTAAAAGCGGAGATCGCCACTTCAATCTGTTCGCCGTCGGGTTCTTTGGTCGTTAATAATTGCAGCCATAAGCCGGGGTAGCCGAGCCAGCGCAGCACCGGGATGTTTCGCAAGCGATTCGTCCACTGCAAAACCTCGTATGCGATGCTCAGATCAACCGGTATCAGCAGGATGCGTGATAACACTCTGAGCCAAAACGGATGAACCGGCACAAAAAAGTATAATAAGATGCTGATGATCGCGGTAAAGAGGATGTAACTCGTTCCGCAGCGATAATGGAGCCGCGATTGCTTTTTGACGTTCTCAATCGTCAGATCCTCGCCGTTTTCGAAGGCATTGATCACCTTGTGTTCCGCTCCGTGGTACTGAAACACCCTTTTGATGGGCGGCGCGAGCGAGATGAAGTAAATATAAGCGAGCAACAGCGTGACTTTAAAAACGCCTTCCAACAAAATTTGCGCCGTATCGCCGGGCACGAACGGCGTCAACAATCCGGCAAGTGCGGCTGGAACGAATGTGAACACGAACTTCCCGAACAGAAAGGAAAGGACGGCGGCGAAAGCGATGCCGAAGATCCATCCCCATTTCTTCTCCTCTTCCGGCTTGGCTTCGGCGCCCGGGGCGGCGGGATCGGCATCGTATTTTTCCGAGCTGAAGTTTAAATGTTTCGTTCCGATGATGCTGGATTCGAGGATCGCCACGATGCCGCGAATGAACGGCACCTTTTTCAACCTATTCAGTATAGGTTTATGGGTTTTCACGACTTCATAGAATTCGATCGATCGATCTTTGCGCCGTATAGCGGTGACGGTCGTATACCGGCCGCCCATCATCACGCCTTCGATGACGGCTTGACCGCCGTACAGAGGCCTCTTGCCGGACATCCTGATCACCCACCCTCAATGATCTCTTTAGTCGTCCCTCTTATTTTACTAGATAAACCCGCAACTCTCTAGGGCTGGTGATCGATCTTTATTTTTTCCTTTCGTCAAAAAAATATACCGACATTTTTTGGGCATAATGACGGATGGAGGTGTTTCGCACATGGATGGTCCGCATGGGAGGGGAAAAAAAGAAAAGTCCGAGAGGAATACGACGTACGGCCGCATCGTGCTGATCGGCGTTTTCGGCGCCGTCATTTGGGGGCTCGTCGGCTACCTCTCCTATCTTTTAAACTTTACCAAATACGGCCCTGCGTTAATCTTGACGCCGCTCTTTGGCGCCAAGGGTTATTTTAAAAGCGACGCTGCCAACCAATTTAGCGGCATCCTCGCCCTCGCCGTCGTTTCCATTTTTGTCGGCATCGTTTACAAATGGACGCTCGGCCGCGTGAAAATCATCTGGGTCAGCATCGCGTTCGGCCTCATTCTTTGGGTGTTCGTCTTCTACATTTTGCAGCCGTTGGTGCCGGGATTGCTTCCGGTGTCCAAACTTGATAGGAACACGATTATCACCACCCTGTGCCTGTTTGTGCTCTATGGCCTGTTTGTCGGGTATTCCATCGCCTATGATATGACATCGAGCGAGTCCAGCCGAACGAACGGCCAATGAGCGTGATTTAGGGTACTCAAACCCGAATCGCTATGGTAGAATGTTCGGGGATACCATCTTGTCAACGGGTGAATGCGATGCATCGTTATCTCGTTATCAACGGCCCAAACCTAAACGCGTTAGGCAGGCGCGATCCGGCGATTTACGGACACCGGACGTTGGAAGATCTCGTCGCCATGATTCAAAAGGTTGCCGCGGAGCTTGGCTGTTCGGCGGAATGCCGGCAGTCCAACCATGAAGGGGAGATCATCGATTGGATTCAAGCGAGCGCCGCTGCTTTCGACGGCATCGTCCTCAATCCGGGCGCCTATTCGCACTACAGTTATGCCATCCGGGACGCGGTTGCGGATTGTCCGCTCCCCGTCATCGAAGTGCACCTTTCCAACATTCACGCCCGGGAAGCCTTTCGCAACCGCTCGGTGATCGCTCCCGTCGCGGTTGGCCAAATCGCCGGCCTAGGGTTTGAAGGCTACGGTCTTGCCCTTCGATATTTGGAATCATACCTGTCTAAAGCTTGACAACGGGTCGTTCGGGTTGCCGTTCGGCGCCCGAGACGCGGCGGTCTCATGCAAAGGACAGGCATGCGGAGGAGCTTCATGAATGAGCGCAGGCTGCAGCCGCGAGGCCGCCGATGGAAGCCCATGCCCGCGCGTCACCCGTCTTAGCTTTCGTTAAAACCATATAAACGAACGTGTGATCGGGACGTCGGATCACCGACGGTCGGATTGAAGGAGGCATTTATCAGGACATGATTTCAGTCAACGATTTTCGCACGGGGCTCACGATCGAAGTCGACGGAGAAATCTGGTCCGTCATCGAGTTCCAACACGTCAAACCGGGTAAAGGCGCCGCCTTTGTCCGTTCCAAACTGCGCAATTTGCGGACCGGCGCCATTCAAGAGAAGACGTTCCGCGCCGGCGAAAAAGTCAACCGCGCCCATATCGATAAGCGCAAGATGCAATATCTCTATGCGAACGGCAAACAACATACCTTTATGGATCTGGAAACGTATGAACAAATCGAACTCGATGAAAATCAAATCAAAGAACAGCTCAAATTCCTGAAAGAAAACATGGAAGTCTATATCCAATTGTATCAAGGCGAAACGATCGGCGTCGAACTTCCGAATACCGTGGAACTGGAAGTCATCGATACCGAGCCCGGCATCAAAGGCGATACGGCATCGGGCGGATCGAAGCCGGCGACGTTGGAGACCGGCTATGTCGTCAACGTGCCGTTCTTCGTCAACAAGGGCGATGTCCTCATCATCGACACGAGAAGCGGCGAGTACGTCTCGCGCGCTTGATCCTATCAAAGTGCGGGAAGGATCGGCCAATGGGCCGATCTTTTTTTGTTTGATCACAAACGTTCCGACAAACGGCGCTGTCGGCCGATGGCGCAACCCGGAGGCGCGCCGGGTTGCCCTAGGTTTGACAGCGTCTTTTTTCTTTTCCCGCCGTGAATGTCTGATTTCCGGTCGACATCCAAAGGCCTTTTAAGGTGATCCCCGTCGGCATAATGGGTACAGGCCCGCATATATTGGTGTTAAGAGAAAAGGTTGATGAAACGAAGGTGGTTTCATGCAGTCCGTATGGCGGATATTGCCGCCCGACATCGCCGGGCCGATCCGGCGATTGCCGAGCGATCGGCTCGCCGGGCTTGAAGAGATCCGCTTGCGCGTCGGCCGGCCGGTGGAATTGGCGTTGGGCGGAACGCCCGTCTTTTTGGACTCAAGTCCCGCGTTTGATTTGAGCCATGTGCGCTTCGTCATCGACCGGCTCGGCGAATTTTCCCTTTATACCCTGGAAGAGGAGCTCCGGCGCGGATTTGTGACGATTCAAGGAGGGCATCGCGTCGGATTGTCGGGAAAAGTCGTGACGGAGAGCGGTCGCGTCAAAATGATTCGCGACATCAGTTCTTTTAATATCCGCATCGCCCGTCAAAAAATCGGCGCCGCCCGGCCGCTCGTCTCCCGTTTATTTCAAAACGGGCGCTGGTTGAACACGCTGATCGTCGGCCCGCCGCAAACCGGGAAAACGACGCTGCTTCGCGATTTGGCCCGGATCATCAGCGCCGGCGAAGGCCCGCACGCGCCGCTTAAGGTCGGCATCGTCGATGAGCGGTCGGAAATCGCCGGTTGCGTGAAAGGCGTTCCGCAAAACGATTTCGGCGTCCGCGTCGACGTGCTCGACGCCTGTCCGAAAGCGGAAGGGATGATGATGATGATTCGTTCGATGAGCCCGGACGTCCTGGTCGTTGATGAAATCGGGCGCCCGGAGGATGCCGAAGCGCTCATCGAAGCGCTGAACGCCGGAGTGACGGTCTTGGCGAGCGCGCACGGGTTTTCCTATGAACAATTGCTGAAAAGACCGTCGCTTCGGCCGCTCATCCGCCACCGATTGTTCGAACGGTTTGTCCTTCTTTCCAGGCGCCAGGGCCCCGGCAGCGTCGATTCCATATTGGACGAATCCGGACGGGCGATCCAGCGCGCGATGGAAAGGGTCGGCCGGCTTTGAAATGGGTCGGCGCGCTGTTGATCATCTTCGCCTCCGCGGCGATCGGCCGCTTTTTTGCCATGGCGTATCGCGACCGGCCGAGGCAGCTGCGGCAGCTGAGAACGGCGCTGCAGTCGCTTGAGACCGAAATCACCTACGGTTTATCGCCGATCGGGGAAGCGGCCGAACGTTTGGCCGGCCAGCTTCCGGAGCCGGGGAAAAGCTTGTTTGCCACCTTCGCCGACCGTTTGAATTCGGGGAATTATCATTTGCCGGCCGCTTGGAAAGCGGCGCTCGATGAGGTGTGGCCGCACACCGCCCTGAAAAACGCCGAGCGCGAAATCTTGCGTCAATTTGGAGAGACGTTGGGCCAGTCCGACCGCGAAAACCAACAAAAACAGATCCGGCTTGTCCTGTCGCATCTTGAGCGCGAAGAAAACGACGCGCGCGAAGACCAAAGCCGGTATGAAAAAATGTTGAACAGNCTCGGTTTGCTCGCCGGATTGTTGTTGGCGCTCATCTTGCTTTAAGCGGCGAACGAAGCCGCGGCGCTGGGAGGTGCGATCATGTCGCTGGACGTCAATACGATTTTTCAAATTGCAGGAATCGGCATTATCGTCGCCATGATTCAAACCGTTCTGAAACAAATGGGGAAAGATGATTGGTCACAGTGGGTGACGCTCATCGGTTTCGTCGTCATTCTGTATATGGTCGCCTCTCTGATCGGCAACCTCTTTGATAAGATCAAAGACGTTTTTCTCTTTAACGGATAGGGGGGATCGGCCATCGAAATCTTGCAAATCGTCGGCATCGGCTTGATCGCGACCTTTTTGACCCTCGTTTTAAAAGAACACCAGCCGGTGGTCGCCTTCTTGTTGGTCATCTTTGTCGGCGCGTCGATCTTTATTTTTTTGATCGGCAAGATCCAGCAGGTGATCGAAACGCTCGAGAAGATTGCGGCCAACGCCCACCTGAATATGGTCTATGTCGAGACGATTTTGAAAATCGTCGGCGTGGCTTACATCGCCGAGTTCGGCGTGCAAATCGCGCGCGATGCCGGGCAGGGAGCGCTTGCGTCCAAGCTGGAACTGGCGGGAAAAGTTCTCATTCTCGTCATGGCGATCCCCATCATCACCGCGATCATTCAAGCGGTGCTCGGGTTGATGCCGCGATGAAGACCGTCGAAATCCGCGACGAAACGGTCGGGCGCCGGCGCAAACGGTTCATCTTATGCCTTTTGGCCGCGTTTTTTTTGCTTCCCACCTCGCTCGCGGCCGCCGAGACACCCGTGGAAAAACGGGTGGACGAGCAGTTGTCGGGCCTCAACTTCGACGGCATCAGCGAATATTGGCAGAAGGTGGTCGACACCTATGGCGGTTTTTTGCCCGAGAGCCGAAATCTCTCTTTTAAAGATCTGTTGGCGTCCCATCCCAACGGTTTGTTCGGGAAGTGGCTGAAGGGAATCGGCCTCTATCTTTTGCAGGAACTCGCGGTCAACGGAAAACTGCTCGGCACGTTGATCATCCTGACGATTTTTTCGATGCTCTTGCAGGCGATCCAAAACGCTTTTGAATACCAGACGGTTTCCAAGATCGCCTATTCCGTCATCTATCTTGTCCTCATCATCGTCGCGCTTAATACGTTTAAAGTGGCGATGGATTTAACGACAACGGCGATCCAGGACATGAATCATTTCTTGCTCGCGCTGATGCCGCTCATTTTGGCGCTGATGGCGACATCCGGCAGCGTGGCGTCCGTCGCTTTTTTTCACCCGCTCGTCGTTTTTCTCATCAATGTCAGCGGCTGGTTGGTTTCGAGCTTTGTTCTGCCGCTCATCTTCATGTCAACGCTGCTGCACATCGTGAGTTCGCTCACCGAACATTATAAGGTGACGCAGCTGGCCAACCTGTTGCGAAACGTCGCGCTCGGCACGCTGGCCGTTTATTTCGCCGTTTTCTTGGGGGTCATGTCGGTTCAGGGCATGGCGACTTCCGTTTCCGACGGCGTCCTCGTGAAGACGGCCAAATTCATCACCGGCAATTTCGTTCCAGTCGTCGGCCGGATGTTCACGGACGCTGCGGACACCGTCATTGGGGCGTCCGCTCTCGTCAAAAACACGATCGGCATCGCCGGCTTATTGATCCTCGTTTTCCTCGTCGCTTTTCCGGCCGTCAAAGTCTTTGCGCTCACCGTCATTTACAATTTGGCGACGGCGCTGTTGCAGCCGCTCGGCGGCGGTCCGGTCATCCAATGTTTGTCGATCATGGCGAAAAACATGCTCTACATCTTCGCGGCGCTTGTCATCGTCTCCACCATGTTTTTTCTTGCGGTGACGATCATCATCGCATCGGGCAACATGTCGCTCATGATGCATTAGGAGGGTCCGACGTGACGGCCGTTTATCAATGGGTCTCCCAAATCATCTTGTTGATCATGCTGGCGATCGTTCTCGATATGTTGCTTCCGAACGCCAATTTTCAACGCTATGTGAAAATGGTCATCGGGCTCGTGCTCATCGTCGCCCTGCTCAGCCCGGTGATGGCGCTCTTCAAAATGCCGGCCGAAGCCCTCTTTCGCCACATCACGGCACCGAACGGAGACGATCCTCTGAAATCTTCGCTTGAAACCAAGAAAAAAGAAATAGAAACGGAGACGCGCGCATATATTCATAACCAAATGGCTGTCCAATTAAAAAATTATGCCGAAGAGGAGTTGATGCGCCGTTTTCACTACACCATCGTGTCGATCGACGTGACGGTGGATGACGACCACCCCGAAGATCCTGTGAAGAAAGTCGCGGTTGTGCTCGGACAAGCGAAGTCCGATTCGAAAAAGACGTTTGAGGCGGTGCAACCCATAGAAGCTGTTCGCGTCAACGTATCAAAGGACTCCGATGCTTCCGAGGAACCGGGCGCTGCAAAACGCATGGAGGATGTCCGGAATTTTTTGGCGAAGACGTGGGGTGTTCGGCCCGAACGCATTGCCGTCCGCAGCGAAGAAGGAGGCCGGGGCTAAGTGTCACCGCGGGACTTGTTGGACCGACTTATTAACGGGAATAAAACCGCAAAAAAATCCTCATCGCTGAAGACCTTGTTCATCTTGCTCATCCTGGGGATCGGCCTCATGGTGCTCAGCCATATCTTTGGAGCGAAAACGCATGATTCGCCGGCATCATCGGCGCGGTCGGCGAAACCGGCGTCGGTGTCCGAAGATGTCGCCGCGTTCAAGTCTCATGAGAAAAAAACCTTTGACAGCATGCAAGAATACGCCGTCTATTATGAGGAAAGCTTGAAAGAAATCCTCGGGAAAATCATGGGCGTTTCCGACGTGGATGTGATGATCACTTTGGAGACGGACGCGCAAAATGTTTATGAAAAGGACGCCAAAACCGATCAGAGCCGTACGTCTGAAGAGGATCATAGCGGAGGGACGCGCGATCAGAGCGAAACCAGTCGCGACGAAAAAACCGTCATCGTGGACGCAAACAATAAAGGACCGATCATCGTGACGCGAAAAAGCCCGATCATTCGCGGGGTGGTGATCGTCGCGGACGGCGTGCAAAACCCGACGGTCAAGTCGTGGGTCATCGACGCCGCCAGTTCGGTGTTGGATATCCCATCTTATAGAGTGGTTGTTGTGCCGGGAAAACAGAAGGAGGGTTCATGATGGTTTTGAAAAAACAGACCGTATGGTTGTTGACGATGTTGAGCTTGATCGTCGTTCTATCCGTCTATTACGTGACGTCGCCCGGTGGGGCGCCTGCCGATCAAGCCGGCCTGCTGACGAACAATAAAGATGAAAAGTCGTCGGCGAAAAAAGAAAACGGCCTGACCTCGACCGTGGCGCCGGAAGATCGCTTCGCCGAGTACCGCCTCCAGCGCGACGAATCCCGTCATGATCTTGAAAAGAAACTGCAGGCCGAAATGACGGATAAAGGCAGCGACGCTCAAGCGGTGAGCAAGGCTTACGACCAAATTCAGGCGATCAACGCCCTTGCAAACAAAGAAAAAATATTGGAAGACATGATCATGTCGAAAGGCTATGAAGACGCCGTCGTCGCCGCGAGCGAGACGAGCTCGGACGTCAACGTCTACGTGAAAGCCGACAGCCTATCGAATAAGCAAGTCAACGAAATCATCGCCATGGTATATAAAGAGCTCGGCACGGATAACGTCCGCGTCACTTATGAAAAGTCAAAGGGATAAAATCGTCAAAGCGATGACTGTTGTGGTTGGGCAACGGTCTTTTTTCTTGCCCGAAACCCATGGTTTTCCGGCCCCGATCGCTCCGCTGGCAAACGCGGGGCCGGTTTTCCTTGCCGTTAAACCTTTTCCGTTCAAACGTTTATGATCTATAATGATGAGTGAATACATGATATTGGATCTTATGTTATACTTGTAGCAAATGCCATCGATCTGTATTTAAGAAAAAGGAGTGCAGAAGTTGTTGAAGATACAAGAGATTAGAGAACTGATCAAATTGATCGACGGCTCGTCGATCGATGAATTTGAATATGAATTCGACGGTTCAAAGATCGTCATGAAAAAGAACGCCGGCGCGACGGCGGTCGTCGCGCAGCCCGCTGCGGCGCCCGCACCTAGCCCTGCTCCGGCTCCCGCATCTGTTTCCGCCCAACCGCTGCCGGCGAGCGACGCGGGCGGCGAGAAAAGCGAAGCCGCGCCGGCTGAGGATGAAAAATTACATAAGATCGTCTCGCCGATGGTCGGCACATTCTACAGGGCGCCGAGCCCCGATGCCGAACCGTTCGTGAAAGTCGGCTCAAAAGTGGACAAGGATACCGTCGTCTGCATCGTTGAGGCGATGAAGCTCTTCAACGAAATCGAAGCCGATGTCAAAGGCGAGATCGTCGAGGTGCTCGCCGAAAACGGCCAATTGGTCGAATACGGACAACCGCTTTTCTTAGTCAAGACCGAATAGGGGATGCAGTATGATCAAAAAATTGTTAGTTGCCAACCGCGGTGAAATCGCCGTTCGTATCATCCGAGCCTGCAAAGAATTGGGCATCGAAACGGTCGCGATCTATTCCGAAGCCGACCGCGACGCGCTTCACGTCCAAATGGCCGATGAAGCTTATTGCATCGGCCCGACGGCTTCATCGGAGAGCTACCTCAACATGTCGAGCATCATGAGCGTCGCCACCTTGACCGGCGTCGACGCGATCCATCCCGGGTACGGCTTTCTTGCCGAAAACGCCGACTTTGCCGAATTGTGCGGGGAATGCCACATCACCTTTGTCGGCCCGAGCCCTGAGGCGATCAGTAAAATGGGGATTAAGGACGTCGCCAAAAGCACGATGAAAGCGGCCGGCGTTCCGGTCGTTCCGGGCTCCGATGGGGTCGTGGAATCCGTTGAAGAGGCGATTCAGGTCGCCGAATCGATCGGCTATCCCGTGATCATCAAAGCGACGGCCGGCGGCGGCGGGAAAGGCATCCGCGTGGCCCGCAATGAAGAAGAGTTGAGGAAGGGCATCGCGATTACGCAAAGGGAAGCGGCCACCGCTTTCGGCAATCCCGGCGTCTATTTGGAAAAATATATCGAGAATTTCCGCCACGTGGAAATTCAAGTGTTGGCCGACAACTACGGCAACACCATTCACCTCGGCGAACGGGACTGCTCGATCCAACGGCGTTTGCAAAAACTCGTGGAAGAATGCCCGTCTCCGGCCTTGACTCCGGAAAAACGCCGAGAGATGGGGGAAGCGGCCGTCAAAGCGGCCAAGGCCGTTCAATACACCGGGGCCGGTACGGTGGAGTTTATCTATGATTCCGAAGGCAACTTTTATTTCATGGAGATGAATACGCGCATCCAAGTGGAGCATCCTGTTACCGAATATGTGACCGGGATCGACTTGGTAAAGGAACAAATCCGCATCGCTTCCGGCGAAAAGCTGAGCCTGAAGCAGGAAGACGTCACCTTCGACGGCTGGGCGATCGAATGCCGCATCAACGCCGAAAACCCGTGGAAAAACTTTATGCCTTCCCCCGGAAAAGTGACGATGTACTTGCCGCCGGGAGGTCCGGGCGTGCGCGTCGATTCCGCCGTGTATCCGGGATACACCATCCCGCCGTATTATGATTCCATGGTGGCGAAGGTCATCGTTCACGGAAAGACGCGCGAGGAAGCGATTGCGAAGATGAAACGCGCCCTCGGGGAGACGGTCATCGACGGCATTCACACGACGATCCCGTTCCATTTAAAACTTTTTGACCACCCCGTTTTTGTCAAAGGGGACTTCAATACGAAATTCCTTGAGCTGTACCCGATTACCGAGGAGGATTAGATCCTCAAGGAGGTGGCTGATTTGGAAGACAAGCAACATTTTGACGGCGTGGAACACGGCGAAATGTTTGAAATGGACGACGCCGGCGACCTCGGCACGGTCGAAATCTCGCCGGAAGTCATTGAAGTCATCGCCGGGCTGGCGGCTTCCGAGGTGAGCGGCGTGGCGTCCATGCACGGCGGTTTCGCCACTGGAGTCGCCGAGCGCATTGGCCGCAAAAATTACGGCAAAGGCGTAAAAGTGGATCTCAATGACGACGGGATTACGATCGATGTCCAATTGCACATGGCCTTCGGCGTTTCCATTCCGGAGGTCGGCCGCAATGTGCAAGAAAACATTGCGCAAGCGCTGCGAACGATGACCGGGCTTGAGGCCAACGCCATCAACGTGCACGTCGTCGGCATCGCGTTTGATAATGCCGAGCGGGAAGAGGCGGACGTTTACAGCTGAATCAAAGGGATCTCCTCCCTTTGATTTTTTTTCGATTTCGGGCGGACACGCCGAAAATCTAAAATCCGCACGATTTTCATCACGCGAATGAGCGGCCGAACCGTCCGGTTTGATACGGCCGCAGGCTGCGGACGGAAGGGGGGAGGGAGACGCTATATGAATCGGAGACAAGCACGAGAAAAAGCGATACAAGCGTTGTTTCAAATGGACGTCGGCGCTGTCGGCGCTGAAGAGGCGCTCGCGAACGTAACGGAAGGCGGCCGGTCCGACGGTTTTTTGGAACAACTTGTCAAGACAACGGCCGAACATCTCGACCGCATCGACGAAACGATCAAAAAATATTTGATCAACTGGACTTTTGACCGCTTGGCCAATGTCGATAAAGCCATACTGCGTCTCGCGGTCTGCGAACTTTTATATTTTGACGATATTCCCGTTAAAGTGACGCTAAACGAAGCCATCGAACTGGCAAAGACATTCGGCGATGACGATTCCCATCGCTTCACGAACGGCGTGCTCGCCAAGATCGCGGCGGCGGAAGGTTTGGCAAAATAGAGGAGGAACTCGCATGACGGCGGAAATCATCAGCGGAAAACAAACGGCAAATGAATGGCGGGCCCGATTAAAAGTCGAAGCGGATGAACTGAAATCTAAAGGCGTGGTTCCCTGTTTGACGGTGATTATGGTCGGTGATGATCCCGCCTCGCTTTCCTATATTAAAGGGAAAATCAAGGGATGTGCGGAAGTGGGGCTGCGCTCCGAATTAAAAAGGTTTCCCGCTTCCATGCAGGAGGCGGAATTGCTGGAAGTCATCGAACAGTGTAACGCGGACGAGGAAATCGACGGCATCCTTGTGCAACTGCCGCTCCCTCCGCACATTTCGGAACAAAAAGTGATCGAGACGATTCGCCCCGACAAAGACGTCGACGGTTTTCATCCGATCAACATCGGCCGCATGGTCGCCGGCGAAGAAGCATTGATTTCGTGCACGCCGCAAGGCATCATCCAACTGCTGAAGGCAAAAGACATCGCGATCGAAGGCAAACACGCCGTCGTCGTCGGCCGCAGCAACATCGTTGGCAAACCCGTCGGCTTGCTTTTATTAAAAGAAAACGCGACGGTGACTTACTGCCATTCGAGGACGTCCGATCTTTCGACTTTCACGCGAACGGCGGATATCCTCATCGTCGCCGCCGGACGGGCGGGGCTCATCGGTGCCGATGACGTTAAAGAAGGCGCGGCCGTCATCGACGTCGGCGTCAACCGCACCGAAGACGGCCGTCTCGTCGGCGACGTCCGCTTCGAGGAAGTGAAGGAGAAGGCTGCCTACCTTACCCCCGTGCCGGGTGGCGTCGGCCCGATGACGATCACGATGCTGCTCGCCAACACCATCAAAGCCGCCAAAAAGCGGCGCGGTCTCCTCTAGAGGTGTGAACGCGCATCAAGCAATATCCTTTTAAGGACGGATGATCATGGAGGAACGACGTGCCATCAGCGTCACCGCGCTGACCCGTTACATCAAAAAGATGTTCGATGCCAACCGCCATTTGCAGGACCTTTGGTTGCGCGCGGAAATTTCCAATTTTAAAAAGCACAGCCGCGGGCACATGTACATGACGCTGAAGGACGCCAACGCCCGCATTGCGGCGGTGATGTTTGCCCAGGATAACCGCTGGCTCTCGTTCGAGCCGGAAGACGGCATGAAGGTGTACGTGCGCGGCGACGTCTCCGTGTATGAACCTTACGGGCAATATCAGTTTTACATAAAAGAAATGCTACAGGACGGCGTCGGCAATCTATATTTGGCCTTCGAAGCATTAAAGAAGAAGCTGGAAAAAGAAGGCTTGTTCGATCCCGCGAAGAAAAAACCGCTCCCGGCGTTCCCGCGCAACATCGGCATCATCACGTCGCCGACCGGCGCGGCGATCCGCGATCTGTTCACGACCATTAAAAGGCGGTTTCCCGCCGCTCAGATTACGGTTTATCCGGTGCTCGTCCAAGGGGCCAATGCCGCCCCGTCCATCGCCCAGGCGATCCGGCGGGCGAATGAAGATCGCGTCGTCGATGTGCTCATTGTCGGCCGCGGGGGCGGATCCATTGAGGAATTGTGGGCGTTTAATGAAGAGATCGTTGCCCGCGAAATTTTTGCTTCGGAACTTCCCGTCATCTCCGCCGTCGGCCATGAAACCGATTTTACGATTGCCGATTTCGTCGCCGATTTGCGGGCGGCGACGCCGACGGCCGCCGGGGAGCTCGTCGTCCCGAATCGGAGCGATGTCGAAGCGCGCTTGAACGAAAGAACCGCCCGTCTCGTCTCGGCGGTCAAACGGCGGATTGAAAAGGAAAAAGAGCGGCTTCGCCGTTTCGACGAATCTTATGCCTTCCGCCAGCCGCGCCAAATCCTGCGGCAGAAAGAGCAGGATTTGGACCGCGCCCTCGAGCGGCTGACGGCCGCAATGACGCGGCACGTCCGCGAGCGCAGGCAGCAAATCGACCATGCCGGCAGGTTGTTATCCAAGCACCACCCGCGCGAGCGGGCGCTGCGCTTGCAAAAGGACCACGCGGCGTTGCATGAGCGTCTGACCAGGGCGATGAGCGTGCAATTGGAGCGGCGGCGCGCCCGCATGCAGAGCGCCATCGGGCAATTGAACGCCCTCAGCCCGCTCGGCATCATGGAGCGGGGCTACGCCCTTCCGTATAAAAGCGGCGCGCTCGTCCATTCCGTAAAGACCGTCAGCGCCGGCGATCCGCTGGACGTCCGCGTGAAAGACGGTTGGTTATTTTGCCGGGTATTGGATGTGAAGGAAGGTGATAAAAATGACGGACAAGCCGGAAGAAACGATGCAACAACCGGATGATGAAACGTTCGAAGCGGCGATGAACGAGCTGGAACGGATCGTCAAGCGCCTGGAGGAAAACGACGTCCCGCTCGAAGAGGCCATCGAATTGTTTCAAAAAGGGGTCGCTCTTTCAAAGAAATGCCATCAGAAACTGCAGAAGGTCGAAGACCAAATGGATCGGATTCTCGGGGAAGACGGGACGCTCCGTCCGTTTCAATTGGAAAGGGAAGACGGCGCCTAATGGTCGACATCCATTCCTTTTTGACTGAATATAAAAAACGGGTGGACGAGCGCCTCGTCGCCTTTATCAGCGCGCTGGACATCACGGAAAAGCTGAAGGAATCCATGCTTTATTCCATTAAAGCTGGAGGAAAGCGCTTGCGGCCGATCTTGTTGATCGCGGTCACGGAGGCGTGCGGCGGCGCTTTCGATAAAGCGATGGCCCCCGGTTTGAGCCTTGAAATGCTTCATACGTATTCCCTCATTCATGACGATCTCCCGGCCATGGATGACGACGATTTGCGGCGCGGCCTGCCGACGAATCACAAGCGCTACGGGGAGGCCACCGCGATCCTCGCCGGCGACGCGTTGTTGACGCTCGCCTTTCAATGCCTCGCCGAAGCGCCCGGCCTGACCGACGGGCAAAAGGTCGCTCTCGTCGGAAAACTGGCGCGCGCCGCCGGTCCGGAAGGCATGGTCGGCGGACAGATGGACGACATCGACGCGGAAGGAAAAACGTTGGATATTCGCGCTTTGAAGCACATTCACTTGCGCAAAACCGGCCGCCTGTTGGAGTATGCGGTGGAAGCCGGCGCGATCATCGCCGAGGCCGATGCGGAAGTTCGCCGAAAGTTGGCGGCCTTTGCCCGACACCTCGGGATCGCTTTCCAGATCAAGGACGATTTGCTGGACATTGAAGGCGAAGAAGCGGTGATCGGCAAGCGGGTCGGAGGCGACGCGGAAAGGCACAAAAACACTTACCCCGGACTTTTAACCGTCGAAGGGGCCAAGCGGGAGCTTGAGCGCCATTACCAATCGGCTTTGGCGGCTTTGGAAGCGGCGAACGTTTCATCCGACGTGCTTGCCGCCCTCACCCGTTATATAATAATAAGAGATCGTTAACGCGTTTTCATGATACTTTTTGCCTTTTCGGTCTACACTATGATTAGTCACACTTGTCGATTAAGAATCGTCAAGGAGGATGAATATGGGCAAAAAGTTGCGCGGCCGGATTTACCGCATGAAAGAACAGGGCTTCGATACCACGGAGATCCACGAGGTCGTCGAAGCTGAAATGCGGCGTCCGACTCCGGATCCGGAAGAGGTCGTTTGGGATGACGAGGCGTTTTTGGCGGATGCAGACGATGACCACGTCGACGCCTCGGGCTCGGCCTTTCGCTTCCGTGCGGACGGCGCTTCTCATCGCGTTAACGATCGCAACGGCAGAGGGTTTCAAAGCGGGTGAACGCTGTATCCGGCGTTCACCCGCTTCATGATGTCCGGCGGCGTTTATTTCCATTGAGCATCGCCCAATCCTATGGTATGATGGATTACAGAACGATAAGGTGGTGCAGTATTCTAGTCAGTCCTCCATTTCTGAAGGCGGGCCTAAAAATCCGCCAAAGGGCACATCGATGAAGTTCCTGGTTTCGGCTTGGGGCGCCCAGCCTTGGGTCGATTCTGGGAGTAAAGGGCGTAGGGCGATCCACAATGGCATGTGGGCGATGACCCTGCGCCCGCGGAGACCCTGATGTGCCGGCAAGCACACAGGGGAAAACCTGCCGCGGGGCCCGTCGGGGGTTCCCGGGCAGCGTAGCCTGCCTTGAGTGGGTCTTGAGGGGATTACGGTTGATGGGCGGCTGTCCGCCGGCCAACGGGCGGCCGTCCGGGCCGTATGAAATCAAGCCTGCAAAAGAGGCTAGGAAATGGCAGCGACTGTCGAGGAAAACTCCTAGACTGTTCGAAAGACATTTGAAGAGGATTATAGTGCGGACTAAGTGGCGATCCAGTTCAACGACCGGCGACGGCGTTGGCAAGGCTTTAAATGGAAACGGCCCGAACGGCGACGTTTGGGTAGCCTTGCGGGAAAACCTACTGGACCTTAAGCCGCAACGTTTACTCTTCAAATGACCACCTTATCTCTCAATACATACCATTACAGGGGACAAGATCATTACATGAAAAGTCCTATTCGGAAGTCGCTAAAATGGAGTGTCAGCATTGCACTGGTCACCCTCCTCTTAGCGGCTCTTTTTTCGATCACGTCGAATGCCCTTCTCGGCGGGCTGAGCTGGGCGTTCGGCATGCTGATCGTCCTTATCATCGTCATTATAGGCATTATATTTGATATAATAGGAGTGGCTTCAACGGCGACCGATGAGAAGCCTTTTCATGCCATGGCCTCGAAAAAGGTGAAAGGTGCGCGGCAAGCCATTTACATCGTGCGCCATGCCGACCGCGTTTCGAATTTTTGCAACGATGTCATCGGCGACATTTCGGGCATCGTCAGCGGCACGGCGGCGGCGGTCGTCGTCATGGAACTGGCCCTTCGGCTCGGGCACGAAGAAGGCACAACGCTCCACACGGCGATTTCGGTATTATTTACGAGCGTCATCGCGGCGTTGACGGTCGGAGGCAAAGCGCTGGGCAAAACGTTGGCCATTCGTTACGCGACGGAAATCGTTTTCCGCGTCGGCCGTTTAATTCTTTTTTTTGAGGAAAGACTGCATATCAAAATCATCGATGCGAATAAAAAACGACTGCCCCCGAAATGAATCATCCATAAGGTGAGTGATCATGAGTGGATTTGGCCTCAATCAAAAATCCTGAATTCCTGAAAACGATGTCCATTGATGAGATGAAAGCGCTCGCTTCTGACATCCGCCGCTTTTTGATCGAAAAATTGTCGGTGACGGGCGGCCACTTGGCACCGAACCTCGGCGTCGTCGAATTGACGCTCGTTTTGCACCGGCTGTTTGACAGCCCGAAGGATAAATTGATCTGGGACGTCGGGCATCAATCGTATGTCCATAAAATCTTGACCGGCCGGGCCGGGCAATTCGACCGGCTCCGCCAATACAAAGGGCTTTGCGGGTTTCCGAAGCGGAGCGAGAGCGAACACGATGTCTGGGAAACGGGCCACAGTTCCACATCGCTTTCCGCGGCCATGGGCATGGCCATCGCCCGCGATTTGAAAGGCGAAGACGGCGACATCGTCGCCATCATCGGCGACGGCGCCTTGACCGGTGGCATGGCCTTGGAAGCGCTGAACCATATCGGCCATGAAAAGAAAGACCTGATCATCATATTGAACGACAACAAAATGTCCATCGCGCCGAACGTCGGGGCCTTGCACAACATGCTCGGCCGATTGCGCACGGCGGGCAAATATCAGCGCGTCAAAGAAGACATTGAATACCTTATGAAAAAGATTCCGGCATTCGGCGGCCGAATTGCGGCGACGGCGGAACGGCTGAAAGACGCCTTTAAATATTTGCTCGTCTCCGGCATCTTTTTCGAAGAATTGGGCATCAAATATCTCGGACCGGTCGACGGCCACAATTTCGAAGATTTGATTGCGCATGTGAACTATGCGAAAAAGACGAAAGGGCCGGTGCTCGTCCACGTTTTGACGCAAAAAGGCAAAGGCTACCGGCCGGCGGAAGCCGACGACGTCGGAACGTGGCACGGCCCGGGACCATATAAAATCGAATCCGGCGCGTTTATCAAACCCGTCGATGCCCCGCCTTCTTACAGCAAAGTCGTCGGCGACACGCTGACGAAGCTGGCCGAAAAAGATGAACGCATCGTCGTCATCACGCCGGCGATGGTCGTCGGCTCCAAGCTGGAAGGTTTCCAAAAAGCCTTTCCCGACCGCCTGTTTGATGTCGGCATCGCCGAACAACACGCCGTGACCATGGCGGCGGGCCTGGCGACGCAAGGCATGAAGCCGGTCGTTTCCATCTATTCGACGTTTTTGCAAAGGGCTTATGACCAAGTCGTCCACGACGTGGCCCGGCAAAATCTCAATGTCGTCTTTGCAGTCGATCGCGCGGGGCTCGTCGGGGCCGACGGCGAAACGCACCAGGGCGTCTTTGATGTCGGCTTCCTGCGCGGGTTGCCGAACATGACCATCATGATGGGCAAGGACGAAAACGAACTTCGCCACATGGTGTACACCGCGCTGAAATATGATGACGGCCCGATCGCCGTCCGGTTGCCGCGCGGCAACGGGCTCGGCGTCAAGATGGACGACGAGTTGAAGGAAATACCGATCGGCACGTGGGAAGTGCTTCGCGATGGGGACGACATCGCGATCCTGTCCTTTGGCCCGCTCCTTCAGGCGGCGCTTGATGCGGCGAACAAATTGCGCAGCGAAGGCATCTCGGCGAAAGTCATCAACGCCCGTTTTATCAAACCGATGGACGAAGACATGCTGTTGGACCTCGGCGACCGGGGCATGCCGATCCTCACCGCGGAGGAAAGCGCATTAAAAGGCGGCTTCGGCAGCGGCGTCTTGGAATTTTTCCAAGAGCGGGGCTATTATGATTTGCGCATCGCGTGCATGGGCATTCCCGACCGGTTTATCGAGCACGGCAGCGTCAAGGAATTGCTGAAAGAGATCGGATTGACGGCCGACAACATCGCGCTCAACGCCCGCAAACTCCTGGTCGCACAAACCCATAAAAAGGCGTATCACGCATGAAAGAGCGCGTCGACGTTCTGCTCGTGAAAAAAGGGCTGTTCGAAACGCGCGAGAAGGCGCGGCGCGCGGTGATGGCCGGGCTCGTTTATCAAGGGGAAGAGCGCATCGACAAGCCGGGCACCAAGCTGCCCGAGGACGCTCCGCTGCGGGTGAAAGGCAATCCGCTTCCCTATGTCGGGCGCGGCGGGCTGAAGTTGGAAAAGGCGTTAAAGGTTTTTCCGTTTTCCGTCCACGATAAAATCATGCTCGACGTCGGCGCTTCGACCGGCGGGTTCACCGATTGCGCCTTGCAAAACGGGGCGCGGCTCGTCTACGCGCTGGATGTCGGCTATAACCAATTGGCGTGGTCGCTCCGAAACGACGAGCGCGTCGTCGTCATGGAACGGACCAACTTCCGCTATTCCAAGCCGGAGGATTTTGTGCACGGTTTGCCCGAAGCGGCGACAGTGGACGTCTCCTTCATCTCGTTGAAGCTCATTTTGCCGGTATTAAAACAGGTGCTCGTCCCGGAGGGCGAAGCCGTCGTCTTGATCAAGCCGCAGTTCGAAGCGGGGCGCGAAGACGTCGGAAAAAACGGCATCGTCCGAGAGGCCAAAATCCACGTCAAGGTTTTGAAGGAAATTCTCGCGTTTGCCGTGGAAACGGGTTTGGATGTCCTCGCGCTCGATTTTTCGCCGATTACGGGCGGCGACGGCAACATTGAATTTTTGGCGTTGCTGAAAGCGCGGCCGGCATCCGATCAAGCGGAATGCCGGTTGCCGGCAGGCGCCGTGGAAAAAACGGTGGAACGGGCGCATGCCGCATTGAAAGAGTCTTGAACCAAGAAGAGCCCGTGGGGTTCTTCTTTTTTTAAGGTGATTGCAGAATATATGTTCCCCATTTATAATGAAACGCGGAGACGTCCGGACAGCGCGGCGTACGGCCGCCGGAATGGCGGTTGACGCGGCGCGCGATTTCGGTGAACAATGGAGATAACCTTGACGGCTTACGGGATAGAGAGGTGAATGAAAGGGATGCTCGTCGAACTAAGGGTCGAAAATTTTGCCATCATCGACAAACTGAACCTGTCTTTCGAGGACGGCCTCACGGTGTTTACCGGCGAGACCGGCGCGGGGAAATCGATCATCATCGATGCCATCTCGTTGCTCGTCGGCGGGCGCGCCTCTTCCGACTATGTGCGGCACGGCGCCGATAAGGCGGACATCGAAGCGCTCTTTGACATTGCGGACAATGACGCCTGCCGCCGGGAATTGGAGGCGATCGGCATCGAAAGCGAAGACGGCTTGCTCGTGTTGCGCCGGCAAATTTCCAAAAACGGAAAAAGCGTGTGCCGGGCGAACGGCCGCTTGATCACGCTCGGCAATTTGCGGGACATCGGGCGCCATCTCATTGACATCCACGGGCAGCACGAACACCAAGAGCTCATGCAACCCGAGAAACACATCCGCATGCTTGACCGGTTTGGCGATGAAGAAATGGAAAAGGCGAAGGAAGCCTACCGTAAAATTTACGGCGACGTCTTGGAAATCTCCCGCCATCTCGAACGTTTAAACGCCAATGAAGAAGAGATCGCTCGGCGCCTCGATATTTTGCAGTATCAAATTAAAGAAATCGAAAGCGCCTCTCTCCAGCCGGGCGAAGAAGACCGGCTGCTTGAAGAGCGGACGCAGCTCGTCAATTTCGAAAAAATTTTCGAAGCGTTGAGCCGGGCGTATGAGGCTTTGAACGGCGAACAAAAAGGATTGGACTGGCTTCGTGCGGCCGGTGCCGAATTGGAAACGGTGCGGGCGCTGGACGGAGAAATCGAAGAAATGGCGGCGGCCATTGATGAATGTTTTTACATCATCGAAGAGCAGGCGCACCGCTTGCGGGATCGCTTGGAATTCATGGAATTCGACGCGGACCGCTTGAACGCGGTGGAAGCCCGGCTGGACGAGATTACCCGGCTTAAGCGCAAATACGGCAAGACGCTGGACGACGTGCTGGCCTACTATGATTCCGCCCGCAAGGAATATGAGGAATTGACGCATCGCGGGGAAACCGCCGATGATCTGGCCGCCGAATACGAGAAGCGTTTCCAAGCGCTCATTGAAGCATCCGACCGTCTGACCGCGCTGCGCAAAAAAATCGCCAAACGCATGGCGGAAGCGGTCAACCGCGAACTCGCCGATTTATATATGGAAAAAGCGCGCTTTGACATCGGTATCGAAACGGCCGCGCCGGACGATTTGGCGGCATTTAACCGTGACGGCCGCGACCGTGTGGAGTTTTTCATTTCCACCAATGTGGGCGAGCCGTTCAAACCGCTGGCCCGCGTCGCATCCGGCGGCGAAATGAGCCGCATTATGCTCGCCATCAAATCGCATTTTAAAGCCTTTACCGGGGTGACGTCGATCATCTTTGACGAAGTCGACACCGGCGTCGGCGGCCGCGTGGCCCAAGCGATGGCCGAAAAAATATACCAACTGTCCAAGTCGTCGCAAGTCTTTTGCATCACGCATTTGCCGCAAGTCGCGGCGATGGCCGATCATCATCTCTACATTTCCAAAGTGGAAAAGGATCGGCGGACCGTCACCCATGTTCAAGTCCTGAATGACGACGAAAAAGTCGCGGAGATCGCCCGCATGATTTCCGGCGTGGAAATGACCGAGCTCACGAAACAACACGCAAAGGAGCTCATTCAGCTGGCCGAGGAAATAAAAAGATGACTTGCTCCTGCTATCCACCCTTGGATAGCATTTTCTTTGTGCATAGTTATAATTTTGCCCCCGAGCGGCAAACTTATAAATGCACACGCAAAAGGTGTGGGTTAGGAGCAAGGAGAGTGAATCATGAAAAAGTCGGAGCTCATAAGACGTACGATTGGTTTGTTTCTCCTTGGCTTCTTAATAAGCCTGGGATTTCTCCAACCGGTTCGCGAAATCTTTGACTTCCCGCGGCAATGGACCCTTTTTAAAAACGAACCATCCGAGCTTTCATCCCGAATGTCGAGCTTCATGAAAATCGCCCCCATCGATCCTCACGCTTTGGAAGTATCTGGTGATGCCCAACACGTCCAATTGACGGGAAAAAAAACCGGATCGTCGAAAATGATGGTATCCATCGGCAACATGCCGGTTAAAGAGGTGGCGGTCGATGTGTTGCCCGTCATCCGTTTAGTTCCCGGCGGTGAATCGATTGGGGTCAAATTGAATTCCATCGGCGTTTTGGTCGTCGGCTACCATTTGGTCGCCGGTCAAAACGGGGAGAGATCGCCCGGTGAAGACGCCGGAATCAAAGTCGGCGATATCATTACGTCCATTAACGGGCAAAAAGTCGAAGACATGTCAGACGTCAAGGCGTTGGTCAATGACGCCGGAGCGGACGGCCAGCCGCTGCACGTTTCGATCGTCCGCAACGATCAGACGTTGCGAAAGACGCTCAAGCCCGTGAAGGACAAAAAAGACAATAAATACCGCATCGGCCTTTATATTCGTGATTCGGCAGCCGGCATCGGCACGATGACGTTTTATGACCCGAAATCCCGCAAATACGGAGCATTAGGGCACGTCATCTCCGATGTGGATACGAAACAGCCGATCCAGGTGCACGACGGCGAGATCGTCCGTTCCTCAGTCACCGCGATCGATAAAGGATCGAACGGCCACCCCGGCGAAAAAATTGCGACGTTTCCCGCCGATGAACGGCCGATCGGTTCCGTGAAGAAGAACACGCCGTTCGGCATTTTCGGTTCTTTAAACCGCAATATCCGAAATGATATTGCCGACCGCGCGCTCCCGATCGCCTTGTCCAATGAAGTCAAAGAAGGCCCGGCAAAAATTTTAACGGTTTTAAATGGAAACCGTGTCGAAGCCTTTGATATTAAAATCATGAGCTCCGTTCCGCAAAAATATCCAGCGACGAAAGGATTGGTCATCAAGATCACCGATCCCAGGCTGTTGAGGGCGACCGGCGGCATCGTTCAAGGAATGAGCGGCAGCCCGATCATCCAAGATGGCAAGCTCATCGGCGCGGTCACCCACGTTTTTGTCAATGACCCGACGAGCGGGTATGGCGTACACATCGAATGGATGTTAAAAGAAGCGGGCATCGATATTTATCAACACCATCGCGAGAAAAAAGCGAGTTAAAGGAGGCTGGGACAAAACCCAGTAGGCTAAATTGAAAAGAGTGGTACCCACCAAAACATGTTGGTGAAGGTACCACTCTTTTTTATTGGTTTTCAGAAGTC
>JGI25331J36430_1000345_pt1 | contig 29074 bp, 25 predicted proteins | sample HigsolmetaAR206D_FD_36430 | JGI IMG/M metagenome (IMG submission 36430) | reverse complement strand
CCCCCCCACAAAAAGAGAATGGGCGCCGAAGCGCCCATTCCAAAGAGATCCGGGAGCAGAAGAAATCAGTTGGCCTGACGGCGGAGGAAGGCCGGGATTTCGAGCTGATCCTCTTCATGGTGCTGCTGGCGCTGCAGACGGCCCTGCTCGTCCAGCTGACCGCGCGGAGCGTAGAACTGGCTCTCCGGACGGCGCGGCTCGGCCTGACGCAGGCGCGGCTCCGGCGGCGTCGCGGAATGATCGTCCTCCTCGCGGCGGGACAGCCCCTGGGTCAGACGGCGCAGAAGGCCGAGCGGACCACGGTCCTCATGCTCCTGCTGNGCAGGCTGCACGGTACGCTCCACCTCGCGCTGCACCTGCGGCGGGAAGTCGGCCACCGGCGGCATGCGCTGCTGGGCCGGAGCCTGCTGAACAACGGCGGGCTGCTGCGGGGCGACGGCGGCAGGACGCAGAACCTGCGGCTGTGCCTGCATCTGCGGCTGAGCCGGACGGGCGGGAGCCTCCTGCGGCAGCGGACGGAAGAGCGTGCTCTGCGGCTGGAAGACCGGCGCGGCAGGCTGCGGCTGCGCAGCCGTCTGGGCAACGGCCTGGGCTGCGCGGGTCACTTCCTCAAGCTGCTGGTCGATCACGGATTCGACGCTCGGCTCAGGCTGGAACGGCGAACGGACGACCGGAGCGGCCTGGGTTGCCGCGGGAGCGGCCGGAGCGACGGCGGGCTGAGCCCCGGAAGGCTGCGGCTGGGCGGCCTGCTGAACGGCGGGCTTGACCTGCTGCGTCTGGATGGTGGCCGGACGCGCGGCCGGACGAACAGCGGCCGGCGAAGCGGAGATGTCGGCGGCCGACTTGTCGATGCCGGTGGCAACCACGGACACGCGGATGACACCCTCCAGCTCCTCGTCGAAGGTCGCGCCGAGGATGATGTTGGCGTCCGGATCGACCTCCTCGCGGATGCGGGTGGCGGCCTCGTCGACCTCGAACAGCGTCATGTCGCGGCCGCCGGTGATGGAGATCAGCAGGCCCTTGGCGCCCTTCATCGAGGTCTCGTCAAGCAGCGGGTTGGCGATCGCCGCCTCGGCGGCGGCCAGCGCACGGCCAGCACCGGAGGCTTCGCCCGTGCCCATCATGGCCTTGCCCATCTCGCGCATCACCGAGCGGACGTCGGCGAAGTCGAGGTTGATCAGGCCTTCCTTGACCATCAGGTCAGTGATGCAGGCAACGCCCGAGTAGAGAACCTGGTCCGCCATCGCGAAAGCGTCGGCGAAGGTGGTCTTGTCGTTGGCGATACGGAACAGGTTCTGGTTCGGAATGACAATCAGCGTGTCGACGCAGGTCTGCAGCTCCTCGATGCCCTGCTCGGCGATGCGCATGCGGCGCTGCCCCTCGAAGTGGAAGGGCTTGGTCACGACGCCGACGGTCAGGATGCCGCGCTCGCGGGCAGCGCGAGCAACGACGGGCGCAGCGCCCGTACCGGTGCCGCCGCCCATGCCGGCGGTGACGAAGCACATGTGCGTGTTGCCAAGCTGGTCGAGGATCTCGTCGATGCACTCCTCAGCCGCCGCACGGCCAACCTCCGGCTGGGAACCAGCGCCAAGGCCCTGGGTCACGTTCACGCCCAGCTGAATCAGGCGCTCGGCCTTCGACATGGCCAGAGCCTGCGCATCGGTGTTTGCAACCACGAACTCAACGCCACGAAGGCCGGCATTGATCATGTTGTTGACGGCATTGCCGCCACCACCACCAACGCCGAAAACCGTGATCCTTGGCTTGAGCTCGGTTATGTCCGGCTTCCGCAAGTTGATCGTCATAATCCTCGTCCTTTCCGCCTATTCTGCCGGGCCCGCTGGCCGTCCCCCGGATCAAAAACTGTCACGCAACCACTGACTTACACGCTGAAGGCGTCCACCCGTCCCGGTGGCACGCATCAGGAACCCACCACCCCGCACATTGCGGCTCTCGAAGGCCGCGACCTGGGGGTAGATCAACAAACCGACCGGCGCCGCGAACGCCGCTCCCTTGGCCGCCTCGGGCAGACCCATCACGCCCAGGGGACGCCCCAGACGGACGTTCCGTCCCAGCAACCGCCGGGCCGCTTCGGGAAGGCCCGTCAACTGGCTCGCGCCTCCGGTCAGAACAACCCTGCGCCCGACCAGATGCCCGTACCCGGAGCGGTTCAGCCGGTCGCGCACCAGTTCAAGCGTCTCCTCGACCCTTGCCCTGATGATCCGGGACATCACCGACCGCGGCACCTGGAGGGGCTGCTCATGCTCATCCGCACCGATCGGCTGGATCGACACAAGGCTGCGGTCGTCCGCGCTCGTGGGAAGAGCGGAGCCGTGCATCACCTTGAGACGCTCCGCATCCTCAAGCCGCGTCGACAGACCGCGCGCCAGATCCATCGTCACGTGATGGCCGCCGACCGGCAGCACGTCACAGTGGACGAACTTGCCCTCGACAAAGACCGAGATCGTCGTCGTGCCGCCGCCCATGTCGACACAGGCAGCCCCCATCTCGGCCTCGTCATCGACGAGCGTCGCAAGTCCGCTGGCATAGGGGGTCGCAACCATCATCTCGACGGCGAGGTGCGCGCGGTTCACGCACAGCTCCAGATTGCGCAGAGGCACGGAATCGGCCGTCACGACATGCATGTCGACGCCAAGCGTCTCACCGACCATGCCGCGCGGATCGCGAATGCCGCGCTCCGAATCCAGCACGAAACCGACCGCCAGCGAGTGAACAACCTCCCGCTCGGCCCGCAGTGCCTGGCGGGCGCCGGCGAGCAAGACCTTGTTGACGTCCACCGTGGAAACCTGATGACCGCCGAGGCTGATCGTGGCCGACGCTGGCTCGCTCTTCAGCCTGCCGGCCGAAACATTGACGATCAGAGATTCAACCGTCAGTCCCGCCATGCGCTCAGCCGCGTCCACCGCCAGGCGGATGGCCTGCTCGGCCTTCTCGAGGTTGACGATCACGCCCGACTTGACACCCTCGGACTTCTGGTGGCCGATCCCGATGACCTTGATGCGGTGCGAGCGGTGGGACAGCGCCACGCCGCCTTCGTTGGGGAGCAGCTTGGCAATGATGCAGCAAACCTTGCTGGAACCAATATCCAGCACGGTAATGATACCGGAACGCCGCTGCGAAGAGCCGCCGCCACCAAGCAACCAACTCATATCCGTGCCCCCTTCTTGCGCGCCGCCATCATCTGCTTGAAGGCGTCCTGGTGCGCGTCCGCCGCCTCCTGCGAGAGTCCCACGGTGATACGGTCCTCAAGCCGCAGATCGACAACGGTCAAATCACGCTCCAGCAGCGCATATTCTTCTTCGAGCTGCGCCAGCTCCCTCACCGCCGCAGCCACGTTACGCTCGGGCAACCGGATGGTTACACCGTTGTCCATGCGCAGATCCCAGCGCCGGTCAGCGACGCGGATATAAGCGCGAACACGCGGGGCCAGCGATGGATAGACCGACAGCATCTTCACGATGCCCGGCGCAGCCTTGTCGGCGCCCGCGCCAATCACCAGCGGAAGGGAGGCAAGACGGCCACCATAGAACGGAGCGATGGTGTCGCCATCACCCTCGATCACGTCCAGCGCCTGACCATGCTGCCAGATGGCAAAGGGCTTGCGCTCGACGATCTGAACCTCGAGCCGGGCGGGATAAACCTTGCGAACCTCGACGCTTTCAACCCACGGAAGCTCGGCAATGCGGGCGCGTGCCTGCGCGACATCAAAGCCGATCATGGAGGTCCAGCCATCGAGACCGATCTGCTGAAGGACATCGATCTCGGAGGTCTCGACGTTACCGGCGATCTTCACATCCTCGATCGCGAAGCCGGTACGCGCCGTGACAAACTGGACAACCGCGTCCGAATGCCCACCCTCAACGGTGCCATAGACCAGGACAAAACCCAAAAGCGCGCCCGTGGAGATGGACGCGCCGAAACGGGGGTAGCGAATGTCGTCAATGCGCACCCGCCGAACGGCCCGCCACAGCCGCCGAAGCCAGCGCGCCGGGGGCAGACCGCCCACCGCCAGAGCCAATCCCCTGTCCGAGCTCAACGCGAACAAGACGCGTCCTCCACGATCCAACGCAACAATTCACCAAAACTGATACCCGCAGCAGCGGCGATATCAGGAACCAAAGACGTGGGCGTCATGCCGGGCTGGGTGTTGATCTCAAGCCAGATCAACCCTTCATCCTCCGGCGACTGGTCATCAAAGCGAAAGTCCGACCGGCTCACACCCCGACAACCAAGGGCCGCATGCGCCTCAACAGCCCATCGTTCTATTTTTTGGTAAATATTCGGTGAAAGATTTGCCGGACACTCGTGACGGGAACCGCCCGGCGCGTATTTGGACTCGTAATCGTAGAACTCCGATCCGACCGGAATGATCTCGCAGACACCCAGCGAACGATCACCCATGACCGCGCAGGTAAACTCACGGCCACGCACATAACGCTCCACCATGACGCGATCACCGTATTTCCAGTCGGCCGACTGCAGGACCTGCGGCGGATGGGATTGCCCCTCACGCACGATCACGACGCCAAAGCTCGACCCCTCGTTGACCGGCTTCACGACATAAGGCGGCTCCATCGGATGCTGGCCAGCAATATCAAAGCGATCCATGACGAGCGACGGCGCCACCGGCATGCCAGCCGCAGCAACCACCGTCTTGGCAAGCGCCTTGTCCATAGCCAGCGCCGAAGCCAGCACGCCGGAATGGGTATAGGGAATCTCGAGATATTCCAGGATGCCCTGGATGCGACCATCTTCCCCGAAAGGACCATGCAGCGCATTGAAGGCCACATCCGGTCGCAGGTCGCTCAGAACCTGACAGATGTCCCTGCCGACATCGACGCGCGTCACGCGATAGCCAAGCTGCTCCAGCGCATCAGCACAAGCATTGCCCGATGAGAGGCTCACCGGCCGCTCGGATGAGAACCCACCCATCAACACAGCTACGTGCTTCTGCACCATAATTGCAGCCCTCTCCGCTTCTCAACGCGGTACGCTTACTGAATACACACTCTGAAAGGGGAAACCCTTTCGGCACAAACGCCGCCGACTCAAATCAGGGAACGTGCGACCTAAAGAATCAGAGAGTTGATTCTCTGGCAAGCCCTTGAGATTCAACCTGATTCATTTTTTCGGTAAATTTGTAAGAAGTCATCACATATAGCGGTTTTCGTGTTATCCACCGCAGGATTTGGGACCGACCGAAGGGGCGCAAGCGTACTGCAAGCCGGGTCAGCAACCTGCTTCCCTTACGCTGACTGAAAGCTGTTGTAGCGCTCTGTTATATCGAACGCCTGGCGCGGCGGCGTGCTCCAGCGCCGTCAGGAAATCACTGCAGAGGTATACGGCAAAAACTACAGGTCCGGCGCCGTTCCGAGGAACGGCTCAATCGTCCGGCCAGGCTCGAAGTCGCCGAGCCGCTTGATCTCCCATTCGAGCCTGATGCCGGAATGGGCAAGCACGCGGGCGCGCACCGTCTCGCCCAGCAACTCCAGATCGTAGCCCGTGGCTGTACCGGTATTGATCATGAAGTTGCAGTGCATGGTCGACATCTGCGCGCCGCCGACGGCGAGACCACGGCAACCGGCCTTGTCGATCTCCTTCCAGGCGGAGGTGCCGGGCGGATTCTTGAAGGTCGAACCGCCGGTCTTCTCGCGGATCGGCTGCACCGTCTCGCGGTGGTGCTGCACTTCGTCCATCTTCGCACGGATGACCTCGGGATCCTCCTGGTAGCCTTCCAGGATAGCCGAGGTGAAGATGAGATCCGCGGGAGCGGAAGAGTGGCGATAGGAATAGCCCATGTCGGCATTCGACAGGACGTGAAGATTGCCCTGGCGGTCGAGTGCACGGACCTCAACCACGCGCTCGCGCGTCTCGACGCCGTTGGCGCCGGCGTTCATGCGCAGCGCGCCGCCAAGGGCGCCGGGAATGCCATGATAGAAGTGAAAGCCGCCAATACCCGCCTCGAGCGCGACAGCCGCAAGGCGCTTGTCGGGGATCGCAGCACCCGCCCGAATGCGCGTCGGAGAGATCACTTCGGCCGAGCCGAAACCCTTCGCGGACAGGCGGATGACAAAACCGCGGATGCCCCCGTCGCGCACCAGAAGATTCGAGCCGACGCCGACGATGGTGAGCGGGATTTCCTCCGGCACATTGCGCAGGAACTCGGCCAGATCCTCCTCGTCCTGTGGCTGGAACAGCGTGTCGGCCGGGCCGCCAGCCCGGAACCAGGTCACCGTGTCCATGCCAACATTGGGCGTCAGGCGGCCGCGGATGCCGGCCAGCCGCTCGCCAAGGCGCTCGATGAGGTTGGTCTGCGAACTCATGCCTCAAGTTCCTTCGGAAGGGCATAGGCCCACTGGGTAATGTTGCCTGCGCCCAGGAAAACGACATAGTCGCCGGGCCTTGCCAGCTCCTTCACCAGCGGAGCGATCTCCTCCGGGCCGGAGATGAAACGCGCGTCGCGATGGCCAGCCGCACGCAGTCCCGTGACCAGCGCCTCCGACGACACACCCTCGATGGGCTGCTCACCGGCCGAATAGACCGGCGCGACGAGCACCGTGTCGGCATCATTGAAGCAGGAGCAGAACTCCGAGAACAGGTCGCGCAGGCGCGTGTAGCGGTGCGGCTGGGCGATGGCGATGATCTTGCCGTCGCAAGCCGAGCGGGCCGCACTCAGCACCGAGGCGATCTCGACGGGGTGGTGGCCGTAGTCGTCAAAGACGCTGACGCCGTTCACCGTGCCGGTGTGGGTGAAGCGGCGCTTGACGCCGCCGAAGCTCGCCAGGCCCTTGCGGATGGCCCCCTCGCCGATGCCGAGTTCCCAGGCCACCGCGATCGCAGCGGTGGCGTTCGACACGTTGTGCCGGCCCGGCATGGGCAGCACCAGCCCTTCCAGCACGACATCCGGCGCGTTCTTGCGGCCGCGGATGGTGACGTCAAAGACGGACTTGCCCCCCTCCATGCGATGATTGGAGAAGCGAACGTCCGCCTGGAGGTTCGCGCCGTAGGTGATGACTCGCCTGTCCTCGATCTGGGCGACCACCGCCTGAACCACCGGATGATCGATGCACATCACGCCGAAGCCGTAGAACGGCACGTTCTCGACAAACTGCTTGAAGGCATCGCGTACCTTCTCGAACGAGCCATAGTGATCAAGATGCTCGGGGTCGATGTTGGTGACGACAGCGATGTCGGCGGGAAGCTTCAGGAAGGTGCCGTCGCTCTCGTCCGCCTCGACCACCATCCAGTCGCCCTTGCCCATGCGGGCGTTGGTGCCATAGGCGTTGATGATGCCGCCGTTGATGACCGTCGGATCAAGCCCGCCCGCGTCGAGCAGGGTCGCGACCAGCGACGTGGTGGTGGTCTTGCCGTGGGTGCCGCCGATGGCGATTGCCTGGCGGAAACGCATCAGCTCCGCCAGCATCTCGGCACGGCGCACGATCGGAAGATGCCGGTCCCTCGCCTCCTGGTATTCCGGATTGTCCCGGCGGATGGCCGATGAAATGACCACGACCTCGGCGTCGCCCAGATTGGCCGCGTCGTGGCCAACGAAAACCTTGATGCCCTTTCCACGCAGGCGCTGGACATTGGCATTTTCCGCCTGATCGGAGCCCTGGACACGATAGCCGAGCGTGTACAGCGCTTCCGCGATGCCGCTCATGCCGATCCCGCCAATACCGATGAAATGAACCACGCCTATGGTCTGGGGCATCTTCATGGATTCGGGCTCCGCTTGAACTGTGACAGAGAATCACCAGTGGTGATAGCCTCCACCACGTTCGCAAGCAATGCCGCAGCGTCGGGACGGCCGACGCTTCTCGCCGCAGCCGCCATGTCGGCGAGCTTCTCGGGCATGGTCATGGCAATTTCCAGCATCCCTCGCAGGCGATCCGCCGTCAGCCGATCCTGGGTGATGATCTCCGCCCCGCCCGCCTTCTGGAGCGCGGCAGCATTCGCCGCCTGGTCGTGGTCCAGGGCGTGGGGGTATGGCACGAGCAGCGCCGGCCGGCCGATGACGGCAAGTTCCGAGACCGTGGAAGCGCCAGAGCGGCTGATGACAAAGCTCGCGCGGGCGATGCGGTCGGCCATGTNATTGAAGAAGGTGGCCACTTCAGCCTGAACGCCCGCTTCCGCATAGGCCCGCCTCACCTCGGACTCGTCCTCCGGTCGGGCCTGCTGGACGACGCGCAGGCGGGCGCGCACCGCCTCGGGCAACAGCTTCACGGCGGCGGGAACCACCTGCGAGAAGAACTGGGCACCCTGGCTGCCGCCGAAAACCAGGAGATGGAAAGGATTGTTGCCGGTCACCGGTACATAGGGAATGCTGGCCGCCTGCAGCACGGCTGGGCGGACCGGGTTGCCCGTCGTAATGATCTTGCCAGCAAGGGGCCCCTCGGCGGGGAGGAAGCCGCCGGCAATGGCCGTCACCCGGCCCGCAAGCAGCTTGTTCGCCCGGCCCATGACGGCGTTCTGCTCGTGGATCATGGTGGGCACCTTGCGCCGGGTCGCGGCAAAGACGGGCGGCAGGGTCGGATAGCCGCCGAAGCCTACCACGGCGCTTGCATTGATGCGGCGGATGAGAGCCGAAGACTGACGGACGCCTCGCCAGATGGTGAGGACGGACTTGAGCAGCGCGACTGGGTTCTTCGAACCAAAGGTAGCGGCGTCGATCCGGTGGACGGCCTCGGCGGGAAAATTCCCGGCAAACCGTTCGGCGCGAGCGTCCGTCGCCAGATGCACCGACCAGCCGCGGGCCACCAGTTCATGCGCCAGAGCCTCGGCAGGAAAAAGGTGGCCACCCGTGCCACCCGCGCAGAGCAAAGCAGTCTTTGTGGTCATGTCAGCGAGCCGATGCAGCACCGTCCGGGAACGTGGAAAGCGTAACCGTCCGCCAGCGCTCCGGCCGCTTGCGCGACAGGGCCAGCACGAAGCCCATGGAAATGGCCATCGCGATGAGCGACGAACCACCGTAGGAGATGAACGGCAGCGTCATTCCCTTTGCAGGCAGAAGATTCACGTTCACGCCCATGTTGATCATGGACTGGAAGCCAAACAGGATCACGAGTCCCGACAGGGCATAACGGGTAAAGTCATCCTGGTCGTCGCGGCGGGCGAGCGCCAGCCCCCGCAGAACGACGAAGGCGAAGATGAGCAGGATCAGCAGGCAGAGGATCAGGCCGAACTCCTCACCAGCCACCGCAAAGACGAAGTCGGTATGACTGTCGGGCAGGATGCGCTTTACCGAGCCCTCACCCGGCCCCTGGCCGAGCCAGCCGCCGCGGGTGAGCGCCTCGAGACTCATGTCCACCTGGTAGGTGTCACCCTCGCCGGTGAGAAAGCGGTCGATGCGGCCCGCCACGTGCGGGAACACGAAATAGGCGCCGACGCCAAGAACCATCGCGGCGCCCGCGAGCAGCACAATCCAGATCCACGGCATACCGGCAATGAAGAACATCGCGCCCCAGGTGCCCAGGATCAGAATCGTCTGGCCGAGGTCCGGCTGGGCGACCAGAAGGGCAACCACCAGACAGAGAAGGATCGCCGCGAACAGGTTGCCGGGGATTTCAGGCGCGCGGCCATGCTCCGCGAAGAGCCAGGCGCAGACAACAACGAAGGCGGGCTTCATGTACTCGGACGGCTGGATGGACATGCCGAAGACATGAACCCAGCGCTTGGCACCCTTGGCCTCCACGCCGACGAACAGGGTCAACACCATCAGGACCAGGGCAGCCAGGAGCATGATGAGCGCCAGGCGGCGCACCTGGCGGGCATCCAGGAAGGACACGCCTATCATCACGCCCACGGCCGGAACCATGAACATGATCTGGCGCGTCACGAAATGGTAGCTGTCGAGGCCGATGCGCTCGGCCACCGCGGGACTGGCCGCGAAGGACAACACGACCCCGAGCCCCATCAGCATCAGGAATGCGGACAGGAACCACCGGTCAACGGTCCACCACCAGGTGGCGACGGGGCTGCGATCCGTGCGGCTCAGCATCATTTCTTCGTCCCTCCCAGAGGCTCCACTCCGTCAAGGGCGAGCACCAGCTCACGAAATGCCTCGCCCCTCACCTCGAAATTCCTGAACTGATCGAAGCTCGCGCAGGCGGGAGACAGGAGAACGACGGGCTCGCCTTCCCCATCCTGCGCGGCATCGCGGCTGGCATGTGCCACCGCAGCGGACAGCGTACCGGATATTTCATAAGGGACTCTTTCACCGAGCGTCGCGGCGAAAGAGGGTGCCGCCTCGCCGATCAGGTAGGCCTTGACGATGTGGGGGAAGAAGTCCGTCAGGCTCTCGATTCCCCCTGCCTTCGGCAGGCCGCCCGCGATCCAGTAGATGCGGTCGAAGCTCGCGAGCGCCGGTGCAGACGCTTCTGCGTTGGTGGCCTTGGAGTCGTTGACGAAAAGGACGCGACCACGACGGCCCACCTGCTCCATGCGGTGGGCAAGGCCCGGGAAGGAGCGGAAACCCGCCTTGATTTCCTCAAGCGAGAGGCCGCAGGCAAGGCATGCAGCGAGTGCGGCGAGCGCGTTCTGGGCGTTGTGGCGGCCGCGCAGCGAGCCGGTGCCGGCGAGGGAAAGAAGCTCCTCCGCCCCGCCCCGCGCGGCGCGCATCAGGCGTGGACCGTCGGCGTAGAGACCTTCGGCGAGCGTTTCCTTCACGGAAATGCGGATGACCTTGCGTCCGGCCTTCTCCAGACGGTCCGCGATGGCGCGGCAGTAGTCATCGTCGACGCCGAGGATGGCAGTGTCGCTCTTCGCCACCAGGCGCTCCTTGACCGCGGCATAGTTCTCCATCGAGCCATGGCGATCGATGTGGTCGGGCGTGAGATTGAGCAGGATACCGACGGTCGGGTTGATGCCGGGCGCCAGGTCGATCTGATAGGAGGAGCATTCCACCACGTAGTGGCGCGCAGGCGCCGGCGGGTCCAGCGTCAGGATGGCGGTGCCGATGTTGCCGCCGAGCTGTGTGTCGCGTCCCGCCGAACGCAGGACGTGGGCGATCAGCGCCGTGGTGGTCGACTTGCCGTTGGTGCCGGTGATGGCGACGAAGGGAGCTTCCGGCGCCAGCGCCTTGCGCTCGCGCACGAAGAGTTCAATGTCGCCGATGATCTCGACCCCTGCCGCGCGGGCAAGATCCACCGTCCAGTGCGGGCGCGGATGGGTGAGCGGAACGCCGGGCGAGAGCACCAGCGAGGCGATCCCGGACCAATCCAGATCGTGCATGTCGCGCACGGCGAAGCCCTCGGCTTCGGCCTTGCGCACGTTGTCGGGATTGTCGTCCCAGGCAACCACGTCCCCGCCGCCCGCCTCAAGCGCCCGGGCGGTGGCCATACCGGAGCCGCCAAGGCCGAAGACGGCAATCTTCTTGTTCTTGCAGGTCGTGGCCGGAATCACGGACGCATGCTCCTTGCGTGTCTCTTCATCAGCGCAGCTTAAGGCTGGACAGGCCGACCAGGGCCAGGATCACAGCGATGATCCAGAAACGGATCACGACCTGGCTCTCCGTCCAGCCGAGCTTCTCGAAATGGTGGTGGATGGGCGCCATCAGGAACACGCGCTTGCCGGTGAGCTTGAAGACAGTCACCTGGATGATGACGGAGAAGGCCTCCACGACGAACAGGCCGCCGATGATGGCGAGCACGATCTCGTGCTTGGTCGCCACCGCAACCGTGCCGAGAAGACCGCCGAGCGCCAGCGAGCCGGTGTCGCCCATGAAGATGGCGGCGGGCGGCGCGTTGAACCAGAGGAAGCCGAGTCCGGCGCCGATCACCGCGCCCAGGACCACGGCAAGCTCGCCGGTGCCCGGTACGAAGTGGATCTGCAAATAGTCGGCAAAGATCGCGTTACCCGAAAGATAGGCGATCACGCCGAAGGAGGCCGCAGCAACCATGACCGGCACCGTGGCGAGTCCGTCGAGGCCGTCCGTCAGGTTCACGGCATTGCCCGCGCCGACGATGACGAAGGCCGCGAAGGGAATGAAGAAAATGCCGAGATTCAGCAACAGTTCCTTGAAGAAGGGAAAGGTCAGCGTCGAGGAGAACGGCGCCTGGCCGGATCGCATGATGATCCAGGCTGCGAGACCCGCGATCAGGAACTCGATCGCCAGGCGAACCTTGCCCGATACCCCGAGGTGGGACTGCTTGGTGACCTTCATGTAGTCGTCGTAGAAGCCGATGGCGCCGAAGCCGACGGTCACCATCAGCACCACGAGCACATAGATGCTGGAAAGATTGGCCCAGAGAAGGCAGGAGCCAAGGATGCCGGAGAGGATCATCAGGCCGCCCATGGTCGGCGTGCCGGCCTTCTTGAAATGCGTCTGGGGACCGTCCGCGCGGATCGGCTGGCCCTTGCCCTGGCGGATGCGCAGCGAGTCGATGATCGCAGGCCCGAAAAGGAAGACGATGAATGCCGCCGTGATCAGCGCTCCGCCCGTCCGAAAGGTTATGTACCGGAAGACGTTGAAGGCCGAGACCGTGTCGGACAGCTGAACCAGAAACATCAACATTGTTGTTTAATCCCCGCCCTTTTCCATTCACGCATCGTCCGCCGCATCCACCGGCGGGAAATGCGCAAGAAGGGCTTTTACGAGTTTTGAAAAGCCAGCCGACTTGGACGACTTGACCACAATGGTGTCTCCCGGCCGCACGGTCTGAAGAAGAATCGGCTCAAGATCGGCCGCCGTCTCCCGGTATTCCACATGCACATCGGCGGGCGGCTTGGCCGCGAGCGCCTTCATCTCATCGCCAGCGATCAGCAGAAGGTCAGCCTTCGCCTGCGAGACCAGCTCGCCCAGAGCCTCATGCAGACGGGCGGAATGCTCTCCGAGTTCGAGCATGTCGCCAAGAACCGCGATGCGGCGGCCACCCTCCGGCACCGGAGCGGCGCTCAGCAGCTGAAGCGCAGCACGCATGGAGGCGGGGTTGGCGTTGTAGCTCTCGTCGATCACCGTGAAGTCGCCCCCGTCCGGATGGCGCAGGCGGTAGCGACGGCCGCGCCCCTCGGCAGGCTGGAACATGGCGAGGGCGTTCAGCATCTCGGGAACGTCGGCGCCGACCAGATAGCCTGCGCCGAGGACCGCAAGCGCGTTCTGAACCATGTGACGGCCCGGCGCGCCGATGCGTCCGGTGATCTCCTGCCCGGCGATCCGCACGGTGATGGTCGAGCCGGTGTCATCCGGCTCCCACGAAACAAGACGGAACTGAGCGCGCGGATTCTCGCCGAAACCCCAAACGTTCTCGACGCCCATGTCCATCGCCATCTTGGCGAGCAGGTTCCAGCGGGGATCGTCGCGGTTGATGATGGCCTGCCCCCCGGGCACGAGGCCGGAGAAGATCTCGGCCTTGGCGCGGGCAATGTCTTCCAGGCTGGAAAAGTGTCCGAGATGGGCGCCGGCCACCATCGTGACGACGGCCACATGGGGCTGAACCATCTTGACCAGCGGCTCGATCTCACCGGCGTGGTTCATGCCGATCTCGAAGACGCCATAGCGCGCGTCCAGGGGCAGACGGGCAAGCGTCAGCGGCACGCCCCAATGGTTGTTGAAGGAACCTTCTGCCGCATGAACGGGACCAGCGACCTGCAGAGCGGTGCGCAGCATTTCCTTGGTCGTCGTCTTTCCGGCGGAACCGGTGACGGCGACGATGCGCGCGCGGCTGCGGGCGCGGGCGGCCACCGCCAGCTTCTCGAGCGCGCGCAGCACGTCCGGGACGACGATCTTCGCAATGGCCAGGCGACCCAGCGCGGGCAGACGCTCTTCAGACACAACGATCACGCTTGCCCCCGCCGCCATGGCGTGGGTGGCGAAGTCGTGCCCGTCGAAACGGTCGCCCCTGATGGCAAAGAAGGCCTCGCCCGGTTTCAGCGTGCGCGTGTCGATGGAGACGCCGGTGATGCCCTCGGGCAGATTCCCGAAGGGACGACCGCCCATGGCCGCGATCAGGTCGTCTGTGGTCCAGAGCAAAGTCACTGGCCCATTTCCTCCAAGGCTTTGCGGACTTCCTCGTGATCAGAGAACGGATACTTCCGGCCGGCTATCTCCTGGCCGTGCTCATGCCCCTTTCCGGCGACGATCAGCGTGTCGCCGGTGCGCAGCCCGGCGATCGCCGTGCGAATGGCCTCGCGCCGGTCGCCGATCTCCCGGGCCTCGGGAACGGCGGCCAGGATCTCGGCCCGGATAGCGGCGGGATCCTCGCTGCGCGGATTGTCGTCGGTAACAATGACCACATCGGCCAGACGCCGCGCGATGTCACCCATGATCGGGCGCTTGCCGCGGTCGCGGTCGCCCCCGCAACCGAACACGACGACGACGCGGCCCGTCGTGAAGGGTCGGACCGCCTTCAGCACATTCTCCAGGGCCTCGGGCTTGTGGGCGTAGTCCACATAGATCTGTGCCCCGTCCTTCGTGGTGCCGGTGAGCTCAAGGCGGCCGGAGGCGCCCTTGAGATGCTTCAGCGCCTTGAAGGCCGTCGCCGCGTCGAGACCGGTGGCGATGGCGAGACCGGCGGCCACCAGCGCATTGGCGAGCTGGAACTCGCCTGCCAGCGGCACTTCGATCTCATAGAGCCGGCCTTCATGCTCGACTTCGCCATGCTGGCGATGACGTTCGTGCTCCGCCCGCTTCAATGCGATGAAGGTGCCGTTGCGGCCAACCGTCAGCAGCTTGCGCCCTGCCCTCTCGACCGCCTCTATGGTCGGCTGCGACCAGGCATCGTCGGCGAAGACAACGGCCGGCGCGCCCGGCGGCAGGAGCGTGTCGAACAGGCGCATCTTGGTCTGGTGGTATTCCTCGACCGTCGGGTGGTAGTCCATGTGATCGCGGCCGATGTTGGTAAAGGCCGCAGCGGCAAACCGCACTCCATCGACGCGACGCTGGGACAGGCCGTGGCTGGAAGCTTCCATGGCAGCATGGGTCACGCCCGACGCCGCCAGTTCGGCGAGAAGCTTGTGCAGGGAAACCGGATCGGGCGTGGTGAGTTCGCCATATTCGTCGCGGCCGGGGGCCACGACGCCGGTGGTGCCGATGGAAGCTGCGGCGAAGCCCGCCTGCTCCCAGATCTGGCGCGTGAAGGAAGCGACCGACGTCTTGCCGGCCGTGCCGGTGACGGCCACCATGATCTCTGGCTGCGCACCGAAAAAGCGCGCGGTGGCCAGCGCCAGCGCGCGACGGGGATCGTCAACCTCGATCAGCGGAACGGACAGGGGTGAGCGGATCGCGCCCCTTGCCGCAACCACGCCCGCGGCGCCTCGCCTGACAGCATCCGCGACGAATGCCGCACCATCCGCCTTCGTTCCGGGAAGAGCGAAGAAGAGGTCGCCAGGTTGAACGCGGCGGGAATCGAAAGAAAGACCGGTAACATCCATATCACCGGATATTGATCCCACATGTGGCAGGATATCGGCAAAATCGGCCAGCTTGATCATGATTGGCGACTCTCTTGGCCCTTTTCCCCATCTTACGAAGGAAACTATTGGTACGAAACCAGCACCGCCGAATTTTCCTGCCCGAAATCCGGCTTCACGCCCAGCATCGCCGCAGTCCTGCGAATGACGTTGCCGGCCACGGGCGCCGCGTTCAGACCCGACGTGGCGCCAATGCCCGGGCGCTCCGGCTGCGGCTCGTCGATCACGATCGCCACGACATATTCGGGATCATTGGTCGGGAAGGCCGCAATGAAGGCATTGAAGCGCTTGTTGTTCGAATAGCGGCCGTTCACCACCTTTTCGGCCGTGCCGGTCTTGCCGCCCACGAAATAGCCGGGCGCTTCGGCGCGGGAGCCCGAGCCCTTCTCCACGTTGAGGCGGAAAAGGTAGCGGATCTTGGCGCTCGTCTCGGGCGAGATCACCTGCTGGGCGATTTCCCGGGCCTCCTCCTCAGTGCGCGGCAGGAAGGTCGGCGGAATGAGCTTGCCGCCATTGACCATCGCCGCGGCCGCGACCGCCGTCTGCAAAGGCGTGGTCGCGACGCCGTGGCCGTAGGAAATCGTGATCGAATGAAGGCGCTTCCACTCCTTCGGCTCGGTCGGCGTAGCCACTTCCGGAAGCTCGATCTTCATGCGGTCGAGCAGGCCCACCTTCTTCAGGAAGGCGCGATGCCCCTCTACACCGACCACCTCGGCCATCTTGGCCGTGCCGATGTTCGATGAATAGATGAAGATTTCAGGCACCGTCAGCACGCGGCGCTTGCCGTGGAAGTCGTTGATGGTGAAGCCGCCGATGCGCAGCGGCTTTGAGGCGTCGAAGCTGCTGTTGAGGTTGACCTTGCCGGAATCCAGCGCCATTGCGGTGGTGAAGAGCTTGAAGGTCGAACCCATCTCGAACACGCCAGCGGAAACGCGGTTCAGGCGGTCCTTTTCCAGCGCGTTGAACGGATTGTTCGGATCGTAGTCCGGCAGCGAGGCCATGGCGACAACTTCGCCGGTCCGCGCGTTGATGATCGTGCCGGCAGCCGCCACCGCGTGATAGCGTTCCAGGGCAGCCTCCAGCTCGTCGCGCAGAACGTGCTGGGCGCGCAGGTCAATCGAAAGGCGCACCGGCTCGAGCGTGTCGGGACCGGCGAGCCCCAGAGCCTGGAGGTCGGCCAGACCCTGGTCGTCGATGTATTTCTCGATGCCGGCGATGCCTTGGTTGTCGATGTTCACCAGGCCCAGGATGTGCGAGGCGGTCGGACCGCCCGGATAGAAGCGGCGTTTCTCGGTGCGGAAACCAAGGCCCGGAATGCCGAGCGCGAGGATGTCGGCCTGCTGGCGCGGCGACAGCTGCCGGCGCAGCCATACGAAACCGGCCTGGCTGTTGAGCTTGCGGTAGGTCGAGTCGTAGTCGAGGTCCGGGAGGACCGTCTGAAGCTTCTCGATCGCCTCGTCGATGTCTACGATGCGGCGCGGCTCGGCGAAGAGCGAAGCCGTCTTGATGTCGGTGGCCATCACCAGGCCGTTGCGGTCGAGAATATCGGGCCGCGACGCGGTGGGCCGGCTCTGCGGCAGGTTGACGACCGGCTCGCCGGTCATGCCGAGCTGGACCAGGCGTGCGCCGATGGCGCCGTAGACGGCGAAGACGACGCCCATCGCCAGCATGAGACGGCCGCGCGAGCGCGCACCGCCGCCGCGAGCCTTGACCTTGATGGATGAAGATGCGCCGTTGTCCCGGCGCGCACGAAGCCTGAAGGGATTCAGCACGCTCATCTCTCCACTCCACCGGTGACCGTCGGGTCCTTGTCTTCCTGCGCCACGATATCCGGAGCCGGGCGGAACGGAATGTTCCGCAGCTCCTGCATGGTGATGATCTGCTGAGGCTCGACCAGTCGCAGGCCGAGCTCGGCCTCATGGGTTTCCGCGAGATCCTGCAGGCGGTTCGGCTGGACGAGCAGGCTCCAGTCGGCTTTCAGCACGTCGATCGCATCCTTCTCCGCCTGGATCTGGCTTTCCAGGGTATGGATACGCTTGCGCAGCGCCTCGGCATCGTGCTTGGTCTTGTAGGTGAACGCGGCCGCGGACAGCATGATTGCGATCATCGCCACGTCCCTGGTCCGGAACAGCATGTCACCTGCCTCCGTCGTTTCCAGCCGTGAGCGACAGGGCTGGCATGGAGAAAATCGAGAAATCGCCGCGGCCGGCTGGCCCGGCAGTGCGCACGGCCGAACGCAGCCGCGCCGAGCGGGCACGCGGATTTGCCGCGATCTCCGCTTCGTCCGGCTCCACATCCTTCGCCGGCTTCTCGAAGGCGGGCGCGGCGCCGCCCGCGGCGGGCAGATGGCGGGAACCGCCCTTCCCGCCCGAGCGCTCCGCGAAGAAACGCTTCACCATCCGGTCCTCTAGTGAATGGAAGGTCACCACGGCAAGAACGCCGCCGGGTTTCAGCAGCCGCTCGGCGGCGAAGAGCGCGCGGGCAAGCTCCCCGAGCTCGTCGTTGACGAAAATGCGCAGCGCCTGGAAGACGCGCGTGGCCGGGTGGATCCTGTCGGTCGGCTTGCGACCGACAACCTTCTCGATGAGCTCTGCGAGCTGAAGCGTCGTGGCAAATGGGCGTTCGGCGCGCGCCTTCTCGATGGCGCGGGCGATGCGGCCGGCATGACGCTCCTCGCCCAGAAGACCGAAGATGCGGGTCAGGTCCGAGATCTTGAAGCGGTTGACGACATCCGCGGCGGACAGGCCGGAGCGGGCCATGCGCATGTCGAGCGGCCCCTCGAAGCGGAAGGAAAAGCCGCGCTCGGCCTGGTCGAGCTGCATGGAGGAAACGCCAATGTCGAGCACGACGCCATCGACAGGTTGGCCGACGAGCCGTTCCATCGCAGAGAACGGCCCTTCTTCGAGCCGCAGATGACCCTTGTACTTCTCGACCAGAGCAGCGCCCGCGGCGATGGCATCGGGATCGCGGTCAATCGCCACCACGTCGGCACCGCCTTCGAGAATGGCGGTGGTGTAGCCGCCGGCGCCGAACGTGCCGTCGACAATGATCTTACCGGGCGCCGGCTTCAGGGCATCGAGAACCGGTTGCAAAAGGACCGGGATGTGGCTGCGTTTGCCGTCGCCGCCCGCATTGCCGGAAGCCGCGCTCATTGGGCACCGTCCCTGAGACCGTGAGAGCCCTGCTGCCGCAGCTTCAAGAGCCGCGCGCGCACCTCCGCCCCATACGCCTTGAGACGCTCCGGTTCCCACATCTGAAAGAAATGGCCGCGACCGACAAAGGCCACCTCCGTGGTAATGCCGGTGTGATCGCGGATGAAATTCGTAACGGTGATGCGGCCTTCCTGATCCACCTTCAGGAAAGCGCCATCCCCATGAATGAAGAAGGACATGTCGTCCGCCGTCTGCAGGAAGGGATCCTCCGCCGCGATCCTCTGCTCGTAACGGTCGAGCAGGTCGAGGCCGCCGACGTCCATGGCCGGAATGTCCAGCGCACGCAGGGCATAGAGTTCCGTGTAGCCGCGCTTCTGCAGGACGGCGCGGAAATGCGCCGGGACAGAGACGCGCCCCTTCGCGTCTATCCTGTTCACAGCACTGGAAAGGAACCGATCCATACCCTGCCACTACCATCGCCGGGGAGAAGCCCCCGTGCCTGCCAATGCCCGAAGCTACCGACGCCGACCGGCGGAAAGGCCGATCCAAACGAACAACGGAAGACCGCTTTCGCGCGCCGTTCTTGACTGCGCAGCGACCGAAACAATCCCCCAAATCACGGTAAGCGAACTGATTTCTTGGGATAACATGGGGTATTATGGGCGTCAATGGGATTATCCCCCAACCGAAATCTGCCACGCATCGGCACTGCAAAAACTGTTATCCAACGTTAAGACTAACGAATGGTGAAACGCGCAGGCTTCCGGATGAGCCGGTGTTCAAAAATTACCGGGCCTTGCGCAACGAACGGGCCGGGCGAGCGAAAGGAGGGTCTGGACGCGCTCCGACCTGCCCCGGACCACGCGATCACGGCATTCCGTGGGAAGAGCAAGCGGACAGAATGCGATGTGATGAAACAGAGTGAGATAAATGCCAGCCGGCCTGTAAGCCGGGTTCTGTAAGGCCACCGCGAGCGGTGACGTGACGACCATTCCTCTGGGATCGGCGTTGCCGCCGACCTCTAGCAACCTACCCGAACGACTGGGCTGGAACTGCCTGAGGTTACCCTCGCGTCGTTCCTATTCGGTTTTGCTCCCGATGGGGTTTGCCGTGCCGCTCCTGTTGCCAGTCGCGCGGTGGGCTCTTACCCCACCCTTTCACCCTTACCCCGCAAGCGGGGCGGTTTGCTTTCTGTGGCACTTTCCCTAGGGTTTCCCCCGCCGGACGTTATCCGGCATCGTGTTCCATGGAGCCCGGACTTTCCTCACGCGCGGCCTTTCGGCACTTGCGCGCGCGGCCGTCCGGCCAGCTGGCAAACTCCAGATAAGGAAAGCGCCCCGCGGGCGCAATACCCGGCTCCGTAACTGGGCCGGGTATTCACGGTTCGTTTCATCGGGATTTGCCACCAAGTATGCGCTTCACCTTCTCGCAATACGCCGAAGACACGGGATTCATGCGCTTGGCCCCGTGACCGGCATTGTATCGCAGGATCGTGCCGCAAGTGGTCTTGCCGAGCTGGTACGCCTTGGCAAGATACTTCATGCCGAACCTGAGGTTCGTCTCAGGGTGAAAGAGGCCGCTAACGCTGCCNCGGTACCCCATGATGCGGGNCGTGGAAGGCTTGATCTGCATGAGTCCCACCTCGCCCGCACTGCCCTTCGCATTGGGGAAGTAGTTGCTCTCGACCAGAACGACCGCGTGCGCCAGATCCGCCGGAACCCCGTACTCGCGGGCAAAGCGGTTTACCAGGGTCCGGTATTCCGCCACCTTTTCGGATGGCTGGGAGGAACCTCTCGCCGATCGACGCCTGGAGGAAGGCCGCTTCGGAGTACGGTCAGACCGCCGGGGCCGCTTGACCTTCGACCGGTCAGGCGAAACAGCCGCGGCATCGCCGACGCTCGGCTTGCGTCTTGCCATATACATCTGGCGAAGCGCGTCCGTGCGTCTTGCCGTGGACTGCGCGACAGCTCCGCCGCTTGCAGCGGCTTCGGCCATCCCCATCATTGAAACAAACGAAATACAACTCAGCGGCAGCGCAACGGCGACCGCCATTGCAACACGTTTCTTTGCAATCATTTTTCCGTCTTACGAATGCACCAATATTTTGTTGGCTCGTACAGATTACGAGCCGCAATAGTACGCCCCACCGCGTGCGGCTTCATCTAAAGAGAAACTCAGGAAAAAAAGGGCATAGTTGATAAATTAGTGTTTCAGTTTTTAACGGGTACAGGATCGAACTATTACAGTTTAGGCAGTTCCATCAACAATTTCCGCAATGTCGCGAGCGTGGACGGATCGGCCACGCCATCGATCCTCTCCGGACGGAAACGCCGCTGGAACGCCTTCACCACGATGGCCGTCTCGGAGTCGTAAACACCATCCGTCGGCACGCCGTATCCCACGCGGGCGAGATCCTGCTGAAGGGCCAGCACCTCCTCGCCTTCCACCCCCGGCGCCAGGATCGGTCCGGGAACCAGCGGCGCCGGCTCGACGTAAACACAGATGCTCGCCTCCGCCAGGCGCCGCCAGGGGAACTTCTCCCCCGGATCAATCTTGCGCGAGGGCGCGATGTCGGAATGCGCAAGCACCCGTTCCGGCCTGATCGACCAGCGCTCCATGATGCCCTTGCACAGATTGATGACCGACGCGATCTGCGCTTCCGGAAAGTCCTCGTAGCCGAGGTCGTGGCCGGGATTTGCAATCTCGATGCCGATCGAGCGGGAGTTGAGGTCCGTCTCGCCCTGCCAGCAACTCACGCCCGCATGCCAGGCACGAAGTGCCTCAGGCACCATCTGCACCACCCCGCCGTCTTCATAAACGAGATAGTGGGAGGAAACCTGGCTGCGCGTATCACAGAGCCAGTCTTCCGCGCCACTGGCCGTCGCCATGCCTGTGTAGTGCAGAATGATCGTGTCCGGCGTCTTGCCGTCCCTCCGCTCGCCGAAGTTCGGTGACGGGCGGACACGGGCGGTCTTGCAGTCAGGCTCGAAGTTCATTTTTCCCGCGCAACATCAGTTCCAGCCGTTCATAGGCTTCGTTGAGGGCGGCAAGACGCCCATTGGCGATGACGATGAACTCCTCCGGCACGCCCCGGGCGATCAGGCGGTCGGGATGGTTTTCCGCCACGAGTTTGCGATAGCGCTTCCTGATCTCGTCGAACGGGGCATCGGGAGACACGCCGAGGAGAACGTACGGGTCCGCCTTGCCCGGAACCATATGCCGCGCCTCGATCTGGGCAAAGTGGTGCTCGTTGACCTCGAAAATCTGGGCAATGCGGACGAGGAAGCGATGCTCGCGCTCGTGGATCACGCCGTCAGCCTTGGCGACATGGAACAGCGCGTCCAGCACGTCTTCCAGCATGGCACATTCGTGCGTGTCACCGGAACATAGCGACGCCATCTGGCGGGCATAGGTCTCGAAGCCCGCGATGTCCTGCTTGGCAAGGTTGTAGAGCCGGGTGACGTTCGCCATTTCTCCCGGCGGAACGTGGAAGAACTCGTGGAAGGCCTTCACCTCGTCGACGGTCACGACGCCATCCGCCTTGGCCATCTTGGCCGAAAGCGCAATCAACGCAACGGAGAACGCCACCCTGCGGCGGAGCTCCGGGTCATGGTGGAACATCTCGCGGACGGCAGCCACCAGGCTGTAAACGCCGTCGGACGCGCGGGCGAGTAGCTGGGCTATGTGCTTCAGGATCGTCATGTCCTCACCATAAAGCGATCTGAAGCGCGTGACGAGGGAGCAAAAACCAGAAGGCAGAAGCAGGACGGAAAACTCCACCCTGCTTCTGCCAATCCTTGTTCAAGGTATNTTTGCGGGCCGTTACGGGTTCGGAGAGCCCGGCATCGTGTTGTTATCCATCCCACCCGCATCGGGCGGTGGGGCTGCGCTCGGCGGCGTCGCGTCCGGAGCAGCCGCAGGCGGAGGCGTGGCCTGATCAACGCCCTGTGTGGTCGTCGAGTCTGTATCGCCGCAGGCGGCGAGACCCATCAGGGCCGCCCCCGTCACCAGGGCAGTAAGCAGTTTACTCATCACACATCTCCTATCTCATGCGAGCCCAACGCTAATGGGCGGTCGTGGCGGGAATGTGCGAAATGCCTGCCCGGTTTCGTCACTTTCAATAACAAATAGTTATATTTCAGAACGTTACAGGTCTTGAGACTGTTAGCCGGCCATCGGTAGGCAGCGGGCCACCTTCAGGCGACGGTGAGGTTCGAATGTGCCAGAGAAGGACGGCCAAAGGAAAAGGCTCCGCCACGGCGGCGGCGGAACCCAGGCATCGACTCATGTTCATGCGGGCACCCGCGCCATCATCTGCGAGGGCCGGCGCCCGCAGGACGCTGTCCCCTACTACTTGCGCTTCTTCGCGCTGGCGGCCGCAAGAGCTTGCGAGAAGGCCGCCCCGAAGGCACTTTGGCTCGGCTTCGGCGCGGACGCCTGCTTCTGGAAGGAGCCGCGCTGGCGCGGTTCCGACGCGGCGCCACGTTCGCGAGGCTCGCCGCCGCCATCCTTGCGCATGGTAAGCGAAATGCGGTTGCGCTTGAGGTCCACCTCGAGCACGCGCACTTTCACGATGTCGCCGGCCTTCACCACATCGTGCGGGTCCTTCACGAAGCGGTCGGCAAGCTGAGAGACGTGAACCAGGCCGTCCTGGTGGACGCCGATGTCAACGAAAGCGCCGAAGGCCGCCACGTTGGTGACCGTGCCCTCCAGCACCATGCCGGGACGCAGGTCCTTCACCTCCTCCACTCCCTCGGCGAAGGNGGCCGTCCTGAAGGCGGGACGCGGGTCGCGGCCGGGCTTTTCAAGTTCGGCGATGATGTCTTTCACCGTCGGCAGGCCGAAGCGCTCGTCGGTGAACTGGCGGGGATCGAGCGCTCTGAGCGTCGCGCTGTCGCCCATGAGGGAACGGACGTCGCGTCCGCAGGCGGCAACGATCCGGCGCGCCACGTCATAGGCTTCCGGGTGGACGGCAGACGCGTCCAGCGGCTCATCGCCATCGCGGATGCGCAGGAAGCCGGCGCACTGCTCGAAGGTGCGCTGGCCGAGACGCGGCACCTTGAGAAGGTCCATGCGGCTGCGGAACGCGCCGTTGGCATTCCGGTAGGCGACAATGGCCTCCGCCAGCGTGGGTCCGAGGCCCGACACGCGGGCAAGCAGCGGCACCGAGGCCATGTTGAGATCAACGCCGACGGCGTTCACCGCGTCCTCGACCACCGCGTCCAGCGCCTTCGCCAGGCGGAACTGATCGACGTCGTGCTGGTACTGGCCAACGCCGATGGACTTCGGTTCGATCTTGACCAGTTCGGCGAGCGGGTCCTGCAGGCGGCGGGCGATGGAGACGGCGCCGCGCAGCGACACGTCGAGGTCCGGGAACTCGGAGGCGGCGAGCGCCGAGGCAGAGTAGACGGAAGCGCCAGCCTCAGAGACGATCACCTTGGTGGGCTTCGGCGCGGGAAGCTTCGCAAGGAGGTCAGCGACGAAGCGCTCAGTCTCGCGGCTCGCCGTACCGTTGCCGATGGCGATGAGCTCCACCCTGTGCTGGAAGATCAGCTTCGTGAGTTCGGCATGCGCGCCGGCCACGTCATTGCGCGGCTGGAAGGGGTAGATGGTCGTGGTCGCGAGCAGCTTGCCGGTGCCGTCCACCACGGCGACCTTCACGCCGGTGCGGATGCCGGGGTCGAGGCCCATGGTCGGGCGGGAGCCCGCGGGAGCTGCGAGCAGCAGGTCCTTGAGGTTGCGGGCGAAGACGCGGATCGCCTCCTCCTCGGCACGCTCGCGCAGATCGCCCATGAGATCGAGCACAAGGCGAAGCGACAGCTTCACGCGCCAGGTCCAGGCGGCCACATCGCGCAGCCAGAGGTCGCCCGGCAGCGCACCGGCGATGCCGTAGGCGGCGCAGATCATCGCCTCCACCGGGGCGGACGGCGGCAGACCGCCCTCGCCTTCCGGCAACTCGATGTCAAGCGACAGGATTTCCTCGTTGCGGCCACGGAACATGGCCAGCGCACGGTGGCTCGGCACGCCCGCCCAGGGCTCGGCATGGTCGAAATAATCGGAGAACTTGGCACCCTGCTCCTCCTTCCCCTCGACGACGCGGGAGCGGAGGACGCCATATTCCTTCATATAGGCACGCAGCTTGCCNACCAGTTCGGCGTTCTCGGCAATCAGTTCCGAAACGATGTCGCGCGCGCCATCCAGCGCCGCCTTCACGTCCGGCACTTCGTCGGTGATGTAGGCTTCGGCAAGCTTCGCAGGCTCGGCGGCGCGGTTCTCGAGAATGGCGTCGGCCAGAGGCCCCAGACCGCGCTCGCGGGCGATCTGGGCCTTGGTGCGGCGCTTGGGCTTATAGGGCAGATAGAGATCTTCCAGCTCCGCCTTGGTGGAAGCCGCGAGGATCGCTTTCTCCAGATCCTCGGTCAGCTTACCCTGTTCGCGGATGGAGTTCAGCACCGTCTCGCGCCGCTGGTCGAGCTCGCGCAGGTAGGAGAGCCGCTCGGACAGCGTGCGAAGCTGCGTGTCGTCCAGCCCGCCCGTCACTTCCTTACGATAACGCGCGACGAAGGGAACCGTCGCCCCCTCGTCGAGAAGCTTGATGGCGGCCAGAACCTGACCGGCGCCCGCGCCAATCTCCTGGCCGATTATCGCCGCATGGCGTTGCTGCAACTGGTCCATGATACCTCTTTTCCGAAGCGGGCGAAAATAGCCGCCAAAGCGGTCACCTCAAGGCAGACGGACAAAACTCCTGTGCATTTCATGCGGTCCGCGGCAGGTCGAACGATTGAATCTCCGCTTTAACTCCATGAATCGGCCCGGCAGGAAATCCGGCCAAGTCATTGAACCGACTCATCAACCGGCAAACGGCGATCGAGCTCCTTCACCACCGCCCCGACCAGCGCCTGCGGCGGATGGTCGAGCCAGCCGGGCGTAAGCCCCATGCGCAGAACGATGAGCCGCCGGGACGGGATGATGGCGATCGTCTGGCCGTCGTGGCCGATCATCCAGAAGGCATCNGGCGGAAGATCGANGGGAGCATCAGGGTTCGCCTGCCCCCTTGCCGGACCGCGGCGCGGTCCGTGCAGCCAGACATGACGGCCATAGGAGCCGCGCGAGGATTGCGCCGGCGCGCGCATCCACTCCACCCATCCCTCCGGCAGGATGCGCCTGCCCCGCCAGATGCCGTCATCCAGCAGCATCTGCGCGAAGCGGGCCCAGTCCCGTGCGGTAGCATAGAGGTAGGACGAGCCGCCCGCCGTGCCGCTGGCGTCCGCCTCCAGCACCGCGCTCCTCATNCCAAGGGGANCGAAGAGCGTCCGGTAAGCCCATGCAATGGCAGCGGAATCGTCGGGGAAGGCGTTCTGCCAGACGCGCGACAGCANCACAGTGGTGCCGCTCGAGTAGCGGAACCGGCGTCCGGGCTCCGTCTCGGCAGGCAGGGACGCGACGAATGCCGCCATGTCCGGCTCGAGGTAGAGCATGCGGGTCACGTCGCTGACGTGGCCGTAGTCCTCGTTGAAGGCGAGACCGCTTTCCATGCCGAGCAGATCGGCGATGGTGACCTTCGCGCGCTGTCGTCCGTCCATTCGGGAAACAGACCCGATTGGCCGACGTTCAGACGCCCCTCGCCCACCGCCGCACCGACAAGCGCTGCCATCACTGTCTTGGTCATGCTCCAGTCGAGCAGCGGCGTATTTGGACCGAAGCCCTCGCCGTAGCGCTCCGCGATGATGCGGCCATCATGGATGACGAGGGCCGCGCGCATGCCCGGTCCGGCGAGCGTATCGTCCCCAAGCAGCGCGGAGATGGCCGCGTCCGGGGAAGCAGGCCATTCCCGTTCCTGTGCAGGCATTCGTTGCGGGGCAGCAAGCTGCTTCGGTAAAACACCACGCGGAAGCACCGTGCAGCCAAGCCCCTCCCGGTAAACTGCCCTGCCGCCTCCGATGATTCCCAGCAGACCGGCTTCGACGAGTCCGCTCTCACGATCAACGCGAACGCGCATCAGGCGCAGGAGAGGATTCCCCGGCGCCTGCACGTCATCGGCAAGGACAACATCCGCTTCCCGGCCGGCGATGAATACGTTCGAGCAGACGATCTTCGCCGCGTAGCCGGACCCCACCCGGAAGAGAGCCGGCGGCGCGATCCAGAGCCACGCGACCGCGGCCGCCAGCCCGACCGCCAGCCATTTGACTATGGCAATCGCTATCCGCATGCCCTACTCCCGAAATTGAGATACCAAAGAATGATTCGGGGCCTGGTCTGTCATGATCCATCCCATGAGGCTGGTGGCAATCTCGCTCGGCCTTGCGCTGGGGCTTTCCGCCTGCGCCACCCTCCAGTTCGAGGACCTTGTCCCCGCCACTTCAGAGCCCGGCGCGCTCGGGCACGGGCCGCGGTTCGAGGACCGCAAGCCACACCCGTGGGACGGCCATACTCCGTGGCATTATCCGATTCACGGAACAGACGTATCGAAGTATCAGGGCGACGTCGACTGGCATGCATTGCGGCGGGCCGGCATTGCCTTCGCCTTCATCAAGGCGACCGAGGGCGGTGACCGGCTGGACGACAGATTCCACGAAAACTGGGCCGCCGCCAGACAGGCCGGCATTCCGCGCGGTGCGTATCACTTCTTCTATTTCTGCCGGCCGGCAATCGAACAGGCGCAGTGGTTCATACGGCACGTGCCACGCGACGCGAACGCTCTGCCGCCGGTGCTCGACATGGAATGGAACCACCTCTCCCCCACCTGCAAGCTGCGTCCCCCTGCAGAGACGGTCAGGGCGGAGATGCGGGTGTTTCTGAACGCGATCGAGAAGCACTACGGCAGGCGGCCGATCATCTACACGACAATCGACTTCTTCGACCGCAACGAACTCGCGCAGTTCAAGGGCTACCAGTTCTGGCTGCGCTCGGTCGCAGCGCACCCGGACGACCTCTACGGCAAGCATCCCTGGACCTTCTGGCAGTATACGGGCACGGGAATCCTGCCCGGCATCACGGGCGACGCCGACATCAATGTCTTCAACGGCAGCCGCAGCGCCTGGCTGAAGTGGCTGAAGGATCACACCCGGTAAGTCTTTTGAGAAGGGCGCAAGAGCGCCCGCACGGCCCATGCCATTGAACGGCCAGCGGAAAGCCGGTTTCATCCAAAATCGGGTGGGCGGAACNGACCACATATGCTTCAAGCTGATCCGTTGCCGTAACAATTGNTTTCGGATACCGCTTCCCGCTCACACTCCAAGGATACTCCCCGCCATGGATGAAGCTTTCATCAACTCGCGGCCGACCTCGTCCGTTTCGATGCAGAATTGGAGCCTCATCCTCCTCCTCGGTGCAATCTGGGGAGGCTCATTCTTCTTCGCCCGCATCGCCGTTCAGGAGATTCCGCCGCTTCCGCTCGTGATGATCAGAGTGGCACTGGCGGCCATTGCACTGCAGGTGTGGTTGCTGTTCACCGGTCCCAGCTTCCGGCTGGCGCTTCCCAGGGCGGGAAGTTTCTTCGTGCTGGCCACCATCAACGCGGTGATCCCCTTCTCGCTCATGTTCATCGGCCAGACCGAAATCGGCGCCGGACTCGCATCCATTCTCAACGCGACGACGCCGTTCTGGACCGCCATCATCGCGCAGCTCTTCCGGGTGGAAGAGCGGCTAAGCATGACGAAGATCGCAGGCATCCTGCTCGGTATCCTCGGCACGGCCGTGATGATCGGACCGGGTCTCGCCGAAAGTCTCGGCGGTCCTCTGTGGGCCAAGCTCGCGCTGATCGGAACCGCCATTTCCTACGGTTTCGGAGCCACCTACGCCCGCCGCCTCAGCGACATTCCGGCGCCGGTGGTGGCAGCGGGCCAGTTCACCGCAAGCGCCATCATCATGNTCCCGATCGTGCTTATCTTCTACGGCACGGACAGCTTCTTCAACGCCAGCGCGACGGCCTGGGGCTCGGTGCTGGCCCTTTCGCTGGTTACCACCGCCTTCGCCTATCTCATCTACTTCAAGCTCTTGCAGACGGTGGGACCAACCAACACCTCGCTGGTGACCCTCATCGTTCCGGCGAGCGCCATCCTGCTCGGTGCCCTGTTCCTCGGCGAGCATCTCGAATCGTTCGAGATCGCCGGCATGGCGCTGATCGGCTTCGGCCTGCTCGTCGGCGACGGGCGGGTGCGGATCCGCCCTACAGTCCATTAACGAATTGTGAACCGAGATTGATCGGGAAGGTTAACGCAAGAAGATCAAGCGGTTAAAAGGCAAATTCGTTTCTTTGTCCCCCCGATCGGGCAAATTGCATTCTTGGCAAATGTCATCCAGCCGTTAGAATCGTCCCGTAATCTGCATAGGAGGCTAATGTATGGGCCTTACACGTCCACTCAACGTGCTGGCAATCTGTGCCGCATTCGCATTCGTCGGCGCAGTGATAATGGGGGTCCTGCCTTAACGCAGAAATGGGGAAAGATTCATGCACGCGAAAGGCCGGTTCATTCCGGCCTTTCTTTTTTGGCTCT
>JGI25331J36430_1000315_pt1 | contig 30107 bp, 24 predicted proteins | sample HigsolmetaAR206D_FD_36430 | JGI IMG/M metagenome (IMG submission 36430) | reverse complement strand
CTCATCCATATCATAATAAAGCTAAACGTATCCCATAAAAAAAGAGGCTGACTTTATAGGTCGCCCCTCTCCTAAGCACAAAGAGGGAGCCTGGCCCAGTCAACCNCTGTAAAACAACAGTTTCTAGCTGGAAAACATATGCGAAGCTATGGTGCATCTTGTTAAACACGAAAACTAGCTTTTTTCAGTTTTTACGTTTCAACCAATTTTCATTTCAGCTTTTTTTTCCATTTCTTGCGCGACAAAAGTGGCCAACTCCACTACACGGCAGGAATAACCCCATTCATTGTCATACCAAGCCAACACTTTTGCCTTTTTTCCGCCGATGACGATCGTGGATAATCCATCGATTATGGCAGAACGTGAATCGGTATTAAAATCGATGGAAACAAGCGGTTCGGTAGTGAATCCAAGTTTTCCTTTTAAAGGACCTTGGCTGGCGGCAATAAACGCTTGATTAATTTCATCGGCCGTAACTTCCCGTCGCAAATCCACCACTAAATCCACTAAAGACACGTTCGGAGTCGGCACGCGCAGCGCCATCCCATGCAGTTTTCCTTTCAATTGCGGCAGCACAAGCGCCAGCGCTTTAGCCGCCCCTGTAGTGGTCGGTATGATGGACTGGCCGCAGCTGCGGGCTCTTCGCAAATCTTTGTGAGGATTATCAATATTTTTCTGATCATTTGTATAAGCATGAACGGTTGTCATCAACCCATTTTCGATGCCGAATTCTTCATCCAGCACTTTCGCTACCGGCGCCAGACAGTTGGTGGTACAAGAAGCATTGGAGATAATATGATGCTTTTCTATGTTTAAATCGCTTTCATTCACGCCCATGACAATCGTAACATCCTCATTTTTGCCGGGCGCCGTCAAAATGACTTTTTTCGCTCCGGCCTCAAGGTGAAGAGACGCTTTTTCACGGGAATTAAATTTGCCAGTTGCTTCAATCACGATATCTATTTGAAGATCTCCCCAAGGAAGCTCTGCTGGATTTCGGTTGTTTAATAATTGAATTTTTTTGTTGTTGACAATAATGGCGTTGTCTTCTGCTTCGACCTCTCCTTCAAACTTTCCATGATTGGAGTCATATTTAATGAGATGAGCTAAAGTAGCAGCAGGGTAGCTTGCATTAATGGCTACAATATCTAATTTTTCTTCTAAAATGGCTCTTCGTAAAAACATCCTTCCTATGCGGCCAAAGCCATTGATTGCTATTCTCGCCTTCATCATTCCGGCTCCTCCTATATGTTATACTTTTAAGNGAATTAACTAAAATTAGTATAACATATTTCATNTTTAATGGAATGATTATTTTGCATATTTTTTTGACCATCCCTTTTTATACCATCACAAAAGTTCACCATGCTATCCATAAAACAAAAAGGCTGTCCAATCTTCAGACAGCCTTTTGTTTACGGGCGGAGNGCCCATATTTCGATGATATGTTCCAACTGTTTTTTTGTTTCGGTAATGGTCCCATTGTTATTGATCACTGCATCCGCTTTACTGGCTTTTTCTTCAAGAGGCATTTGTGCCGAGATTCGAATCTCGGCAGCCTCTTTATCTAAACCGTTTCGTTTCATCAGTCGTTGAAGCTGTATGTTTTCATCTACATAGACCACGATGGTTTTATCCACCATCCATGTCAGTCCGCTTTCAAAAAGAAGCGGAATATCTAAAAAAATCGTTTGCTTTCCATTCCGAATGGCCTGCTCTTTTTCCAAAAGCATCTGTTTTCGAACAGCCGGATGTACAATAGCGTTCAGTTGAAGTCTTTTCTGCTCGTCGCGAAATACGAGGTCGCCAAGCTTAGGTCGGTTAATTTCCCCATTCTCCAACAGAATGTCTTTTCCGAATGTCTCCACTATTTTTTTATAAGCNTCTTCTCCAGGTTGAACGACAATCCTTGCGGCNACGTCGGCATCAATCACTGTAAAGCCCTTTTCTTTCAAAAGACTTGATACCGTGCTTTTTCCACTGGCGATGCCGCCGGTTAAACCGATGATGGCAGCCATTTGCGTCCCCCCTTTTCCATTCTTGTCATCGTATGAAAGATACTAGGTCTCTTTTAACCAATTTTCCAAAATCCAATTAACATTAACAGCAATCCGGGGAGATACGTTAATCTTTGCACCCATTGCCTCTTGGAAAATACGGACCCCATCTTCAGCCCGGCAGAAACAAATATTAGACTCATAATGGCAACGGATGCGGATAAAAAAACGGGAGAATAGCCAAGCATGGCCGCTCCCAATCCGGCTCCGAAAGCATCAAGGGATAAAGCAATTCCAAGCATGACCGCTTCCAGGCCCGTAATCGTTCCCGATCGATCAAAATCCGCTTTTGTCGGCGTCTTTAAAATACTAATCACTAAACCGACGGACTTTAATTCCAATTTAAAAATCGTCTTTTCATGCGGAAGCTCTTCTTCATCTTTTTGATGGCCGCGAAAAAGCGGAAAAAGCGCCCATGCTCCCAAACCGATCAAAATAATGCCGCCAATCAGCGATGCCAAATGCGGGGACAATATCTGGCCGAATAAGCGGCCGATCATCATTGCCAGCAGCAAAGCCACACCTGAACAGCAAGAAAGAATCACGACAGACTTCAAAGGGAGTTTCATTTGTTTGATGCCGTAGGCAAGTCCCGTACTGAAATTATCAAGACTAACCGCAAACGCAAGTAAGAGTAAAGAAAAGAATGATCCCATTTGTGCAATCTCCTTCCTATCTGCCTGAAAATAATATATGGAAGGAGCTCGCCCATTGTTCATTCGTTTTCAAACGGCCGNCAATGTCAATGCTGACAGTTTGAGCAAAAATGTGTGCCGCGGCCAGCGACTTTTATTTTTTCGATAGGACGCCCACAGATCCGGCAAGGCTCCCCGTTTCTCGCATACACNAACAGTTGCAGCTGGTACGTCCCTTTCTTNCCTTGTGAATTCACATACGAGCGGACCGTGCTTCCGCCTTTATCGATGGCCTCTTTCAACGTAGTGATGATCTCCGCTCTTAGCTTTTCTATTTCCTTATCATTCAAATCCTGTGCTTTCCGCTCCGGATGAATCCCGGAACGAAACAACACTTCATCGACATAAATATTGCCGAGTCCAACCACTACTTTTTGATCCAGCAGAACAGCTTTAATCAATCTGCTGGTTTTTTTCAGTTGTTCTTTTAAAAAGGCGAATGTGAATGCATCAGAAAAAGGCTCCGGACCTAAGTGNGATAAAGGAGGAGCAAAAAATTCTTCTCCCTTTGGAAACAAATGAAACGTTCCAAATTTCCGTACATCTCTGTACAACAGATGCGTACCGTCAGTAAAGTGGAACACTAAATGGGTATGAGGATCCGGCTCTATCTTTTCTTCCACACGATAGCGACCTTCCATCCGCAAATGCGATACAACAGAATAGTCATCAAAATGGAAAATCAAGAATTTCCCTCGTCTGGATATATCATGGATCGTCTGTCCGTTCAACGTTTTTCGAAAAGTGTCTGCGTCTGTATTTTGAATCATTTTCGGCCAACGGATCGTCACGTCTTTTATCGTTTTCCTCGTGGTTAAAGGAAGCAATGTTCGCCGAACNATTTCTACTTCCGGCATTTCAGGCAAAACCTATCACCTCCAAACCGCCTATTTAGCATCATACCAAGTGGGGCCATAGGCATAATCCACTTTTAGCGGAACTTTCAATTCAACCGCATGTTCCATTACATCTGGTACGATTTTTTTCATCGTTTCTATCTCATCGGGAGGAACTTCAAAAATCAATTCATCATGCACTTGAAGAAGCATTCTCGATTTAAGCTGTTCTTTCTTCAATCGTTCTGCCATATCAATCATTGCTTTTTTAATAATATCAGCAGCGCTTCCTTGTATTGGCGTATTCATGGCCGTCCGCTCTGCAAAGCTGCGTACATTGAAATTTCGGCTTGTAATCTCCGGCAAATATCGTCTTCTATGAAGCAATGTGGTTACATAACCTTTTCGTTTCGCTTCTCTAACAATCTCATCCATATATTCTTTTACATCCGGATAAGAAGCAAAATAACGTTCAATAAACTGACCGGCTTCCTTTCTCGTAATCCCTAAATTTTGTGAGAGTCCATAATCGCTGATTCCATAGACAATCCCAAAATTAACGGCTTTCGCCTGTCTCCTCATATTGGATGTCACTTCTTCTTTTTGTACATGAAAAACATCCATGGCCGTTTTGGTGTGGATATCCATATCCTCTCGGAAGGCTTCAATAAGCTTTTGATCACCGGATATATGAGCGAGGACCCGCAATTCGATTTGTGAATAATCCGCTGAAAAGATGACCCAATCTTTTTCAGACGGGACAAAAGCTTGGCGGATTTTCCTTCCTTCTTCGAGTCTGATCGGGATGTTTTGCAAATTAGGATCTGCGGAACTCAGTCTGCCTGTCTGTGTAAGAGCTTGATTAAAGCGAGTATGCACTTTATGAGTATTTTGGTGAACTACTTTCAACAGCCCATCTATATAAGTGGATTGCAATTTTCCTAGCTGGCGGTACTCCAAAATGTAGCGAACGATTTCATGACTGCTTTCCAATTTTTCCAATACATCGGCGGATGTGGAATAACCTGTTTTCGTTTTCTTTATCACCGGCAGCCCCATTTTTTCAAATAAAATATGCCCTAGTTGTTTAGGAGAGTTAATGTTAAACTCTTGTCCGGCCAATTCATAGATTTCCTTTTCGATTTCCTGCAGCCTGTTGTGAAGTTCGTCACCCATTTCTGTCAACCGATCCACGTCCACCTTTACGCCTGTCCATTCCATATCGGCCAAAATCAAAGCAAGCGGCATTTCTAAATCGTAAAAAAGAGAGAGCTGATCATTTTCTTTCANAACATCTCGACATGTTTCCGCCAATTTAGTAAGCCCCACCGCTTTTCTTGCAATATGCTCCTCATAAATTTCTCTGTCCGGGANCTTTAATTTCGCCCCTTTTCCGTAGACCGCTTCGTCGGATTGCACTTCATTAAAACCATGAAGCTTAGCTACATCGGCAAAATCGGAAGGGGATTCAGACGGGTTAATCAAATAAGAAGCTAGCAGTAAATCAAANTCAATCCCTTTCAGTTCAATTCCATGCCTCCGCAAGGCAATAACCGTACGCTTAGCATCAAACACCGTTTTCTTTTTCGTTTCGTCTTCAGCCCATTTTTTAAAAACAGGAGATTTTAAAGTTGATTCTGTCGGCAAATAAAAAATTCCTTTTTCATTTTGAACAGCCATACCGACAATGTCGCTAATGAAATAATTTTCACCAATCATCTCTAAATAAAAAGAATTTTCCTGTTCGAACAAATCCTCCGTGATTTCTTCGACAGTTTGATACTCCAATTTTTCTAATGGCTGCACTTCTGTTTCCTGAGTTTGATCTATTTTCTCCAGCAGAGACTGGAATCCAAGTTCCTTATAAATACTCTGAACTTTTTCCCAGTCCGGTCCTTGATACTCAAGTTCTTCAACCGTAATCCCTAAAGGAGCATCTCTTTTAATGGTTGCTAGTTCTTTGCTCATTAAAGCTTGTTGTTTATGTTCTTGAAGCCGTTCTTTTAGCTTTTTTCCGCTGATTTCATCAATAGAATCGACTACCTTTTCAACGGTTTCAAATTCTTTTAACAGTTTAATCGCCGTTTTTTCGCCGATTCCAGGGACTCCAGGAATATTATCCGAAGAGTCTCCCATCAAACCTTTCATGTCGATAATTTGTTGAGGGGTAAGACCGTATTTTTCTTTTACATGTTCCGGAGTGTATTCTTCAATATCGGTAATTCCCTTTCGACAGAGACAAACCGTTGTTTTCTCCGAAGCCAATTGGGTCAAATCTTTGTCTCCGCTGTAAATTTTGATTTCAAAATCTTTTTTCTCCGCTTCTAATGAAAGGGTACCAATGATATCATCCGCTTCATAATTTTCCAGTTCAAATTGCGGAATGTGAAAAGACTTTAATAAATCGCGGATAAACGGAAATTGTTCCGATAGTTCCGGAGGCGTTTTTTGCCTGCCGCCTTTATATTCCTTGAATGTTTCATGTCGAAAAGTCGTTTTGCCGGCATCAAATGCNACCAACATATGGGTTGGCTTTTCTTCCTCTAATATTTTGTTCAGCATCATCGTAAAGCCGTAAATCGCATTGGTGTGAATACCTTTTTCATTATTTAATAACGGAAGGGCGAAAAAAGCACGGTATGCAATGTTGTTTCCATCTATCAAAATCAGTTTCTTCTTCACTAGGCAACCTCCCTTTGTCTTCTCCTACTTGTTATTCTACCATGCAAAGAACCGAAAAGAAAAAAGCGGTTTTCCATCCGCTTTTTCTTTATGGAGGCCCCTTCAATCATGAAAATGCGCCATTTCTCACTAATCGGGCACCAAGGACGTTCCACCATTTAACAAAACTATTTTATATGACAAAAGCTTGTTTTCCAATTGGATTCAATGAGCTGATTTCAAGCGGAGAGATCTATCAGAGGGCGATAAGCGGCCGTCCATCCTTTTTACGATCTTTATGACTTTTATAATGAAATCCGGATAGCAGCTTTTGTTAAACTAATTGTTTATTTTGGCTCTTCAAATTTATAGCCGATTCCTCTGATGGTCTTAATATATTGGGGTTTTTTCGTATTATTTTCGATTTTTTCACGCAAATGGCTAATATGAACATCTACAATTCGCGTATCNCCGGCAAAATCATAATTCCAAACCGCATTTAGAAGCTGGTCTCTTGATAAAACTCGGCCTTTGTTTTTAATTAAATATAGGAGCAGNTCAAATTCTTTTGGCGTCAATTCCAAAAGTTGATCTTTATAATAAGCCTCGTACAGATGTTGATAAATGGTCACATCGCCGACTTGCAGAAAATCAGGNTCTTGCGACTGTTCACTTTGTGGTTCCGTAAGAAACTGCTGTCTTCTTAAGATCGCTTTCACCCTGGCCATCAATTCACGAGGGCTGAATGGCTTCGTCATATAATCATCAGCACCAAGTTCCAATCCAAGAACTTTATCCACTTCTTCATCTTTGGCGGTCAACATCAAAATGGGGGTCATGATTTTTTGCTGTCGAAGCTGTTTGCAAACCTCCATGCCATCCAATTTTGGAAGCATCCAATCCAATATAATCAAATCCGGTTTCTCATTGAATACTTTTTGCAGAGCCTCTTCACCGTCATACGCAGAACTTGTTTGGAACCCCGCTTGCTCTAAATTATATTGGATCAATGTAACGATAGATGATTCATCATCGACAATCAAAATGTTTTTTTTCATGGATATGAATCCCGCCCTCTTTTCATTTTTGCTTCTTCTCTTCCATTATATTAGTNATCGTTCGCTGTCAAAAGCTCTTTTCACGATTATTTGCAAGAGATAAAGGGATTGATTGAAAAAAGGCAAAAAGAAAAGCTCTATGAGAACGATTCGGTAAACGATCGCGCTTCATAGAGCTTTTCCTAACGAATGAAAGTTTATACTAAAGAAGCCATGACGTTGCGTACGGAATCTGCCGATTTAGCTAGTGCAGCTTTTTCTTCTTCCGTCAGCTCCAATTCGATCACTTTTTCAATTCCGTTTGCGCCAAGAATGGTCGGAACTCCAAGATAGATTCCTTCAAATCCGTATTCACCCTCTAAATAGGCAATGGCCGGAAGAATGCGGCGTTGGTCTTTCACGATGGCTTCCACCATTTCTACCAAAGAGGCTGCAGGTGCGTAATAAGCAGACCCATTGCCAAGGAGATTGACAATTTCACCGCCGCCTTTGCGAGTGCGTTCCACAATGGCATCTAAGCGATCTTTCGGAATTAACGTTTCAAGCGGAATTCCCCCGGCATAAGAGTAGCGCACAAGCGGAACCATATCGTCGCCATGCCCGCCCAGAACAAAACCAGTGACATCTTTTACGGAAACATTCAATTCCTGCGCGACAAAAGTACGGAAACGAGCAGTATCGAGCACCCCTGATTGACCAATGACACGGTTTTTAGGGAATCCGGATTCTTTAAAAACCGTATATGTCATGGCATCGACAGGATTTGTCAGCACAATGATGTAGCAGTTTGGAGAATATTTCACCACTTCTTTCGTAACGGCTTTCATTATCTTTTGGTTTGTTTGTACAAGATCATCGCGGCTCATACCAGGCTTACGGGCAATTCCAGCTGTGATGACCACAACGTCTGAATCTTTTGTTTCTTCGTAATTGGAAGTACCCGTAATATTGGCATCGAACCCTTGGACAGGACTAGCTTCCAGCATATCTAAAGCTTTCCCTTTTGTAGGATTTTCCATGTTNGGAATATCGACCAAAACGACATCTCCAAGTTCTTTTTGAGCAAGTAAAAACGCTGTAGTTGCTCCCGTAAAACCGCCACCGATTACAGAGATTTTTTTACGCTTCAACGCCAAGAGAAGTTCCTCCTTATTATGGATTTATATAAAGAAGCAGGCTCTCAACGATTTAAGAGCCCGACTTCTATCCAACAAATGGACATTATTCCATATTCGCAATTAATTGTGACCCAAATTCGGATGTTTTGACTTCTTTAGCCCCTTCCATCAAGCGCGCAAAATCATATGTGACCACTTTGGAAGCAATGGTCTTTTCCATCGATTTGACAATTAAGTTGGCCGCTTCATTCCAACCTAAATGTTCAAGCATTAATACGCCGGACAAAATAACGGATGATGGATTCACCTTGTCCAAATTAGCATATTTTGGAGCCGTACCATGTGTTGCTTCAAAAATAGCATGTCCAGTTTCATAGTTAATATTAGCCCCTGGAGCAATACCGATTCCGCCTACTTGAGCAGCAAGAGCATCAGAAATGTAGTCTCCATTTAAATTCATAGTGGCCACTACATCAAATTCACGCGGACGTGTTAAAATTTGTTGCAAGAAAATATCCGCAATCGCATCTTTTACAATAATTTTTCCGGCTGCTTCTGCCTCTTGTTGAGCTTTATTGGCAGCTTCTGTTCCTTGTTCTTCTTTGATGCGGTCATATTGAGCCCANGTGAATACTTTATCGCCGAATTCTTCTTCCGCCAATTCGTATCCCCAATTTTTGAAGGCACCTTCTGTAAANTTCATAATATTTCCTTTATGTACTAATGTAACAGATTTTCTGCCTTCTTTAATTGCATAGTTAATAGCCGCTCTTATAAGACGCTTAGATCCTTCTTCCGAAACCGGTTTAATGCCGATTCCAGAAGTTTCTGGGAAGCGGATTTTTTTGACGCCCATTTCATTTTGAAGAAAATCAATGACTTTTTTCACTTCAGGAGTGCCTTTTTGATATTCAATTCCAGCGTAAATATCTTCCGTATTTTCACGGAAAATGACCATATCGGTATCTTGCGGGCGTTTTACCGGTGAAGGTACTCCTTCAAAATAACGTACTGGACGCAGNCACACAAAAAGATCGAGTTCTTGTCGTAAAGCAACATTTAAAGAACGAATTCCACCGCCTACCGGAGTTGTTAAAGGCCCTTTAATCGCAATGAGATATTCTCGGATGACATCCAATGTTTCTTGCGGAAGCCATTCACCTGTTTTATTGAAAGCTTTTTCGCCGGCATATACTTCTTTCCAAACGATTTTTCTTTCGCCTTTATAAGCTTTTTCCACCGCCGCATCTAAAACGCGTGAAGCTGCTCTCCAAATATCAGGGCCTGTTCCATCCCCTTCAATAAATGGAATAATCGGATTATTAGGTACTTTTAAAACTCCGTTCTGTACTGTGATTTTTTCCCCTTGTGACATGCTCTTATACCTCCAATTTCAGAATCAAAGGTTAGAAGCCATCTGCATCTAACCTTTGTGCAACTATTCTTATTACACCAATAATTCGCGCATTTGTAAACAATAGATTCACGAACTTGCTTTCCCCAAGCAAGCGCTACCAATCGTTCAACGAACGACGTTAAACCACTTATAGCCTGTTATCAACGATCTTCCAGCGGAACATACACTTGTTTGGAAGGACCGATGTATTCAGCCCGCGGACGAATTAAACGGTTGTTGTCATACTGTTCTAANATATGGGCAATCCATCCTGAAACACGGCTGACGGCAAAGATTGGCGTGAAAAGATCATGATCAATTCCCAAGCTGTGGTAAACAGATGCAGAATAGAAATCGACATTCGGCGGCAAACCTTTTTCAGACGTCACAATTTCTTCAATTCGAGTAGAGATTTCAAACCACTTTGGTTCTCCTCTGAGAGCTGTTAATTTTCGGGACATTTCTTTTAAATGTTTTGCACGAGGGTCGCCTTTGCGGTATACTCTGTGACCAAATCCCATTATCTTTTCTTTGTTGGCCAGTTTTTTCCGAATATATGGTTCCACGTTTTCAACGGAATCGATTTCCGTCAACATTTTCATTACTTGCTCGTTTGCACCGCCATGAAGAGGTCCTTTTAAAGCACCGATCGCTGAGGTAATACCAGAATAAATATCTGACAAGGTGGCTACACATACACGCGCAGTAAAAGTAGAAGCATTCAATTCATGGTCGGCATGTAAAATCAATGCTTTATTAAATGCTTCTTCTTCAATACTTTCCGGTTCTTTTCCGTTCAGCATGTAAAGAAAATTCGCTGCAAAGCTTAAATTTTTGTTTGGCGGAATTGGTTCAAGCCCTTTACGAATGCGGGCAAATGTTGTGACCAATGCAGGCATTTTTGCTTGCAGACGGATTGCTTTTCGATAATTCGCTTCCTCGCTCATATCGTCAGCTTCTTCGTCATACAATCCTAAAAAAGATACTGCAGTGCGAAGCGCGGCCATGGGATGGACTTTATCAATTGGATACATTTTAAAATGGTCAATAATTTCTGGAGGAATTTCATAGTTTTCAGAAAGCTGATTTTTTAATTCGTCTAATTCCGTTTTTGTCGGCAAACGGCGATGCCACAGCAGATATATCACTTCTTCAAACGAAGCATTTTCCGCTAAGTCATCAATGTTATAACCCACATATGTAAGGGTATCATCAATAATAGAACTTACAGAAGTAGAAGCGGCAACTACTCCTTCCAGACCACGAGTTGCAGTCATACCCATCTCTCCTTTGTCTTAAATTTCCCCATTACCCACTTTTTTTGCAAATAATGAATAAATAGTAAAAAAATTTTCTTATGCGCTCGCTNATTTGCGGACAAATTCCTTTATATTCAATCCATACTAAAGGATGCGCTTACACGTCTTATTATAACTAATTATCTGACTTTTGTGAACCAAAAGCGCTTAAAATTAAAAAAATTATTTTTTTAGAAAAATGACTTTCTTTATTGAAAATAGTCGGATATTTTTTTCTAGTGAAAAAAACTAAAGATTCTCATTGCTGTATAAGCTATTCCTGCCCCAATAAGAGGACCGACAGCCACTCCTTTAAAGAGNGCAATCGCCAAAACCGTCCCCAACACAAGTGACGTCGTGATATGAGGAGATTCGGCCAGTAAAGATACCCCATGCTTTCCTAAAATGGCAACGATAATACCGGAAATTAACGCAATCCATGCATAAGGAGATTTTAAGGATTCCGTTAAATCTTTGAAACCGATCTCGCCTGTTGCAATAGGCACCAGGACAGCCACTGTAATGATGGTCACTCCCCAATTGATTCCTTTTGAGTGGATCAATGAAAAAATTTTATCATCCGTACCGATGACTTTTAAAACTAATAATACAGCTATCGCCACCATTAAAGATTGGTTTTTGGAAATAAAACCGATCGCTAATAGGAGCAGTAAAAATAAAAAGGGTTGTTGTGACATCATGATGCATTCCTTTCTTTAAGATTTAATTCAGGAAAAGAATCATTTTCCATGTCCATATGGAATGAATGGTATTCTGCCATCCTCTCTTTGATTAAAAAATCGACTGTTATTCATCCGAATNATGCAAAGGGGCCTTTATGGATTCTAACACGCTATAAAAAAAGATAACACTTTTATTCTCACGGGGTAACTGCTACAATACAAATAGATTGCAAGATCTTATTTGGTATAAGGAGAGAAAAGTCGATTGAATCCTGAAAAGCTATATCGTGTTTTGCGCTTTTTTATTGTNGTTGGAGCCATTTTGCTGTTGTTGTACGCGCTCTTTGTCGTGTCAAAAGTAACTTATCCGTTCATTATTGCGCTGGCGATCGCTTTTTTGATTAACCCACTCGTGAATGTCCTCGAAAAGCGCCTGAAGTTTCCGAGACCCGTTGCGGTAATNGCCTCAATCCTTATTATTTTTGCTATTTTTATCGGTATTATTTCCTTGCTGATAACAGAAATTGTAGCGGGCGCGAATTATTTGGCAAACGTAGTCCCGGGACATGTGGAAACGATTGTCAAGTACACGGAAAATTTTATTGCCGGCCAAATCATCCCGTTATATGATCAAGCTTCAAAACTGTTCAAAAATTTGGGCGCCAACCAACAAGAAACCATTTTGAACAATATTCAAAATGTCGGCCAAAAAATTGCTACAAGTGCCGGAGAGTTTTTAAAAAATTTCTTCTTAAAGCTTCCTGATCTAATTTCTTGGATTCCTAATGCAGCTACTGTTCTAATCTTTTCATTGCTAGCCACTTTTTTTATCAGCAAAGATTGGGACAGACTAAAAAATCGATTTGAAAAATATATGCCCAAAAAGGCACGTTCAAGCAGCGAGCGGGTATTTGTGGACCTCAAAAAAGCACTTTTCGGTTTTGTCCGTGCTCAACTCACACTCATTTCGATGACGGCCGTGATCGTGTTAATTGGATTGCTTATTTTGAGGGTTAAATACGCCATCACGATTGCATTAGTCACCGGACTCGTGGATCTTATGCCATACCTTGGAACGGGAGTCGTTTTTGTCCCATGGATTATTTATGAATTTATTTCCGGGGAAGTTTCGCTCGGAATCGGTCTTTCGGTTCTTTATATAATCGTCATTGCGCAGCGACAATTCATGGAACCAAAAGTTCTTTCTTCCAGCATTGGCTTGGATCCTTTAGCCACATTGATCGCCTTATTTGTCGGCTTCAAAGTCGTCGGATTTCTTGGCCTCATATTAGGGCCGGTCGTTCTTGTCATCATCAAGACCCTCCACCAAGCCAATGTATTTCAAGATTTATGGAACTATATCATCAAAGGAAGCTCCACAGACAAAAATGTCAGCTGATAAAGCTGACATTTTTTATGATAGGACGGATCGTTCCATCTTTCTTCTATTCACAAAAGACGATTCTTAACATTTTCCGAAATGAAAACTTGAACGTAATTCACCAAGAACGAAGCGTCACCAGAGAAACGAAAAATTCATTGGTTTTTTAAGGACTCCAATCCAAAAACCTTTCTGCATCACGTTCATCTGTGACTTTATCCCATGATCATATAAGAAGAGAAGAAGCTGGGAACCCAGCTTCTTCTTATTCGTTAAAGCACGCTGGCACGTCCGTTATAAACCACACCGCAGGCAGCATCGACGGTGACTTCCTGTCCTTCTTTTAAATTTTTCATGGCATCTTCTACTCCCACTATAACAGGAATCCCTAAATTCAATCCTACAACAGCCCCGTGGCTGGTTATTCCGCCTTCTTCCGTTATAAGTGCCGCACATTTTTCAATAGCTGGAACCATGTCTTTATCCGTTCCTATTGTGACTAAAATGGAATTCTCTTGCACTTTTTCTAATGCTTCTTTTGCATTTTTGGCGATGACTACTTTCCCTACAGCTGATTTTCTTCCAATTCCTTGCCCTTTTACAAGGATATCTCCCACAACGTGGATTTTCATTAAATTGGTCGTACCGGATTCACCTACAGGAACCCCAGCCGTAATCACAACCAAGTCTCCTTGTTTGATCATGCCGGAATCTAATCCCGCAAGAACGGCCAACTCCAACATTTCATCAGTGGATTCAGCTGCTTTACTTTTTTGCGGATAAACTCCCCACACAAGGGCAAGACTGCGGCAAACTTGCTCACTAGAAGTAACCGCAATAATCGGTGCTTTCGTTCTGTAGCGTGAAATCATTTTGGCTGTATGGCCGCTTACGGTTGGTGCGATAATCGCATGAACATCTAAATTAAGAGCCGTATAGGCAACGGACTGTCCAATGGCATTGGTCATATTATGTCCTGTGTTCTTGCTTCTTTCGGTCAAGATCGCAGGATAGTTCAGAGCTTTTTCCGCCCGTGAAGCAATTCGGTGCATCGTTTGTACGGCCTCAAGCGGATACGCTCCCGCTGCGGTTTCTCCTGACAACATGATCGCATCGGTACCATCAAAGATGGCATTGGCCACGTCACTCGCTTCCGCACGCGTAGGACGCGGATTTCTTTGCATGGAATCCAGCATCTGTGTCGCAGTAATAACCGGTTTCCCCATCTCGTTGCATTTTTTGATCAGTTCTTTTTGGACAAGCGGAACTTCTTCAGCTGGAATTTCCACTCCCAAATCGCCTCGTGCCACCATTAACCCATCGGANACTTCCAAGATTTCATCGATGTTTTCAACGCCCTCTTGGTTTTCGATTTTAGGAATGATTTGAATATGTGTCGCATTATGTTCCTCAAGAATTTGGCGGATTTCCAANACATCGGACGCTCTTCTTACAAAGGAAGCAGCAATGAAATCAATCCCTTGCTGGATTCCAAAAATGATATCTTTTGCATCCTTTTCGGTAATACCAGGCAAATTAACCGAAACTCCAGGAACATTTACTCCTTTTTTATTCTTGAGAATACCGCTGTTTAATACTTTCGTATGAATTTCTCCGTTTTCTTTGTCGATTGAAACAACTTCCAATCCTATCAAACCGTCATCCAGCAAGATTCTCGATCCTATTTCTACATCATCGATTAAGTTTGGGTAAGTAACAGAAAATTTTTCTGCCGTTCCTGTTACTTCTTTCATTGAAACAATGACGTTTGTGCCTTTTTTCAGTTCGACAGCACCGTTCTCCATATTATGTGTGCGAATTTCCGGTCCTTTTGTATCCAGCAAAATGCCTACCGTTTTGCCGGTTTGTTTAGCAGCCTCACGAATATTTCGAATCCGAACAGCATGTTCTTCATGATCTCCATGAGAGAAATTTAATCGAGCGACGTTCATTCCNGCTTCCATTAATTTTGCCAACATTTCTACGCTTTCGCTTGCTGGCCCAATCGTACATACAATTTTCGTTTTTCTCACGGTTTGCCACCCCATATCCACAAATTAAATAGAAAGTTCTTTTGAAAGCTTGTACATGTTTAGATCCAATTGATGCTTTCTGCCAAGTGCTTCTATAATGTCATAATCGACAAGTTGATTTTTTTCAATACCGACTGCTCGTCCGCCTTTTCCTTCGATCAACAATTCCACTGCTCTGGCTCCTAGGCGGCTAGCCAACACACGGTCTGTAGCTGTCGGCGATCCTCCACGCTGAATGTGCCCAAGCACGGAAACCCTAACTTCTATATCACATTCTTTTTGGATCAATTTCGCAAACTCTGTCCCGCTCATAACACCTTCCGCTACAACGATAATACTATGCTTTTTGTCGCGTTTTTGACCATTCTTTAACCGTTCGATGATTTCATCCATATTGAAAGGTTCTTCCGGAATCACAATCGTTTCAGCTCCGCCGGCCAATCCAGCCCACAACGCTAAATCACCGGCATCTCTTCCCATTACTTCAATAATAAAGGTTCTTTCATGGGAACTTGCCGTATCTCTGATTTTGTCAATAGCATCAATCACTGTATTGAGAGCCGTGTCAAAACCGATCGTAAATTCCGTTCCCGGGATATCATTGTCAATCGTTCCCGGAACTCCGATGCATGGAAAACCAAGTTCCGTTAAAGCTTTTGCCCCGCGATAAGAACCGTCTCCGCCAATCACGACCAAACCGTCGATCCCATGTTTTCTTAACTGTTCCACCCCTTTTTTCTGACCTTCCGGGGTTTTAAATTCCGGGCAGCGTGCTGATCGTAAAATCGTTCCTCCGCGATGAACAATATCACCAACAGAACCTAATTCAAGTTTTTCAATATGTCCGTTAATTAAACCAGTATAGCCTTGATAAATCCCAAAAACTTCTAAATTATGAAAAATTCCCTTCCGTACAACCGCCCGAATCGCGGCATTCATTCCCGGAGCATCGCCCCCGCTTGTTAAAACGCCGATTCTTTTCATCATCATCACCTCTACAAAGTAATTTGCACTGCCACTCATTTTATTCTGTTTTCTAAAGTCCAAGTGTAGAAATCCTGTTTCCTCATGCGGGCAATCCTCTATTTTTGATCGAGGTCTACGGCATTTCTACAGTTCTGCTAGCAATATCCCTCTTTAAAATACCACGAAGGAAAGGTGTTCACAATATACCTAACAATCCTTTCAAAAAGACAAAATTGTCGGTGAACTGGAAGCGTTTTTTATTCTCTCCGACAAACAAAATCATTTCAATTTATTTCCTAATAAAGGACTTAAGATACATAATGAGAAAAAATTACCATAACATCGAATGTTTATTCTTTCCAATTTCAGAAACAATTCCAAACGCTGATCTGATCATACCTGCAAAAATCGAGCGGCCAATCATAGAAAGGTTCATGCTCAGGAGGATGACGCCAAAAGGNAAATCNGANNATGGATGTATATGAAAAAAACGCGCTCCGTTAAGAGAAGCGCGTTATTTATGAGTTCCTATATATTCGTTTAAAACGGTATATTCACCAATNGCTCTATATTTTTCGTAGCGCTGATTCACCAATTCTTCCTCGCTCAACGAAATGAGCTGTTTTAAAGAACGTTTCAGCGTTTCGTCAATAAATTCGGCTTGTTTTTTAGGATCGCGATGCGCGCCGCCGCGCACTTCTTTAATCACATCATCAATAACTCCCAATTCTTTCAAATCAGGAGCCGTAATTTTCATCGTTTCGGCCGCCAATTTTGCTTTTGAAGCATCCTTCCATAAAAGAGCTGCTGCTCCTTCAGGCGAGATGACAGAATACGTAGAGTTCTCAAGCATAAATAAATGATTGCCGATCCCTAAAGCTAGAGCCCCCCCGCTTCCGCCTTCACCGATCACGATGCAGACAATCGGCACTCTTAATCCGGCCATTTCAAACAAATTTCTGGCTATCGCTTCGCTTTGTCCGCGTTCCTCTGCCGCTTTACCCGGATAAGCTCCTTTTGTATCAATAAAACAAATGATGGGACGGTGAAATTTTTCCGCTTGCTTCATAAGACGAAGAGCCTTTCGGTATCCTTCCGGATGAGGCATGCCAAAATTCCGACGGATGTTTTCTTTCGTATCTTTTCCGCGTTGGTGTCCAATTACCGTAACCGGCAGACCGTAATATTTGGCCACTCCGCCGACAATGGCTTCATCCTCCCCAAAAAGGCGGTCTCCATGAAGCTCGATAAAATCTGTAAATAAATGTTCAATATAATCAAGGGTAGTTGGCCGTTGCGGGTGTCTGGCCATTTGCACACGATCCCAAGGTTTTAAATTGTCATAAATATGCTTTTCCAATTTTTCCAGCCGATTCTCCAANGTTTCAATTTCATCTGANAAATCCACATCCGATTTGGCCGTGAATTCTTTCAATTCCGCGATTTTCTCCCGTAGTTCAATAATCGGCTTTTCAAATTCAAGACTGTTTACCACGCCAGCTCACCCCTTGGCTGATGAATATCTAAAAGGACAGTTAATTTATCCTTCAGTTCATTTCTTGGAATGACGTCATCCAGTTGTCCATGTTTCAACAAAAACTCCGCTGTTTGAAAATCTTCCGGAAGCTCTTCCCGAATGGTTTGNTCGATGATTCGGCGNCCGGCAAATCCAATCAGCGCACCAGGTTCCGCAAAATTGTAATCTCCTAAGGAAGCGAAACTAGCAGAAACCCCTCCGGTCGTTGGGTGGGTCATCACGGAAATGAAAAGCCCACCGTTGTCACTGAATCGCTTCAAGGCAGCACTCGTCTTCGCCATTTGCATAAGAGANACTATACCTTCTTGCATTCGTGCACCGCCAGAAGCAGTGAAGATGATAAACGGAATCCCTAAACGATCGGCTTCTTCTACCGTTCTGACGATTTTTTCCCCGACAACGGATCCCATGCTTCCCATGCGAAATTTAGCATCCATTACCGCAATGGCAGTCTTATATCCGTTTATTTCTCCAATACCCGTCACAACAGCCTCATTTAATTTTGATTTTTGGCGGTCTTTTTCAATTTTTTCCAGGTAATGAGGAAAGTTCAAAGGATTTTCTGTCATAAGTTCGGCATTGATTTCTGTAAAAGTTCCCTCATCTATCAACGACTCAATCCGTTCATAAGCAGACATTTGATGATGATATCCGCAATGAAGGCATATATGGAGATTTTTTTTCAACTCTTTCGTATACATAATTTTCTTGCACTGGGGGCATTTTGTCATAATTCCTTCCGGTACGTCATGCTTCGGTGCATCAGAAGGAACGGTGACATATTTTCGCTTCTTTGGCTTATTAAAGAAATCTTTAATCAAGGTGAATCCTCCCTTGTTAGGCTTCGCTTCTAAAGATTGTCTCCACTTTACACAAATTTTTTTAAAAAATACGCAAAAGTTTGTCACCTTCCATTCGACAACTTTTGAATTTCCTGATAAACACGATAGCAAGCAAAGAAATCTTGTTTTTCCATTGCTTCTAAAAGCTTTAAATAATAGGGTTTGTATTTTTCAATTGTCCAATGTTGATTTTGAATGGAAGTTGCATAGTCTGAGACAATCAGCCAAATCTTTTTTAATAAATGATTTTCTCCTAAATCCAAAATAAAAGAAAAAAAGTCATCATATTCCGACCATTCTTCCTTTTCAAGACTTTCCCGAGCCTTTTTTATCTTTTCATGGAGAGATCGATGTTGAAGAGCCAATGACAGCCCTCCGACTTCCATGATTTCTTTTGCTTTCACGACATCGTCTTGTATCTTTGGATCTTGCAATATAAACATGCCAAGAAGTTCAACAAGACGATGGTCATGGAAATGACGCAAAAAAGTTCCCTCTCCCCTTCTTGTTTCAATCAATCCCAGAAGTTCGAGGGCTCTCAGCGCTTCCCGGACGGAGGAACGCCCAACGTCCAGGTGTTCCGACAATTCCCGTTCAGATGGAATTTTGTCTCCGGGAAGCAGCCCATCTTTTTCAATCATCTTTCTAATTTCTTGTACGATTTCCACAAACTTGGATTTTGGAAGAGCGTCTTTCACAGCTCGTTTCACTCACCTTTTCCAATAGCCGCCAATCTCATGGTCCGTTCATATACTTCTTCAGGATCTACCTTTCTTCTTGCCACTCCTGTTTCCATCGCCGCTTTGGCGACCGCCGCCGCTACCCGCGGTGCAACTCTCGGATCAAAAGGACCGGGGATACAATAGCTTGTATCAAGTTCTTCATCTGAAATGAGACTCGCAATGGCTTCCACCGCTGCTTGTTTCATCTTTTCATTTATATGAGTAGCTCGCACATCCAACGCTCCCCGAAAAATACCCGGGAAAGCCAACACATTATTCACTTGGTTTGGAAAATCGGATCGGCCTGTCCCGACAACCATCGCTCCGGCCTCTTTCGCTTCATCCGGCATAATTTCCGGAACAGGATTCGCCATCGCAAAAATAATCGGTTGATCGTTCATGGAACGAACCATTTCTTTTGTCAGTGCACCGGCAACGGAAACTCCTATAAATACATCAGCGCCTTTTATCACATCTGCCAAACTTCCCTTTTTGTGCTCGCGGTTGGTGTACTTGGCTACCTCTTCTTTTACCTTATTCATGCCTTCCGGACGGCCTTCATAGATGGCTCCTTTGGAATCGCACATGATAATGTCCCTTACACCATAATGATACAAAAGTTTAATAATAGCAATTCCAGCAGCTCCCGCACCGTTTGCCACTACTTTAATCTCTGTCATTTTTTTATTGACAATTTTAAGGGCATTCAGCAAGCCGGCAACGGTCACGATCGCCGTTCCATGTTGATCATCATGAAATACCGGAATATTGGTCTCTTTTTTCAGTCGTTCTTCAATGATAAAACAATTCGGGGCCGCAATATCTTCTAAATTAACGCCCCCAAATGTTGGCTCCAATAGCTTCACTGTCTCGACAATTTTTTCCACATCATTCGTATTTAAACAAATTGGAAAAGCATCAACGCCGGCAAAACTTTTAAACAGCACTGCTTTTCCTTCCATTACGGGAAGAGCCGCCTCCGGACCAATATTTCCNAATCCAAGAACCGCCGTTCCATCGGAAACGACGGCTACTGTGTTCCCTTTCATTGTGTAATCATAAACCGTTTCCGGCTTTTCGTAGATCTCTTTACACGGCTCAGCCACTCCAGGAGAATAGGCAAGACTTAAGTCTTTTTGATTCATGACTTGAACTTTTGCCACGGTTTCCAATTTTCCTTGATTCAACTTATGCATGTGCAAAGCTTCTTCTCTTAATGACAAAATATTCACTCCTTCATCCGTACTACGCCGGCATTCCATCGATTGGAGAAAAGGGGTTCGTCATTTGNATTCTCTCGGCTGTTGAACCTTCGTTGAACCGTCTCCTACTTTTCCGCCTGGCCGTGACTTCTTTTCCGAAGCGCCATCTCCATTCTGGCAAGGCCAGCTATAAACGATGGCGCTATCGTCTGTATTGTCTAACCTTTTGTTCCATGATCTGTCCTAAACAGCGAACTAGCTCTCTTATTCTTTGAACCAATGTTGTAATTCTCAAATGCATGATTTTTTGTGGTCAGACCAATTTTTAATGTCTATTTACCACTATACCATAAGTCAGTTGGTTGGAAAACTATATTCTTTTTAATACAACGTTTTCGCTTCCCAATACCGTTTTAAGCTCCGCTATGCAAGCTTCTGTCGGATTGACCCAGCGATCCTTAAGAAGCTGAATCGTCCGATGCTCATCCTCATAATGAACCCATACCGCCGTTTCCCCTTTGTATTTTTTTAAAATGCGATACACAGCTTGAAGCGTTTCTTTCTCTTTTTTTTCTTTTGTAATTTTTAAGTAAAGGCGCTGATTCATTCTAGCGGCCAGTTCTTCTGCTTCTTCTATTCCGTATACGTTTGAGACAATAAATTGTTCATTTCCGTTTCTTTCTTCATTTGTCCCTTCCATTAAGACAACGGTCCCTTTTTCGCATATTCCGAAAAATTTACGGTAGATTTCAGGAAACAAAACGGCTTCCATTTCTCCGCTTTCATCCGAAATGCTCAAAAAGGCCATTTTTTCTCCTTTTTTCGTTCGAATCACTCGAAATTCATGGATATAGACACCGATGATCATTTTTTTCCTTTGGCTTTTCAAATAAGCGATATCAACGACTCCAAGCTTTTGAAACAATGACTTATGCACAGAGACCGGATGGCTGGATAAATACAGGCCAAGCACTTCTTTTTCATATTTCAGGCGCATATCATCCGGCATTGGTTCCACTTCTGTATATTTAGGTTTTGGAAAAAAACTCTCATCTGCAAACAATTCGAAATGGCCGTTTTCATCTGGATCAGGTCTCATAAATTCCGCATGGTCTATCGCTGCATCCACACTTGCAAGCAATGTCGCGCGGTCTTTTCCAAAATCATCAAATGCCCCTGCTAAAATAAGAGATTCTATCGTCCTGCGATTCACAGCCTGCGGTGAAACACGCAGACAAAAATCAAACAAATCTTCAAACATCTTTTCCTTGCGGGCTCTTAAAATTTCCTTAACGGCGGCCGCCCCCACTCCTTTAATCGCAGCAAGACCGAAGCGAATTCCTTCTTTTTCGGCTTTGAAAAAAAATTGACTGCTCTGAATCGAAGGCCTCAAAATCTGAATTCCCATTTCTTTTGCTTCTCTCACATATTGGGCTATTTTTTTTTCGCTCCCAATCACCGATGTCAAAAGGGCGGCCATAAAGTACAACGGATAATGCGCTTTTAAATAAGCGAGCTGATAAGCGATCTTGCTGTAGGCGACCGCATGGCTGCGATTAAAACCATAATTGGCAAATCGCACAATTAAATCGTAAATTTGATCGGCCGTTTCCTTGCTGTAGCCGTTTCGAACTGCGCCCTCAATAAAATGTTTTCTTTCTTCCGCCAATACTTCTTTTTTCTTTTTCCCGACAGCTCGACGCAGCAAATCGGCTTCTCCTAAAGAAAATCCCGCCATTTTGGAAGCGATTTGCATAATTTGCTCTTGATAAATGAGAACGCCATATGTTTGTTTTAAAATTCCTTCCAAGTCGGGGTGGGGATACTCGATTTTTTTCAACCCGTGCTTCCGTTCAATATAAAGAGGGATATTTTCCATTGGTCCCGGACGATACAAAGCATTAACGGCCACAATATCTTCAAAATCGCTCGGCTTCAGCCGCATCAGCACTTTGCGCATCCCCTCTGATTCCAATTGAAAAACACCCGTTGTTTGTCCTTTGCCAAGCAGTTCAAAGGTTTTGCGATCATTGAGCGGAATCTCGCTGAGATCCATTTTTTCTCCTGACGAGTATTGAATCGACTCTAAAATTCTTTCTAAAATCGTTAAATTACGGAGCCCGAGAAAATCAATTTTCAAAAGGCCTAATTCTTCTAAAATATCCATTGTAAATTGTGTCATATACATTTCATCATGACCTTGTTGAATGGGGATCAATTCCACAAGCGGCTGTTCCGTGATCACCACGCCGGCTGCATGGGTGGACGCATGCCGCGGCAGCCCTTCAAGTTTCAATGCCGTTTCAAAAATTTGTTTATGCACCGGATCACTTTCTACCCATGTTCTTAACATCGAAGAATCCTTGTAAGCATCCAATAAAGTCAGGCCGAGGCGAGACGGTAGCATTTTGGAAATTCGATCCAATTCTTTCGTTTGAAATCCGAACACTCTTGCAATATCCCTTATAACCGCTTTCGCCGACAATGTTCCGAATGTGATGATTTGAGCGACATGAATGTTTCCATATTTCTTGGCGACATACCGTATGACCTCATCCCTTCGATGATCCGGAAAATCAAGATCAATATCCGGCATTGTCACCCTTTCCGGATTTAAAAACCTTTCAAATAATAACCCGTATTTTAATGGATCAATATCCGTTATTTCCAACAAATAAGCCACCAGCGAGCCAGCTGCAGACCCCCGTCCAGGCCCCGTCAAAATAGCTTGTGATCTTGCAAACTTCATAAAATCCCAGACAATCAAAAAATAATCGTTAAATCCCATTTTATCGATCACCGCTAATTCATAGGAGAGCCGTTCCAAATAATGAGGATCTTCTTTCTTGCCTATTTTTTCAAGACCTTGCATACACAGCCGGTAAAGAACCTCTTTGGCATTTTCATTGTCCGGAAGCGGATATTTAGGAAGCAGCTGCTGGTGAAAATGAATTTCAACCGTACATTGCTCCACAATCTTCAGCGTATTTTCCAGTGCATCAGGATATCCGGAAAAGCGCTTATACATTTCGGCAGGCGGCTTTAAATCATATTCATCAGTGGCAAGCGTCTTCCGATTTTCATCTGCCAGTTTGGCCCCGTCTCGTATCGCCAACAAACATTCATGAGAAAAAGAATCGCCTTTATCCAAATATTGGACATCGTGAGTGACGATACAGGGGATCCCCATTTCTTTGCTTAAAGCCGTCAAACCGGCGCGAATTTCTTCTTCCTGGGAGAGCAAATGATCTTGAAGCGAAAAATAAAAGCTTTCCTGTTCAAAAATGTTCTTGAAAACGTGGGCGACTTGGCCCGCTTTTTCAAGTTCTCCGTTCAGAATGAGCTGTTCAATTTCCCCTTCCATCCCCGGAGTAAAAGCGAAAAGCCCTTTTGAATAAGCTTGTAGCCACTTGATAGGAAGTCCTTGCGGTGACTTTGTTTGGATCAAGCTGGAAATCTTCAGCAAATTTTGATAGCCGGTATTATGTTTTGCGAGAAGGACAAGCGGAAACGATCGTCCTTGTCCAATAGGAGATTGGATGTCAGCCGTCAAACCGATAATCGGTTTAATTCCGTTTGCTTTGCATGCTTTATAAAATGGAACGGCTGCGTACATGACGTTATGGTCCGTCAATGCCAGCGCTTTTAGTCCTAATTTTTTACCGTACTCCGCTAATTTGTCAGGCATAATGGTGCTTGATAACAAACTGTAACCCGTTTTAATTTGCAAATGGGCAAACAACAGCTTGTCCCTCCTTTCTGACCTGTTTCCCGCTTCTTTTTCCATCCTCAATGCGTACCTCTAAGAATGGATATTGCCTTACAGCTTATTATATAGGGAAAATTCCATACGAACAATTGTACGGATAAAAAGGAAACCATCGATGTTTTACATACATGAACCGGTATGTCCATATACATAATGTAGCAAACTTTTAATAGCGGGAGAGGATAAACGTGAATGAAGCATTTTTCCCGGAATTTTTCAAATGTTTTTTTATTGCTCTTGGTGTTCTATTAGGGGGATCCTTGATTGGCGGTTTTGCGTCCTTTATAACTGGCAAACCACCCATGACGGAAATCTATAATATTTCCAACAATGTCCGTATATGGGCGATCATCGCTGCGATCGGCGGAACATTTGACACTTTGTACAGCTTTGAAAAAGGCTTTTTGCAAGGTGAAACAAAAGAACTCATCCGTCAATTTCTTTTGATTTTGTCCGCAATGGGCGGGGCTCAGACCGGCGCTGCCATTATCCAATGGTTGACCCAGGAGCATATTTAAACGATGAGAATTCCGCCTCTTTATCACAAAAAGAATTGGCAAATATTTATTGCAGGAACCGCCATTGGAGCATGCGTCGGCTGGCTTGTTTTTTTGTACATGTTCGGCTCTCTTCAAGAAAAACAAACGAATACGATTGAAAGGCAAAAAGAAGAGATCAGCGATTTGAACGATCACCTTTCCATTTGGCAGGAAGAGTTTAAGAAGCTGAACAAGAAAAATCAAGAAATGCTAACCGTACAAAACATTGATGTAGAAATCATAAATTTCGAAAAATATGGAATCAAAGATTCACATAGTCAATTTGAAGCGGAAGAGCTAATCAAAAAAGATTTGGACGCCTTATTAGCCAAAAACTTAGAAACCGTTTTCGCCAATAAGCAAATCATTAAGGAGCTTATCGAAAACAAGATGTTAAAAATTCAAAATAAAAGATTTCATCTAAAAGTAAAAGAAGTGTATTTTTACACGACCGTTGAAATCTACTTGGAATTGGAACTGGCCAAATAAGAATCGGCGCCTTTTAAGCGCCGATTTATGCTTATTTTCTGCACAGTTCATCCAAATCTTCAATCACTTGTTCCACATCGTCCCATGAATAAANGGAAGCTCCCGCAGCCAGCGGATGGCCGCCACCTTTGTACTTTTTCGCCANTCCATTGATAACGGGGCCCTTCGAACGCAATCGCACTCTGATTTGATCTCCCTCTTCAATAAAGAAAGCCCACGCTTTGATTCCCTTTACGTCTCCCAAAACACTCACCAGTTGTGAAGCTTCGGAAACGCTGACTTGGAATTGCTCCAAGAGATCTTTTTTAATGATGACACTGCCGGCGCCGCTCGGACGGAGTTCAAAGTTTTGCAAGANAAATCCTTTTAATTTTAATAAGTTGAAATCCATTTCATACAACTGTGTATAAAGCAGGCTGCGGTTAAATCCATATTGAATCAACTCGGCAGCGTATCGAAACGTTTTTTCCGTCGTGCTTGGATAAAGGAATCTTCCCGTATCTCCGACAATGCCGGCATAAATGAGTCGAGCGGCATCGTTGGTCATTTTTAATCCTTCGTCTTTGCACTCCAAGTAAAATTCGTAGATCATTTCACTGACCGAACTGGCCGACGTGTCCACCCAAAGCAAATCGCCATAAGGATCTTCATTAGGATGATGGTCGATTTTAATGATAAAATCTCCGAGTTGATAACGTTCATCACTGATTCTTTCACGATTGGCCGTGTCGCAAACGATGACAAGCGCTCCGTTATAAACTTGATCTTCAATTTGATCCATGCGGTTTAAAAAGTGCAAAGAAGGATCTTCTTGTCCGACCGTATAGATATGTTTATCCGTAAAGGAAGCGCGCAAAATTTCCGCTAATCCTCCTTGAGATCCGTATGCATCGGGATCGGGGCGAATATGCCGGTGGATAATAATGGTTTCGTACTGTTTGATTTTTTCTAGTATCTCTTTTTTCATCATAAATTCCCTTCTTTATTCACGATATTTCCTTTTTTTTCCGTTCGTAATTCGATACAATGGAATGAGAATGTACTAGTGGAGGAATGCAAATGCCCGTTTTTGTTTTTTTCATTGTTTTATCGCTGGCTTTTTATCTTTTCTATAAAATTCAGTACGTAAGAAGCAACCGTCCAATGGAAAGAAAATGGCTCTCCGCAAAATCAAGCATGATGCTGGGTCTTTTTGTAGGTTTGTTCGGCATCAACACGTTTTTCGTTCAGCAATCGACAGTGGCCTACGCGATAGCGACGATCTTTATAGTTCTTGGATTTTCCAGCGTATGGGCCGGCTTCAAAGCTTACCGTCATTTTACCCCGTATGTCAAACAAGAAGCAGCAGAATGGGACAAATCCTCTTGAAATTTCTTTCGACAGCTGCTCGTTTTGGCGGACAGCTGTCATCTATCGATCATTTGAACCATCAACAGAGCTTTTCCGACCAGTTTGTTCTCATTGAATACTTCAATATCAATTTTCCCAAATTTTCTTCCAGCCTCTAATACTTTCGGATGGATTTCGATCATGCTTTCTAATTGGACAGGCTTAAAGTAGTAAATCGTCATATTTTCCACAACGTGATCGCCTTTTTTTTGCGCTTTTAATGCCCGATTGGCTGCTTCCGTCACTAATGTTGTAAAAACTCCATAGGAGATAGTACCCAGCTGGTTTGTCATTTGGGGGGTGACCTCAAATTTATACACGTTCGACTGTTCTTGATTGGAAGTNGAAATATCGAATTGCTTCGTAATCAGATCATCAATCGTTTCCCCTACTTGAGGTTGGCGCGAATTCATCTGCAGGGCCTTCAATACATCTTGTCTGCTGATAATCCCTTGCAGCTTATTCTGATCATCGACGACCGGCAATACTTCGATTCCCTCCCAAATCATCATATGGGCAGCCGAAGCGACACTCGTCCGTTGGCTTACGGTCAAAGGCTTTTTCGTCATGACTTTTTCAATCGATACATCCGATTCATATCCCATAATATCTTTCGTTGTGACAATGCCTACCACTTTCAATTGTTGATCCACAACAGGAAACCGTCCGTGGCCTGTTTTCTTATTCTTTTCATGATAGTCGCCAACGGTGTCGGATAACGTTAAGTACGCTGTTTTTTCAACGGGAGTCAAAGTATCTCCAACTAAAATAATTTCCTTTTTGATCAGCTGGTCGTAAATAGCACGGTTGATCATGGTAGCCACCGTAAATGTATCGTAACTGGTCGATATAATCGGCAGTTCTAATTCATCAGCTAATTTTTTCACATGGTCTTCTGTGTCAAATCCTCCGGTAATCAGTACGCCTGCCCCCGCCCGCAGCGCCAATTCATGAGCTTGGGTGCGATTGCCGACAATCAACAGATTGCCCGCTCCCGTATACCGCATCATGGCATCCAGCTTCATCGCTCCGATTACAAATTTGTTCAACGTTTTATACAACCCGGCACGACCGCCCAGCACTTGACCGTCAATAATATTGACTACTTCCGCATAGGTAAGTTTCTCGATATTTTCTTTCTTNTTTTTCTCGATGCGAATGGTTCCTACCCTTTCAATGGCGCTGACGAATCCTTTCGTTTCCGCATCTTTAATAGCCCGATAAGCCGTTCCTTCGCTTACATTTAACGCTTTGGCAATTTGTCTTACAGAAATCTTTTCACCTATAGGAAGTCCTTCTATATACTCTAAAATCTGCTCATGTTTGGTCGCCAAGTTTTTCACCTTTCCCTTTCATCATCTATTCCCATTATAAAGTGAAAAACAGAGCGATTCAATTAGCATGGAGACCGTTAAGAAAACCATCCAAAAAGAGCTGAACCGAAACAAGGTAGGCATTTCCCTTGATCAGCCAGCTCCTTACTGTCATTTGATTACAGCTCGATGCTGTCACCCGGCTCCAGAATTTTGCCGTTTTGATCTTCCAGCAATTCAATAAAGCGAGCGGGATCTTGTTTAATAACCGGGAACGTGTTGTAATGAATCGGTACGACTGTCTTAGCTCCCAAAAATTTAGCTGCAATCGCCGCATCTTCCGGTCCCATCGTAAAGTTATCTCCAATGGGCAAAAACGCAATATCGATCGGATGTCTTTCGCCGATCAGTTTCAAATCAGAAAATAACCCGGTGTCTCCCGCATGGAAAATCGTTTTTCCTTCAGCCATGACCAGTACGCCTGCCGGCATCCCCATATAAAGGATCTGTCCATCTTTTGTTTCAAACCCGGTTCCGTGAAACGCTTGTGTGAATTTGACTTTTCCAAAATCAAATTCATAAGCTCCCCCAATGCTCATGCCATGAGTGTTCAGTCCTTGCTTTCCTAAATAAACAGCCAGTTCATTAATGGCGATCACTTGGGAATGATTTCTTTTGGCAATCTCAACCGTATCTCCTACATGATCCGAATGACCATGCGTTAAAATAATCGCATCCGCTTTTACCTCGTCAGCCTTCAAGTCCGTTAATTCGTTTCCGGTGATAAATGGATCAATCAGAATCGTCTTTCCATTTGTTTCAATTTTAACGATAGAGTGGCCGTGGTAAGAAATTTTCATATTTCAATCTCCTTTCTTACACTATTTATATTTCTCATTTTTGCATATTTCGTTGGCAACGTCCAAAAATCCTGCCTTATAAGATTTCTTTTTGAGATTCCATCATTTACTGTATTGTCAAAATTGCCCAAATTTTATCAAAAAACACTCTGCCTACATCTTTGTTTACTTTCCTATATTTTGCTGTTACGCTTATATTTAAGGAATCAATGAGGGGGATATAACCATGAACAGCCGATTGAGAAATTTGATAGATTGGATGAAAGAAACAGAGATTGACTTTTCTTTCATNACATTGCCTGATAATGTTTTTTATTTTACGAATTATAGAAGCGATCCTCACGAACGTGTTTTAGCCGTTGGCGTTTTTCAACGGGAGGAACCTTTTTTGATTTGTCCGCAGATGGAAGCGAAAGAAGCGAAAAAGGCCGGCTGGGAGCATGAAATCATCGGCTACAGCGACATTGTGAATCCGTGGGAAGAAATCGAAAAAGCCGTCAAGTCACGGCTCAATTCCGTACGAAAAATCGCGCTGGAAAAGGAACATTTAAATATTAGCCGATATGAACAACTGGCTTCCCGATTCTCTGATGCGTCCTTTACTGGATTGGATGATACATTAAACCAACTGCGAATGATCAAAGATGTGGAAGAAATACAGCTGATGAGAAAAGCGGCAGAATATGCTGATTACGCTGTTCAAGTGGGAGTTTCAGAATTAAAAGAGGGAAAAACCGAGCTTGAGATCATCGCCGCGATTGAATATGAACTCAAGAAAAAAGGAATTTCGGAAATGTCATTCGCTACGATGGTCTTAACAGGAAAAAATGCTTCATCCCCGCATGGAACTCCTGGAGCGTCTAAAGTGAAAAAAGGCGATTTAGTATTGTTTGACTTAGGNGTTGTTTATAAAGGATATTGCTCAGACATTACACGAACCGTCGCCTACGGGGACATAACAGATGAACAAGAAACCATTTACCAAACGGTTTTAACAGCCCAGCAANCGGCAGTCCGCGCGGTCAAACCGGGCGTTCCATTGAAAGANCTGGATTTGACAGCGAGAAANATCATTTCACAAGCTGGATACGGAGAATATTTTTCCCATCGCCTCGGTCACGGATTAGGAATCAGCGTCCACGAATATCCGTATGTGACGGANACAAACGATTTAGCCTTAAAAAAAGGCATGGTCTTCACGATTGAACCTGGCATTTATGTCCAAGAAAAAGCCGGTGTCCGAATCGAAGATGATGTTGTCGT
>JGI25331J36430_1000312_pt1 | contig 30292 bp, 17 predicted proteins | sample HigsolmetaAR206D_FD_36430 | JGI IMG/M metagenome (IMG submission 36430) | reverse complement strand
TGGAAAATGCATATTTTAAAGTTCTTTGAGTTACCCTATACGAATGCGAGAACCGAAGGGACAAACCACAAAATTAAGAACAGAAAGCGCATGTCATATGGTTTTAGGAATCTGGAACATTTTCGCATTCGCGTCAAGCTTGAATGTTCAAGTCGTTGTATCCATCCGTCCCCTTCTTCGCCGTCCCATAGTCTAGCTGATGTCGCTTAGGCGTCAAGCCAAAAGCGCTTGATCCCCTGCGCGCCATCCGCTTAACGGTGGGTACGCGAGAAGGAGATTCTCTAGCCTATGAAAAGGCTGGATTGGGCGAGTTTCTACAGAAAATGACAAAGAGCCTTTTTTGATTTATGTAACCTTTATTTAACTACATACAAAGGTAACCTTTTTCAAGCCCCCCTTTTAAGCATAAATAGATAGACACCCTGTGTAAATTGCATTGGGTTGCTTGTCGAAGTATGATGAAAAATTTCTTTCAGAAATATAATAGGATTAAATTAAGTCCGGTTGGGCAACAAATGTTTCTGGACTCATCTGAATCACACCTTAGAGCTGAATTTTTTTCCAATTGCCCGTGTTATACCCCAAAATAGAAAGCGGTATACAAGTGTAATAAGAAATAACAAATAAACAAATTCAAAAAGAGATAAGGACTCATAATCAATTAAATATGAATTAATAAAAATTAACATTAAAGATAGTAGCTCCATTAAGGAGGCTTTAAATCCGTTTTCTTTGTACAAATATTTAGTCTTTTTTAGGTTAAAGACATCTTTTAATTCTTCACTAAAAAATCCCTTGATAAGGATTAAACCTATTAAATAAACTCCCATGGCAGGTATATAGCCTATATTCAAAACCTGTGTTATTACACAATAAATTATGGTGAATAAAAGTAAATACATTTTCGAATATCCTCCTTTTTCTTTTTATAATCTAATAGTATACTTTATTAGGAATGGGTTATTTTCGTACTTATGGACAATTTTATCGGCTTTTTCATAGCCTTTGACATCGTCCTCGGCACTATGAACACGATTGATATTACTTTTTGCTTGGTGAAGGGAATCGTTAATTTTGTCTATGTCCCGAACCCGAGCCATTTTCATTTTTTCTATTTCATCAAGAGAAACAATACGATTGGGTTGTTGTTCAATTTGTGAATCAATCGAGCCGTTTTAAAGCCCATATAAGCCATTTCAGGGTGGTCTGGATATTTGCTGCCACTTGGCGTACAAAACGTCTCTCAAGGGCATTCTGGGCGTTTTGAAGCACATCTCGCTCTTGGTTTAATGCTCGGCGTTGTTGTTTATTCTTTTCGATCAAGCTAGGATATTCTTTCTGATGTTGTGCTTCTAAGACTCTAAAGGCCTTTTCATCTTGGAACCCAAGCTTTTCACGGTGATAATTCAACTGGTTATCATGGAACTGGATCTCGCCTTTAAATGGGCGATTTGTTTTTCTGCTTGCTCTTTAATGGCTTTATTTTGCTTAATTTTTATCGGATTGAGCCAATTGCTATTTTCGATTCTTTGCTGTTCTTGGCGAATCCGCTCCTCCTCGAAGGAATGAATCCATCGAAAATGCTCGCCGGCTTTTTCAATGGTCTGGTCTTTCCAACTTAAATATTGTGAGTTATTATCAAGGCTTTTTTCCCATTTATCGAGCTGTTGAAGGCGTTCAGAGACATTCTTAAAAAACGGTTCTGCTTTCAAATACTTAGATGCTTCCTGAAGCTGAACACGTTCGCTCGGCGTGCTGAACGTTCCTGCTGTTGTTTTTCTTCCAGGGCTTTTTTCTCTTCACGATATTTATGGAGATCCAAGACGACACGATTATATTCCTGGCGTTCACGATTGATATTTCCTCGGTCGGTTTGAATTCCCCGCATTTCCATTTCATGCGCCACATGACCAAGATGAACGGTCGGTAAAATTTCAAGGCCACGCGCTTCATGGGAAAGGTGTGTAATCCGTTCCTCGATTCCGGCATGTCCCAAGGCTCTATTGGCATAGTTCGCCCATTCCTCGCGCCACTCATTCAGTAATTCCCGATTGTTCCAATCTTGATTTTTAACGGTGAAGCCTTCTTCGGAGATCTCACGAGTCGCTTCAGTTATCCTTTTTTTGGGCGGGCACGCCGGATAGAATGAAAATGGAGAACCATGCAGCGAAAGGGACGCCCGGTTACTGCTGATGGTGCCTGTGCGCGGCCGCCGGCGGCGAAAGGAACGGTCCAGCGACCCGCGTGCACGGCTCGTGCGCTGATTTCTGTCGGTTGTTTGCTGGCTTTCCGCCGTGCGATAATAGAATGAGAGTTTTCGGAACGGAGTGATGGGCATGCCGCTCAGAATGGTTTTGGGCCGGTCCGGGTCGGGCAAAACGCGGCGCTGTTTTGAAGAAATCGCGGCGAAATTGAAAGCCGAACCCGACGGTCCGCCCCTCATCTTGCTCACCCCGGATCAAATGACGTTTGATGCCGAACTTGCTTTTACGAATCGGCCGGATCTCTCCGGCATGACGCGATTGGATGTGTACAGCTTTTCGCGGTTCGCCCTGCGCGTGCTCGAACGGACGGGCGGCGCGGCCCGCAAGCATTTGAACGCGGTCGGCATTTCCATGCTGCTCCGGAAAATCATCGAAGGGCATAAAGGCGAACTGCGGGTTTTTCAAAAAGCGGCCGACCAAAACGGGTTTTATGGCCTCTTGCAGGAAACGTTGAGCGAGTTCAAACGCTATTGTTTGTCGCCCAACGATCTTGAAGCGGCGGCCGATCGCGCGGGGGCCGATCCGCTTTTAAAAGACAAGCTCCACGATCTGAAGATCATTTATGCGGAATTGGAAGAGGCGCTCGTCGGCAAATACGTCGAGAGCGACGATTACTTAACGCTCGCCGCCTCTAAAATTCCGGAATGGACGGAGCTGAAAGACGCCGAAGTCTGGGTGGACGGCTTTGAAAGCTTTACGCCGCAAGAGCTGGGCGTGCTCGCCGCCCTCATGAAACAAACGAAGCGCGTCACGGTGACGCTGACGCTCGATCGCCTGTATGAAGGCAAGGCGCCGTCCGATTTGACGCTTTTCCGGCGGACGGCGAAGACATGCGTCAAGTTGATGGCGTTGTGCCGCGAGGAAGGCGTGGAGACCGAAGAGCCCGTTTTCTGTGAAGGAAGCGAACGGTTCCGTTCGCCAGCGCTCGCCCATTTGGAGCGCCATTTTGAACGGCGCCCGATTCCCGCAGGCCCTTCGGACGGCGCGATACGGATCTTTGAGGCGGCCAACCGCCGCGAAGAAATCGAAGCGGTGGCGCGGGAGATTCTCCGCCTCGTCCGCGAGGAAGGCTACCGCTATCGCGACATTTCAGTGCTCGTCCGCGATCTCGCCGTTTATCGCGATCTGTTGGAATCGCTGTTTGCCGATTACGGCATTCCGGTCTTTATCGATCAAAAGCGTTCGATGCAGCATCATCCTCTGATCGAACTCATCCGCTCGTCGCTTGACGTCATCTTGCAGAACTGGCGGTATGAGCCGGTTTTTCGCGCGTTTAAAACCGATCTCATGTTTCCGGAAGGCGAGGACCTTCGGGCGTTGCGCGAACACGTCGACCAATTGGAAAATTACGTGCTCGCGTTCGGCATTCACGGGGACCGCTGGAAAACCAAAGAGCCTTGGATTTACCGGGCTTACCGCGGGCTGCAAGAGGAAGATGTCCCCCAATCGGAAGCGGAACGGGCTTATCAGAAGCGTCTGAACCATTGGCGTTGGCTGCTGGCGAGCCCGCTCATCGCCTTTGAAAAAAACATGCGCCGAGCGAAAACGGTCAGGGAGAAAGCGGCCGAATTGTATCGCTACCTTGAAGGGCTTGCCGTACCGGAAAAAATTGAAGCGCTCCGCGATCAGGCGGAAAGAGAAGGGCGTCTGGATGAAGCCCGCGAACACGCCCAGGCTTGGAAAGCGGTGCTCGATTGCCTTGACCAGTTGGTGGAAGCCGCGGGCGACGAGGAGATGTCATTGGAACGCTTCCGGAACGTGTTGGAGACCGGACTGGACGCGCTCCGCTTCGCCCTCGTGCCGCCCGCGCTCGATCACGTGTTGGTCGGTTCGCTCGACCGCACGCGGGCGGCCGCTGTCCGCATCGCGTTCATCATGGGCGTCAACGACGGGGTGTTGCCGGCGAAACCGCGCGAGGCCGGTTTGTTTTCGGATGAGGAACGCGAGGCGCTCGAAGCTGCGGATGTCGAGCTGGCCCCGAGCGGCCGGGAGCAGCTTTTGGGCGAAGAGTATTTGATCTATCGGGCGGTCACGGCGCCGAGCGAGAAGCTTTATTTGACTTATCCGCTCGCCTCCGAAGATGGGACGACCCTTCTCCCGTCGCCCGTCATCGCCCGTCTTGAACGGTTTTTTGCCGATTTGCCGACGGTTTACGTCTCCGGGGAACCCCACGAGGTTCCGGAGAACGAACAGGCGGATTACATCGTGCCGTCCGCCCGCACGATCGGCCACATCGCCCGTCAGCTGCGCCGGGGAGAGCGGGGCTATCCGGTGTCCGAGCTTTGGTGGGCGGCCTACAACTGGTTTATTCGCTCGCCGGAGTGGCGCGACCGAACCGTGCGCGTTCTCGGCAGCCGCTTTTATGAGAATAAGGCGGAACGCCTGCCGCACGACGTGGCCGGTGAGCTGTACGGGCGGCGCATCCGCGCCAGCGTGTCGCGCATGGAAATGTTCAACGCCTGTCCTTTTGCCCACTTTTCCTCCTACGGCTTGCGCCTTAAGGAGCGGGAAATTTACCGCTTGGAGGCGCCGGACATCGGCCAGCTGTTCCACGCGGCGCTCAAGCTGATGACCGAGCGGTTGACCGCGAACAATCGGGACTGGTCCGACTTGTCGAAAGAGGCTTGTGAAACGTTGGCGACCGAAGTCGTCGAAAAGCTCGCCCCCGGCCTGCAGCGGCAAATCCTGCTCAGCTCAGCGCGCTTTCACTATTTAAAACGGAAATTGCGGGATACCGTCGTGCGCGCGGCATGGACGCTCGCCCGCCACGCCAAGGCCAGCGGTTTTTCGCCGGTCGGCCTTGAGCTGCCGTTCGGGCCAAACGAGCCTCTTCCGCCGTTGACCTTTCAGCTCCCGAACGGCGTGACGTTGGAGATCGTCGGCCGCATCGACCGCGTCGATAAAGGCGAATCGCGCCGCGGCCTCGTGCTCCGGATCATCGACTACAAATCGGGCGCGAAATACTTGAGCCTCGCCGAAATTTATTATGGTCTCGCGCTGCAAATGCTCGCCTATCTGGACGTCGTCATCACGCATGCGAAGCTCTGGCTCGGGGAGGAGGCCGAGCCCGCGGGCGTCCTCTATTTCCACGTGCACAACCCGATGTTGAACGAAGCGGAAAAGCCGACGGATGACGAGCTGGAAGAGAAGCTGTTAAAAGCCTTTAAAATGAAAGGCCTGCTTCTCGCCGATGAAGAGGTCATCCGCTTGATGGACGCGGAACTCCAAACCGGCGATTCCGCCATCATTCCGGTCGGTTTCAAAAAGGACGGCACCTTGAAAAAATATTCTTCAGTGGCGAGCGGCGATCAATTTCGCCTGTTGCGCGGCCATGTGCGCGAGGTGATGAAAAAGGTCGGCGAGGCGATCACGGACGGCGTCATCGACATTGCGCCGTATAAAATGGAAGCGCGCACGCCTTGCCAATATTGCGCGTTTAAGCCGGTTTGCCAATTCGATCCGGCGCAGGCGGCCAACGCTTACAGGGTGCTGAAAAACGAAGACGATGACCGCATTTATGAAAAGATGGCCGGAAAAGAGGAAGGAGGCGATCGCGATGACGGAACGACTCGCCAAGCCGAAGAACAGCCAATGGACCGATGACCAATGGAAGGCGATTGTGGAAGACGGACGGGACATGCTCGTCGCCGCGGCGGCCGGCTCCGGCAAAACCGCCGTTCTCGTCGAACGCATTATACGGAAAGTGACCGATCCGCACCACCCGGTGGACGTCGACCGCCTCCTCATCGTGACGTTTACGAATGCGGCCGCGGCCGAAATGCGCGCCCGCATCCGGGAAGCGCTCGAGCGCGAATTGGAAAAAGATCCTGCCAACCTCAGGCTGCGCGAACAGATCACGCTGTTGAACAAAGCGCAGATCACGACGCTCCACGCGTTTTGCATGACGGTCGTCCGCCGCTATTACTACCGGCTCGACCTCGATCCCGCCTTCCGCGTCGCCGACGAAACGGAGGCCGCCCTCCTGCGCGAAGAAGTGCTGGAAGCGCTGATGGAAGACTATTACGCGTCGCCCGAACATGAGCGGTTTTATGAACTCGTCGACCGCTATTCGAACGACCGCAGCGACGCCGAACTCATGGCCCTCATCGAGCGGATTTACGATTTTTCGCGAAGCCATCCGTGGCCCGAGCATTGGCTGGCCCAAATGGAAGCGGCTTATCAAGCCGACGGCGTCGCCTCGCTTGATGATCTCGTTTGGACGTCCGAATTGAAAAAGGCGGTCGCCGCCGAGTGCCGGGGGATGCTCGCCGTGCTCGACAACGCCGCACAAATCGCCGCGCAGCCGGGGGGCCCTTACCCGTATCTGGAAACCTTTGAAAACGATCGCGCCTTGGTCAACCGGCTCATCGCGGCGTGTGATGGGCCGTGGGAGGCGCTGTACGACGCGTTCTCAGCGCTGTCCTTCACGAAGTTGAAAACGTGCCGGGGCGACGATATCGATGAAGAGCTGAAAAACCGCGCCAAAGCGTTGCGCGACGAAGTGAAAAAAAGGGTGAACCAGCTTCGCGAAGAACTGTTCGCCCGCCCGCCGCAGGGCTTGCTCGAAGATCTTCGCGAAGTCGCCCCGTACGTGAGCCTCTTGGCGCGGATCGTCAAGGACTTCGGGGAACGCTACCGCGCCGCCAAAAGGGAAAAAGCGCTCGTCGATTTTTCCGATCTCGAGCACGATTGTTTGGCGATCCTCCGCGAAGAAGGCTCGACGCCCGCCGAGGAACGGCCGTCGTCCGTCGCGATGCAATACCGCGCCCAGTTTGAAGAAATTCTCGTCGATGAGTATCAGGACACGAACTTCGTGCAGGAAGCCATCCTTCAGCTCATCTCCAGGGGCGACAACCTTTTCATGGTCGGTGACGTCAAACAGAGCATCTATCGCTTCCGCCTCGCCGAGCCCGGGCTCTTCCAAAAAAAATATAAAGCTTTCAGCTCGGACAGCCCGGAGCGGCACGGGGGGCTGCGCATCGATTTGTCGCAAAACTTCCGTAGCCGCCCGGAAATTCTCGACGGCACCAACTACGTTTTCGAACAAATCATGGACGAAGAAGTCGGTGAAATCGACTACGACGAACGGGCGGCGCTCCGGTTCGGCGCCGTGGGGTATCCGGAAGCCGAGCGCCCCGTCGAATTCCACCTTCTCAATCGGACCGCCGCGGAAGAGCCGGAAGCGGAAATCGGCGTGGACGAATATCAGACGGCCGAACTCGAAGCGCATTTCATCGCCGGCCGAATCAAAGCGTTAATTGAGGGCGGCTTTCAAGTCCACGACCGGACGACGGGCCGCATGCGCCCCGTTCAATACCGGGATATCGTCGTTTTGTTGCGCTCCGCCTCTTCATGGGCGCCGGCGATGCTCGACGTTTTCAAGCAGCGCGGCATCCCCGCTTATACGGAGCTGTCGACGGGCTATTTTGAAGCCGTGGAAGTGTCGATCATGATGTCGCTGCTGCGCACGATCGACAACCCCTTCCAGGACATTCCGCTTGCGGCGGTGTTGCGCTCCCCGCTCGTCGGCCTGAGCGGAGCCGAACTCGCCCGCATCCGCATGGCGGAACGCACCGGCCCTTATTACGAGGCCGTGCGCAGCTATATCGAACGATTTGACGACGAATGCGCCGCCAAACTTTCGGCCTTTTGCGAGCGCCTGGAAGCATGGCGGAACCGGGCGCGCCGCGGAGCGCTCAGCGATCTCATCTGGCAAATCTACCGGGAAACGGGTTACTACGACTATGTCGCGGGTCTTGTCGGCGGCGAGCAGCGTCAGGCGAATTTAAAGGCGCTGTACGATCGGGCCCGGCAATATGAGAAGACGTCCTTTCGCGGCCTGTTTCGCTTTCTCCGCTTCATTGAGCGCCTTCAAGACAGCGGCGGCGACCTCGGCGAAGCGCGGGCCTTAAGCGAACAGGAAGACGTCGTCCGCGTCATGACGATACACAAAAGCAAGGGGCTCGAATTTCCGGTCGTTTTCGTTCCCGGTTTGAACAAAAAGTTCAACTTGCAGGACACCTCCGGGAAAACGCTGCTGCACAAGACGCTCGGGTTGGGAACGAAGAACGTCGATCCCGTCCAGCGCATCGCGACGCCGACGTTGGCCTTGTCGGCCGTCAAGCGGAAGATTACGGACGAAACCCTTGCCGAAGAAATGCGCATTCTTTATGTCGCCCTGACGCGGGCGCGCGAAAAGCTCATTCTCGTCGGCACCGTGAAGGATGCGGAAAACGCCGTGCAAAAATGGCGGGACGCCGCCCAGTCTTCCGAGCGGGTGCTGCCCGCTTATCAAAGGCGCAAGGCCCGTTCGTACTTGGATTGGATCGGCCCCGCGCTCGTGCGCCATCCGGACGCCCGCGCCCTCCATGAGCTGGCCGGCGAACCGCCTCTTAACGGTGCGGACCGGCATCCTTCCAAATGGGACGTCCGGATCCATCAGGCGGCCGAACACGTGGCGGTTGAAACGGCTGAGCCGATATCCGTCAAAGAAAGGGAAGAACGGCTCCGCCAATGGTTGCCCGTGGAAGCGGATGAACGCTATGAAAAAATCGCCGCCGCCCGGCTTTCCTGGGTTTATCCGCACGACGAAGCGACCCGGCGCATGGCCAAACAAACCGTAACGGAAATCAAACGGCAACAAGAACGGTTTAATGAGGGATACGATGATTCGCTGATCCGGTCGTTTGCCCGCCCGATCGCCGATCGTCCGCGTTTTCTCAGCGCCTCCGACATGACGGCCGCCGAGCGCGGGACGGTGATGCACCGGATGATGCAATATCTTCGCTTCACCGATGCGATGGACCTCCCATATTTGCAGGCGGAAAGCCGGCGCATGGTCGAAGAAGAACGTTTGAGCAAAGAGGAAGCCGAGGCGCTCGATTTAGAGGCGATCGCCGGCTTTTTCCGGTCTCCCGTCGGCCGGCGGCTTCTGTCCGCCAAGCGCGTCGTCCGGGAATTGTCGTTTTCCCTCGCCTTGCCGGCAAGGGAAGTGTACGGCGATTGGCCGGATGCCGATGAGAACGTCCTCGTTCAAGGGGTGATCGATTGCCTTTACGAAGACGAGCACGGATTGGCGCTGTTGGACTACAAAACGGATGCGGTGCGCGGGCGCTTTGCGTCGATGGAGGAAGCCGAAAAGGTCCTTCTGAACCGCTACCGCAAACAGTTGGAACTCTATCGCCTCGCCATCGAGCGCATATGGAAGCGGCGCGTCGGCGAGGCCGGGCTGTTCTTCTTTGACGGCGGTTATTATTTCAAATTGGATTGAGAGATTGAGAGGTGGCCTCGATGCGCATCTTGCATACGGCGGACTGGCATCTCGGGCGAACGCTGGAAGGCCGGTCCCGCCATGAAGAACAAGCGGCGGTTTTGGACGAAATGTGCCGTTTGGCGGATGAGGAGCGGGTGAACGTTATCCTCATGGCGGGCGACGTGTATGATTCTTACAATCCGCCGGCGGCCTCCGTCGCCCTTTTCTATGAAACGATGAAGCGGATGTCCGCCGGAGGGAAGCGGCCGATTCTCGTCATTTCCGGAAATCACGACAGTCCGGAGCGGATTGAGGCCGTTTCGCCGCTCGCTGAATCCCACGGCATCACACTCGTCGGACGTCCGGTCTCCAGCGCGGTCCGCCTCCCGCTGCCCGCCTGCGCCGGCGAGTTGATCGTGGCGGCCGTTCCGTACCCGTCGGAATCCCGCCTGAATGAATGCTTGAGCGACATGAACGAAGAAGAACAGATACAGAAGGCTTATGATGAACGGCTCGCCGGCTTATTTCAACAGCTGGCCGGCGCGTTCCGGCCGGATGCCGTCAACCTCGTCATGAGCCACCTTTTTATCGCCGGCGGGAAGGAGTCCGATTCCGAACGCCCGATCCAGGTCGGCGGCGCGTATACGGTCACGCCTGCCTCCCTTTCCGTCGGCGCCCATTACATCGCGCTCGGCCATCTCCATCGCCCGCAGTCTTTAAAAGGATTTGACGCGCCGGCGCGCTACGCCGGCTCTCCGCTCGCTTACAGCTTTTCGGAAGCCAATCAGCCGAAGTCCGTGACGATTATCGATGTCGAACCGGGAAAGGCGGCCGCCGTCAGCGAAGTCTATTTGTCGGCGGGCAAACCGCTCGTGAAGTGGCGCGCGCAAAACGGCCTGGACGAAGTCTATCGCTGGTTGGACGAAGGCCGCGACCGCAACGCGTGGGTGGACCTCGAGATCATCCTGAGCGACGCGTTGGCGCTGCGCGACATTCAGGAGCTGCGCCGCCGCCATCCCGGCATCATCCACATCCGGCCGATCTTTTTGACCGAGGAGGAAAAAGCCGAGCGCGCTCGCATCGACAAAATGCCACTGGATGCGGTGTTTCGCCGCTTTTATAAAAAACAAACCGGCGGGGCGGAGCCCGATCAAAGTCTCGTCGAATTGTTTTTGGATCTCGTCAAAGAAGTCGATGAAGAGGGGGATGGTGCGGATGCGGCCGATTGAGCTGACGGTCAAAGGGCTGCACAGCTTCCGCGAGCGCCAAACCGTTGATTTTGATAAATTGTGCGCGGGCGGGGTTTTCGGCATTTTCGGCCCGACCGGCAGCGGCAAATCCTCTTTGCTCGATGCCATAACGCTCGCCTTGTACGGAAAAGTGGAACGGGCCTCCGGAGGCACCCAGGGCATTTTGAATCAAGCCGAAGACGAACTGGCGGTCACGTTTACCTTTGATCTCGGGATCGACCGCCCCGAGCGCTATCGCGTCGAGCGGGCGTACAAGCGCGCCAAAAATGACGGCCTCCACATCGCCAGCTGCCGCCTGCTCCGTTTGGACGGCGGTGAAACGCGCGTCCTCGCCGATAAAGAACGCGACGTCACGCAAAAGATTAAAGAGATACTCGGGCTCACCCATGAAGATTTCACGCGCGCCGTCGTGTTGCCGCAAGGAAAATTCGCCGAATTTTTAACGCTTAAAGGCGCGGATCGCCGCCGGATGCTGCAGCGTCTGTTCAATTTGGAAAAATACGGGGACCGGCTCCATGACGTTCTCCGCCGCCGGCTCGCCGCGGTGCAAAGCCGGCTGGAAGCGATCCGTGCGGCGCAGCTCGAATTGGGCGACGCTTCAAAGGAAGCCCTGGCCGCCGCGGAAAATGCTTATCGCGAAGCGGAACAGAAGACAAAGGACTTGACCGCCGCATATGAGAAAAGGAAGGCGGAATTTGAAAAAGCGAAGGAAAACCGCGAGTGGCAAAAGGCGCTTGAGGACGTGATCCGCCAAGAAGAGGAATTGGCCCAGGAAGCGGCCGCGATGGCCGAATGGCGCCGGCGCGTGGAGCGCGCCCGTTTCGCGAGCCGGGTTTTTCCCTATGTGAAGGAAGTCGAAGACGCACAGGATAAATTGGCCCGCGCCCAGCGGGAAAAGGACGAGGCCGAAGCGGCGTTTCAATCGGTTCGCGCGGCCGAGGCGGAAAAAGCCGGAATCTATGAAAACATCCGTGAGCGCTGCGAAAAAGAGGCGCCGGCGTATGAAACCCGCCGCGACAACCTGCGGCAAGCCATCCGCCTTCAGGAAGAACGGCGGGATAAAACGATCCGTCTCAACGAGGTGAGCGCCAAACTGGGCGAAAGGTCGGTCCTCCTTGCGGAAAAGCAACAACTGAAGAGCGAACTGGCGGACCGTCGCGCCCGCCTCCGTGAACGCCGGGACCGGCTCCGTACCGAGTGGAAGAGCCTCACCGTCAAGGCCGACGTCCGCGACGCCGTCCAGCGCGCCGTCGCCGACAAAAAAGATATCATCAATAAGCAAACATCGTATCGCGAATGGCGCGAACAGTGGCTGGCCGCCCAAAGCGCGCGTTCGAATGCGGAACAGGCGCTGGCGGCCGTACGCGCTCGGGAAAAGGCGGCGGAAGAAAACCTGCGACGCCTCTTTGTCCGCTATGAAGAACGTTATCGGCACATCGCCGCTCTGACCCGTGCGTTGGAGACGCTCTCTGTCTGGCTGTCCCAAAAAGAGGAGCAGACGAGGACGGAGCTGGAATCGCTGACCTTGAGCCATCTGGCCGCCGAATTGGCCGGCCGCTTGCAAGAGGGCTCGCCGTGCCCGGTGTGCGGTTCCATTCACCATCCCGCTCCCGCCGCGATGGTCGAACAACGGGCTGTCAATGAAATCAAAGCGCGCACTGAATTGTACAGAAATTGCGGCCAATGGGCGCAAAAGGCGATAACCGCGGCGGAATCGCATCGCTTGGCGATCGAACAACGCGTCGCGCGAATTCGGGATCTGTCTGAAGCGCTCGTTCCGCGGATCGGCGTAGGCAAGGAACCGGAAATCCCCGACATGGCGGCGTGGTCCGATGAAGATTTAAAGCGCTGGGTGGAAGAAGCCAATCGGGAATTGAAAGTTTTCAAACAAGATATCTTGGCGCTCGACGAACGCCTCAAACCGCTCCTATCGGCTTACAAAGAGGACCAAAACAATCGCTCGACCATTGAAACGCAAAGAAATGAATACTTAAAAGAAGAGAAGCGCCTGCAGGAGAAGCTGGCCGCCTTGGAAAACGAGATCAAAGAGTTAAGAGCGGCATGGCAGAAGCACTTTCCCGGCTTCGCCTTCGACGAAATCGAAGGCGAATTGGAGCGTCTGCAAGCGCTTGACCGGAAAGCCCAGCAATATCACGAGGAAGCCGAGCGCGCGGAACAAGAAATCGAGGCAGCGGAAAAAGAACGGGAATCTCTGGATCAGGACATTGAGCGCCTCAATCGGGAGATCGTCGAGCTCGATGCGGCGAAAAGGGAAACCGAACAAACGGTGCGACAGCTGGAAGCGGCCTACCAGGAGATAATGGGCGGCTCCGAAGGCGACGCCGAGGAACAATTGCGGACGCTGGAAGCTGATTGGGAAGCGCTCAAGGCAAAAGAAACGGCTGCCCGAACCGATTGGGAACGGGCCCGGGAGGACCGCTTTGCCGCCGAAAAGCGGGTTTCGAACGCCATCGCGCTTTACGATTCGTTAAAAGAGCGGGCGGAGACGGCAACGGCCGCGCTGAATGCGGAACTCGACCGCTACGGATTTGAAGACGCGGCCGACGTGCGCACGGCCTACATGACCGATGAACAAATTCAGGAGGCGGAAGACCGCCTCGCCCGCTACGATCAAGCGGTCGGCGATCTGAAGAGAGAAAGGGCGCGCCTCGAAGCGAAAATCGGCACAGCGCCGGTCACGGAGGAAGCGTTCCGAGCCATCGCCGAAGCATTTGCCGAACTGGAGGCAGAACGCGTTAAGGCGGTGGAAGAACGGGCGGCGGCCTACAACGCCTGGCAGGCGCTCAGGGAACGGCACGAGCGCTTCATGGAACTGGAAGATGAGCGGGCGGAGAAGGAAGCGTTGCTTTCCAAGCTGCAAAAGCTGGCTGCCGTTTTCAGGGGAAACGGTTTTGTCGAATTCATCGCCGAGGAGCAAATGATCGAGATCAGCCGCGACGCTTCCGAGCGGCTCGGCCGTTTGACGCACGGCCGCTATGCGCTGGAAGTCGACACCAACGGGGGCTTTGTGATCCGCGATGATGCGAACGGCGGCCTCCGCCGTCCCGTTTCGTCGCTGTCCGGCGGGGAAACGTTTTTGACTTCGCTCGCCTTGGCCTTGTCCTTATCGGCGCAAATTCAGCTGCGGGGTGAAGTGCCGCTTCAGTTCTTTTTTCTCGACGAAGGCTTCGGCACCCTCGATCAGGAGCTGTTGGACACGGTCGTCACCGCACTCGAAAAATTGCATCATGAACGCATGTCGATCGGCGTCATCAGCCACGTTCCGGAATTGCAGGAGCGCTTAGCAAGGAAATTGTATGTCCAGCCCGCCGAACCGTCGGGGCGCGGCAGCCGCGTCCGCCTCGTCGGGGTATAAGGCTTGTTTTTTCCGATTTTTTGAATGATTTAATTTGCTTCAGGAAGATGGCGGGACTACAATCAAATTAAAGGGAGGGAGGCTAACCATGAAACGATTGGATCTGTTGAACTACATCGGCGGTGAGTGGACCGGAAAAGATCTCGAAAAGATCGAGGTGACCAATCCCGCCACCGGCGAAATCGTCGGCTCGGTGCCGAAAGCGGGCGAGCAGGAGGNGAAGCGGACGGTCGAAGCGGCCCATCGAGCCTTCGCCGAATGGTCGAAGAAAACCACTGCGGAGCGCGCCCAAGTCCTTCGCAACTACTATCAGCTCATCATGGACAACCGCGATGAACTCGCCGAAATTATGACGCGGGAGAACGGCAAGCCGCTCAGAGAGTCGAGAGGCGAAGTCGAATATGCGGCGTCTTTTATCGAATGGTATGCGGAAGAGGGCAAGCGCGTTTATGGCCGGACGGTTCCCGGCAAATCCGAGAACCATCGGATACACGTGATCAAACAGCCGGTCGGTGTCGTCGCGGCGATCACGCCGTGGAATTTTCCGGCGGCGATGATCACGCGCAAGCTCGGCCCGGCGCTCGCCGCAGGCTGCACGTTCATCGTCAAACCGCCGGAGCAAACGCCGCTGACGGCGCTTAAGCTCGCGGAACTCGCGGAACAAGCCGGCGTGCCGAAAGGCGTGTTGAACGTCGTCTGCACCGATCCGGAAACGTTCACAAACGTCGTCCTGAACGATGCGCGCGTGCGCAAATTGACGTTTACCGGCTCGACCGAAGTCGGGCGGCTTTTGATGAAAAAAGCCTCGGAAAACATCGTGAAAATCTCGCTCGAACTCGGCGGTCACGCCCCCGTTATCGTTTGCGACGACGCCGATCTCGAACAAGCGGTGAAAATGACGGTGGCGAGCAAGTTTCGCAACAGCGGCCAGACGTGCATCTGCGCCAACCGCGTCTACGTCCAGTCGGGCATATACGATGCCTTCGTTGAAAAATTTGTCGACGAAGTGAAAACATTGAAGGTCGGCAACGGAATCGAGGAAGGCGTCGACATCGGTCCGCTGATCGACGAACAAGGCTATGAAAAAGTCGAGCGGCAAGTGAAGGATGCCTTGGAGAAAGGGGCGAAGTGCCTGATCGGCGGCAAAGGGCGCGCCGACCGCGAAAGGGGCACCTTCTTCTACGAGCCGACCGTGCTCATCGACATGAAGGAGAACATGGAGATGATGCGCGTCGAAACCTTCGGCCCGGTGGCTCCGGTGCAAAAATTCGAAACCGATGAAGAAGCGGTGCGCCTCGCCAATGATTCGCCTTATGGCTTGGCGGCCTATGTTTTCACCCAAAACGTCTCCCGCGGCATAAAAATTGCCGAAGGGCTGGAATACGGCATCGTCGGATGGAACGATGGCTTGCCATCGACCGTGCAGGCGCCGTTCGGCGGCATGAAGCAGAGCGGGCTTGGCCGCGAAGGCGGAAGCGAAGGCATTGAAGAATATTTGGAAGTCAAATATCTCTCCATCAATCTATGAAAAAGCGCGGGCCAGCGGAATCCCCGCATGCCCTAATAAAAAACGGCGGCTCTCATAAAGAGCCGCTCCTTTCATTTCGGCGGATTTCCCGAACCAAACGAGACAGGATGCGTCCAAGGCGCAAGAGCATTCGTTCCAGGAAGGTTATCCGTTTAATTCGAGCAAACGGGCGATTTCTTCCCGGTACCGATTCATTTCCGGAAGGCCGTCGAAATTGGATAACACCCCTTTGATCAAAAATTTTTTCGGCTCGTCTTTTTCGATTTCCTGGGCGATGAATTCCAGGGAATGTTCCAGCTCTTCTCTTTTTTCCCGCGAAATGTCCGTTTCTTTAAGGACCGCTTTCATGTCGTTTAACAATTCCCGCACCGCCGTTTTCTCCGGCGCCTTCTTGCCGAGATAGCGGGCCCGGACGCGTTCCATCGCCTCTTCGTTCAAGAGGGTGCGCGGTTTTTTGGCGATCATCGCTCTGATCATGTCGTCCATGCGTTCGGTGATGAAGCCGGCGATGTAATCGATGTTGACGAGCTCTTTCTCAAACATGAGGATGCGGAGATACCCGTTGACGATCGATTCCAAAATGAGCGCCGCGTCATGCAAACACGGCCGCACCTCTTCACCGTACACCTCGATGAGCATGGAGCGAAACCAATCGTTAGTCTCCATCTGCATCTCGATGAGCAGCCGGTGGATGTCGGACCGGAAAGCGACCATCAATTCCCGGTGCATCATTTTAAAGAAGCCTTTATATTTCAGGCCTTCGCGAATCAGGGCATCGATGAGGTTGGTGAATTTTTCTTTCGGGGGCAAATCGGTGCGTTTCGCCAACTCCATGCGCGCTTTTATGCTTTCAAAGTAATAGTCGAAGATCGAATACAATAGCTCGTTTTTAGATGAAAAATAGGTGTAAATCGTTCCTTTGGAAACGCGACATAAATCAGCGACTTCTTGCATCGATGTCGCGTGGAAACCCTTTTCGGAAAACAAGGCCATCGCCGCATTGATGATTGCCGTTCTTTTATCCGCCACATTGATCACCCAAATTTATCATAATAAAAAATCACTCGTGTTGGTGTGACAAGACGGTGACGCTGCATGATACTGACCGGTTGGTCAACCAGGCCATCAGCCGTTTGTTCGGTTCGGTTTGGCCTTTTTCACGTTCCGATTTGTAAGCGCTTTTAATCTAGATCCGACGAAAAGTTGGTGTTTTGGCGGTTGCAAAGCGGAGAAGGTTTCGGTAATATTTTAGTTTGTGATGACCAGTCAGTCAATTTTAGATATAGATAAAAAAGGAGAGAAGAAGATGGCTATAAGTGTTGGGAGTGCGGGCGTGCAAACGACCAACCAGATCACCGGACGACGAAGATGGTGGGCGCTTGCGACGGTCATGTTGACGATGTTTTTTTCGTCCATGAACCAGACTTCCGTTTCGACGGCGATTCCGACGATCGTCGGCGAATTGCATGGGTTTGACTTATATGCGTGGATTTTTAGCGCTTTTATGATGACGTCGGCGATCACCGTGCCGATTTACGGGAAACTTTCCGATGTCTACGGCCGTAAACCGTTTTATCTTTTCGGGCTGACCATGTTCTGCATCGGCGCCGCGCTGTCCGGAATCGCCCAAAGCATGCTGATGCTCGTCATCGCCCGCGCGGTTCAAGGCATCGGAGCCGGGGCCATGATGAGCATGCCGCGGGCGACCATCGGGGATATCTTCAATCCAAAAGAACGCGGGCGCTGGATGGGCGCCATCGGTGCCGTCTTCGGCCTGGCGAGCATCCTCGGCCCGACGATCGGCGGCTGGATCACCGATCATTGGGGTTGGCGCTGGGTGTTTTACGTCAATCTTCCCTTCGCCGTTTTGGCGATGATCGGCGTCGTTCTCTTTTTGCCGAAGGTCCGGACGAACGCAGAGGCAAAGGTTGACTGGATCGGTTCCGCATTGCTTATCATTGGCTTGATTCCGATTCTGCTCGCTTTCACGTGGGCCGGCGATAAATACGATTGGCTGAGCGCGACGGAACTCTCTTTGTTCGGCGGCGGCCTGCTTGTTTTGGTTCTCTTTTTCGTTTACGAGCGGAAGGCGGAATCGCCGGTTATCGAAACGACCTTGTTTAAAAACCGGATATTTACCACTTCACTCATCGTCGGCGTATTTATCAGCATGGTCATGTTCGGATCGCTCATGTTTTTGCCGCTTTTCATTCAAGGTGTCATCGGTTTGAACGCCCAGCACAGCGGCTTGATCATGTCGCCGATGATGCTCAGTTTCATCGCCGGATCGATCCTCTCCGGACAAGTGATGAGCCGGACCGGCAAATATCGGGTGCTTTCTCATTTTTGCGCCGCCTTTATGGTGGCCGGGATGATACTCTTTACACAGATGGATGTGCATACAAAATATCCGACGGTCATTTTAAACATGATCGTTCTCGGCCTCGGCATCGGGTCGTTGATGCCGCTCCTGAACGTCGCCGTGCAAAATGCCTTCCCGTATAAAATGATGGGAACGGTCAACGCCACCCAACAATTCGTCGCCTCTCTCGGCGGCGTCATCGCCTCGCCGATTTTCGGCTCGCTTATGAACAATAGTTTCCAAGATAAGTTGGAATCGGCCATGCCGGCTCCGTTGAAACAATTCTCCGGAAGGCTGAAGGACGCCAATCCGCAAGCCTTGTTGACCAAAGAAGCCCAGGATCAACTTGCGGCCGCGTTTCAAAAAATCGGCGATGCCGGGATGGCGCTGTACCATCAGTTCTTGCACGCGGTAAAAGTGTCGCTCGTCGCCGGCATTCATCATATCTTTCTCGTCGGCCTCGTCTTTGCGGTGCTTTGTTTGATCGGCACCTTCTTCCTGCCGGAAATCCGGTTAAAAGGCGACGATTATTTTAAAGAAACAGAGGCCGGCCTTGCGTCGGACAAAGAAGCGAATTAAGCGCAAAAAAGAGGAATGTGTTCGGATATCAGCTTCCCGTTTCGGGAAGCTTTTTTGTTTTGATGGTTTGCCCGTCGTCAAGCCGTCCCTTTCGAGCGTGAAGTCGGTTTTTTTTGATCACGCGCAGGGCGGCAGGATCGAAAATAAGGCTTCGGCCCTCGGTCTTTTGTCTCGTCTTTTCAAGCGTTCTTTTCGTTATAGTAGAGTTGGAAGGTTTGCAATTATAACACAACGAAAAGGGGATGAAGATGAAGAAGATTTTGCCGATATTTCGGATTCTGTCGGCGGTTGTTCTCGCTGCCGTTCTCACCATCAACGGAACGGGATGGACGAAAACGACCGAAGCGGCCACCGGCGGGGCGACGGCCGTTGCGCCTAGCGAAAGCGAATGCCCGATCACCGCGGTATGCGGACCGGCGCCCCATATCGCGCCCAAAGTGGTCAACGAACATGCCGGGAAGAAAATCCTTTTCGACAACACCCATGGTGAAACGGCCGGTGCCGCCGATTGGGTGATCAACGGCGGTTTTTCCGATTTCGCCGAAGGCCTGGCTGAAGATGGCTTTGAGATTCAAGAACTGAGAAAATCGGGACCGATCACTTACGATGATTTGAAAGACTATGACGTCTTCGTCATCCCGGAAGCGAACATTCCGTTCAAGCAATCCGAACAGCAAGCGTTGCTCGATTATGTCGACGCCGGCGGCAGCCTTTTCTTTATCGGCGATCATTACAACGCCGACCGCAATAAAAACCGATGGGACGCCTCCGAAATTTTTAACGGCTATCGCCGCGGGGCGTTTGATGATCCGACGAAAGGCATGAGCGATAGCGAAAAATCCTCCGCGGCGATGCAAGGGGTGACGAGCTCGGACTGGTTGGCCGAGCATTTCGGCGTTCGCTTCAGATATAATGCGATCGGCGATGTCACGGCCGACCGCATCACCGCCCCGGAAGACGCATTCGGCATCACGGAAGGGGTCCACGCGGTCGCCATGCACGCCGGATCGACGCTCGCGATTCTCGATCCCGCGCACGCCAAGGGGTTGGTTTATCTTCCAGAAAATCCGCCGGCATGGTCGAATGCCGTCGATCAAGGCGTTTACGACGGCGGGGGGACGGCAGAAGGCCCGATGGTGGCCATCGCCAAACGCGGCCTAGGTAAAGCTGCTTTCATCGGCGATTCGTCGCCGATCGAGGACGACACGCCTTTTTATGTGCGCGAGGACACCGGCCAGCCGAAGACGACCTATGACGGTTTCGAAGAACAAGATGATGCCGTGCTTCTGATCCATCTTTTCGATTGGCTGGCTGAACAGGAAGACTACACGAGCTTTGCCGACCGCGGCATCCCGCTGGATCAACCGACCGCGCTCCACGATTTTGAGCAACCGGCCCAATCGGTCGAACCGCAACCGGAGCCATGGTCGCCTCCGAACCCCGGTTATGAATGGTGGAATCCGGCGACCTTTGCCGCCGGGTCTTACGGCTCAGGGAAAACGCTGGAAAATCCGACTTACGGCTTTGTCCACCAAGATGAGCTTCCCGCGAACGGACAAATTTTTAAGATTCGCGTCACCGGCGATCATTGGGCCCCGTTTGCCGAAGTCAGCAACTTGCGAGTCGGCTTGTATTTGCCAGGCGGCGAACAAGTGGGGCAATTCAGCCAGGACGGAACCAGTTGGCCGTCCGCTTACGGATACAGCGAACCGTTTGCGATGACGGCCGACGCGAGCGGTCATGCGGAGACGGAATTGTACGTCCGCATTAAAACGGGCGCGCTCGGTGCGGCCAACCTCAGGCTCAAACAAGGATCGAACAATCTGTACACCGAATCGGTCACCATCGCGAATGTGGCCCCCGAACCGCTTCCGCCGGGAGAAGGGGGAGAAACGCCGGAAGCGATCGCGGTGGCGGACGCCCGCAACCTGCCTGAGGGTTCGGTCGTTACCGTCGAAGGCGTGGCGACGACGCGGACGGGCCTGTGGGGAGGCAAAGGTTTTTACGTTCAAGACGGAACGGGCGGCATTTATGTCTATCAGCAAAATGAAGACATTGAACCGGGTGAAAAGGTAAAAATCACCGGCCAAACGACGGAATATAACGGCGAACGCGAGATTAGCCCTGTGTATCGGATGGAAAGGTCGGGGACGGCCGACCTTCCCGCGCCGCTTGATGTGACGCCCGGCGGGGTGGCCGAAGCGAACGAAGGCCGCCTTGTCCGCTTGAACAAGGTCACCGTCGCCGATGTCCGGCAGGCGGATGTTTACGGGACGACCGAGTTCACCGCGGTGGGCGAGGACGGATCAGTGACTGTCCGGCTCGATAATCGGACCGGCACCACTTTTGACGACTTTCCGTATCATAATGGTGACGTGCTTGATATCGTCGGCATATCGAGCGAATTCAAGGGAACGAGGCAAGTGAAGCCCCGTTCGCTTGACGATCTGAAAGAGACCGACGTCGTTGCCCCTGAAACGGCCGCGGAATTATCCGGGACGAAACTTTCGGATGGGTCTTTTATGAAGCAGGCGACCATCCGATTGAGCGCGACGGACGATCGCTCGGGGATTGAAAAGACGATCTATCGCGTGAACGCCGGATCGTGGAGCGATTACTCGGCGCCCATCCGCTTGACGGCCGACGGCGTCGCCATGGTGGCCTATCGATCCGTTGATAAAGCCGGAAATTGGGAACCAATCAAAACGGCGGCGGTCGCGGTGACCGCTCCGACATTTGCCAATCTTTATGCGCTGATCGACCGCTCGCCCCTTCGCCCCGCAATAAAAATCGCTTTAAAGGTTCACGTCAAAGCGGCGGAGCGGGCGAAAGGCGACACCATACAGCGGAGACAATTGCAAAAAACGCTTGATTTTGTGGCGCATCTTCCGGATCGCCTTATCGGCGAAACAGCGAAACAAGATTTGGAAATTTTTTTAAACGCCTGGCTGCATTGATCGATTCAGGATTTGAGGGGTTAAGATCGGTTGATTGTTGCTTGAATGAGAAAAATCCGGGCTTAAGCGCAAGCCCGGATTTTGCTTGAGAGCCATCAGAGGCGGCCAAAACAGGACGCCCGCCGCCGTTTGCGGAAAGCGCGGATTATAAAAATTTAGACATCAGGATGTCGTCGACGGGGCGGCCGTTGATGATAAATTCTTTGACGAGGCGGCCTTCTTCTTGAAATCCGCAAGATTTATAGAAAGCGATCGCTCCGGGGTTCGTCTCTAAAACTCTGAGCGAAAGTTTGCGGCCGCCCCGCTCTCTGACGACCCTTTCGATTTCTTTGAGAAGGGCGCGACCGACGCCTTTTCTTTGGGCATTCGGATGCACCCCCATGTCGATTTCATAGACGTGCCGGTTGGTTTCCAATTTCGTCTTATGGTGGGCGTTGATATATCCGGCGACTTTCCCGTCGAGAACCGCGACCCATTGGAGTTCGCCGGCCTTTTGCCGGCCGTAGGCTTCGGCGGACGGCCAATGGATGCGAGCCGGCGTGTTCGTTTCGTTCCAGATGAGATGTTCGATCTCCACCAATTCTTCATAATCCCTTGCCAACATCGGGCGGATCTCCAAGTTAGCCATCGTCGACCTCCTCGGCGGATGCCATGATTGAACCATTTTTTCCTTTTGATTGTAATCCCTTTTCTCAGAAGCATGGGAAAATAATATAACTTGTCATCTTAAAATCATACTTGTAATCCTATTGTAAAAAAGAAAACTTCATGATACATTCGGATTAGAAAAGGCGGGCGCCGGCAGCGCTGCGGTTCGGATGCGGCCCCTGTTCCAGCAGGGGGCCCTTCCGTAGCCGTTGGTTCTGGCGTTTTCTGCGGCTGTGACGAGTCGGTTTTAAGCGATGATCGGCATTCCCGTCGCTCAGCGCCGACGGCACCAAGGTTAGGGGAGCGGAAATCGGTGAAAAGAAAAAAAGAACGCCGTGTTTGGAAATGGGCGGCATGCGTTTGGTTGGCGATTCTCTTAATCTTTCTCGCGGGTTGGGCCATCTATGAAGGTGCGAAACCGTCGTTCGCCGCCAAGGCGGACCGTGCGCTTCGAGAACAGACGAAGGAAAATTCAGAGAAACGGACGGCTGTACAGCCGGCAAACGCCCGCACCGTTGACGAGCCGAAGAAAGCCACGGGCAACGCCAAGCCCGACGCGACGGGGAAAGAAAACGGGGAGCGCCGCGTGAAAACGGAAGAGGCGAAACGCGCGGACCCGGAAAAGAAAGACAGCCGCAGCGGGACCAAAAATAAAACGGACCAGTCGGAGAATCGGGACGGGATGGATCGAAAAGAGGGCGCGCCGCCGTCTTCTAAGAATCATGACGGCGGCAGCCAAGGCGGGGACGCCGCGATCGGCGGGCGTTCGATCGATGATCCGTCCGTCGTTTTTCTCACGTTTGACGACGGGCCATCGGCCGCGACCCCGACGATCGTGCACCTCCTAGAACAATATCGCATGAACGCGACCTTTTTCATGCTGGAGCCGAACATGAGGCGGTTTCCCGCCGCCGTCAAAGCCATAGCCGAAGACGGATTTGGCTGCGGCCTGCACGGCGTCACCCACGATGTGCACAAGTTTTATCGCTCGCCGCAAACCGCGGTCGGGGAAATGAAAACGGCCCAGAGCACGCTAAAACAGTTGACGGGCATCCACACCCCGTTGATCCGCGTTCCGTACGGGAGCGTGCCCTATATGACGCCGGCCGAGCGCCAGGCGGAACAAAACGCGGGGTTTATTATGTGGGATTGGAATGTCGATAGCCATGACTGGGATTATCGCGACGTTCGCTTCGTCCGCGAGACGGAAAAACAATTGGAAACCATGCGCAGAAAAGGGTCAAGGAGTTCCCCGGTCATTCTCCTTCACGATCGCCCGGAGACGGCCAAAGCCCTCCCGGCCTTGCTTGAGTACTTGAAAGCCCACGGCTACCGCACGAAGGTGATCGATCCGTCCTTGAAGCCGGTGCAATTTCCGATGAAACCGATCGCCCGATAAATGTCGTCCCGGATGGCGGCTTGACGGGAAAGCGCATGGATAAACCTTTTCATAAAGTTTAAGCCGCGGCATTATTTGCGGGTTTTAATCCACATGGATGCGCAACCAGGGCCATCTCTCTCTGTACCCGGGGAGATGGCTTTCTTTGTGGCTTGCACAGGTTTCGACTGCAAGAAAAACGAAGGGGCCGGATCGGAAAAACCCTTGCCGGCGTTTCCGATCCTTGGCCCGTTTGAATGATAGGCGGTTATTGGGCGACGTTGACGGACAGTACGTTTTGAATCCTTTCAATCGCCCAGTCCAACTCTTCTTTTTTAATGATGAGCGGCGGGGCGAAACGGATGACGTTTTCGTGCGTTTCCTTGCAAAGCACGCCCTGTTCCTTCAACGCTTCGCAATACGGGCGGGCCGATTCGTGCAGTTCGACGCCGATGAACAAGCCCTTGCCGCGAATTTCTTTGATGACTGGATTTTGAATGGCTTTCAATTGTTCCATGAAATAAGCGCCGAGTTCGAGCGACCGCTCCGGCAGTTTTTCCTCTTCAATGACCTCGAGCGCGGCGATCGACACGGCGCAGGCGAGCGGGTTGCCGCCGAAAGTAGAACCGTGCGAACCCGGTTCGAAGACGCCGAGGATTTCTTCGTTGGCGGCCAAGCACGAAATCGGCATGATTCCGCCGCCAAGCGCCTTGCCGAGGATGTAGACGTCTGGTTCGACCTCTTCCCAGTCGCAGGCGAACATTTTGCCGGTGCGCCCGAGGCCGGTTTGAATCTCGTCGGCGAGGAAGAGAACGTTTTCTTTTTTGCACAACTCATAAGCTTTTCGCAAGTAGCCTTCCGGCGGGATGAGGATGCCGCCTTCGCCTTGGATCGGTTCGACGAGAAAGGCGGCGGTGTTCGGCGTGATCGCCGCTTCCAAGGCCTCGAGATCGCCGTACGGCACGAGCTTGATGCCGGGAAGCATCGGGCCGAAGCCACGTTTATACTCGGGTTCGGAGGATAGCGACACTGCGGTCATCGTTCGCCCGTGAAAATTGCCGATGCAGGCGATGATTTCCGCTTGATCGTCGGGGATGCCTTTGACGTCGTAGCCCCAGCGCCGCGCCGCTTTGACAGCGGTTTCAACGGCTTCCGCACCAGTGTTCATCGGGAGGATCAAGTCTTTCTTTGTCAGTTTGGCGACTTTTTCATACCACGGGCCGAGCTGGTCGTTGTGAAAGGCGCGCGACGTGAGCGTGACGCGTTCGGCTTGCCTTTTTAAAGCCGCGATGATCTTCGGATGGCGATGGCCTTGGTTGACCGCGGAGTACGCGGACAACATGTCCATGTATCGGCGGCCTTCAGGATCTTCCACCCAGACGCCTTCCGCTTTGGAAACGACGACGGGAAGCGGATGATAATTCCGTGCCCCGTATTTTTCGGTTTGACGGATGATCGATTCGGATCGGTTCATGTTAGCACCCCTTTTGATGGTTTCTGCATTCATTATACCGCGGAACGAACCATTCGAAAAATCGGTGATTTCCGCCAGTAGTTATCAATCCTCACTTCAAATTGACAGCCTACGAAATGTTCGATAAAATAAAATATAATTTAAAATTTAATAAATATTAGGATGGCAGCGGCTTCAAGGGTTAATAATGAGCGCGATCATGTTTCATTCGCGTATTAAGGCGCCGATTGAAAGGGTGGCTATTGGTCCTTGATCCGCAAAAAGGCATTTTAACTCAAAAGGAGCTTACGGATGAACTGAGGGAAATAAAAGAGATGATTCAAGACTTCAAGGCCGACAAACAAATGGTGATCTTATTTCAACACGTGGATTTGGCCGAGCTCTGCCCGGATAGCCCGCTCGCGGAAGGGTCCGAAGGGTGTGAACGCCATCCCGGGTTTATAGATTGTGCCGTTTACATCATTCAGAAATCAACGCCGAGCGGATTTACCAAAACGAATTTGCATGAAATTTTGCAGAGCGCAAACGTCGATCACCTCTTTATCGTCGGGTTCAACACCGAATACTGCTGTCTGTTCACGGCCATCACAGGGGTTGACAGAGGTTATCCAGTCACCTTTATTGAGGATGCAACCGGAACGGTGAATGATGAAAAGACCTATGAGATGCCGGGGCTGGACATTAGAAACATGTTCGGTTCCATTTTAAATTGGTCGAATCAAATTGAAGTTCAGTATTATGACGGGGACGTTGAAAAGTATAGAAGAAAGCGATTGCCGAGTTAATGGCTTTCATCCGCTTCGAATATCAATAGCGGTCAGGGGTTTCCCGATACCGTGCGAGAGGGTCGGCGGCCCTCGGATTTTTTTGATAATATAAAGTGGAAGCATCCATGGTGGCAAAGGAGGAAAAGCAGATGTGGCTGCATGCGCACGTCGGACTGTGGTCGTTGGCGTTAATTCTTTTTGTCATAGGTTACATAGGTTTGAAAGCCGGATGGACGACCTTTCTGAAAATCGTCCAAATGGTGCTCCGGCTCGTCTTCGTTCTTGTGTTTATCACGGGGGCGCGCTTGGTTTTCATCTGGTATCAGGCCGGCAATTACGGTTGGCCGACCGTTAAGGGATTATTCGGCCTTCTCGTGATCGCGATGATGGAAATGATATTAACCAAGGAACGGAAAAACGAAAAGACCGGCGTGTTTTGGGCACTGCTTCTCGTCGGAATGATCGCCGTCTTTTACATCGGTTACGGCGTATTGGGATAAGGTGTGGAGATCGCGGCGGGCGATCTCTTTTTTTTCTTTTTGGACTAAAAACGATGGGGAAAGCTGTCGATATATAATATGGGGAATAGTCACTTTTACGCATTCGCCCATTTTTTATACATGGACTTATTATAACATTAGAAACTTTCCGTGGATTTGGAGGTCAAATGGATGAACACGTTCCAGCATTTGTACACGAATTTTGACGCCTTTAAAAGATTTTTGGCCGAACACGGCATCGGACGCGACAACTGGCTCTTCATTCAGTTGCTCCGCCATCCGGAGCTTTCCCAAACGATCATTGACCTCCAAAGGGAAATCGACGCCTACCTCCCTCACGCCCATGTGTTTGAAGGGGTCGGCGCGTCATGGTTCGGCAGCCCGCTTGATAAAAATGAAATTCGGATGCTCGTGACGGTTGTCGACGATGCGGCGGTATCCAAGCTTTTAAACCAAGTGAAGACGGCGCGGCGCGAGCACGAGCTGGCCGCGCGCTACGAGGCGGTGTTTAACGGCAGCCCGAATTGCTCTTTTTCGTTGGACGAAAGCGGCAGGCTGTTAAGCGTCAACCCCGCTGTGACCGAGCAGCTCGATTACAATGAAAAGGAGTTGTTGGGCCGACCCGGCACCCGTTTTGTCGAGGACGCCAAGCGCGCCGCCTGTCATCGCCACTTTCTCAGAGCGCTGGACGGCCAAACGCGGACCTTTGACTTGAATCTCGTGCATAAAAACGGCGCTTCCTTGCCTTTTAAGGTCACGTTGATCCCCATTCGCTTGGACGGGCGCATCATCGGCGTGCACGGCATCGCCGTCAATCGCACCGAGCAAAAACAAGCCGAAAGCATGATCGAGCGCCTCGCTTACCACGACGCGATGACCGGCCTGCCGAACCGCGCGCTTTTCGAAAAATCGCTGAACTACTTGGTCGGCCACGCGGAGCGGAACGACGAGCGGCTCGCCGTCATCTTTGTCGACATCGATCGCTTTAAAAACATAAACGATACGGTCGGCCATTTTGTCGGCGACCAGATTTTAAAACTTGCCGTCGAGCGCATCCAGAGCCGCTTGCTGGCTTCGCAACTCCTCGCCCGCTTTGAAGGGGACAAGTTTTCCATCATCGTTCCGCACATTAAATCGAAGCGGTCGGTCGTTCATTTGGTTGAAAGGTTGCAACGCGCGTTTGACGATCCGATCGTCTATAACGGCGCCGAATATTTTTTGACGGTCTGCATGGGCATCAGCTTTTTCCCGACCGACGGCAAAAATGAAGAGACGTTGATGAAAAATGCCGATATCGCGCTTTATGCGGCGAAGATGCAAGGCGACAACACCTTCCGTTATTACGAGGAAGGCATGAAAGAAAAATTTTCCGGTCGCATCGAGTTAGAGGGGCATTTGCGCCGGGCGCTGGCGAAGGATGAATTCGTGCTTTACTACCAGCCGCAGGTCGATATTCGCACCGAAACCGTCGTCGGCTGTGAAGCGTTGATCCGTTGGCGCCATCCGAAGCTTGGCATCGTACCGCCCGATCAATTCATCCCGATCGCCGAAGAAATCGGACTGATTGAAGACATCGGCTTGTGGGNGTTGCGGTCCGCCTGCCGGCAAATCAAGAGATGGCAAGAGAAAGGGTTCAAACCGATCCCGGTTTCCGTCAACGTTTCGATGAACCAATTTATAAAGAGGGATTTTGTCAAACAAGTTCGACGCATCATCCAGCAGGAAGGCGTCGATCCGAAATACATTCACATGGAAATCACGGAAAGCACGACGCTGCACGACATCCAATACAGCAATGCGCTTGTCAATGAATTAAAACGGATCGGTGTCCGGGTGTCGCTGGACGATTTCGGAACGGGATATTCCGCCTTGAGTTATCTCAAGGATTTTTCCATCGACACGTTAAAGATCGATCGATCGTTCATTCGCAACTTGACGGCGGACAGCCGGGATAGCGCTATCGTCCAGGCGATCATTACGATGTGTCAAGGGCTGTCGCTCAAAACGGTCGCCGAGGGCGTGGAAACCGCGGAGCAGCTCCACCTTCTTCGCGACTACGGATGTCACGTCGCCCAAGGTTTTTATTACAGCAGACCCGTCCCGGTTGAAGACTTCGAATCCTTCATTAAGAAAAACAAAGTTTCCTGAACCTTTCATGGGCCAGGCTTTGAGAAAAGCGGGGGAAGTTCGCTTATTTAAACGGTGTCCAAACCGGTTTTTGCGGTCAGTCGTTCGTTTCCAATACGGCTGACGTTTTTATTGGGAGAGACGGGCATAAGCCGTTTGGAGCCGCAGAGGCCGCCGTTCCTAAAATGGCAGTTGTCAGATGTTCGAGGACGGCGTGAGCGCCGGGTTGAAAGCTGTCGGCTTATTAAAGAGCGGTGCCCGAATGAATCAACACGGAATCAAAGATCCGAAGGATTTTTCACGCCAAAAAGGGCAAGTCGAAAGGCTTAAAGAACTTGTTCCTCAATTCGGAGAACGAGCCCAATCTCTCAAGCAAAATACGGACTTCTTAGACGCCATTATGAAAGGCATAGAACAAGCCACAAGAGCAATGGAAGCCCAAAGACAGCGAGAAAAACATAGGACTACGCCAAGAGGTAAGCGAAAATATAAGCAAAACGAATTAGATATGGAGCAGCGTCTGTAACGCTTGTGTAATGAAAAAGAGCTATCCCTTTTTCGGGTAGCTCACTCCTCATTCTTCACGGAGCCTATTTCTTGTTTTAAACATTAAAAATAAGCTGATGGTGTTTAGTCCAAACGCAACCACCAACATGATTAGGGCGGCAGCCATCATGATTTACCCCTCCTTCGCCTGTTTTTTTATTTGATTTATTAACTCATCTATCGTCATTTTTCCATTGAGTACGGCTTTTATGTTTCGCGTTCATCTTCCTCAGTAAAAACAAATCCCTCTAACTCTAGGGAGTGTTTTGCCTGTCGATATGCCTTTTCTATATCCTCCAAGCCATCATCTTCTTTCAGGGATTACTCAATGTACGATCATGATGTCCACAGTTTCTTAAAACAATGGTATCCGGTTTTTCGAAATGAAAGGTAATGCGTATATCCATATTTGCGCTGGCTTCAAATATAGTCGTGCCCCTCCATTTTCTTTGTCCGGAGAGACGGATGTCTTGGGTTTTGGACTAAAAAAGTTAGTGCTTTTTTGATTGCTTTTTGTGATCGAGCGTCGAGATGAGCAAAGTATTCATCAAAGAGTGGGGTTCGCCTTAGCTTCACTGCTTATTCCCTAGAAAGCCGATCTAAGTCAGCTAATGTTTCTTCAAGGCTCATAGGGGGAGTTAAGCAACCCTCCCTTATTTGTTTTTCAACCTCACGCTCTTCCTTTTGCCATTCTTCTGTCCAAGACCATGCTTGGTCTTTCGGAATAGAAATCATGGGAACGAAAACAATTTTACCGTCCTCTAACCGGCATTGAAGGGTATCGCCTTCTTTAAGATTCAACGCTTCCACAAACTCATGGGGAATGGTCACTTGTCATTTTCTTTTAAAGCGAACGGTTTCAGGTTTCATGGTTTCAACACTTCGTTCTTTGGTTTGTAGCATTATATGATTCCCCTTTCAGGTATGATTATACAACTGTTAGATTTTCTAATTATAATTTAATACAAAAAACGCTTTGACATATAAGCGGTTAATCGGTTATGGCGGTCTGTTGAAGGATCCACAAGGAACTGAATTTAGGAGACGCTGAAAACGGGGATTTGGTTAATATTTCTAAGGAAGATGAGATTACTAACGGAACCTTTGATGTGATTGCGAAATGGCATATTGAGTTAAAAACTATATGATAACAGGCTGATTATAGGAAGATGATGTATAAAATTTTGTGTAAAGCATTTTGCTAGACCAAAAGAAAAAAGGTAGGGTATTCTCTGATTTAGCCATAACACATTCCAGAGAAAGGAGTACCCTACCTATGTCTAA
>JGI25331J36430_1000297_pt1 | contig 31194 bp, 28 predicted proteins | sample HigsolmetaAR206D_FD_36430 | JGI IMG/M metagenome (IMG submission 36430) | reverse complement strand
CCTTTGCCTTACATATTCCATGACATTCCGCAGTAGCTCAGTGGTAGAGCAATCGGCTGTTAACCGATGGGTCGCTGGTTCGAATCCGGCCTGCGGAGCCATGTTGGAGAGCTGTCCGAGTGGTCGAAGGAGCACGATTGGAAATCGTGTAGGCGGCGAAAGCCGTCTCGAGGGTTCGAATCCCTCGCTCTCCGCCACTACATATGGACACAATAACTTTACATAATATAGCCAGCGGTTTCCAAAGCAGGAAACCGTTTTTTATTTTGCTTCAAAGCGTCAAAACACATGCTTTTTTGTCTCATTGTCAGCAAAACCGTTCCCTAGGCGACTCAACTGGGATCGACGCTTTCAGAAATTAAAAGGGAATGGTTAATGGGAAGTGCGAAAAAGAAATAGACAACATGTATTCGCTTCTTTTGGAGCGAGTTTAAGTGACAAACGCCTGTGGGAGTCATTCAATAATAGAAGCCGATAAAAGGACATATATGAACGGTATCAGCCCGAAGCTAAACGAATGGAAAATCACAGAAAGTCGGAAAAATGTTGAGGGGCGATGGATTTGCCCCTCTATTTTTGTTTTTACTATATGATATACAATATGGTATATAATGCGGTATATAATAAAGAGTAGTAAATGACATAGATAGCGTAAAGGCATCATCTCTGATGGGTACTCATTTTTTGCAAAACAGTTAAGGAGGGGGCATCTAGCGTGAATTCACGTACGTTCGAAGGACAGAGATTGCGCGCTATATTTAAAAAAGCGTACACCACTTTACCGTCGCATGAATTGGAGACGAAAGCGTACGACAGATCGCAAGCAAAGCCGGGTTTTCCTTATCTCTCATTCAAACAGGCGGAGGCGCTTAAGCTGAGTTACGCCTTAAAAATCGCTGAAAGAAAAAATATCGAAGCCGCCATCTTTGCCGGTGAACAGCGCACGGCATCCGAAACGATTGCCTCCACGAACCGCCGGTTAAAGGATCTGGTCAATAAAGGCTATCTTGAAGTTTATAAAATGGGAAAATCCTCGTCGCATTGGTATGCGCTGACCGAACAATCCTTTCAGTATTTAAGAAGACGCCCTTATAATACGGATTTTGACAACCATCGGATGTTAAGAATCCATGCAGTTAACCAAAGATTTACGCAGCTTTGCAATGCGTATCGAGAGACGCATGTCATTGATTGGGAAACCGAACCCGTCGTTCCGGTTTATGAAGAAAAAGGCGAGTGGACGCCGACGGCGGTCGCGGTTGTTTGGGAAGATCAAGCAAAAACCAAAGCCGTAGAGGCTCATATTTATGAAACGCTGGAAAACGTTTATCTTGAGGACCAATTGCTCGAAGTCGAGCGGCTGAAAGCAAAGTACACGAACACGACCATGTGGAAGTATTTCCCGGTGATGCCGGATGTCGTATTGGTCCATCAAGACACCTACGAAGAACTGAAGCTTATGGAGAACAAAGAAGTCGTCGCGTCTCAATCAGAGATAGAGAAATGGCTCGGTCTGTGAGATTTGTGAAAAGGAAGCGTGAATAAAAAGGGGATTAAAAATTCCCAACCATCGTCCCGTCGCACTCGGTCAAGTGATGACCGGTGAGACGGGACGGTTTTGGTTGGGAAGAGGCTGTTTCACCCTGCAAAACCGATCGGTTCCCGTGGGGGATGCCGAGATTTTCAGTCTTGGAACAGCTCTTTAACCATGAACTGCGGCAGATTGAAGCAACTTGCCAGAATGCCTTCATTCACGTATTCGGCCTCTTTATCCCACTTTTTATCGAGTTCTATCGGCTCATGCTTTTTGGAGCCTAAGGTGAAGCTCCAGAGGCCTCCCGGATAGGTGGGAACAACGGCGGTATATACCTTGGTGATGGGAAAGAGGCTCCGGATTCGCTCATAAGTCTGCTTGAGAACCGGCATGTGGAAAATCGGCGACTGGCTTTGGCAGACCATGAGGCCGTCCGGTTTCAGCGCTCTGTAAATATCTTGATAGAACGCCAGGCTGAATAACTGTTCTGCCGGACCAATGGGATCCGATGAGTCGACGATGATCACGTCGTATGTATTTTCATGGTTTTTTACAAACTGAGTGCCATCGTTAAAAATAAAGTTGACTCGCGGGTCGCTGAGGTTTCCGGAAACAGCCTGAAGATGTTTTTTGCAAAGTTCCACAACGAGCTGATCGATTTCCACCATATCAATGCGTTCCACGTTCGGATATTTGGTCACTTCTCTTGCGGCGCCGCAATCCCCACCGCCGATGATCAGCACATTTTTCGGATCGGGATGAGTGAGTAAAGGAATATGGGTAATCATTTCGTTATAGATAAATCCGTCCATCGAGGTCGTCTGGACCACGCCGTCCAGAACCAGGGTCGGGCCAAAGTCATAGGTATCTAAGATCATGACGTGTTGGTAGGGGGATTGCTCCGAGTGAATCACCTTTTTTGCCCGATAGCTGAGTTTGAGATTTTCTTTTTCATCTTCCGTTAACCAGAGTTCCCCGTTCACCTCTTTGATCCATTTAGGCATGTTGGACATTTTTTCGTTCCCTCCATTTTGCGTTTTCTATCTGATGTGGTTTGATATACGGTATATACCACTCATAATATAGACAACATGACCCCGCCATTATCTTACCATGTGATCACAGTGAAGCATTTATGATTTTAATGGTATATCCGTTCAGAAACCCGTCGCGTTTTTCGTACTGAACGACGAGAAGCGATGTGGCGGGTTCATCCGCTTCCGTTTTTGCTGGTGAGCCATTTAGGAAAGGGGGATAGGACAACCTTTTGAAGGCGGCAAGACAAAAGGATCGATTCATCCCGCTGATGAGCCCGAGGAGATGCACGCTCATGTTCCGTGTTGCCGTTTTTGACCGTCCCCGGCGGGGTATCAATTGTTTTGTTCGGTGAAGGCGAAAAAAGGCCTCCAAGAGACATATTACCAAATTTCCGCATGGCGGTCTTGTGCCGGCGCCGGCAAGTCGGCCAATGCATGTTCTTTGTCGAGGGCTTTGAAAATGTGTAAAACTGTAACCGCTCGTCAAAATCAACCTCACGTTGTCATTCAGACGCCGGCGGCATGCGTCCTATATAATCATGTCTCCACCTATACTCCGCTCACGGAGAACGGTGCAAAAGCCACGGACCCTTGCCGGTTTGTGCGCGGTTTTATGGTGCGAGCCGGAGAACCGCAGAAAACGGTCGATTCATCATTGTCTGAGAATCATTTCTATGCAGTGACGGGCATGGGAGGATGGGGCGACAAAATCGGCACTCACTCGAGAGTGCTCAACGGAAGGAGGCCTCTTTCCTGGTTACGTTGCCGGCCAAAAAACGCGGAGACATCCATCACAACTTTAACAGATAAAACCGACATCCCATAAAAACCAAAATAAAAGGAAAACAAATTAGGGGGTTGCAAACCGCAAAAAGAGATTGTATACTATTTCTTGCGTGTTACGGATGACACAAAATCCTAATACATAACCGATCGAAAAGCGAATCCATCGAAACTGTCGATAGACGAAAGTTTTCAGATGGTGAAAGCTGAAGCAACATCTTAAAACATATCAGGGGCAATCAGCCTGCAGGCACGAAATCTGTGCCGCTTCCGCTTTTGAAAAATGGCCCCTTGGTCAAGTGGTTAAGACACCGCCCTTTCACGGCGGTAACACGGGTTCGAATCCCGTAGGGGTCACCATTCTTTCTTTCAACATTATTTTAAATTTCCTCTTGAAAAAAACAGAGCAATCGGGTATAATATTCAATGTCTTTGTTGCGGAGGATTAGCTCAGCTGGGAGAGCATCTGCCTTACAAGCAGAGGGTCGGCGGTTCGATCCCGTCATCCTCCACCACTTCTATCTGCTGAGTGGTGTTTCCCGTCAACGCGAAGTGAAGCAATGAGCGACACTTTCGCCGAGACGCTGCGAGTGGTTCCGACACATCCGGTTTCGGAGCGCGGCTCGCGGAGGAAGGGACAATGACAGTAAACAGTTTTTATCGTCGCGGGGTGGAGCAGTGGCAGCTCGTCGGGCTCATAACCCGAAGGTCGCGGGTTCGAATCCCGCCCCCGCAACCAAATAAATATCACGGACCCGTGGTGTAGTGGTTAACATGCCTGCCTGTCACGCAGGAGATCGCCGGTTCGAGTCCGGTCGGGTCCGCCAGTGTGGCTCGATAGCTCAGTTGGTAGAGCAGAGGACTGAAAATCCTCGTGTCGGCGGTTCGATTCCGTCTCGAGCCACCATTTTATAACTGCCGGCCTAGCTCAATCGGTAGAGCAACTGACTTGTAATCAGTAGGTTGGGGGTTCAAGTCCTCTGGCCGGCACCAGATGCGTTTCCCGACTGATTGTGGAGGGATAGCGAAGTGGCTAAACGCGGCGGACTGTAAATCCGCTCCCTCTGGGTTCGGAGGTTCGAATCCTCCTCCCTCCACCACTTAGGGGCATAGTTTAACGGTAGAACGGAGGTCTCCAAAACCTCTAGTGTGGGTTCGATTCCTACTGCCCCTGCCATTTATCGTGGCGGTTGTGGCGAAGTGGTTAACGCATCGGATTGTGGCTCCGACATGCATGGGTTCGATTCCCATCAACCGCCCCATACATATTCATTTTGGCCCATAGCCAAGCGGTAAGGCAGCGGACTTTGGATCCGCGAGCGCTGGTTCGAATCCAGCTGGGCCAGCCAAATGCGGAAGTAGTTCAGTGGTAGAACACCACCTTGCCAAGGTGGGGGTCGCGGGTTCGAGTCCCGTCTTCCGCTCCATCATTGTTCAATCCCGAGGCCAAGGTAATGCGGCGGCATAGCCAAGTGGTAAGGCACGGGTCTGCAAAACCCTTATTCCCCGGTTCGAATCCGGGTGCCGCCTCCAATTATAAGCGTCTCGCCGGGGTGGCGGAATTGGCAGACGCACAGGACTTAAAATCCTGCGGTAGGTAACTACCGTGCCGGTTCGAGTCCGGCCCTCGGCACCAAGATCATCTGTCGGTGGTTGACAAGTCAATCGATGCCAGTGTGGCGGAATTGGCAGACGCGCACGACTCAAAATCGTGTTCCTTTTAGGAGTGTGGGTTCGACTCCCACCACTGGCACCATACATGAAGAATAGAGCTGAGAAAGCTTTTGGGTTAAAGGGATCTCATGAAGATGAGATCCCTTTTTATTGTTATGTATCCGACTGTATACGTACAAACTACAGTCCCAAGCTGGATAGGTGAATAGATTTATTTAATGCAGGTTGTCTGAAGTAACGAGGAATCGATTCCATGCATATTTAACATGTGGCAATCGAAACTATGGAAGTTCATAAAGGGAGAAACTATCTTTTTTTCTTTATATAACATCAAGAGAGTGGATCACCATATGGCGGCGATAGGGGATTTGTGAATTTTTAACATGTAAGAGGCGCTCGTTCCAGAGTTTTGTCTCCTTTATATGATGTTTGTACGGACAAACGCTCAGGAATGTACGCATAACATAACCATAACCTGACAAACACGAGTTGTATTGCCATTCGTCTCCATATCATCCATGCCAAAATCCTCTCACAGAATATTCCCCCATTCCTCCGGCCTCAATAAAATCCCGATGTTTTTAAGATGTGTCATTATTATATGAAGAGTTTCTCATGGTTTTTGTTTTTAGGCTTCTCAATTATTATTGTCCGCCGCTTGATCTGTTTTTCATTATCTGAAATTAATATCGTTGACTAATAATAAAATATAACTTATTTTCAAATTTGAAAGATCATGAATTAAATTTCAAATAATGATAACGTATTAGGGGTGAGAACATGGAACCGATGCCCAAATCCTCTCAGCTTTGGACGATCCAAAGCCTATATCGAGGACTAAAGCTGCTGGAGATTATTGCGGAACAATCAGATGGATGCAACGCAAAATGGCTAAGCCGAGTCTCAGGCATCAACTTAAGCACTTGCTATCATTTGCTGAACACTTTGGAAGCGGCGGGATATGTTGAAAAGGATAAAGAAACGCACCAATACGTGTTGACCTACAAGGTTTCCTATTTGAGCAACCTCATTCAGGAGAGAAAATCACTGCCCAAGAAAATCGTGACTTTGGTCAATTCATTGGCGCAAAAAACACGTGAAACCTCCTATGTCGCCACTTGGGAGAATGGGGAAGTCGTGGTGAGCCATATTGCCGAAAGTGACCAGGCGGTAAAAGTGCGATCACTTTATGTCGGCTATCGTGATCATGCATTTGTACGAGCGCTCGGCAAAGCAATTTTGGCATATGTTTCCCAGAAGGATCTTGCACAGTATAAAGCAAAACATCCTCCGGAAAGGCGAACCCCCAATTCTAAAGTTCAATGGGATGAAATTGATGCGGAACTTTTGTTGACCCGAAAGCGTGGGTATAGCCTCGACGAAGAAGAGTTCGAAATTGGAATTTGTTGTATCGGAGTACCCATTTTTAAATATGACGGTTCCATCTGGGGGGCGATGTCCATATCAATGCCGAGCAATCGCTATCATCCACATGATGAGACAATCATTGCATATCTAAAGGGAGAGGCGCTTGCCGCGTCACTGAGCCTGGGTTACAAAGGCAACATTTTGAGGGAGGCTTAATTTTCGTGAACAAGGGCACGTTGCTGCGTTGGTATCGAACCATGATGCGTATTCGGGTCTTTGAAGAAACGGTGAATGAGAAATTCTTGGCGGGAGAAATTCCAGGGTTTGTCCATTTGTATGTTGGGCAAGAAGCCGTTGCGACGGCGATTTGTGATCTTTTAAATGAAAGCGATTACATCACGAGCACTCATCGTGGGCACGGCCATGCAATCGCCAAGGGTGCAGATATGAAAAGGATGATGGCCGAGTTGTATGGCAGAGAAACAGGATACTGTAAGGGGAAAGGCGGTTCCATGCATATCGCCGATTTCCGCATTGGCATGTTGGGTGCTAACGGCGTGGTTGGCGGTGGGATCAATATCGCTGTAGGGGCAGCTTTGGCCGGCAAGTTGCTTGATAACGGTCGCATTGCCGTTTCTTTCTTCGGAGACGGTGCGAGTAACCGCGGTACGTTTCATGAGGGAATAAACATGGCGGCGATATGGAAGTTGCCCGTGATATTCGTTTGCGAAAACAATCAATGGTCTTCAACGACGTTTTACCGCAACAGCACAGCGGTCGAGGATATTGCCGTTCGTGCATCAGCCTACGGCATTCCTGGTCTCATCGCCGACGGGAACGATGTTTTTGATGTTTATGAGAAAGCTGATGAGGCAGTAAAAAGGGCGAGGAAAGGCGGCGGCCCGTCTCTGCTTGAAGTGAAGACCTACCGGGTCAAAGGCCATTTTATTGGAGATCCGGAAAAATATCGAAGACGTGAAGAAATCATGGAGCAGTTGGAAAACAACGACCCGATCAAACGATTTGTCCAACGCGTCACCGATGAAAATCTTCTGTCATCCGAGGAATTGACTCAGGTCGATCAAGAGGTTGTCGAGGAAGTCAAGAATGCGGTGGAATTTGCTCAAAACAGCCCTTTCCCGGATTCGTCGCAGGCATATGAGGATTTGTTTGTGGAGGATGGTGTGCAGTGAGGGAAGTGACATTTGCGGAAGCGACATTGGAAGCGATGAGAGAAGAAATGGCCCGCGATTCTCGTGTTTTTATCATGGGGGAGGACATTGCTAGCCAAGGGGGCATCTTCGGACAGTTCAAAGGATTGGCGGATCAATTCGGCCTCGAACGCGTTCGCGATACACCCATTTCGGAAACGGCCATCGTCGGTGCAGGAATCGGTGCGGCGCTGGGCGGTTTGATTCCGGTCATCGACATGCACTTTGCCGATTTTCTCGGCGTCGCCATGGACGAAGTGTTGAACCAAATGTCCAAAATCCGTTATATGTTCGGCGGTCAGGCAAATCTACCGTTGGTATTGAGGGCGCCTGATGGTGTGACACGATCCGGAGCGGCCCAACACTCACAGTCGTTGGAAGCCATTTTCATGCACATTCCGGGAACAAAAATCGTGGCTCCTTCCAATGCGGAAGACGCGAAGGGGTTATTGAAGGCGGCGATTCGCGATCCCAACCCGGTCATTTATTTCGAACATAAAGATTTGTTTCGACGTAAAGGCCAGGTGCCGGACGGCGAGCATATCACGCCGATCGGTAAAGCGAGAGTGACACGGGAAGGCGACAGCCTCACCGTTGTATCTTACTCTCGTATGTTCACGGAGGTCGAGGCGGCCTGTCAACAGTTGGGAGACGAGGTGGAAGGAAAGGTGGAATTGATCGACCTCCGTACTATCGTTCCGATGGATGTCGAAACGATACTCGCCTCCGTGCGAAAAACCCATCGCCTTCTCATCGTTCACGAAGCGGTCAAACGCGGCGGTGTAGGTGCCGAAATATCGGCCGTTGTTGCCGAAAAAGCCGTGGAATATCTCGATGCCCCCATCGTTCGCATCGGCGCCAAACCGTATCCCATTCCGTTCAGTCCGCCGCTTGAACGCGAGATTGTTCCGCAGGTGGACGAAATCATATCTGCTATACGCGGATTATTGAATGCCCGCATCTAGTAAGGAGGTGAAAATAAAAACGATGAAACCGGTTGTCATGCCAAAATTGGGGCTCACGATGACGGAAGGAACGATTGCAACATGGTTGAAACAGGAGGGAGATACGGTCGCGGTCGGGGAAGCGATCGCGGAAATTGAGACGGAAAAAATCACGTATTCGTTGGAAGCTCCGGTGGAAGGCACCCTGTTAAAGATCGTGCTTCCCGCCGGCGAAAGCGCTCCGGTCGCGGAAACGATCGCATGGATCGGTCGGCCCGGCGAGGAAGTTCCGAACGAAAAAGAGGGGCCCGCTGCCTCTTTGCCTCATCCATCAGAAGACGAAGCCTCGGACGTGCAACCTGTCATGGCTTCGCCGGCCCAGCCGGCTTTGGCAACGCCGTTTGCGAAGAAAATCGCACGAGACAAGGGCGTTGAGCTAGATCGGGTCACGGGCACAGGACCATATGGCCGAATCCAAGCGGATGACGTGGTTGAATTTCTCAAGCGTTTGGAATCGACTTCCCATGTCGCGAGGATCACGCCGGCCGCTGCGGTTGTTGTCGAGCAACATGGCTTGGGTGCCGAGAACTTGAGGACATTGGACGGTGAACGCGTCCGGCGCGCTGATGTTGAGGGATATGTGGAACAGGTAAATGATGTCCGAAGCAGAGTCATCCCTCACAGTTCCATGCGCCAGGCGATCGCTAAACGCATGACGGAAAGTTGGACGGCGATTCCTCATGTCACTCTCCATCGCTCCGTTTATGCCGAGGGATTGTTCGAGTTGCGGAAGAAAGCATCCGAAAAAACAACGAAAAAGATTTCGATGACTGCCGTCATTGCCTGTTTGGTTTCTCGGTTATTGCCTAAACATCCGCTTCTGAACGCGCATTATGAAAGGGACGGCACTCGAGTTTTTGACGACGTGCATTTGGGACTCGCCGTCGCCGTCTCAAATGGATTGGTTGTCCCCGTGATCCGCCATGCCAACTCCAAATCCATCCCGGAATTGGCGGAAGAAATCGCGGATGTCTCGGAGCGTGCCCGAACTGGCTCCTTAAATCCCGATGAACTTGAAGGCGGAACGTTTACGATTTCAAATCTTGGCATGTTCGGCGTCGACGGATTCACGCCTATCATCGTTCCACCGCAAACGGGGATTTTGGGGATTGGGCGCTCGGTCCAAAGTATGACATCGTCGGACGGGACCGCGCAAAACATCAGCATGACGCTCAGCCTGTCTTTCGATCATCGCGCGATGGATGGGGTGTACGGTGCCCAGTTCTTGGATTCGCTGGCCCGGTGTATTGAGGATCCGATGCAGCTTCTCTTTTGATGCAAGGGGGAAAAGATATGGATGTTTTGGTCATCGGTGGCGGACCCGGCGGATATGCGGCGGCGCTGAAAGCTGCGCATGGCGGTCTGTCCGTTACTCTGGTGGAACGAGCCCGTGTTGGGGGAACTTGTCTAAACATCGGATGTATCCCAACGAAGAGTTTACTTGAGACGGCCGCTCATTGGGCCACGGCGGTCCGCAATGGTTGGGTAGCGGAATCCTCCATGTCCAAACAACAATGGGAACATGCGCAAATCAAAAAGAGAAGAGTTGTGGAACAATTAACGGCCGGCGTGAAGGCGCTGCTCAAAAATGCGGGGGTTCGTCTTGTATCGGGCACGGCAAGGTTTGTATCGCCGCATAAGGTTGTTGTGGCGGAACGAAATGGCAAAGAAATCTCCGTCACGTTTGACCGTGCGATTATTGCGACGGGTTCTAAAGTGTTGTTGCCTTCGATCGTAGGCATCGATGAGCCAGGCGTGTATACGAGCGATACCATACTTTCGATTGAAGATGTCCCAAAAAGATTAGTCATTGTCGGAGGCGGCGCCATTGGGTTGGAATTTGCATCCATGTTCCGGCAACTGGGATCCCGGATCGATGTCGTGGAATTTGCGGATGAAATTTTGCCCCGGATGGACAGAACGACGGTTCAAGCGCTCAAACGCCAATTGATGTCTCAAGGGATTTCTTTTTATACGAGAGCCAGTGTTCAGCGGATTGAAAAGCATTTGAACGGTTTCGGCCTGAATGTGACGGCCAAGTATGAAAATGGTGAAACGTTTGACCTGGAAGCGGATGCGGTATTGGTGGCCATCGGTCGCGCGGCGGACTTGAATGCGCTGGATTTAGGGAAAGCCGGTATCCAACTCGAAAATCGGAGAATACGGGTGAATTCCTACTGTCAGACGAATCTGCCACATATTTACGCCATAGGCGATTGTTCGAATCCCGTGATGCTTGCGCATGCCGCTATGGCGGATGCTGAAGTTGCGGTTGCGCATATTTTGGGGAAACCCGCAAAACGTAAAAATCGCTTCATGATTCCGCATTGCATCTATACTTTACCGGAATTGGCGTCCGTCGGAATGACCGAAGAAGAGGTGGCTCAAGCGGGGGTGAATTATGAGGTTTCAGAGATCGGCATGCAAGCTAACGGGAAGGCCCTGATTGGCGAGTTTGACGGCATGTGCCGGATGATTTCGGAACGTGGCACTGGGATCGTACTCGGCATTCACTTGGTCGGTCCTCATGTCACAGAAATTATCCAAGAAGCGGCGTTGGCTCTGGAATTGGAAGTGACGACGAAAGAACTCGCACGTACGATTCACGCCCACCCGACGGTGTCCGAAGTCCTTCATGAAACCGCATTGGTTTCTTTGGGTGTGCCAGTGCATGTTCCAAAAAGAAAGACGGAAGTTGCCCAGTAAAGGAGGTTGTTCTTTTGTGAGAACGGCGGTTGTGACGGGAGCGGCGAGGGGAATCGGCTTTGCGGTAGCCGAGAAGCTTTTAAGTGTCGGACATCGGGTGATTTTGCTGGATGTGCTGGCAACGGTGCATGAGAGCGCGAAAAAATTGAACGAACCGAGCCGTGTGGATGCCTTCCAGATGGATGTCAGAAATCAAGATGAAGTAAGAAGTTCCCTTGCGCGAATTGTTGATCGCTATGGCACGCTAGATATTGTAGTGAACGTGGCGGGAACATGTCACCGAGAATCGTTTGAGGAAATGACCTTGGAGAACTGGCGCATTGACGTGGATACCAATATGACCGGAACGTTTTTAATGTGTCAGGCCGCCGTCTTTCCTTATATGAAGCAGAAAGGATACGGAAGAATCATCAACATCGCGTCCGTTTCCGGAAAGGTGGGCGGGATTGGCCCCGTCCATTCCGACGGTTCCGGCGGCCGTTCCGGAATCGCCTATGCCGCTTCCAAAGCGGGGGTGATCAATATGACGCGTTGGATGGCCAAGGAAGTTGGAAAATGGGGGATTACGTGCAATGCGGTGTTGCCGGGGCCGATTGTCACAGACATGACGCAAGGGCATCATTACGACATCGACGAGGTGCCGATGAAGCGGTGGGGAACTCCTGCGGACGTCGCAAATGCCGTCGAATTCCTTGCCCGTGAGAGTTCATCGTATATCACCGGATCTTGCATCCATGTGGATGGGGGGCTTGTCATGGCGTAAAGCGATGAACGCTGAAAATCGTGGCAGACGATCCAACAAAGGCAAACGGGAAGATAGTTGTCGAAGGATGGGGGTCATGAAGAAATTCTTAAAAGGGGCGATGGTTCCGTGAATGATCAAACGCTGACCAGAAAATATATGTACATTATTCTCCCTCTTTTCATCGGTTCCGTCATGGCGTTTCTTGATCGACTGAATATTTCTTATGCCGCCTTGACGATGAACAAGGATCTCGGATTTACTGCAGAAGTTTTTGGGATGGGTTCGGGCATATTATTTTTGGGCTACGTTTTGTTTGAAATCCCGGGAACATTGATTGCCCAGAGATGGAGCCCGCGAAAATGGATTGCCAGAATCATGATCAGTTGGGGGATCGCTTGCGTTCTTATGGTTTTTATCCACAGCGAGATGCAGTTTTACATCGTCCGGTTTTTGATCGGTGCGGCGGAAGCAAGTTTTTATCCGGTATGTTACGCCGTGATTATCCCCCGCTGGTTCAATGTAAAGGAAAGACCGACGGCTGTGTCCATCATGTTGACTTCGCTGTTGATTTCAAACATCATCGGTTCACCTTTGGCCGGAGTATTATTGGATATGTCTTGGCTGGGGCTGAAAGGTTGGCAAATGCTGTTTCTAGTCGAAGGCGGGATTGCCGTTCTCTTCGGTTTTATCGTGGCATTCTGGTTGGCTGACTGGCCGAAAGATGTCAAGTGGTTGAGTGAGGACGAAAAGAAAGCCTTAGCCGAGCAATATGAACGTGAAATCGCCGAAAAAAATTCCGTAAAGAGCTATACGATATGGGAGGCATTGCGCGATAAGGAAGTGCTTAAGCTCTGCCTGATCTACTTCATGTGGATCACCGGTTTTTGGGGCTTCGGTTTCTGGATGCCGACTGTTTTGAAAGCGGTTTCCGGGTGGTCCAATGCCAGTATTGGCTGGCTCATTGTTATCCCGATGACCATTGCGTTGATTGGTTTCGTCATTAACGGCCACTCCTCCTCCCGTACAGGCGAGAAGAGATGGCATGTCGCGATTCCCATGTTTATTGGCGCTTTTGGCATGGGTCTGGGTCCGTTTATCTCCAATCCATTTTGGAGTTTTGTGCTCGTTTGCGTCAGCGCTGTCGGTGTGTACGTCGGTATGGGCGTTTGGTGGACTTATCCGACGTCCTTCCTTTCGGACTCCGCGGCGGCTGGAGCAGTGAGCCTGATTAATTCAGTGGGAAACTTGGGCGGTTGGGTAGGCCCTTACTTGGTCGGCATTCTTAAAGATCATACCGGTACTTTCACTTGGGCTTATCTTTACCTAGCTTTCTCGTTGATGGTGGCGGGGCTTTTAATTCTAACTCTCCGTAAAAAACTGCCTGTAGATAATATCGCCATCCAGTCAACACCGCTGAGTGGGTCCGATTACAAGATGTAAATGACATTGAACTGTGCTGTTTATGTTGTATATCAGCGGTATCGAAGCATAGGATAGCCACAGGTATGGAATGACATGAGATTCAAAAGGAACCTAAAGTACCTTTCCGATGAATGACGCTCGGGTGTTCGGGAATAAAGGGGGCACGGTTAGGTTTCAGTTCGTCCGTGAAGACCGAGACTGCCGTTGTTCCCTTTCACTCGTATATAGGAATTTTCAAGATTTGATGAAAGCCCAACACCTAGAGTATTGAAGCAAAAATTTGGCTTACTCGTCATTCTTCTCGCCATGACCCGTAACGTGATCCGAAAACCTAGATGTTTGTCTCATTTCGTTTTGTATCATATGTTAATTCATTTTTGGTAATGGGAAAGTCTGCTTTAAGATTGATAGGCCATTGATTTTTTGATAAATTGCATGTGCACTTTTTGGCTAAGACTCAGCACTGGATTCCTTGGCAAGACGGCGATGCGGAACATAATCTCAAAAAAGAACGGGCGTCTTTTGTCGTCCGTTCTTTTTTAGTGTATGGACATAGGGAAGCGAAAGGCTCAAACGGGGCAGCTGCGGATGCCCATCATGAACCGAAGGCTAGGATGTGCTGTGAGCGAAATACGGAGGCAATCGCCCGGATTAACCAATGAACTTCGACGAAACGTTGGCGATGACGGCACCGTATTTACGCCATTGATGCTTTTTAAAAATCAAAAAGAGGTCTTGATTTCTGGCATTTGATCGTATATACTCATCTTGCTACCTTATTTAACAAGGTAGTAATTTTTCCGCCTAGTACCTTGCTTAACAATATACCATGCGTGCTCAGAGCCATCCTTTATGTGTCGCGTCATATCGGCGTTTTGAAAAAGAAGCGGAATTGTGTGGTGAGAAGACTTGGCATTAAAAAGTCAATTGCTGAAAGGGGTTTTGGAGGGATGCATCTTGGCGGTCATCGCCCGTGAAGAGGTTTACGGGTATGAATTAAGCGTGAAGTTGGCGGAATACGGGTTGACGTTTGTGAGCGAAGGCAGCATATATCCCGTTCTCCTGCGGATGCAAAAGGAGCAGTTGATTTCCGGAATCTTGAGGGATTCACCGAACGGCCCGAAGCGAAAATACTACCGGTTGACCGAAAAAGGGCATCAGGCTTTGGAGGAATTTAAAGAAAACTGGATGGATATGAAAAAGGCCGTTGAGCGCATTTTGAATCAAGGGAGTGGGGAAGATGACGGCAGAAGAAATGATTAAATTAAACAACGAACGGCGGAAGCTCTTGAATGAAAAAAACCGGGAGTATTATGAAAAGATGCTTCTCTATTTGCGCTTCAGCCCGATTCCGGAAAAGACGACGGAAGAACTGCTCTTGGAAATGCTGGATCATTTGCTGATCGCTCAACAAGAGGGGCGATCGGCGGAAGACGTGTTTGGGACGGATCCGGAAGCGTATTGTAAAGAAGTGGTGCGGTCGGTCGGCAAACGGTCACCGTTCGGTTTTCGACGTTATGCTTTCATTTTCAATATGGGATTATGTATCGTTTTCTTCATGGATGCGATTTTTCGCTTGGCGGTTCATCCGCTCTTAAACAGGTTTATCGATCTGCCGCAACCCAAAGGATTTTCCGTGGACTATTTCTTAACCCCCATCGTCATGTGTCTCGGTGTCGATCTCCTTTTAATGCTTATGAGGGAGTCCACATTTAAGAGATTTCGCACGCGCATATTGTTGCGCTATCTTATCCCGATCGCGCTTACATATATTTTGCCAATCATCTTGTTTATTTTTCTAAATAAGATGATACCGGTTATCCCGATTCCGGCCTGGATGAGCTTGCTGATCGGTGTGGTGCTTTGGGGGCTCCATAAATGGATGTATAAACGCGTGGAAATATTTTGATGGACATTGATATTTCGTTCGTCATGACCGGCGCCTCCGTGTTATGATATTGACCGGAAACGATGAAACAGGTGGTTGGCATGATGAAACGATTGCTCACGGTTGTTCTGTTGCTGTCAATGGTGCTTGCGGGTTGCCAGGCGGCCAAGCCGAGCGGTACGGACTCTCCGGCAACGGCGCATTCGAAAGTCGAAACAACGGCTAAACAAACCGGTACACAGTCTGATGCGCCGGCTGCGCAGGAAAAACGAGGCCATACGGAAACGGCCAAGGTGATCGAGGCCATCGACGGGGATACCGTCAAGGTGCGGCTGCACGGGCGAGTCGTGACGATCCGGATGCTGCTCGTCGATACGCCGGAAACGCATCACCCGACGAAAGGCGTTCAGCCGTACGGCCCGGAAGCCGCCGCGTTCACGAAAAAACTTTTGGAAGGCAAAACGGTCGAAGTCGAACCGGCGGTGGACAACGGACACGACAAGTACGGACGGCTCTTGGCCTACCTTTTTATAAATGGGAAATCGGTCGAAGAATTGCTGTTGAAAAACGGCTACGCCCGTGTCGCCTATGTCTATCCTCCTAATACCAAATATCTTTCAAGTTACCGGAAAGCGGAGGCTGAGGCAAAGGATAAAAAATTGCGGATTTGGAAAACGCCGGGCTATGTTCAATCGGACGGCTATCATCCGGAGGTCATAAAAGGCAAGGCAAATTCGGCGGGCGCGTCGTCTTCGACCGGCGCGTTGAAGACGGATGACACCTCCATCGGTTTTGCTCCCGATAAAAACGGGGATTGTCAAGGGCACATAAAGGGCAATATCAATTCGCATGGCGCAAGGATTTATCATGTGCCGTCCGACCGCTCTTATAAAGTCACCAAAGCGGAGCGCTGTTTTATGACCGAAAAAGAGGCCGTAAAAGCCGGTTTCCGCAAACCGTATGATTGATAAGCAAGAAAAGTTCCGGCCGGCGGCTGCCAAGCCGGACGCTATCCGCTCATATCGCATAACGAACGATCTTCTGGGAAAATTGAACGAAGCACATCGGCGCCGGTCCCGTGCCTTTCCGGGAACCGGCGCCTTGCGTTTGACGAGCATTGAGATTCAAGCACCGACCGAGCGGCAAGCGACCGCCATGATCCGGCCGCCCGATATGGCGCGTCAACGCGGTGAAAAGCGTCCGTCAAGTCCCGCGTTATTTTTTTGAATCGGCGGCTCAAAAAGGGTTCAATGATCCCCATCGTCCTGGCGGCGCAGCTCTTCTCTGATCTCGTTGTAGGCCTGATCCAGGTTGCGCAGGCGCATGATGAGATCGATTTTTTTCCGGCGGTTGTCATAGATCGTCGAAGAGACAACCGACCGATAGTAGCTGTTCATCGCGTGGATCGGCGACATGTGAGCCTTGTTCTTTTCGATTTGGACCTTGAGTGCTTCTTTAAAGTAGTCGACGCTGAATATTTCGGGATTCATCTCTGAAACTTCCTTTCATCTTATGAACGTCCTGTCCGCGGAGCGAAGCCCGCGAGCGCTTAACGAATGACCTTCCAGTCGGCCGTGCCGCCGTTGACGTGGGTGAAGGCGGCGGCCACTTCTTCGGTCACTCGGTTTGCCTCTTTTTCCGAAAAAGAAGGCCGGAGATACAGGATGTGGAGCGCGCTGCGCGTCGCTTCCGTCACCATGGACCGCCTGGAATCGACGATCGGGCTGCCGAAAGCTTGGCTTTGGTCGGCGGAGACGAGTTTGGCTGCCATGTTCATCTCCCGTCCGTTCAATCCTTCGTACGCGTCGGTTTCGTCCCCGATTTTGATGACGACGGGGGGCGTTAAAGCTTCACGGTCGTAAATGCCCATCGGCATCTCATATTTAATGGAAAAGTAATTATTCACGTCCACGGCCGAATTCACGCTCGGAATCGTTCGTTCTTTTAATAAACGGCGGATGAGCGCCTCGTGCGATGGACGATAACGGGAAGGATCGGTGCCGACCGCTTTGAATGCTCGGCGCCATTCTTTCACGCCGGGCAAATCGCCGATCGGCTTTTCGCCGTTGGTTGCCAGCCATTCCTCATGAAAAAAAGCGATGCGGCCCAGCAAAAATTGCGGGGTGGCCCCGACTGTAATATCATCGTATTGAATTACTCCGATTTTGAAGTCCGGTACGGCTTCTTTTAAGGCGCGGGAGATGACGACTTCCAAAGCGGCTCCTCCTTCAATACCATTTTGATCAACCTGTGCCAGCCTTCGTTTCATTTTTCCATAAATTTTTAACCCGTCCGCATCAATTCTATGATAGCATGAATGGCGGAGCTTGGGAAAAAGAGTGATGACCATGGATTACGATAAATTGAAAGCGGAATTGATCGCATACAGCCAAAAGATCGGGATTGACAAAATCGGCTTCGCGACCGCCGATCCGTTTGCGGAGTTGAAGCTGCGCCTGTATCGGCAGCGGACCCTTGGCTATCAGTCCGGGTTTGAGGAACCGGACATCGAAAAGCGGACGGAACCGGAGCGGCTTTTGCCCGGAGCGAAATCGATCATCGCGATCGCCCTCGCCTATCCGGCGAAATTAAAAAAACGTCCGGAAAACAAGCGGGGCGAGCGCCGCGGCAGTTTTTCCCGCTCGTCATGGGGAAAGGATTATCATGAGATTTTGAGGGACCGCCTGCGGAAGCTTGAAGCGTTTTTGGCGGAAAGAGTGCCGGATGTCAAAATGAAGTCGATGGTCGATACGGGTGAGCTCGCGGATAAAGCCGTCGCCGAGCGCGCGGGGATCGGTTGGATCGGAAAGAATACCCTTTTGATTACCAAGGAGTTCGGCTCTTACGTTTATTTGGGGGAAATGATCACCAACATTCCGTTTCCTCCGGACCAGCCCGTCGAGGATTTGTGTGGCTCGTGCAATCTTTGCGTCGAGAAATGCCCGTCGGGCGCGCTCGTTCAAGGCCGGCAATTGAACGCGCAGAAATGCATGGCATTTCTCACCCAGAAAAAGGATGCTGTCCCGGAACCGTACCGGGACAAACTCGGCAACCGCGTGTACGGCTGCGACACATGCCAGGTGGTTTGTCCGTATAATCGGGGGATCGACTTCCACCTTCATCCGGAAATGGAACCCGACCCGGAGCTCGTGAAACCGAAGCTCATCGATTTGTTGGCCATGACGAACCGCGAGTTTAAAGAAAAGTTCGGTTCCATGGCGGGGGCGTGGCGCGGGAAAAAACCGATCCAAAGAAACGCGATTATCGCGCTGGGCAATTATAAAGAAAGCGCGGCCGCCGCTCCCCTTATCGCCTGCTTGACCGATGATCCGCGCCCCGTGATCCGAGGCGCGGCGGCGTGGGCGCTCGGCAAGATCGCGGCCAGCAACGGCGGCGCCTCATCGTCCGAAAAAATCGGGAAGGCGCTTGAAGAAGCGCTGGCCGTGGAAGAAGACGAAAACGTGCGCCGCGAGATCCAAAAAGCTTTAAAAAAGATTGAAACGGCCGGCCTTGCGGAAGGCTGATCAGTTTCAAACATGCATATAAGGGGGCTTTTGAAATGACGACATTCCTCGCCATGGCGGAGATGGACAGCCCGATCGGTCCGCTGACCCTGGCCGCCCATGACGACAAGCTGTGCCACATCGCTTTCGGTACGGTTGGGGAGGCCGAAGCGGAGATTCGCGCTTGGGGAGAAAGATACGGGTTGACCGATGTTCGGGTGGCCGAAGCGCCCGTCCTCAAAGAAGCCGCCGCCCAGCTTGAGGACTATTTCGCCGGCCGCCGCCGCGTCTTTGATGTGCCGACCAAATGGTTCGGCACGGATTTTCAAATGAAGGTGTGGCGGGCGCTGTTGACGATCCCCTACGGCGAAACGCGCAGCTATAAAGACATTGCCCGCCAGATCGGCAAACCGACCGCCGTCCGCGCCGTCGGCGGCGCCAACCATTGCAATCCCCTTCCCATCCTCGTGCCGTGCCATCGCGTGATCGGCGCGTCCGGCGCGCTCGTCGGCTATGGCGGCGGCTTGGATAAAAAGATCGCGCTTTTACGGCTGGAAAGGGAGCACCGCAACGCTGTAGTTGTAACGGAATGAATCGTATCGGACAAGCGGATCCGCGTTTGTTTTCCGCTTCCGCCTTTTCAAAACCGATCAGTCGATCCGGCGCCCGTCCCGTCCGGGCGTTTTTTTATGCGGCCGGTGAGGAAGGGGGCGATCTCATGAGACCGCGGTTTGGTCTAGCTGTGCCGCCGCATGCCACCATCCACTAAAGTTTCTTATAAAGACTTTTTATCCAGCCGATCGGGCTCGCGGCGGCTCCATGTTTTATCCCGGGTTTACCCGTCATAGATTATATTAACGGCAATGACGGAGGGCGTGGTGCGGATGGGTTGGTATGAAGAATGGCGCCGGCACTTGCGGCTTGCGTCCGACCTTTGGGTCGACCGGAGTCTCGACCATTATCGCGTATTTGAAGAAAAGGATCGTAGCGCGATGATGCGCAAGAAGCGGCTGCTCAAAGAGCGAAAGGCGGAAATCGTCAAAGCCTCCGCCGCGGGAGCGGTGACGGGCATGCATTGGAGCGGCGCTGCGCGCGTCGTCCGCTACCGCCTGCGTCAGCAATTTTTGATCAAACACCGCGATGTGTTTTATCTTGAGGAGCGGCAGACGGATAGACAGGCCGTTTTTAACGGCGATGAGTTGGTGCGCGATCGCTCGGTCACGGTCGAACCCGAGGTCAAGGCGCGTTCGGCTGAGATTCCGGATCCGGACGAGGGGCGGCTGCGCGCCAAAGGCAAGGGATTCGACTACGACCGCTTAAGCGCGGTCAAATATGCCGATCGTTGGTGGTGCGACGCCAATCCGGAATATAAAGCGTTTGACGTCGACTGCACGAATTTTGTCTCCCAATGCTTGCGGGCGGGCGGCGCGCCGATGCACGGCCAATTCAATCCCGGCGCCGGATGGTGGTATGCGAACCATCGGTGGAGTTTCAGCTGGACGGTTGCTCATGCCTTGCGCTGGTATTTTGAGGGGGAGAGCCAGCGGATGGGGGCGGTGTCCGTTGATCGGCCCGAGCGGTTGCAGCCGGGGGACGTGATTTGCTACGACTTCCAAGGCGACGGCCGCTTTGACCACTCGACGATCGTGACGGCGAAAGACGCCGACGGCATGCCGCTCGTCAATGCCCACACCACCGATTCCCGCCACAGGTATTGGTCTTATGAAGATTCGACGGCGTGGACGCCGAACATAAAATATAAATTTTTTCATATCGGCGGTGACTGATCCTTTTCGTCGAAGGGCTGAGGGAAACATACAACGCTAACCTGAGTAAACGGGTGATCCGCAGAGATGGGCGCTTTCGAATGCGGCAGCGGCTTGCGGTTTATTAAGGTCATCACAATCAAAGCTGCCAAAAACATGCAGGACAGCTCAATCAAATGATCGGTCATTTTTTTCGATAAGCCGCCAAAGCCGTCAAGGTCGATGCGGTCCACGGCCGGATCTCTCGCCGTGCCGTTCAGGCTCTTAGATGAAAAACATCCCGCGCTTACTCTTTATGACGAAACCGCGCGTGGCTGCGTTCTATCCCTTCAGGGGATTTTTTCTTTTTTATGGCGCTACCGATTGCGTCCGGCTTTTTTGGCGCGGTGCGGAATCCGATCTCAATCCTCGTATGCAAGCGTTCCACGATGCCTTGATCTGGTGCTATAATAAGGAAGCCGTCGCGAATGCGGACGAAGAGAACTGGTTTCGCGTAAGAAGAGGTGGATGCCATGAGCATAAACGTGGTTTTATACCAACCGGAAATCCCCGCTAATACCGGCAACATCGCGAGGACGTGCGCGGCGACCCGTTCGACGCTTCACCTCATCCGGCCGCTCGGCTTTTCAACCGATGACCGCATGCTGAAACGGGCGGGGCTGGATTATTGGCCATACGTAGATATTCGCTATTACGACAGCCTGGATGAATTGTTCGAGCGTTATCCGGACGGTGATTACTACTATCTGACGAAACACGGCAAAATCGCGCATACGTCTTTTGATTTCAGCGATCCAAACAAAGATTACTTTTTTGTATTCGGAAGGGAAACGAGCGGGCTTCCGAAAGAATTGCTGGAAGCCAACAAAGAGCGGTGCTTGCGCATGCCGATGACCGATGTCGTGCGCTCGCTCAATCTGTCCAACACCGCGGCGATCATGGTGTACGAAGCACTCCGGCAACAAGGATTTCCGGGGTTGAAATGACACACGGCCATGCCGGACGGGTACATGGGAGGTCGCGGAACGAACAAAGCTAAGACTGCAGGCAGGATGGGTTCCGGAGGCGATCCCGTGGCCGTTCTCAAGGGCGGACAGGCCTTCGCCTTTGGATGTTTGCAAGGTCGGCATATGGAAAAACGGCTTTCCTTTATGGGAAAGCCGTTTTTTAGTGGCTCGTTATTTTTCCGATTCAGGTTTATCGTTATAGCCCGCCGTGAACATGGCGACGAGAAATGAGATGATGACGAGTAAAATAAGGAAGGTTTTCATGGCGAAGCCCCTTTCAAAATCTTCTCGCTGCTTTTATTATAACGAAACGTGCCCATTGTGTATACGTTTGTTTCGCGCAACGGCATCTCGGGTTTAGACGGATTCCCGTGGAAAGTTGGGCATGTCCGTGCATAGGATGTATTACACTCGCTCAAACTCGGGGGGATTTTCATGGATTTTCTGGATAAGGTCAAGATGCAGCGGGAAGAGGAAAACAAGCTGAAATGGGAAGGAACGTTCGCGGATTATTTAAAACTCTTGAAGGAAAAGCCATGGATTGCACAGTCGGCGCACTCCCGGATCTATAACATGATTGAATCCGCGGGTGTGACGGTAAAAAACGATCGCAAACATTATCATTTCTTCGATCGGGAAATCTTCGGGCTGGAGGATGCGATTGAACGGCTTGTCGACGAATATTTTCATCCGGCAGCGAAGCGCCTGGATGTGAAAAAACGGATATTATTGTTGATGGGACCGGTGAGCGGTGGAAAATCGACCATCGTCACCTTGCTGAAGCGCGGTCTTGAAGCCTTTACCCGGACGGAAAAAGGCGCCGTTTACGCCATAAAAGATTGTCCCATGAATGAAGATCCCTTACATCTCATTCCCCATGAGCTGCGCGATGATTTTTATAAAGAATACGGCATCCGCATCGAAGGGAATCTGTCGCCCCTCAACATGTTGAGGCTGGAGAAAGAATACGGCGGGCGGATCGAGGACGTCATGGTCGAACGCATCTTTTTCTCGGAAGATAAACGCGTCGGAATCGGCACGTTCAGCCCGTCCGATCCGAAATCGCAGGATATCGCCGATCTGACCGGGAGCATCGATTTTTCCACGATCGCGACGTACGGTTCCGAGTCCGATCCGCGCGCTTATCGTTTCGACGGAGAGTTGAACAAGGCCAACCGGGGCCTGATGGAATTTCAAGAAATGCTGAAGTGCGATGAAAAATTTCTGTGGCATTTGCTCTCACTGACTCAAGAGGGAAATTTTAAGGCGGGGCGCTTTGCCTTGATCAGCGCGGACGAGATGATCGTCGCCCACACGAACGAGGCGGAATATCGGTCGTTTATCACGAATAAGAAGAACGAAGCGCTTCACTCGCGCATCATCGTCATGCCGATTCCCTATAACCTAAAGGTATCGGATGAAGAACGCATTTATCGGAAAATGATCGCGCAAAGCGATATGGCCGACATTCACATCGCTCCGCACGCCCTGAGAGCGGCCGCGATTTTTTCGGTGTTGACCCGGCTCAAGCCGTCCAATCTCCGCGGCATCGATTTGCTGAAAAAAATGAAACTATACGACGGCGAAAACGTCGAGGGCTACAATGATGCCGATTTGTACGAATTGAAAAACGAACATCCCGATGAGGGGATGACCGGAATCGATCCGCGTTACGTGATCAACCGCATTTCATCGGCGATCATCAAGAAAGACGTGCCTTCCATCAACGCGCTGGATGTGCTCCGCTCGATTAAAGAAGGCTTGGACCATCACCCGTCGATTACCCCGGAAGAGAAGGAAAAATACGTGAACTTTTTGACGCTGGCGCGGCGCGAATACGATGAGATCGCCAAACAAGAAGTTCAAAAGGCGTTCGTATATTCTTTCGAGGAATCGGCGAAAACGTTATTGAACAACTATTTGGACAACGTTGAGGCGTATTGCAACAAAAATAAAATCCGCGATCCGATTACCGGTGACGAAATGGAACCCGATGAAAAGCTGATGCGCTCGATTGAAGAGCAAATCGGCATTTCTGAAAACGCGAAGAAGGCGTTCCGCGAAGAAATCCTGATCAGGATTTCCGCTTACGCCCGGAAAGGCAAGCGTTTCGATTATCAATCGCACGAGCGTCTGCGCGAGGCGATCCAGAAAAAATTGTTCGCCGATCTCAAAGATGTGGTGAAAATCACAACGTCGACGAAAACGCCCGATGAGCAACAGCTCAAGCGCATCAACGAAGTGATCGCCCGGCTGATCGATGAGCACGGTTATAATCCGACATCGGCCAACGAATTATTGCAATACGTCGGCAGCTTGCTGAACCGATAATCCGGGGGCAGCGGCTCCTGTTAAATACACCGCGCCTCGGCGGATAACGCGGCCGGCCGGTTTAGTGACATGGGATGCGGCGGATTCGATCCGTTGCCGGGGAACAACGGGAGCCGCAAAGGGAAGGCGGAAAAACGCCTGGATTTGTCCGCTTGTTCTGGCCGATGAGGAATGGTACGATAAGAATAAGCAAACATCCCGGTTGGAGGTTCGTCAATGAATCGAGGCAAAAAAGAGGTCTTCGAATGGTTGAAAGCCCTCGCCATCGCAGTGATCATCGCGATCATCATCCGCAGCTTCATCTTCACGAATTACGTGGTCGAAGGCAAGTCGATGATGCCGACCTTGGAAGACGGCAACCGCTTGATCGTCAATAAGATCGATTACGATTTTTCCAAGCCGAAACGCTTTGACATCATTATCTTCCACGCGACGCCCACGGACGATTACGTCAAGCGGGTCATCGGTTTGCCCGGCGATTCCATTGAATATAAAAACGACGTGCTCTACGTAAACGGCAAGCCCGTCAAAGAGCCCTACTTAAAACCGTACAAAGAAAAAATTTCCTCAGGGAATTTGACCAATAATTTTTCGCTCAGGGATATACCGAACGACAAGCCGGTCGACCGCGTTCCGCCGGGAAAATTGCTCGTTTTAGGAGACAATCGCCGCAACAGCGTCGACAGCCGCAGCTTCGGTTTCGTCGACATGAGTCAAGTCGTCGGCAAGGTCAATATCCGCTATTGGCCGCTTTCCGAAATTAATTATTACCATTGAGACGACGCTTCCGGCCGCTGGCCGGAATTTTTTTGTGCCTTCACCCGCCTTGATAACGGCCTGAAGGCTGACGGAATTTCCGCGATCTTTCGGGAAGTCCGGGGCGGTGTCAGCAAAACCGGCTGTTATCGGCGCGCCAAGCCGTTTCGATTGTTGGGCCGAGCGAAAAGGACGGCGGGTTTGGTCGGCCGTCCGTTTTCGGATGCGGAAAACCGGGAACACCCAAAGGGGTTAAAGGGAATGTCCGCCGGTAAACCCGCCCGAAGTCGGCAAGGTCAAGAGGGGCTCTGCATAAGATAGAATAATTCACCCGCTTGACTAAATATTTTGTTAAATGGCCGGGTGAAGACTTCATGACGGGAGGGGATGCTTTGAACAGCTTCATCATTTCCGAGGAAAACTGGGACCTCCACCGCAAAGGCCGTCAAGATCAACAGCGCCACATGGAAAAGGTCAAGGAAGCCATAAAGAACAATCTTCCCGATCTCATCAGCGAGGAGAACATCGTGTTATCAGACGGACGGGGAATCACGCGCATTCCGATCCGTTCGCTCGATGAATATAAAATCCGTTACAGCATGGAAAACCGCAAACACGTCGGCCAAGGCGACGGAAAAACGGAAGTCGGCGACACGATCGGAAGGGTGCAACCGCATCCGGCGCGCGGAGTCGGCGAAGGAAAAGCGGGCGACAGCGCGGGGATCGACTATTACGAAGCCAATGTGTCGTTATCGGATATCGAAGAGGNGTTTTTCAAGGAATTAGAGCTCCCCAATCTCAAGGAAAAAGACGAGTCCGAATTGATCGTTCACCATATCGATTTTCGCGACATCCGGAAGAAAGGCTTGATGGGCAATCTGGACAAACGGAAAACGATCCTCGCCGCGCTCAAGCGCCACGCCATGAGGGGAGAAACCGGCATCGCCCCGATCACGGAGGACGATTTGCGTTTTAAAACGTGGGATGACGAGGAGCGCCAGGAAAGCCGGGCGGTCGTGTTCGCCCTCATGGATACGAGCGGTTCCATGGGGATCTGGGAAAAATATATTGCCCGCACGTTTTACTTTTGGATGACGCGGTTTCTGCGCACGAAATACGAAGCGGTTGACATCGTTTTCATCGCTCATCACACGGAAGCCAAGGTCGTCACGGAAGAAGAGTTCTTTTCGAAAGGCGAAAGCGGCGGCACCATTTGTTCATCGGCATACAGCAAAGCGCTGGAGCTCATCGATGATCACTATTCCCCGCGCCGTTACAACATTTATCCCGTTCATTTTTCCGATGGCGATAATCTGTCCTCCGACAATAAGCGCTGCGTCGAACTCGTCAAAGCGCTGCTCGATGTATCGGCCTGTTTCTTTTATGGCGAAATCAATCCGTACAATCGCCGCTCGACTTTAATGGCGGTTTATGAAGACATCAAGGACGAACATTTCCGGCATTATCTGTTAAAACAGAAACGCGACGTCTATGATGCGATGAAACACTTCTTTCGCGCTCNAGTCAACGCTTAGTCCGAATGAGTGCCCGCCGGTGCTGTCCGCGGGTATTTTTTTGTGGGAAAAGTGAAAAGGCCGAGGCTTCAGCCGACAGTTGTGCGAGTCGGACAGGCTGGTCATTGGCCGGTCGGCTTTTTCGCTGGGCGGCGAGCCGGCCATGGCTGTCCGGCTTTCCATTTTATGCTTTCCGGCCGCCGACTTCGTCGATCGGCGCGCTTCAAAGGGATGAATCGCGCAACTTTTTCCATGATGGCGCCGCCTTCCTTAGGATAACCTAATCAAGAAAGAAACTCTGGAGGGAGTCGCCATGCGCAGACGCAGGTTCTGGCTGATGTTCGGTTTCGTTATTTTCCTCCTCCACAATCAAGCCCGTGCCGCCGATCCTCGGCTGATGGATGTCCATTTCATCGACGTCGGCCAAGCCGACAGCATTCTCATCCAAACGCCGCAGGGGAAAAATTTATTGGTGGATGCCGGCGATGAAGGCTCGGGGAAAGGCCTTGCGGACTACTTGCATTCCCACGGCGTGGTCGTATTGGATGCGGTGATCGCGACGCACCCGCATCACGACCATATCGGCGGCATGTCGGCCATCATGAAACAATTTCAAGTTAAAGCGTTTTATATGCCGGATTTGACGCACTCGACCCGGGCGTTCCGTCGCCTTTACGAAGCGGTTCGCCGCGAAGGCATTATGATTTTTCAGGCGAAAGCCGGCGACAAGATCGACGTCGAACCCGGCATTAAAATCCGGATTGTCGCCCCGTTAAAAGGCGGCTATGATTCGCTCAACGAATACAGCTACGTCCTTAAATTGGTGGATCGAAAAAATTCTTTTTTGTTCATGGCGGATGCCGGAGAGCAGAGCGAAACGGATTTGCTCGAAAAGAGGGTCAATGTGCGTGCGGATATTATTAAAATCGGGCATCACGGCGCGAATACGGGCACCACGCTCCCTTTTTTAAAAAAAGTCAATCCGGATGCCGCGGTCATTTCCGTGGGCAAGGGCAACCGCTACGGCTATCCGGACAAGGCCGTCATTCAAAGGCTTCGTTATCTTAAGATCCCGACGTATCGCACGGATTTGCTCGGAACGATCGTCGCCCATTCCGACGGTCAACGCGTTTCTTTTACCTATGGGTTGGAAAACGATCATCGAATCGGGAGACAAAAAAAGGCAGTCATTGAACCGTCGGCGAACGGCCACAATAAGGGCTGAAAGGGGGCTTTTTCAACAATGACACAAAAGCTTAGGGACATCATGTCAAAAAACGTCACTTCCGTCACCCCGAACCAAACGATTGAAGAGGCCGCTCGCTTAATGAGCCAGAATAACGTCGGCTTTTTGCCGGTCGTTGAAAACGGCCAGCTGAAAGGCATCATCACCGACCGCGACATCACTTTGCGTTCCACCGCGGCGGGCGGGAATGAAAAAGCGAAAGTGGCGGATTGCATGACTTCCGGCCAGATCGTTTCGGGGAATCCGGAAATGGATGCCGCCGAAGCGGCTCAGATCATGGCCCAGCATCAAATTCGCCGCCTCCCGGTCGTCGAAAACAACCAAATGGTCGGCATCGTCTCGCTCGGTGACCTGGCGACCGAACAGGCGACGCAACAAGAAGCCGGCCAAGCGCTTAACAGCATTTCCGAACCGTCCAATCCGCAATAACGCGACGCGGAACTCCCGGTCTCCGGGGGTTCTTTATCTTTTTCTGTACATAAAAAACGGCATGCCGGAGCATTCCGGGCCTGAAGGGTTTCGAAAGTGGAATTTTCATACGGAATCTTTAAGGAACTTTTGCTAAACTGAAGAAGGGTCGGCGTTTGAAAGCCGGAGCCGGCGCGCCTCGTTTTTCAGCGCAAACATCCAAAAGGCTTTTGTTCGAAAAAGATTGCAGGGGGGAATGACATGATTAAAGCGGTCGTTTTTGATTTCGACGGCTTGATTCTCGATACGGAAACGCTGATGTATAAAGCGACGGCCGAAGTTTATAAAAAATACGGCGCCGAATTGCCGATTTCCGTATGGGCGAACCTCGCCGGGACGCATGATGACCATTTTGATCTCGTCGATTATTTATCCGAGCAGATCGGCCGCCCCGTTGACCGCGCCGCGTTTTATGATGAGCGCGATACGCTCGCGGCGGAGTACATCGTCCAGGCGGACGTGCTTCCGGGCGTAACCGTCGCTCTGGAGACCGCCGATAAGCTCGGCTTGAAAATCGGCCTGGCGACGAGCTCGGGCGATCAGTGGGCGAAGAACCACTTGATCCGGCTTGGCTTGGCCGACTATTTTGATGTCTTTGTCGAAGCGAATGACGTGAAAAACGTCAAGCCTGATCCGGAATTGTACTTAAAGGCTTGCGAACGTTTGGGCGTCAAACCGAATGAAGCCATCGCTTTCGAGGATTCGTTGCACGGAGCGATCGCGGCGAAAAAGGCGGGATTGTATTGCGTCGTCATTCCGAATGAAGTGACTAAATCGCTCGATTTTCCGCCGGAGGTAGACCGCCGGCTCGGTTCGCTCGCCGAGACGTCCCTTGAGGAACTGATCGAAGCGTTTAGCAAGGAAGACGGGAAATGAAAGCCGATGCGGGTTGAAGGGTTTAACCATGTCACGATCAACGTGGCGGACCTCGCGCATTCTTTGCGCTTCTATGTGGATGCGCTCGGCATGCGGCTCGTTCATCGCGGGAGGCGCGATGCCTATTTGGAATGGGGAACAGCGTGGGTCTGCCTGCAGGAACGGCCGGAGCACGCAAAGATTCCTGAGGCGCACCTCGGCGTCGATCACGTCGCTTTTACGATCAGCGAAGCGGATTTTAACGACGCGGTCGTTTGGTTGAAAGAAAAGGGAGTGACGATCAAAAAGGGACCGATGACGCGCGGCGTCGGCCAATCCGTCTACTTCTGCGATCCGGACGGCAACACCCTTGAACTGCACACGAGCGACCTGCAGACGCGCATGTCCGTATGGAAATAACGGTTGGTTGCACGACAACGCACTTGTCAACCATTTTTGCTATAATAATGTCTAGACATGTCGTTTAAGGGGGGTTTGGTATATGGATTGGAAAAATCAATATGAACGCTGGCTCGGATTTCCCGATTTGGATGCGGAATTAAAAGCGGAGTTGGAAGCGATGCAAGGCGACCCGAGCCGGTTGGAAGATGCCTTTTATAAAAACTTGGAATTCGGCACCGGCGGGATGCGGGGCGAACTCGGGCCGGGAACGAACCGCATGAACATTTACACGGTTCGCAAGGCGTCGGAAGGGTTGGCCCGCTACCTGCTGCAACAAGGCGAAGACAACAAAGCAAAAGGGGTCGTCATCTCGTACGACTCGCGCCGCAATTCGCAACGGTTTGCGATGGAAGCGGCCCGCACCATCGGGCGTCACGGCATAAAGACGTATGTGTTTGAATCGCTGCGACCGACCCCGGTGCTGTCTTTTGCCGTCCGTCATTTAAAGGCGGCCGCCGGCGTCATGATTACGGCGAGCCACAATCCCCCGCAATATAACGGCTACAAGGTGTACAACGAAGACGGGGGTCAGCTGCCCCCGGCGGAAGCCGATGAAGTCATTCGCTTCGTCAACCAAGTGGAGGACGAGCTTTCCGTGCCGGTGGCGGATGAAGACGAATTGAAGCGAACGGGGCTTTTACAAATCATCGGGCCCGACGTCGACCGGGCGTATCAAGACCATTTAAAAACGATCTCCGTCAATCCGGAAGTGATCCAAAGCGTGGGCCGCGATTTGAAAATCGTGTTTACCCCGTTGCACGGAACAGCGTATCATCCCGTCATGGACGGTTTGAAAAATTGGGGCTTCCAGAACGTCACGGTCGTCAAAGAACAGGCGGAACCCGATTCCGAATTTTCAACGGTCCGGCTGCCCAATCCGGAGGAGCACGACGCTTTTGAATATGCGATTCGCTATGGAGAAGAGATCGGCGCCGATCTTCTGCTCGGCACGGATCCGGACGCGGACCGCGTCGGCGTCGCCGTCAAAAACGAAGAAGGCCGCTACACGGTTTTGACGGGCAACCAAACCGGTGCGATCCTGCTTCATTATCTGTTGACGCAAAAGCGGGATAAAGGTGTGCTTCCGGAAAACGGCGTCGTGCTAAAGACGATCGTCACGTCCGAACTCGGCGCGAAGATTGCGGAAAGCTTCGGGGTCCCGACCGTTAACACCTTGACCGGTTTTAAATTCATCGGCGAAAAAATCTGCGAATACGAAGCGGCGGGCACTTATAAATTCCTGTTCGGCTATGAGGAAAGCTACGGTTATTTGATCGGCGATTTCGTCCGGGATAAAGACGCCGTCCAAGCCTGCCTGCTCGCGGCCGAAGCGGCGGCCTATTACAAACAACAAGGAAAGACGCTTTACGACGCGCTGCAAGACCTGTACAAGGCTTACGGTTATTTCCGAGAAGACTTGGTGTCCTTGACGTTGAAGGGCAAAGAAGGCGCGGATAAAATCCGCGGCATCATGGAAGATTTCCGCAAGCATCCGCCTGAAGCGGTAGGCGGCGTGCCCGTGACGGTGCTTGAGGATTATAAGGTATCCGAACGGCGCGATCGGGCCGCCGGCACGGTCAGCGCGATCGCTTTGCCGAAATCCAACGTGTTGAAATACCATTTGGCCGACGGATCGTGGTTTTGCCTGCGCCCGTCGGGAACCGAGCCGAAGATCAAGTTTTATTTCGGTGTCAAAGCCGATTCCGCGGACGAGAGCAAGGCGAAGCTCGAACGCCTGAAACAAGAAATCATGGCTCGCGTCAACGGCACGTCAACGCCGGTTCTCGATTGATGGCCGGGCACATACGGGAAGGAGGGTGTCTCAAAAGCCTAGCTTTTGAGGCGCCCTCTTTCCTTGTAAAAAAAATCGCTCCTTTTGGTATAATTAAAGTACCACCAATAACTAACCAAAGG
>JGI25331J36430_1000284_pt1 | contig 31861 bp, 30 predicted proteins | sample HigsolmetaAR206D_FD_36430 | JGI IMG/M metagenome (IMG submission 36430) | reverse complement strand
CGCTCCGACGATGACTTCCGGCCGGACGACTGGGACGCGCTCGCAGGCCGGCGCGCCGCGGAGCCGGAGCTGGCGGATGATGTGGAATATCCCCTGGCGCCGGTTAGTGCCTACGATCCGCGGTCGTTCGACCTCGACCAGGACTATGTCGATGAGAGCCGGGGTGACGATGATGGGGTCGATGAGGAGGCTGAGCCGGCGCGGCGCAGCCGCAAGGGGCTGATCGCCGTCGCGTCCGTTTTCGCCATGGCGGTAGCAGGCGTCGCCCTCGCGCTCAACTACACCGGCAGGGATGAGGCAGAGGGCGAGCCGCCCCTGATCAAGGCCGCCGCCGAGCCNGNGAAGGTCGCGCCGCAGAATCCGGGCGGAGTCGACATTCCCAACCAGAACAAGCAGATCTACGAGGGCAGCAATGCGGCGCGCAAGCCGGCGGACGCGAACGTCGTGCGCCAGTCTGAGCAGCCGGTCGACGTCAATGCGCTGCTGCGTGCCAATGCAGCCCGCGCCTCCCAGGGGCAGCCGAATCCCGATGACGTGCGCCTGACGCTGCCGGAAGGGCTGGAGCCGCCGAGCCAGACGATTCCGGGGCTCGGCGAGCCGCGGCGCGTCAAGACCGTCGCCGTGCGGCCCGACGGCAGTGTCATCGACGCCGGGCAGCCGGCTCCGGCGGAGGCTCCCGCTGGGGCGCAGCAGCCTGCCCCGCAGCCCGAGCCTGCGACCGAGACCGCGGCCGCGGCCGCGACGCCTTCGCCGCCCGAGCCCGCCCCGCAGATGGCGGCCGAGCCGCCGCGGCAGCCGGCGCAGCGCTCCGCGCCGCTTTCCATCGTACCGCAGGCCTCCCAGGCCCAGCCCCGACCTGCGCCGGCGCAGCCGGCGCGCGTGGCGGCGGCGGATCCGGTGGTGCCTGCGCCTGACACGCGTCCCGCCGTCGGAACGGCACCGCGCGGTGGCGATTTCGCGGTGCAGCTCGCTGCCCGGCCGACGGAGGCGTCAGCGCGCGAATCCTTCGCCCAGCTGCAGCGCCGCTATGCAGACCTCAGCGCCTACCAGCCGATCATCCGGAAGGCCCAGGTCGGCGAGCGCACCGTCTATCGCCTGCGCGTCGGCCCCATGAGCCGGGAGGAGGCGACGAACCTTTGCTCATCGCTGCAGGCCCAGGGGGGCGACTGCTTCGTGGCCCGCAACTGACGGAATGGCGCTTTCTCGTAATGTTTCAGGCGGCGGCCTACGGGTCGCCGCATCACTTTTGCGAGGGCCTTTTTCCACCGTCCGGATTGGGCTAGACCCGCCTGCATGATTATCCGCACTGCGATGAGAGACCGGACATGACGGCGATCAAGGCGTTCATCGCCGGCTGTGCCGGCCCGAGGCTCGATCCGGAGGAGGCGGCGTTCTTCCGTGAGGCCCAGCCCTGGGGCTTCATTCTGTTTCGGCGGAACGTCGAAACGCCGGACCAGGTGCGGCGGCTGACAGATGCCCTGCGCGAGAGCGTGGGGCGCGCCGATGCGCCGGTGCTGGTGGACCAGGAGGGTGGGCGTGTGCAGCGCCTCGGGCCGCCACACTGGCCGGCCTACCCGCCCGCCGCTGTCTTCGGACGCCTGCCGGCCAATGATTTCTTGCTGCGACGGGAGATGGCGCGTCTCGCGGCGCGGCTCATGGCGCACGACCTGCGGGCCGTCGGCATCACGGTGGACTGCATGCCGGTGCTCGACGTGCCCGTGCCGGGGGCCGACAGCGTCATCGGCGATCGGGCCTACGGGCGCGACGCCCGCGAGGTCGCGGTGCTGGGCCGCGCGGCCGCGGAGGGGCTTCTCGCCGGCGGAGTGCTGCCCGTCATCAAGCACGTGCCCGGCCACGGCCGCGGCAATGCCGACAGCCACCATGCCCTGCCGGTGGTGGAGGCCTCGCGGGAGGAGCTCGCCGCAAGCGANTTCCTGCCNTTCCGGGTGCTGGCGGATATGCCGCTCGCCATGTCGGCCCACATCGTCTACCGCGCCCTCGATCCGCGCCGGCCGGCGACGGTCTCGCGCCGCGTCATCGCGGAGGTGATCCGCGGCGAGATCGGCTTTTCCGGCCTGCTGATGAGCGACGACATCTCAATGAACGCGCTCGCCGGCACCATTGGCGANCGTGCTCGCGCTGCGAGCCGGGCCGGCTGCGACATCGTCCTGCACTGTAACGGCAAGCTCGACGAGATGAAGGCGGTGGCCGAGGCGGTGCCGACCCTGTCCGGCGCGGCGCGGGTGCGGGCGGCGGCGGCTCTAGCGCGCCTCGGGCACGAGCCGGAACCCTTCGATGTTGGGGAGGGGCGGGAGCGGCTGAAGTCCGTGCTTGCCATGGCGGGCGCCGGCGCCGAAACTTGATTCGGGCCCTGGGGGGGCTGCAAGACGGTTGATCGATGTCTGTTGCTGAACTGCCCTTCGAGGAGGTTGTCGAGCGCGGCACGAGCGAGCCGGCCCTGATCGTCGACGTCGATGGTTTCGAGGGGCCCCTCGATCTGCTGCTCGAGCTCGCACGCCGGCAGAAGGTCGACCTCGCGCGCATCTCGATCCTTGCCCTCGCCGAGCAGTACATAGCCTTCATCGAGGAGGCGCGCCGCCTTCGCCTCGAGCTTGCGGCGGACTATCTCGTCATGGCCGCCTGGCTCGCCTATCTCAAGTCCCGCCTGTTGCTGCCCGAGAAGCCGAAGGGGGACGAGCCGAGTGCTGCCGATCTCGCCAGCGCCCTGACCCTGCGCCTGCAGCGGCTCGAGGCCATTCGCGCCGCGGCGCAGCGGCTGTCNAATCTCGACCAGCTCGGCCGTGACGTCTTCGCCCGCGGGGCGCCGGAGCCGATTGCCGTGGTGACGCGCCCGACGTGGGACGCGACGCTCTACGACCTGCTCGACGCCTATGCCCGCCAGCGGCAGAAGGTGGCCAACGCGCGCGTGACGCTNCGCAAGCGCTTCGTCTGGTCGCTCGTTGAGGCGCGGGAGGCGCTGGANCGGCTCGTCGGCAGCGCGCAGGACTGGACGATGCTGGACCATTATCTCGCGGCCTACATCGCGTCGCCGGGGATGCAGGCCACCGTCCGCGCCTCGGCACTGTCCGCAACCCTCGAGATGGTACGTGAGGGCGTGCTCGACGTGCGTCAGGACGGCGCCTTCCGNCCACTGTGGATCCGGCGTCGTGCCGAAAAGCACCGGTCCGGCGGCGAGGGGGGCGGGGCCGAATGAGCGCCAGCATTGAGCGCATCGACCGGCACGACGAGACGGCCGAAGCCTTCGTCCAGGCGCTGCGCATCGCCGAGGCCCTCATCTTCGCCTCCCGCGAGCCGGTGGATGAGGCAGCCATCGCCGAGCGGCTGCCNAAGGGCGTCGACGTCTCGGCCGTGCTCGACCGGCTGCAGCACCTCTATGCCGGGCGTGGCGTCAACCTGAGGCGGGTGGCGCAGGGCTGGATGTTCCGCACGGCCTCGGACCTGTCGTACCTTCTGGCGCGCGAGCTGGCGGAGCCGAAGAAGCTGTCGCGCGCAGCGCTGGAGACGCTNGCGATCATTGCCTATCACCAGCCCGTCACGCGCGCCGAGATCGAGGAGATTCGCGGCGTCGCTACCTCGCGCGGCACGCTCGACCTGCTGCTGGAGACCGGATGGGTGCGCCTGCGCGGCCGGCGCCGCACGCCCGGCCGGCCGGTGACCTACGGCACGACGCCGGCCTTCCTGACCCACTTTGGCCTCGAGAGCATCGACGACCTGCCCGGGCTTGACGAACTCAAGGGGGCAGGGTTCATCGAGGGGCGTCTGCCGTCCGGCTTCTCCGTGCCGGTGCCCAANGANGCGCCGGAACTGCGTGATGACGAGGATCCCCTGGAGGAGGATCTCTTCCTCCTGCGGGAGCCGGAAGAGGACGAGCCGCTGACTGACGGCGACCAGTGACGGATGCGTGATGAGCGACAGTACGATGCGTGAGCCGGTGCGGTGGCCCTGGCGGGAGTGGGGGCCGCGCGGCACGGCGGGGGCGAGCTTCCCGTCCTCGCTCAGCATCGAGGACGTGTATCAGTNCTANGGCGATGTGGCGGCACTCTCGGGCGTGACGCTGTCGGCGGAGCCGGGCGAGATTGTCGGGCTGCTCGGCCATTCGGGNTGCGGCAAGACGACGCTGCTGCGCATCGCTGCCGGCATCGANCGGCCGGCGGCCGGCCGGGTGGTGCTCGACGGGCGGGAGGTGGCCGGGCCGGATACNTTCGTGGAGCCGGAGGCGCGCGGCGTCGGCCTGATGTTCCAGGACTATGCCCTGTTTCCGCACCTGACTAACCTGCGCAATGTGATGTTCGGCCTGCGGCGTCTGCCGCCGGCGGAGGCAGAGAGGGTGGCCCGGCATGCGCTCTCCCGCGTCGGGCTCGAGCGTCATGCGGACGATTATCCCCACATGCTGTCAGGCGGTGAGCAGCAACGCGTCGCCCTGGCGCGGGCGGTGGCCCCGCGCCCCGGNATCCTGCTGATGGACGAGCCTTTCTCCAACCTCGACCGGCGCATGCGCGACGTGATCCGCGACGAGACGGTGGCNCTCATGCGTGAGACCGGGGCGACCGCCATCGTCGTGACGCACGACCCGGAGGAAGCGATGCGCATCGCCGACCGCATCGTGCTGATGCGCGGCGGCAAGGTGGAGCAGATCGGTACGGCGGAGGAGCTCTATCGTCGGCCGCGGACGCTGTTCGCGGCGCGATTCTTCTGCGACTTCAATGAATTGCCTGGTGATGTGAAAGCCGGACGTGTAACGACTCCCCTGGGCACGTTCCCGGCGCCGGGCGTGCCCGACGGGCAGGCCGTCGTCTGCGTGCGTCCGCAGGGTGTCGCGCTAACCGTCCTGGACGAGGGCATACCAGGACGGATCACCATGCGGTGTTTCCTGGGGGAAGTCGACCTGCTGCACATCACGCTGGACGGGCTGGAAAGGCCCTTGCAGGCGCGCATTCGCAACGACGGGACGTTCCGCGAGGGGCAGGATGTGGGGGTGACGATCATTCCCGACGAAGTTCTTGTTTTCGCCGCGGGGGGAGCCTAGTTTCGGGGCGAAGTCGCAAAATGCGCCGAAGGGCGCGCGGGGACGCCGGGACGGCGTGGAGAAAAAGGTATGGGTGGCGCAAGCATCTGGCATTGGATTGTCGTCGGTCTGATCGTTNTGCTGCTTTTCGGTCGCGGCAAGATCTCAGAGATGATGGGTGACGTCGCGAAGGGCATCAAAGCCTTCAAGAAGGGCATGGCGGAGGACGACACTCCCGAGGCAGCGCCCGCGAGCGCGTCCGACAAGGGCAAGGTCATCGAGCACAAGGCGACGCCTGCAGCCGAGGTCGACGCGAAGTCGAGCGAGCGCAAGGTCGGTTGATCCGAGACAATCGCGTGTAGCCGGCCTGGACGGGGCGCCCGGGGCGTCCCGTCGGCTTCGTGACGCAGGTAACTGAGCGCGCCATGTTCGATATCGGTTGGAGCGAGCTTCTCATCATCGGGGCGGTTGCGCTCATCGTCATCGGCCCGCGCGACTTGCCGCGCACGCTGCGCGCCATCGGGCAGATGACGGCCAAGGTCCGTCGCATGGCCGGCGAGTTCCAGAGCCAGTTCAACGAGGCCATGCGGGAGGCCGAACTCGACGAGATCCGGCGCAACGTCGAGAGCGTCAAGGACGTGACCTCCGCCTTCGACAAGCCGTTCAACCCCATCGAGACAGCGCGGCGGGAAATCAAGAGCGCCATCGAGGGCGCGGGCACCGTCGCCAGGCAGGACGACGCTGCCACGAACGCCACGCCGGCCGCACCGGCGCCGGTCGATCTGCCGCCGCCGGAGCTGCCGCCTGCGCCCGATCCGGTCCAGTCGATCGCGGCTGCGCCGGCANCGGAACCTGCGCCGAACCCCGATCCGGCACCGAAACCCAGGCGCCGGACGAAGGCCGCTGTGGNCGACGGCGGCGCGCCGGCGGCCGGGGNGGCCAAGCCTGCCGCACCCTCCCGCAGGAGCCGGTCCAGTGCCGGGCCGAAGGCNGCTGACGGGCAGGAGGCGAAGCCTGTGACAACGAAGGNCCGGTCCACGGCATCGAGAAAGAAGACCGTCGCGTCTCCGGCTGACGGGGGCGAAGCATGAGCCAGGAAGACATCGACGCCACGCGCGCGCCGCTCATCGACCACCTGATCGAGCTGCGCTCGCGCCTCATCAAGTCGCTCATCGCCTTCCTGGCGATGTTCTTTCTCAGCTTCCTCTTNGCGAGGGAGATCTACAACGTCCTGATCTGGCCCTATGTCTTCGCGGCCGGGCCGGACGCGCAGGTCCAGCTCATCTACACGGCGCCGCTCGAATATCTGTTCACGCAGATCAAGATCGCCCTGTTCGGCGCGGCCTTCCTGTCGTTCCCGGTGGTGGCGGCGCAGATCTACATGTTCGTGGCGCCGGGCCTCTACAAGCACGAGCGCGAGGCCTTCCTGCCCTATCTCGTGGCGACGCCGGTCTTCTTCCTCATCGGCGCGGCGGTGGTCTTCTTCGTCGCCATGCCGATCGTGATGCGCTTTTCCATCGGCCAGCAGCAGGTGGCCGAGGCGGGGCAGGCGGCGATCACGCTTCTGCCGAAGGTGAGCGAGTACCTGTCGCTCATCATGACGCTGATCTTCGCCTTCGGCATCTGCTTCCAGCTTCCGGTCATCCTCACGCTGCTGGCGCGCGCCGGGCTGATCGACAGCGCCTTNCTGAAGGACAAGCGGCGCTACGCCATCGTGCTGGTCTTCGTGGTGGCCGCGGTCCTGACGCCGCCGGATGTCATCAGCCAGCTTGCCCTTGCCCTGCCGACGCTGCTCCTTTACGAGGCTTCCATCTTCTCGGTTCGGATGATCGAGAAGAAGCGCGCGGAAGCCGAGGCCGCGCGCGAGGCGACCTGACGGCTGATCCGGAAGGCCGCTGCCTTGACCTTCGGCCGGTCCGGATTGCCATGCACGATATCCGCTTCATTCGCGAGAATCCGAAAGCCTTTGACGAGGGCCTNGCNCGCCGNGGCCTCCCAGCCCAAGCGGAGGCCCTGATTGCGCTCGACGAGAAGCGCCGGTCCGTCATTTCCGAGCTGCAGGCCGCGCAGGAGCGGCGCAACGCCCTCTCGCGCGAGATCGGTGAGGCGAAGAAGGCCAGGGATGAGGCGCGGGCCCAGGCCCTGATGGCGGAGGTNGCCGCGCTCAAGGAGGCGATGCAGGCCGGCGAGGCTGCCGAGCGCAGGGCCATCGCCGAGCTTGAGGCTGCGCTCGCTGCCATCCCCAACCTGCCCAAGGCCGACGTACCGGACGGGCCGGACGAGACCGGCAATGTCGAGCGTCACCGGTATGGCGAAAAGCGCTCTTATGCTTTTGAGCCGAAAGAGCATTTTGATCTCGGCGAGGCGCTCGGCCAGATGGATTTCGAAACCGCGGCCAAGCTCTCGGGTGCCCGTTTCGTGGTGCTGAAGGGGCAGCTTGCCCGGCTTGAGCGCGCCATCGGCCAGTTCATGCTGGATGTCCACACGAGCGAGCACGGCTACACCGAGGTCAGCCCGCCGCTTCTCGTGCGGGACNACGCGGTTTATGGCGTCGGGCAGCTGCCGAAGTTTGAGGAGGATCTCTTCCGGACGACGGACGACCGCTGGCTGATCTCGACAGCCGAGGTGCCGCTGACGAACCTTGTCCGCGAATCGATCCTGTCCGAGGAGGAGCTGCCCAAGCGCTTCACGGCGCTGACGCCGTGCTTCCGCTCCGAGGCGGGCTCGGCCGGGCGCGACACGCGCGGCATGCTGCGGCAGCATCAGTTCTCCAAGGTCGAACTCGTGTCGATCACGACGCCGGAGGCGTCCGCGGACGAGCACGAGCGCATGCTCGCCGCTGCCGAGGCCGTGCTGAAGAAGCTGGACCTGCACTATCGCGTCGTGACGCTGTGCACTGGCGACATGGGCTTCGCCTCGCAGAAGACCTACGACATTGAAGTGTGGCTGCCGGGGCAGGGCGCCTACCGTGAAATCTCGTCCTGCTCGGTCTGCGGCGACTTCCAGGCCCGGCGCATGCGCGCCCGCTACCGGCCGAAGGATGCGAAGGAGCCGCGCTTCGTCCATACCCTGAACGGTTCAGGCACGGCTGTCGGGCGTGCGCTCATCGCCGTCATGGAGACGTGGCAGAACGAGGATGGCTCCATCACCGTCCCTCCGGCGCTGGTGAGCTACATGGGCGGCGTTACGCGAATCGAGAGAGCGGGCTGACATGCGCATTCTGTTGACCAACGACGACGGCATCCACGCCCCTGGCCTCAAGGTGCTGGAGGAGATCGCGCGCGAGCTGTCGGACGACCTGTGGATTTTCGCGCCGGAGACGGACCAGAGCGGCGTCTCGCACTCGCTGTCGCTCAACGATCCGCTGCGCCTGCGCATGGTCGACGAGCGCCGCTATGCCGTGAAGGGCACGCCGACGGATTGCGTCATCATGGGCCTGCGCCATGTGCTGAAGGACAATCCGCCCGATCTCATCCTGTCCGGCGTCAACCGCGGCCAGAACGTCGCCGAGGATGTGACCTACTCCGGCACCATCGCCGGGGCGATGGAGGGGACGCTGCTCGGCGTNCCGTCGATNGCGCTGTCGCAGGCCTACGGTTCCTACGGGCGCGCGGCCATTCCGTGGAACTGCGCCCGCACGCATGCGCCGGGCGTCATCCGTCGCCTCATCGAGGCGGGAATCGAGCCGGGCATCCTCGTCAACGTCAACTTCCCGGCCTGCGAGCCCTCGGAGGTGAAGGGCACGGCCGTGACGGTGCAGGGGCGGCGCGACCAGGCGCTCCTCAACATCGAGGAGCGGCACGACGGGCGCGGCAATCCCTACTACTGGCTGATCTTCGCCCGCGAGAAGCAGGAGGCCGGNGCCGGCACGGACCTGCGCGCCATCGCCGAGAACCGCATATCCATCACGCCGCTCGAGCTCGATCTGACGCACGAGCCGACTATGACGCGCTATGCGCGAATTTTTGGGTAAGACCGGCACCTTCGACGACGCGGACGACGACGCCGGGCCGATTACCGGCGCGGAGGAGACTGTCGCCTTCCTTCTGAGCCTCAGGGCCAAGGGCATCCGCGACACGGCTGTGCTGAGGGCGATGGAAGTGGTGCCGCGGGACCTCTTTGCCCCGAGGCGCTTCGCCGATCTTGCCCGCGCCGACGTGTCGCTGCCGCTGCCCTGTGGCCAGACCATGACGGCTCCCGGCATCATTGCCGCGATGCTGACGGCGCTCGCCGTGCAGCGGCACCACCGCGTGCTCGAGATCGGCACCGGCTCCGGCTATCTCTCGGCAGTTCTCGGCAATCTCGGGCGCGAGGTCATCTCCATCGAGCGGTTCCGCACGCTGGCGCTCGCGGCGGCCGAGCGGGTGGCTTCGCTCGGCATGCCACACGTGCGCATCATGCCNGGCGACGGCCTCGGCATCGGCAATCTCGGCGGTCCCTTCGACCGCGTCATCCTCAACGGCCTCGTTGCATCCGTGCCAGCGGCCCTCACATCGACCCTGCCTCCCGGAGGCCGTCTGGTGGCGGCGCGGGTCGTGGACGGGGTCTCGCGCATCGTCATGATCGAGCGCGGCGCCGACGGCGAGCTGGCAGAGACGCCATTGCAGCCGGCGCGCATGCCGCCGCTCGTCCGCGGCCTTGCCCGTGCGCTTTGAGGCGAGGGGAAAAGGCTTTCCCGCGTTGCCAGCCTTACCATGCGTGCGGCCCGCGGCCGGCATCGCAACGGTTGCTTAACCTGAATCTCTTTTAATCACCCTAGATGCGTTGCGTTCTCGTGGGTGGTTCAATGGGTCAGAGCGTTGTCAACGAGCAGTCGCGGCTCCTGGTGCGCCTCGCTGCTGTCAGCCTGGTGGCAGGCGTTGCGGCCGGCTGCAGCTCGGATGTGATGCGCTTCACGGATGATCCGTTCTCGAACCCCTTCAAGGATCCCGGCGTGACCGGCAGCATCCAGCCCTCGCCGCCGGCGNCCGTCGCAAGCCAGCCGCTGTCCTCGCCCGCCGTGGCCTCCACCTACCGGCCAGCGCAGTCCGTGCAGCAGGCAGCCTATGCAACGCCCCAGCCTGCGAGGGCGACCAGCGCGCCGCCCCCTGTCACCGGCAGCGCGAACGGCTGGACGGCCCAGGGCGGNACCCCCATCTACGTCGGCACCGGTGACACCCTCGCGAGCATCTCCGGCCGTTACGGAGTGCCCATGGCCGCCATTCTGGCCGCCAACGGCCTGACCAGCGCATCGCAGATCACCCCGGGGCGCCAGATCGTCATCCCCGTCTATAATCCCGGCGCGTCGTCCGTCGCTGCTGCGCCGCAGCCGGTGAAGGTGGCCGCTGCCGGCAATAGCGTGCCCGCGCCCGCCCCGGCGCCTGTCCGCCGCGGGCCTCGCGTCCGGTCGTCCAGGCGGCTCCGCAGTCCGCGCCGTCCAGGCCGGCCGAGAAGCCGGTTCAGGTGGCAAAGCTCGAGCCCAAGGCCGAGCCGGCCAAGCAGGAGGTGAAGGCTGCGCCGGCGCCGGCGCCGGTCGAGGCCGCGAAACCGGCGGAAAAGGCGTCCGAGCCCACTCGGACGGCGAGCCTCAATCCATCGGAGGTCGCGGGCGGGCTCGAGTTCCGCTGGCCGGCGCGCGGCCGCGTCATCGCCGGCTTCGGTGGCAAGGGAGGCAACGAGGGCATCAACATCGCCCTGCCGGAGGGCACGCCCGTCAAGGCGGCTGAGAGCGGCACGGTGGCCTATGCCGGCAACGAGCTCAAGGGCTACGGCAATCTCATCCTCATCCGCCACGATAACGGCTGGGTGAGTGCCTATGCCCACAACAGCGAGCTGCTCGTGAAGCGCGGGGACACCGTGCGCCGTGGGCAGACGATCGCCAAGTCCGGGCAGACCGGCAACGTGTCCTCCCCGCAGCTCCACTTCGAGCTGCGGCGCGGCTCGAGCCCGGTCGACCCGATGCCGTATCTCGCGGGATTGTGAGAGGGACTCTTCGCGCCACGGCGCGATGATCAGGGACGAACGATCGGTACGCGTGAGACCCCGTACCGATCCCAGGAGGCGGGCCCGGCGTGTGCCGGGCCCGTTTTCCTTTGCTCAGGCGTCGAGTCGGCGGCCGAGCCGCCCGGCGAGATCCTGGATGAACTGCCAGGCCGTGCGGCCGGAGCGGGCGCCGCGCGTGGTCGCCCATTCGAGCGCCTCGGCACGCAGACGCTCCGGCTCGTAGTCGAGGCCGAAATGCGCAGCGTAGCCGTTGATCATGTCGAGATACTCGTCCTGGCTGCACTTGTGGAAGCCAAGCCACAGGCCGAAGCGGTCGGACAGGGAGACCTTCTCCTCCACGGCCTCACCCGGGTTGATGGCCGTCGAGCGCTCGTTCTCCATCATGTCGCGCGGCAGCAGGTGGCGACGGTTGGAGGTGGCGTAGAAGATGACGTTTTGCGGGCGCCCCTCGATGCCGCCTTCGAGCACGGCCTTCAGCGACTTGTAGGAGGTGTCGTCGGTGTCGAAGGACAGGTCGTCGCAGAAGACGATGAACCGGTGCGGATCGGCCTTGAGCAGCGCCATCAGGGCCGGCAGGCTCTCGATGTCCTCGCGGTGGATCTCCACCAGCTTCAGCGGGCGGGCACCGTCGCCGGCCAGCCGCACGTTGGTCTCGGCGTGGATGGCCTTGACGAGGGAGGACTTGCCCATGCCGCGCGCGCCCCACAGCAGGGCGTTGTTGGCGGGCAGGCCGCGGGCGAAGCGCTCGGTGTTCTCCGCCAGCACGTCGCGCATGCGGTCGATGCCGCGCAGGAGGACGAGATCGACCCTGTTGACCTTCGGAACGGGGTCGAGTCGGGCCGGGGAGGGATGCCAGACGAAGGCGTCCGCCGCATCGAAATCGGGCGCCGTCGGGGCGGGCGGAGCGATTCTCTCGAGGGCGTCGGCGATCCGCGTCAGCGTCGCCAGCAGGGCGTCCGTGTTCGGGCTGTCGGTGGTCGGTTGTGCGGGCATTCCTCGGCCTGTCATTCCTCGTTAGACTTGTGCCTGCGTGCCCGCGGCGGCAGCCGGCGGCCGGCGCCGGACAAACGGCAGCGGCCACGCCGACGGACGGGTGATGTCGTGCCGTCGGCCGTCACCACGGGCGGTTTGCTTTCAGCGGGCTCATCGTTATAGTCCGCGCGCTCTAATAACCCTTTGCGCCGCATGCATGCCAGCGATGCGGTTTCTCGCCGGAGGTCCGTCAGTGATCACGCCAGCCTTCGCCCANTCCGCCGGATCGGCCGGTGGGGGCGACATGCTCATCCAGCTCGTTCCGTTCATCCTCATCTTCGTCATCATGTGGTTCCTCATCATCCGTCCGCAGCAGCGGCGGGTGAAGGCCCACCAGGAGATGATCAAGAACGTGCGGCGCGGTGACACCGTCGTCACCTCCGGCGGTCTCGTCGCCAAGGTGACCAAGGTCGTGGACGACGGCGAGATCGAGGTGGAGATTGCCGAGGGCGTCAAGGCGCGCCTCGTNCGCGGCATGATCTCCGAGGTCCGTTCCAAGTCCGAGCCGGTCAAGACCGAGGCACCGAAGAGCTGATTGATATCGCGCGCGGCGCCGCCCACGGCCGCCGCGCCCCGCCCTGCGTCAAGGCTGTCCCATGCTGCGCTTCTCGACCACCAAGGTCGTCCTCATGCTCGCCGTCACGGTGTTCGTCTGCCTTCTGGCAGTNCCGAACCTGATGGCGCCTGATACCCGCAACGCCCTCCGCGAGGCCATTCCGGGCTGGGTGCCGTCGTGGCTCGTGCCGACGCAGGCCGTGGTGCTCGGCCTCGACCTGCAGGGCGGCTCGCACGTGCTGCTCGAGGTCGATTCGAACGATCTTGTGCGGTCGCAGGTGGCGACCCTGCGTGACGATGTGAGGCGGATCCTGCGCGAGACGCGCGTTGCGCCGCAGGGCGGCATCGTGGCGATGCCGCGCGGCGTGCAGCTGCGCTTCGCCAGCGAGGCCGACCGCGACAAGGTGCTGCCACGGCTTCGGGAGCTGTCGCAGCCCATCGGCAACGCCATCCTCGGCCAGACGGGCGAGCGCAACATCGACATCACGACGAACGGGGACACCGTCCAGCTCACGCTGAGCCAGGCGGGCATCGACGAGCGGGTGCGCCGCGCCGTCGACCAGGCCATCGAGGTGCTGCGTCGCCGCGTCGACGCGCTCGGCACGACGGAGCCGAACATCCAGCGCCAGGGCGCCAACCGCATCCTGGTGCAGATGCCGGGTCTGCAGGATCCGCAGCGCCTCAAGGAGATTCTCGGCCGCACCGCCAAGCTCCAGTTCCGTTTCGTGGCTGATGCCGGCGCCAATCCTTCCGACGTGGAGATGATGCCCTCGCGCGACAGCGGGGGGCAGATGATGCCCGTCGAGCGCCGCGTCATCGTCGAGGGCGAAGACCTCACCGACGCNCAGCCGGCCTTCGACCAGCGGACGGGCGAGCCCATTGTCAACTTCCGCTTCAATGTGCGCGGTGCCCAGCGCTTCGGCCAGGCNACGANNGAGAACGTCGGCCGTCCGCTCGCCATCGTGCTCGACAACGAGGTCATCTCGGCGCCGCGCATCCTGCAGCCCATCACCGGCGGCTCGGGCCAGATCTCGGGCAACTTCACGGTGGAGCAGGCGAACAACCTCGCCATCCTGCTGCGCGCTGGCGCGCTGCCGGCCAAGCTCACCATTGTTGAGGAGCGCACGGTCGGCCCTGGCCTCGGCCAGGACTCCATCGAGGCCGGCAAGATGGCCGCCATCGTCGGCACCGTGCTCGTCGCGGTCTTCATGATCGCGAGCTACGGCATCTTCGGCCTCATCGCCGACCTTGCCGTGCTTATCAACGTCATCATGATCATCGGCCTTCTGTCTGCCCTCGGAGCCACGCTGACGCTGCCCGGCATCGCCGGCATCGTGCTGACGGTGGGCATGGCGGTGGACTCGAACGTGCTGATCTACGAACGCATCCGCGAGGAGAAGCGAGCGGGACGCTCGGTGATCTCGGCCCTCGACGCCGGTTTCAGCCGGGCGCTGTCCACCATCATAGACTCCAACATCACCACGCTGATCGCGGGCGTCGTTCTGTTCCTGCTCGGATCGGGGCCGGTGCGCGGCTTCGCCGTCACGCTGTCTATTGGCATCGTGACGACGGTCTTCACGGCTTTCACCCTGACGCGGCTGATGACGGCGCTGTGGTTCCGCACCGTGCGTCCCACGACGATCCCGCTTTGATCTGCTGCAGCGAGTGACGAAACCATGCGTCTTCTGCGCCTTGTCCCGGACGATACCAAATTCGGCTTCATGCAGTATCGCCGGGTCAGCTTTCCGCTGTCCGCGATTCTGTCCATCCTGACGGTCGTCCTGTTCTTCACCGTCGGCATGAACTTCGGCATCGACTTCCGCGGCGGTACGCTCATCGAGCTGCAGGCCAAGAGCGGGGAGGCCGATCTTGCCGCCATCCGCGCGAAGGCCGGCTCGCTCGGCTTCGGCGATGTCGAGGTGCAGACCTTCGGCGGGCCCGACCAGGTGCTCATGCGCTTCGGCCTGCAGGGAGACAGCGAGCAGGCCCAGCAGTCGCTGGTCAGCGCAGCGCGCGGTGCGTTCGAGACCGACTACGACTTCCGCCGCATCGAGGTGGTCGGTCCGCGCGTGTCGGGCGAGCTCGTCCAGTCGGGCACGCTCGGCGTCGTCGTGGCTGTCATCGGCGTGCTCATCTACCTGTGGTTCCGCTTCGAGTGGCAGTTCGCCGTCGGCGCCGTCATCGCGACCCTGCACGANCTCGTCCTGACCATCGGCTTCTTCGCGCTGACGCAGATCGAGTTCAACATGACCTCGATCGCGGCCATCCTCACCATCGTCGGCTATTCGCTGAACGACACCGTCGTCGTGTACGACCGCATCCGCGAGATGATGCGCAAGTACAAGCGCCTTTCGATCGCGGACATGATCGACGTTGCCATCAACTCGACCCTGTCGCGCACCGTGATGACGTCCGTGACGACCTTTCTCGCGCTGCTCGCCCTCGCCATCTATGGTGGCACGGTGATCGAGAGCTTCTCGTATGCGATGATCTTCGGCGTCGTCATCGGCACCTATTCGTCGATCTTTATCGCCGCCCCGGTGCTCATCTACCTCGGCGCGCAGATGGGCAGCGAGAGCGAGGCCGGTGAGAAGGCGCAGGCGGCGGCGCAGCGCTCGGCTCCCTGAGCGGGAGGATGGTGATGGCCGGACCGCGCTATGACGGCTTCGTACCGGGACGNCACCAGATCGACGCCTACGGCAACGGCGGCTTTCGCTTCGCCGACATGTCGCACAAGGGCTCGATCCTGGCGCTGCCATCGGGGATAAAGGCCTGGGAGGCGACGTCGGGGCAGAACCTCGGCCCCGCCGATTTCCTCCCGGTGCGGGCGGAGGCCGACGACATCGAGCTGCTGATCGTCGGCACCGGTACGGAACTTGTGCCGCTGGGCGAGCACTTGCGCTGGCACCTGCGCGAGCTGCGCATCGCCGTCGAGGTGATGCCGACTGGCGCGGCCGCCCGCACCTACAACGTGCTGGTCGCCGAGGGGCGCAAGGTCGCCGCGGCGCTCATCGCCGTCGCGTAACCCGTCGCGCAGCACGGAAAGGGAGCTGCCGTGAACGACGCCGCCGGGCCGAATACAGACGCCTTTGCCTATTGCGCCGGCGAGGTGCGCCGTCACGACCCGGACCGTTTCTTCGCCACCCTGTTCGCGCCGGTCGAGAAGCGGCCCTATCTGCACGCACTCTATGCGTTCAATCTGGAAATCGCTCGCGTGCGGGAGGTGGTGAGCGACCCGATGCCGGGCGAGGTGCGTCTGCAATGGTGGCGCGACGAGCTCGAGGGAAGGGCGCGTGGTGACGCGCTGGGCCATCCGGTCGCCGCTGCGCTGCGGGAGACCGTCATCCGTTTTCGCCTGCCCGTCGGGGCGCTCATGGCGCTCATCGATGCGCGCAGCTTCGATCTCTACGAAGATCCGATGCCGAGCCTCGTCGATCTCGAGGGCTATTGCGGCGAGACTGCCTCGGCGCTGTTCCGCCTGGCATCCCTGATCCTCGCCGACAGCGGTGAGGTCGGGCCGGCCGATGCGGCGGGACATGCCGGCGTCGCCTATGGCATCACCATGCTGCTGCGCGCCTTCCCGTGGCATGCGGCGCGCGGCCAGCTCTACCTGCCGGCGGATATTCTCTCGCGCCATGGACTTTCGCGCGAGGAGGCGCTGTCGAGGGAAGAGGCGGCGCGACTCGCCCCCGTGCTGGCCGAGATGCGCGCCATCGCCGAGGACCACCGGCGGAAGGCACTCGCCTTCATCGCCGAGACTCCGGCAGTTGTGCGCCCCGCCTTCCTGCCGCTGGCCATCGTCGCTCCCTACCTTGCGCGGATGAAGCGGCGCTACGATCCCTTCTGCGACGTTGTGGAGGTGGCACAGTGGCGCCGTCAGTGGGCGCTGTGGCGCCTCGCGCGGCGGCTCTGAACGCAGGCAGTCCCTATTCCGCGGCGTGGCGGGCCTGCCCCTCGAGCCAGGCGGCGAGGTCTGCCCGCGCACGGTCGGTGAGGGCCTTTTTCTTGGCGAGTGCCTTGTCCTTGCCGCGCAGCCGGCGACCGTCCGCCCCCTTCGGCTCCGCTTCGAGCGGCGGGAAGAGGCCGAAGTTGATGTTCATCGGCTGGTAGGACTGCGGGCCGCCGTCGATGGTGCTGATGTGGCCGCCCGTGATGTGGTTGAGCAGCGCACCGAGTGCTGTCGTCGCCGGCGGCGGCGTGAGCGGCTCGCCGAGTCGCTCGGCCGCCGCGAAGCGCCCGGCGAGAAGGCCTATGGCGGCACTTTCCACATAGCCCTCGCAGCCGGTGATCTGGCCGGCGAAGCGAAGGCGCGGTTCGGCCCTGAGGCGCAGGGTGCCGTCAAGCAGGCGGGGCGAGTTGATGAAGGTGTTGCGGTGCAGGCCGCCGAGGCGGGCGAACTCCGCGTTCTCCAGCCCCGGAATCATGCGGAAGATGCGGACCTGCTCAGAGTACTTCAGCTTGGTCTGGAAACCGACCATGTTGAACAGCGTGCCGAGGGCATTGTCCTGCCGCAGCTGCACCACCGCGTAGGGGCGCTCGTCGGGCTTGTGCGGGTTGGTGAGGCCCACCGGCTTCATGGGACCATAGCGCAGCGTCTCGCGGCCGCGCTCGGCCATCACCTCGATAGGCAGGCAGCCGTCGAAATAGGGCGTGTCCTTCTCCCACTCGCGGAACGCGGTCTTCTCGCCGGCGAGAAGCGCATCGACGAAAGCCTCGTACTGCTCCCGCGTCATGGGGCAGTTGAGGTAGTCGGCGCCGGTGCCGCCGGGGCCGGCCTTGTCGTAGCGCGACTGCGCCCAGGCGACCGACATGTCGATGCTGTCGCGATAGACGATGGGGGCGATCGCATCGAAGAAGGCGAGCTCGCCCTCGCCGGTGAGGCTGCGCACGGCCTCGGCGAGCGCGGGTGAGGTGAGGGGGCCGGTGGCGATGATGACGCTGTCCCAGTCCGCCGGCGGCAGGCCGGCGACTTCCTCGCGCACGATGGTGATGAGCGGATGCGTGGAGAGCGCCTCGCTGACGGCGGCGGAGAATCCGTCACGGTCGACGGCGAGCGCGCCGCCCGCCGGCACCTGGTGGGCATCGCCCTTGGCCATGATGAGGGAGCCGAGCGCCCGCATCTCCTGGTGCAGCAGGCCCACGGCGTTGCTTTCGGCGTCGTCGGAGCGGAAGGAATTGGAGCAGACGAGCTCCGCCAGGCCCTCGGTCTTGTGGGCCGGCGTCATGCGCACGGGGCGCATCTCGTGCAGGATGACGGGCACGCCGCGCGAGGCGAGCTGCCAGGCGGCCTCCGAGCCGGCGAGGCCGCCGCCGACGACATGGACAGGTGCGATCTTGGTCATGCCGCCTATGTGTCCGCAGGCCGGGCCCGCGTCAAGGCGCGCCGGGGGCAGACCCGGAAAACACGAACGCCCGCTGGCGGCGGGCGTTCCGAGCAAACAGTCCGGTGGATGGCGCAGCGGGCGGAGAAGCCGCAGCGCTCACCCTCAGACGGCAGCGTGCTTCTTCGCGACGAAGGGAATGTCCCAGCGCGAGATGCCGAGGTCGTTGAGCTCNCGGTCGGTCAGACGCGACAGCTCACGGACGGTCTCGCGGTAGCGAAGGTACGCCTTGATCNTGGCAAGGATGTAAGAAACGAACATGGGGCTCTCTCCTGTTCTTGCGGTCGCAACATGCTCGTTGCGCCGAACCGGACACACACTAGTTGTTGCGGTGCAGCATATAAGTGCGGCAACGCACATTGAGGAGAGGCAAGTTTGTATGTCAGCCCCGCGTCACCTGCATAACACGGCGGCAGTCGTGCCACAATTCGGGCACCGTTATGCTCCCGATGTGGGCAAAAGGGCGCTCCAGGTCTATTCCGCGGCCTGTTTGCGGTTGCGAAGGGGGCGCCGCGCCAGGACCTCGGCAAGGAAGCGTCCGGTGTGGCTTGCAGGCACCTTGCAGATCGCCTCGGGCGGGCCTTCGGCCACGATGGTACCGCCGCCGTCGCCACCCTCCGGGCCCATGTCGATCACCCAGTCGGCCGTCTTGATGACCTCGAGGTTGTGCTCGATGACAACGACGGTATTGCCCTGGTCAACGAGCTCGTGCAGCACCTCGAGCAGCTTGGCCACGTCGTGGAAGTGCAGGCCCGTCGTCGGCTCGTCGAGGATGTAGAGCGTGCGGCCGGTGGCGCGCTTCGATAGTTCCTTGGCCAGCTTGACACGCTGGGCCTCGCCGCCCGACAGGGTCGTGGCCTGCTGGCCGACCTTGACATAGTCGAGCCCCACGCGGGCCAGCGTCTCCATCTTGTCCCGGATGGCGGGNACCGCCTTGAACAGTTCCTTCGCCTCCTCGACGGTCATGTCGAGCACGTCGGCGATGGACTTCTCGCGGTACTTTACCTCCAGCGTCTCGCGGTCGTAGCGCTTGCCCTTGCACACGTCGCAGGTGACGTAGACGTCGGGCAGGAAGTGCATCTCGATCTTGATGACGCCGTCGCCCTGGCAGGCTTCGCAGCGCCCGCCCTTGACATTGAAGGAGAAGCGCCCCGGCTGGTAGCCGCGCGCCTTTGCCTCGGGCAATCCCGCGAACCACTCGCGGATCGGCGTGAAGGCGCCGGTGTAGGTCGCCGGGTTCGAGCGCGGTGTGCGGCCGATGGGCGACTGGTCGATGTCGATGACCTTGTCGAGATGCTCCAGNCCCTCGATGGCATCGAAGGGGGCGGGATGCTCGATGGCGCCGTTGAGGCGTCGCGCCACTGCCTTGTAGAGCGTGTCGATGACGAGGGTGGACTTGCCGCCGCCGGACACGCCTGTGACGCAGGTGAAGAGGCCNAGAGGCACGTTCACCGTCACGTTCTTGAGGTTGTTGCCGCGGGCGCCGACGAGCCGGAGCATCCGGCTCTTCTGCGGCTTGCGCCGCTTCTCCGGCACAGGCACGGACAGACGCCCGCTCAGATACTGCCCTGTCAGCGAGTTGGGGTTGGCGATGATCTCCTCGGGCGTGCCCTGGGCGACGATCTGCCCGCCGTGGATGCCGGCGCCGGGCCCCACGTCCACCACATGATCCGCCGACAGGATCGCGTCCTCGTCATGCTCGACGACGATGACGGAATTGCCGAGATCGCGCAGGCGGCGCAGCGTGGCGAGCAGCCGCTCGTTGTCGCGCTGGTGCAGGCCGATGGAGGGCTCGTCCAGCACATAGAGCACGCCCGTCAGGCCGGAGCCGATCTGCGAGGCGAGGCGGATGCGCTGGCTCTCGCCGCCCGACAGCGAGCCCGAGTTGCGGGAGAGGGTCAGATAGTCGAGGCCGACGTCGAGCAGGAAGGTCAGGCGCTCGCGAATTTCCTTGAGGATGCGTCCGGCGATCTCGTTCTGCTTGTCGGTCAGCTTGCCGGGCAGGGCCTCGAACCACTTGCGCGCGTCGGCGACGGACATCTGCGCCACCTCGCCGATGTGCAGCCCGTCGATCTTCACCGCCAGGGCCTCGGGTTGAGGCGGTGCCCCCCGCAGGCGCCGCAGGGCGTCTCCGACATGAAGCGGCCGATCTCCTCGCGCGCCCAGTCGCTCTCCGTCTCCTTCCAGCGGCGCTCGAGGTTGTTGACGACGCCCTCGAAAGGCTTCTTCACCTCGTAGGAGCGCAGGCCGTCGTCATAGGCGAAACGCACGGCCTCGTCGCCCGTGCCGTAGAGGATAACGTCGCGCGCCTTCTGGGGCAGCTCCTCCCAGGGCACGGTGAGGGAGAAGCCGAAGTGCTTCGCCAGCGCCTCGAGCGTCTGGCCATAGTAGGGCGAGGTGGACTTCGCCCACGGCGCGATGGCGCCGCCGCGCAGCGTCAGCCGTCTGTCCGGCACGACGAGGTCGGGGTCGATTTGCATCTCGTGGCCGATGCCGCCGCAGACCGGGCAGGCGCCGAACGGGTTGTTGAAGGAAGAGCCGCGGCTCGATTTCGGGGATGGTGAAGCCCGAGACGGGGCAGGCGAAACGGGAGGAGAAGACGAGGCGCCTGGGTTGGCCCTTTTCGTCCTTCTCGTCGGCGAATTCCATCACGGCGATGCCGTCCGCGAGCTCGAGTGCGGTCTCGAGCGACTCCGACAGGCGCGCTGCGATGTCACGGCGCACCACGAGGCGATCGACCACCACGTCGATGTCGTGCTTGAGCTTTTTGTCGAGGGTCGGCGCCTCGGCAATCTCGTAGAACTCGCCGTCGATCTTCACGCGCTGGAAGCCGCGCTTCATGAAATCGGCGAGCTCCTTGCGGTACTCGCCCTTGCGCCCGCGCACGACGGGGGCGAGGAGGTAGAGGCGGGTCTTCTCCGGCAGTGCGAGCACCCGGTCGACCATCTGGCTCACCGTCTGGCTCTCGATCGGCAGGCCGGTGGCCGGGGAGTAGGGCACGCCCACGCGCGCCCACAACAGGCGCATGTAGTCGTAGATCTCGGTGACGGTGCCGACAGTGGAACGCGGGTTCTTCGAGGTCGTCTTCTGCTCGATGGAGATGGCCGGCGAGAGGCCGTCGATCTGGTCGACGTCCGGCTTCTGCATCATCTCCAGGAACTGGCGGGCATAGGCCGACAGGGATTCCACGTAGCGGCGCTGGCCCTCGGCGTAGATCGTGTCGAAGGCGAGCGACGACTTGCCGGAGCCGGACAGGCCCGTGAAGACGACGAGCTTGTCGCGCGGAATGGTGAGGTCGACGTTCTTGAGGTTATGCTCGCGCGCCCCGCGGATCGTGATGGTGCGGGTGGCGGCCGCCTCCGCGGCATGGTCGAAGAGATCGTCGATGGAAGCCATGGGTCCACAAACCGGCTGAGCTGCGCCGAAGCCTCGACGCCGCAGGAAAAGCTGCTGTCACCGCATCACGTGCGGGGTCCCTGAAGCCGTCCTCAGGGGAGTGCGCCGCCACATCCCCGGAAACGACAGTCGTCGGACCCGTGAGCCAACCCGATATAGTGCGCCTTGCGCCAATTGCCCACTGGAGCAGATCGCCGCCGGCGGGNGCGGCCGCCGCGGCCCGGCCGGCGCCGTCGTAACGGGCAGCTTGCGCGCCGCGAGTCGGAGCGGTAAGAACATACCAAGAACAACTGGGCATGCAACTGTGGACAAGCCGCCGCGGGGACCGTCCGGCGCTATCAGGCGTCGGGTCGGCTCTGGTTTATGGTCGGTGGAGAGAAGATCGGAGGTGCAGGTATGGCCGGCAGCGTCAACAAGGTGATCCTCATCGGCAATCTGGGACGCGACCCGGAAGTGCGCACGTTCCAGAACGGCGGCCGTGTCTGCAACCTGCGCGTCGCGACATCCGAGACCTGGCGCGACAAGGCGACCGGCGAGCGGCGCGAGAAGACCGAATGGCACTCGGTCGTCATCTTCAACGAGAACCTGCTGCGCGTGGCCGAGCAGTATCTCAAGAAGGGCTCGAAGGTTTACATCGAGGGCCAGCTCGAGACCCGCAAGGCGACGGACGCCTCGGGTGCCGAGCGCTATTTCACCGAGGTCGTGCTGCGCCCCTACCGCGGCGAGCTTACCATCCTCGACAGCCGTGGTGGCGGCGGCGAGATCGTTGACGACGAGGGTGGCTTCGGCGGCTCGCGCGGCTCAGACTTCGGCCGCGTCTCGCCGATGGAGCGCAGGCCGGCGGCATCGGGTGGCGGTGGCGGCTACGCGGGCGATCTCGACGACGATATCCCGTTCTGATAGCAAGGATTCCACGGAAGTTCGGGCGGCGGAGGCATCCGTCGCCCGTGTCGTGTGGGGCTGGGGACGGCGATGACGAGCGAGTTCGACACGGATGCGATGGTGGCGGGCCTGTCGCGCTGGGTACTGGAGGAGAGCCCGACCCGGGATGCTGCTGCGATCAACCGCATGATCGACCTCGTCACCGCCGAGGTCGAGCTGCCGATCGCGGTCGAGCGGCTGCCCGGCAGGCAGGGGCTCGGCGACACGCTCGTCATGCGTGCCGGCCCTCGCACGGATGCCAAGGGTATCCTCGTCATGTCGCATGTCGACACCGTCCACCCGAAGGGCACCATCGACGGGCCTTTGCCGCTGCGCCGCGACGGGGACAGGCTCTACGGGCCTGGCGTCTATGACATGAAGGGTGGTGCCTATCTGGCGCTCGAGGCCTTCAAGCGCGTGGCCGTGGCGGGATCGGCGCAGCTGCCGATCACCTTCCTGTTCACGCCCGACGAGGAGATCGGCAGCCCGACGACGCGCGAGATCATCGAGGACGAGGGCCGCCGGGCATCCTATGCGCTGGTGACGGAGCCGGCGCGCGACGGCGGCAAGATCGTCACCGCCCGCAAGGGGGTGGGGCGCTTCGACGTGCGCGTCGAGGGGCGGCCGGCCCATTCGGGCACCAGCCACCAGCTCGGCCGCAGCGCCATCCGCGAGGCGGCGCGGCAGATCCTCGATATCGAGGCGATGACCGATTACGGACGCGGCATCACGACCACGGTCGGGCTCGTCTCTGGCGGCACGGCGGCCAACGTCATTCCGCACTTCACCTATTTCTCCGTCGATCTCAGGGTCATCAACGAAGCCGACGGCGTCGCGGCCAGCGAGAAAATCCTGTCCCTGAAGCCCTATGATCCGGACGTGAAGCTCACGGTCACCGGCGGCATGAACCGCCCGGCCTACGTGAAGACTGACGAGATAGCCCGGCTGCTCGCCCATGCGCAGCAGCTCGCCGCCGACATCGGCTTCGAGCTCGTCGATTCGCCGATGACCGGCGGCGGCAGCGACGGCAACTTCACCGCCGCGCTCGGTGTGCCGACCCTCGATGGCCTCGGCATCGACGGCGACGGAGCGCACACGCTGCAGGAATACGGCCTCATCTCCTCGCTCGCGCCGCGCGCCAGGCTGATGCAGCGCCTGCTCGAGACGCTGGCCTGACGACCTTCTTCCGGCAGGCTTCGGGCAAGCTTCGCCCTGCAGTTTCCTCCGCGATGCGGCTTCACTCCCGTCGGCCTGCCCGGCGGGCTCTTGTTGCGTGCCTGATGGAGGCGTTCGGGCGCGCCGGGTGACAGCTTGGGGCGAAACGTCTGAGAATGGACGCGGATCGGGCACTGAAGCGCACGGCCGGGCAAGCTGCCCGCCAGAAGCTGGAGGACGAAATCGCCCTCGTCGGCTTTGATCGCAGGGACCGCGAGAGGCTGCGTCAGCTCAAGCCCGTGGTTGCGGAAGAGCTTCCGGCGATCCTCGACGATCTCGTCGATCATCTGGGTGCCAGCGGCGTGGCTGGTGACCTCTTCGCGCGCAAGGACGTGCGCCGCAACGTCCGCACCGTGCTGCTGGCGCACTGGCTGCGCGTCTGTGATGCGCGCTTCGACGAGGGCTATCGCCAGTCCGTCAAGGCGGTGGCGGAGATGTACGCCAGCCTCGGGCTGTGCCCGCGCCTGTGCCTTGGCGGCTACGCCCGCACCACGAGCGCCCTCACGCGCTCCGTCACCCGGGCCATCCTGCGCTCGCGCCATATCTGGGGCCACAACAGCCTCGGGGCCAATCTCGACCTTGCGCTGGATGCGCTGATCAAGGCGGCGATGTTCGATCTCGACCAGTGCACGGCCGCCATGGAGGCACGCCGGAAAGAGGAAGAAACGGCGCAGCGTCAGGCGATTGTGGAGGAATTCGAACATCTTGCATCAAGTGTCGTCGAGGCTGTCGCCGCAGCCTCGCGGAACGTGGAGACCATGGTCGGCAAGCTGCAGGCGGCTGCCGAGCAGGCGAGCCGGCGCTCGCACCAGGCTTCCGCCGTGGTCGATGACGCCGGCGCCGGTGCGTCGGCGGTGAGCCAGGCGGCGGACGTCCTGCGGCAGGCCATTGCCGAGGTGGCGCGGCGTGCCGGCGAGGCCGCGCAGTCGGCCAACGAGGCGAGCAGCCAGGCCGGCCGCACGCGCGAGACGGTCGGTGCACTTTCGGAGGCCGCCCGGCGCATCGGCGAGATCCTCGGCGTCATCGAGGCGGTGGCCAAGCAGACGAACCTGCTGGCGCTCAACGCCACCATCGAGGCGGCCCGCGCGGGCGAGGCGGGACGGGGCTTTGCCGTCGTCGCGTCCGAGGTCAAGCAGCTTGCCCAGCAGACGGCTCGCGCCACCGAGGACATCGCCGGCCACATCCGCGACATACAGGCGGTCGTTGACCGCGCCGTGGAGGACATCGGCGCCGTGAGTGCCAGCATCGAGGGCATCAATCTCGCCTCGGCGTCGATCTTCTCGGCCGTCGAGCAGCAGAGCGCCGGCGCGGCGGAGATCGGCACCCATACCGGCCGGGCCAGCGACGGCGTACATCGCGCCAAGGACGAGCTCGGGCTGCTCATGGCCGATGCCGAGGCAGCCGGGCGTCTGGCACAGGAGGTGGTGGAGGCGTCCCGGGCGCTTCTGGCGCAGGCGGACAGTTTCAAGGGCGAGACGGCCCGCATCCTCGCGCAGCTGAGGGCTGCCTGACCGGCCCGCATGCCGCGGCCGGGCTCCGGGGCGCACCTCGGGAACAAAGCGTCGACGGTCCGGTTCCTGCGATCTCGGACAGTGCCGGAGATGCGCATGGCGACGGACAGCGGCTTCTCACGCGCCCGGAAGGCTCTCGTGACCCATGGTTGCCACGGCGGGCGGGACCATTCCGAGATGGGCCATCTGTCGCTCGCGCGGATACTCGCCGCCACCCTCGACCTTGACTATGCGGGACGGGTGGAGGACAGCGTGGGGGCGGGCAGCCTCTATCATTTCCCCCGCCGCACGCTGTGCGGGCGCGACGAGGTCGAGCGCCTCCGGGTCACGGGAGAGGATGACCTGTTCGGCGGTTGGGTTGCCGAGCCGTTCATGGCGACGAAAGCCATCGTCCATCCGCTCGTGTCGGACCGGGCCGAGGCGCCGCCCTCGTGGCTGCCTGCCTTTCCGCGTGACGTGGAGGGGGTGGTGCTCGACGGCCTCACCGTGTTCAACGCTGCTGACGCGCAGGAGGCTGGCCGTCGCCTCCTCGCGCGCGGGCCGGTCCGCCTCAAGCCGGTGCGAGCCGAGGGAGCGCGCGGGCAGGTTGTCGTCCACTCCCGGGAGGAGTTCGGGCAGGCGCTTGCCGCTGTCCTCGCCTTTCACGACGTGCGCCACGGTCTGGTGCTCGAGGAAAACCTCTCGGATGTCGACACCGCCAGCGTGGGCGAGGTGCGGGCGGCCGGGCTCACGGTGGCCTATTTCGGCATCCAGAGCCTGACACAAGACAACGCGGGCGAGACGGTCTATGGCGGCTCGTCGCTCTATGTCGTGCGCGGAGGCATGGCCGCGCTCCTCGACCATCCACTGGATGAGAAGGCCCGGCGATGCGTCGAGGTGGCCCGCGTCTTCGACCGGGCGGCGGATGCCCACCTCGGCGGCTTCTTCGCCTCGCGCCGTAACTATGACATCGCCTTCGGCACGGCGGCGGATGGGAATGAGCAGCTCGCCGTTCTCGAACAGTCGTGGCGCGCCGGCGGCGCGACCGGAGCCGAGATTGCGGCGCTCGCCCTGTTTCGCGCCGACCCGCGCGTCTTCGCCGTGCGGGCCAGGACCGTCGAGTGCTACGGCGACGCGCATGTGCCGGACGGGGCTGCCGTGCACTATCGCGGCGACGATCCCGAGCTCGGCCGGCTGGCGAAATACACCATCGTCGACGACGTCATCCGGTCCTGAGCCGAGGGCGCAGGGAGCGGCTGCCGCACCGCGAACCAAAGGCAGACCGGCGCGTTATCCCGTTGTGGGCAGGTCCGGATCCGCCGGACAGCCATGCCTGAGACGGCGCATCGCTATGGAAACGGCTGGCCTGGGACACGCAACGCGCGCCCGACGACGCGGCAAGGTTCTGCGTGACACGGGCCGGGCGCTGGGCGGTGCATTGATCTTCTCCATGCCGATGCTGATGACCATGGAGATGTGGTGGCTGGGCTTCACGATGATCCGCTGCGCCTTGTGTTGCTGGTCATCTTCTGCCTGCCGCTCCTCGTTCTTCTGTCGCGGCGGGTCGGTTTCGAGGCCACCCGTGGCTGGTGGGAGGACGTGGTCGACGCGCTCTTCGCGCTGGGCATCAGCATGGTGACGAGCACCGTGTGCCTCGTCGCTTTCGGCGCCATCGGCCCCGGCATGTCCGCTCGCGAGATTGCGGGAAAGATCGCCATTCAGGTTGTGCCGGCCAGCATCGGCGCCCTGCTGGCGCGCAGCCAGCTCGGCTCTGACGGGCCGGACGAGGGGAAGCGGCAGGAGAGCTATGGCGGCGAGATGTTCCTCATGGCTGTCGGTGCGCTGTTCCTCGGTTTCAATGTGGCGCCGACGGAGGAAATGATCGTCATCTCCCACCGCATGACGCCCTGGCATGCGGCGGCGCTCGTTGTGCTCTCGCTGATGGTGATGCACGGCTTCATCTTCGCCGTGGGCTTCCGGGGCGGGACAGAGCTGACGCCACAGACGCCCTGGTGGAGCGCCTTCATCCGCTTCACGCTGCCCGGGTACGTGATCGCAATGGCGATGAGCCTCTATGTCCTCTGGACGTTCGGCCGCTTGGACGACGCGGCGTTTGAACAGGTGATCGCCACGACGATCGTGCTTGGCTTTCCGTCTTCTGCCGGCGCAGCCGCCGCCCGGCTCATTCTCTAGGAGGCGGCCATGAACGCCAGCCGAAAACGCAGGGACGTCTCCGCGAGCCACGGGAAACGGTTCGAATGGGCCGTGGGCGCTGTGGCCTTCGTCATTGTCGTGGTCCTGCTCGGCTATCTCCTCGGCCTCGGCACCGCGTCCGGCAGGCAGCCGCCGCACTTCTCCATCACGGCCGGCGATGTGGTGCGGGTTGGCACCGGATACCAGATGCAGGTGGTCGTGACCAACGAAGGAGATGAGACTGCAGCGGACGTGACGTTGCGCGCGGTGCTGCACCGCGACGCCGGCGAGGAGGCGCGGGAGCTGCGCTTCGACTTCGTGCCGCAGCGCTCGACGCGGCGCGGCACGCTGATCTTCGAGCAGGATCCGGGCAGCCGCGCGGCAGTGCGCCTCTCCGTCAGCAGCTACGTGGAGCCCTGAAGAGCCGTCAACCGGAGGCGGTCTTGGGCAGGGATTCGGTCGGGAAGGTCTCCGTCCGCTCGATGCAGCTCGATGTCGAACGCTCGTCGAGCTCCTCAAGGAGCCGCAGCCGTGCCCGGCTGAGGCGACTCTTCACCGTGCCCAGCGCGCAGCCGCAGATCGCGCCCGCTTCCTCGTAGCTGAGGCCGAGCACGCCCACGAGAACGATGATCTCGCGATGCTGGGGCTGCAGGCGCTGGATGGCGTCGCGGAGCTCGCGCCCCCGCGTCGACCACTCCTGCGTCGCGTCGACCCGAAGGCGTGTCGAGGCGCAGTCGCTGGCGCCGGGGGCCTCGCGCCGGGCAAGCTTTGCCTGCGTGTAGAAGGTGTTGCGCATGATGGTGAAGAGCCAGGACTTGAGGCTGGTGCCAGGCTCGAACTGCTCGATCTTGGCCAGGGCCTTTGTAAGCGTCTCCTGAACGAGGTCGTCGGCATCGGTGGCATTCCGGCAGAACGTCCGCGCGAAGGCGCGCAGGGCTGGAATAAGCGTGACGATCTCGGAGCCGGGTTCCTGGTGCGAGGCGTGTCCTTTCTCGAGCCTTTGGTCAGGCTGCATGGCGTGATGCCTCCGCAAATGCTGTGCTTTTGGCCGGCCCCCCTTCCATCCCCGTCTACAGGGGACAATGTCCGCCCCGCTCGATAGTTCCGCCCTCCGGGAGAAATGGGCGGGAGCGGAGAGCCGGCCCGATGCGGCCGGCGTCCCGAGCGGAGGGGGCAAGCTGCGGAGACTGCCGGACGGAACAACCCGGCCCGCCCGGCCGTTGAGCCAATGGACCATTTTGCAAGGATCAACGGAGGAGCGCGCCATGGCCGAGCGCCCGGTCTGGAAGGGGCAGCTGCGCCTGTCGCTCGTCTCCATCCCGGTGGAGATGTATTCGGCGACGAACTCGTCGGCGCGCGTTGCCTTCCGCCAGATACACAAGCCGTCTGGCAAGCGGGTGCAGTACCAGAAGGTCGTCCCCGGCGTCGGGCCGGTGAAGAACGACGACATCTGGAAGGGCTACGAGGTGGAGGACGACGAATATGTGCTGATCGATCCGGATGAGATCGACGCCATCCGCCTCGAGACGAAGAAGACGCTGGAGCTCGTCCATTTCGTCGACGCCTGCGAGATCCCGCCGCTCTATTTCGACCGGCCCTATTTCCTCGCCCCCACCGACGAATTGGCGGAGGACGCCTTTCGTGTGGTGCGCGATGCGCTCGCGCAGACCCGCAAGGCGGGGCTCGGCCAGCTCGCCATGCGCGGCCGCGAATATCTCGTCGCCGTGCGACCCTGCGGCAGCGGCCTGATGGCGGAGACGCTCCATTACGAGGAGGAGATCCGCAAGACGGACCCCTTCTTTTCCTCGATCTCGAGCAAGCCCGCCGAGAAGGATCTGCTCGACGTTGCCAGGCAGCTCATCGAGCGCAAGAGCGGCCCCTTCGACGCCAGCGCCTTCGAGGACCGTTATGCCGAGGCCATCCGCAACCTCGTCGAGGAAAAGGCCAAGGGGCGGAAGCCCCGGCGCGTGCGGGCCGAGGAAGAGGCACGGCCGCGCGGCGGCAATGTCGTCGACCTGATGTCGGCTCTCAAGCAGAGTCTCGAGAAGTCGGGCAAGAAGCAGCCGCAGAAGAAGCCGGCGGCGAAGGCGGGCTCGTCCTCGCGGCGCCGGAAGTCGGCGTGAGGGGTCCATGGCCGTGACGCAGAACCTCCTGCGGGAGTACAGAGAGCGGCGGGACTTCACCAGGACCGCCGAGCCCGACATCACGGACCGGGAGGCCCAGGGTGGCGAGGGACTGCTGTTCGTCGTGCAGAAGCATGCCGCCACCCGCCTCCACTACGATTTCCGCCTTGAATGGAAGGGCGTCCTGAAGAGCTGGGCGGTGACGCGCGGGCCGAGCCTCGACCCCGGCGACAAGCGCCTTGCTGTGCGGACGGAGGACCATCCGCTCGCCTACGGCGAGTTCGAGGGCGTCATTCCCGAGGGGCAGTACGGCGCGGGCACGGTCATGCTGTGGGACCGCGGCACCTGGGAGCCGGTGGAGGACCCCGAGAAGGGCCTGCGCCGCGGCAAGCTGACCTTCCGCCTGAACGGGGAGCGCCTGAAGGGCGAGTGGGCGCTGGTGCGCATGGCGCCGAAGCCGGGTGAAAAGCGCGAGAACTGGCTGCTGATCAAGCACCGGGAAGGGCAGGCTGGCCGGCGTCGCCCGGCCGACATCCTGGCGCGGCATACCCGCAGCGTCGCATCCGGCCGCACGATGAGGGACATCGCCGCTGCCGGGCGCACGATCGCCCCCGAGGATGTGGCGTCCGAGCGGCGCGCCCGCCGGCCATCGGCAAAATCCGCAGTTCCGAAGGCGGCGAAGGGGCGACGCGGCGAGCACGCGCTGCCGCGCTGGGTGGAGCCGCAGCTCGCCACGCTGGTCGACGCCGCCCCCGAGGGCGGACAATGGCTGGCGGAGATGAAGTATGACGGCTACAGGGCCCTCGTCGCCATAGGCCGCGGCGCCTGCCGCGTCTACACGCGCAACGGCAAGGACTGGACCCACCGTTTCGGCGAAATCGCACGGGCGGCCAGCCGTCTGGATACGTCGGGCGCGCTGATCGACGGCGAGATCGTGGCCTTCGACGACAAGGGCAAGACCGACTTCTCCACCCTGCAGGCGGCGCTGCAGGCGGGTGGCAAGGGGCTTACGTTTTTTGCCTTCGACCTCCTGTGGCTCGACGGGGCGGATATCCGCTCGCGCCCGCTCGTGGAACGCAAGGACCTGCTGCACCAGCTGCTGGCCGAGGCCGGGCCGCCGCTTGTCTACTCGACGCATGTTGTCGGCAACGCGCCCGAGGTGAACCGGCGGCTGTGCGCCGCGGGGCACGAGGGCATCGTGGCCAAGCGCGCGCAGGACGCCTATCGTTCCGGCCGCGGGCGCAGCTGGCTGAAGGTGAAATGCGCGGCGCGGCAGGAGTTTGTCATCGGCGGTTATCGGCCCAGCGACAAGAAGGGCCGCACCGTCGCCTCGCTTCTCATCGGGGTGAACGAGGGAGGTCGGCTCGTCTACAAGGGGCGTGTCGGCGCCTTCGAGGGGGACCATCTGGCCCGGCTCGAGCGCCTGCTCGCCAGCCGTGGCCGCAAGACATCCCCCTTCGTCGAGCTTCCGCGCGACATTGCGCGCGAGGCGCGCTTCGTGCGGCCGGACATCGTCGTCGAGGTGGGGTTCGCCGAGTTCACGCGCGAGGGCGTCGTGCGCCATGGCGTGCTCAAGGGCATCCGCGAGGACAAGCCGGCGCGCGAGGTGGTGATGGAAACCCCGGGGGCAACCGCCATGCAGGACCATGAAGCGCGGGATGTCATCGCCGGCGTGAAGCTGTCCAACCCCGATAAGGTGCTCTTCGCCGGGCAGGGTGTCACGAAAGCGGACCTTGCGGCTCACTACGAGCGGGTCGCCGGGCGCATCCTGCCTTTCGTCACCGGGCGGCTCCTCAGCCTCGTGCGCTGTCCCGAGGGGGCCGGCACGCAGTGCTTCTTCCAGAAGCACGGCAACAAGACCGTGGCACGGCAGTTCCGGCGCCACGAGATCACCGAGAGCGACGGCGAGCGCGGCATCTATCTTTATGTCGACGACCTTGCCGGCCTCGTGGCCGGCGTGCAGATGGGAACGCTCGAATTTCACATCTGGGGCTCGCGCATCGACCGACTCGAGCAGCCGGACCGGCTCGTCTTCGATCTCGACCCTGACGAGGCGCTCGACTTTGCCGCCGTGCGTGCCGCCGCCTTCGATCTGCGCGAGCGGCTGGCTGCTCTCGGTCTGACGACCGTGCCGCTGTTGACGGGCGGCAAGGGCATCCATGTCATCGCGCCGCTGGCGCGCCGGGCCGCGTGGCCGACGGTCAAGGCTTTCGCCCGCGCCTTTGCCCGGCATGTCGCCGCAGAGGCGCCGGAGCGCTACGTTGCCCAGGCCGCGAAGGCCAAGCGCNCCGGCCGCATCTTTATCGACTGGCTGCGCAACGAGCGTGGCGCCACCGCCATCGCGCCCTATTCGACACGGGCGAAGAAGAACGCGCCGGTTGCCACGCCGGTGGGCTGGGACGAGCTGAAGACCATCTCATCCGCGCAGGCCTTCACCATTGCCGACATGGAAGCGCGCCTTTCCGCCCCCGACCCCTGGGCGGATGAGGCCGAGCTGCGCCAGACCATCACCAAGGCCATGCTCGGCAAGGTCAACGCGAGGGACGA
>JGI25331J36430_1000271_pt1 | contig 32541 bp, 26 predicted proteins | sample HigsolmetaAR206D_FD_36430 | JGI IMG/M metagenome (IMG submission 36430) | reverse complement strand
AGCTCGGTCAGTTTTCGTTGGCTAGTAAAAGCAACGATAAGTCGAGAAGCCCCCACTTCAATCAAACCGTAAGGTTGATAAGTGGTGGGTAGTTCACAACGAAGGAACCATTGCTGGATGGAAAGATGCGTCTGGTTCCGGATTCCGCAATCGCAGCAGCGTAACCGTTATCGTGCAAGGCATGTTTAAAAATACGAAGGAACCATTGCCGGATGGAAAGCTGTTTTTGCATGGATGGGAAGAAGGGGTTTTCGAAGCGTTCGGGATATCAATCGTTCATTGCATGGGAAGATGCTTTTGGCCGGATACCATATGATATGGAGAAAGGAGTTAAAGTGCCCTTTGCCGGGTATCATTAATGTACGGAAAGTAGCGCCCCATATAGAAAGGAGGCATTCATGTGAGAAAAGCCCCGCTTATGCCTTTGCCGGCGGCTTTTTTTAAAAAAGATACGCTGGAGCTGGCGCGTGCCCTTCTCGGTTGCCTGCTCGTCAAAGAGACGGAAGAAGGAACGGCGGCCGGTTTTATTGCCGAAACGGAAGCATACATGGGTGCATGGGACAGGGCCGCGCACAGTTATGGAAACCGGCGGACGAAAAGAACGGAAATCATGTACTATGGCCCGGGCCACGTGTATACATACCAAATGCACACCCACTGCCTCGTGAATGTCGTCAGCGGCCGGGAAGGCACACCGGAAGCCATCCTGATCCGTGCCGTGGAACCTTTTATTGGAACGGAGCTGATGTTTGCCCGCCGGAAAGTCAAGGAAGCAAAGCAACTCACAAACGGTCCCGGGAAGTTAACAAAAGCATTAGGCATTACAATGGAAGACTACGGGCGCGTATTTTACGAACGCCCGCTCTTTATTGCGGAAGGATACGAACCGGAACAAATCGAAACCGGCCCGCGCATCGGAATCGATAACACCGGTGAAGCCAAACATTACCCGTACCGGTTCTGGATAAAAGAAAACCGTTATGTATCGAGGCGGGCGTAAACGGCAGGGGCGGTGCGTGAAGGAAGTGCCGAAGTGAAAAAAACACCGGCATTTAGCCGGTGCCGGGCGATTATATGAAAACGGATTTTTCTGGTATCCTCTGCCGGGCGACCATCGCCTATTCAAATGACCCGTTTTTCTTTTTTTTAATGGAGGCCGGCGCAAAGTTGAAATCGGCTTAAAGGCCGGCTTCTTGCGTCGGACTACCAGAAATAGCCGTAGCCGCCGTACGGGAAGCCGTAGCCGCCGTAAAGCGCAGGTGCGAGCAATGCCGATGTTGCCAGGCCGCCTGCAAACCCTCCGAGGAACGGGCCGAACCCGAAACCCCACGGCCGGAAACCCCACGGCCTGAATCCCCACGGCCTGAATCCCCACGGCCGCAATCTTACATCTTCATGGTTAAATGTTTCATAATAAGGAACTTCTTGATAACCTGTATTCAAAGTTTTTTCCTCCTCAACCCCATTATTTTTTGACGATAAAGCATATGTGAAAAACCCGGTGCCTGTATGGGTATCTGCCTTTTATCCCAAAAATTTGCGCTGCTTCACCCGTTCCGGCATGTACACGGATTCAAGCAAGGCATTCGCCAAAGTGAAATTTTAAAGCGGCGGATGTTAAAAACGGCTGGAAACATCCGATACAAATAGTAGAGAAAAAAGCGGTTTTGTTCCGCCGTGAAACAAGACATGGCGGGAACGCCGGAACATAAGGAGAACTTGCTATGATTGGAGCGACGCAGTGGCAGGCTGCGCATCCGCCTCTTGCAACCAGTACACCGCAGGCACAAAAGGCAACCGGGGCGGATCAGGCCAGGCCAATTGTGACAAAACAAACCAGGGAACAAATCCTTCCCGCCAATGAAGAAACGAAAGAAAAAGTGAAAAAAGCGGTGGACCAGCTGAACCATTTCCTGTCCGGATCCTCCACCCATTTAAAATTTCAATTTCATGACCAGCTAAAAGAATATTATGTTACGATTATCGACGACAAGACGGACCAGGTGATTAAAGAAATTCCGCCGAAGAGGATTTTGGATACGTATGCCGATATGCTGCACCATGTCGGGATTCTGGCTGATGAAAAGGTATAAAGGAGGGGATAGAATGTCATCCATACAAAGAATTACAGGGCTTGCGAGCGGCATGGACATCGATTCTATTGTCGAAAAAATGATGACCGCGGCAAAACAGCCTTTGGTCAAACTGCAGCAGCAAAAGCAAATTTTGGAGTGGCAGGAAGAAGACTACCGGACGCTGAACCAAAAATATTTTGACTTCCGCTCCACGCTGTCCAACATGAAATTGACTTCCAAGTACAGGGCACGCACGACGACTTCATCAAATGAAAGCTATGTAACGGCAACAGCGGCGAATAATGCATCGCTGGGGTCAACGACAATTCAAAGTGTAACACAATTGGCGACGGCAGCGACGAGGGTAGCCGCAGCCCCAATTTCAACAGATTCATCCAATAAGGTTGATTTGAATCAATCCTTATGGAAACAGTCAGGAAATTTCAGCGGGTCAATCGAATGGAGCCAAGGGGGAGTAATATCGGATACCATAACAGCCAAAGGGGACTCCACAGATCCAACGTCTGTTACGTTTGACTTAAAGGGCACACTTAACAGTAATATGCCAATGAATGTAAAAATGAACGGAAAAACTTATGAAGTGGTGACAGATCCGTCCGTTACGCTCAGTGATAACCAGGTTTTACTTACAACTGCTGGCGGGCAGGCAACATTAAAATTTAATTCAAATATTTCCGCCGGGACGAGCATTAGTGTTGAATACGTGGTGGATAAAGCAACAAAAAGTGCAACCGTCTCGTCTGATACGAAATCAATACAATTGGACTTTGGGGACATTATCACCGATTCATTTACTATGACAGTTGGAAACAATAACGTCTCACTCTCCCAAGGCACGGACGGAAATATGAATTTATTCATTGGTTCGACCCAGATCGGCACCCTTAATCCGGAAACGGGAAAAATTGATTTTAATAGCGATTTCGGGTCAATTTATAGCGGTTCTGCTATCCAAATCAGCTACCAGCAAAATTACACTTCTTTTAACTTAAAAACGTATACTTCAAGCGGGCTGGTGAACGGCAATTTTTATATCGGCGCGGATAAAACGTTAAATGATGTCATTTCTAAAGTGAACAATTCAAACTTAGGTTTGACAATGTATTATGACGAATATAAAGATATGTTTACGCTGACGAGAAAAGAGACCGGTAATTTTAATTCGTCTTCATCTGTGGATAACGGTAATGAAATCATTATTTCTTCTGATACAGATACTTACGATTTTTTGCGGGATACATTAAAATTTAGCGGCAGCACTGAATACGGTGGTACGAATGCCGTGTTCAACATAAATGGGTTGGATACCGAACGGACATCAAACACCTTCACCATCAGCGGCGTCACCTATACGTTAAAAAGCGAATTCGACTCGCCGGTCACCATCTCGGTTTCCAACGACGTGGACACCATCTACAACAACATCAAAAATTTCGTGGACCAGTACAACAGCCTGATTGATGCCGTGCAGTCGAAGCTGAATGAAGACCGCTACCCGGATTATGCGCCGCTTACGGACGACCAACGCAAGGAATTGACGGACACGCAGCAGGACCAATGGGATAAAAAAGCGAGAAGCGGCCTTTTAAGGAATGATATGACGCTGAAAAGTTCCCTGTCGAACATGCGGTCATTGATTTATTCAAAAGTAAATAACGCCAATATTTCATCCGAATACAGCCAATTATCAAGCATCGGCATCACGACAACTTCCGACTGGCTGGAAGGCGGCAAGCTGGAAATTGATGAAGACAAGCTGAAGGCTGCGATCCAAAACGATCCGGATTCGGTTGAACTGCTGTTTCGCGCGTCCGGTAGCACAACATCGGAAAAAGGCATTATCCAAAGGCTGTACGACAGCGTCAATCAAACGTATAACACGATCGTTGACAAAGCCGGAAAGTCCACTTATGTGAATACCCAGTTCACGATCGGGAAAAACATCAACGATTTGACGGATAAAATTAGTGACATGAATGACAAACTGGACAAGCTTGAAGACCGTTATTATGCGCAGTTTACAGCGATGGAGCAAGCGATCCAAAAATACAACAGCCAATATACTTATTTATCCAGCTTTTTCAGTCAGCAATAGTTAAAGGAGGGGCCGCAAATGGCAACACGTAATCCATACCAGGCGTACCAGAACAACTCGATTGCAACCGCATCGCCGGGCGAGCTGACATTGATGCTGTACAATGGCTGCCTGAAGTTTATCCATTTGGCGAAAAAAGCCATTGAAAACAAAAATTTTGAAGAAAAAAATNAAAANATCCAAAAAGCGCAAAACATCATCCGTGAATTGATGATGACGCTCGATACGGGCAAATTTGAAGATGCAGAAAAGATGCTTTCCCTTTACGATTTTATCCTGCGCGAACTGATCCAGGCCAATGTGAAAAATGATATGTCAAAACTCGATACAGCGGAAGAGTTGGTAACGGGTTTCCGCGACACCTGGAAGCAGGTCATCCAGGCGAACCGCCGGCAAACATACGGGCAAGGCGGCAAAGTATGATGGGCGATCTAGCCGCCTGCCTGGAGCTAACGGAAGCGCTGCTTTCGGAATTTCATAAAGAGCAGCCGAGGGATACCTTGATCCAAAACGTCCACCGGCTCCTTGACCGACGCGGCGCGCTGCTTGCTGCCATGAAACCGCCTTTTTCCGCTGAAGCGCAATTGCTTGGAAGAAAAATCATGGATCTTGACAAACAATTGAAGCCCCTGATGCAGGAAACGCTGTCCGGCATCCGGAGCGACATCCAACAAGCTGCGAAAAAGAAAACGTCCATGAAGCAGTATATTAATCCGTACCAGTCCCTGCAGTTAAATGATGGAAGGTTTTATGACCGGAAAAGATAGGAGTTCTGATCAATGCAGAACTTCTTTTTTTTTCAGGGAAAGCCGTGTAAACTGCTTTTTACAGCACCATCGGAGGGGGATGACAAATATTTCTAAGAAAAATTCGCCAAAAAAGAAGGAATTTAGACAGGCAATGTGTAAATATATAAGTGTAAGATTATTAGAGAAGGCAGCGCTTTCACTGTTCAAAGTGAAAGTACGAGCATACCGCGGTATGCAAGGGGCTGCCAGTTATGAGGAGGGGTCCACATGATGAACTACAACATTCGTGGCGAAAACATTGAGGTAACTCCGGCGATTCGGGATTATATTGAGAAAAAAGTGAACAAGTTGGATCGGTATTTCGTAGAAACGCCAGACACTTCCGTCAATGTAAAACTTAAAGTCAATCCGGATAAAACTTCCAAAGTGGAAATTACGATTCCGATGCCGCAGGTTGTATTGCGTGCGGAAGAAACCAATGAGGATATGTATGCGGCAATTGACCTGATTGCTGACAAATTGGAGCGGCAAATCCGCAAACATAAAACAAAAGTAAACCGGAAACTGCGCGAAAAAGGAAGCACGAGGGAACTGTTCACTACTCAGGACACCGGACTTAAAGAAAAACAAGCCAGGAAAGAAGAAGACTCAGAACTGCAAATTGTGCGGACCAAACATTTTAACTTAAAACCGATGGACAGTGAAGAAGCAGTGCTGCAAATGAACCTTCTGGGCCATAACTTCTTCATTTACACCGATGCGGAAACAAATCATACGAACATCGTATATCGCCGCAAAGACGGCAAATACGGGCTGATTGAAACAAAATAAGGAACGGACGAAACAAGCACCCGCGGTGAATCCGCGGGTGCTTTTGCAGCGTGGGCCCATCCGGTGAATGCAAAACGGGCCCGGTAAAGCCGGGGGCGGTTTTTAAGCAAACAACGCAAGCCGAAAAGGAACGCGGCATCGGCAGAAGGATGAAAATCAGCCGGCGCATAGGTTTAGGGATAAAGAAAATGGCAAGGTAGGCAGGAGAAAAGCCCGGATGACAGACTGAAAACCGGAGCGGACGAGCAGCCGGCAAGGCCTACACTTGCGAACAGGAAAAAAGAGTGCATTTTATACGAGGGGGGAAAATGATGAACCTGGATTACTTGTATCATCCTTATGTATCCACCAGAAATGCCATTTTTGCCAAAAAAGGAATGGTTGCCACTTCACAGCCGTTAGCTGCCCAGGCCGGCCTTGAAGCTTTACAAAAAGGCGGCAATGCGATTGATGCCGCTATTGCCGCAGCCGCCGCCTTAACGGTCGTGGAACCGGCTTCGAACGGCATCGGTTCAGATGCATTCGCCATGGTTTGGACGGGCGGGAAGCTGCATGGTTTAAATGCAAGCGGACCTGCCCCGCAGTCGATTTCCATTGAGGCCGTGAAAAAACAGGGGTATGAAAAAATGCCGGCTTATGGTGTGGTCCCGATTACGGTGCCGGGCGCGCCGGCAGCATGGGCGGCTCTATCGGAAAAATTCGGTCGGCTCCCTCTGACAGACGTTCTGCAACCGGCAATCCGGTATGCGGAAGAAGGGTACCCGCTGTCTCCGGTTTTGGGAAAATACTGGGAAAGGGCATTCCGCCGTTTTCAAACGATTTTTAAAGAAGAAATGTTCCGGCCATGGTTTGACACGTTTGCGCCGGACGGCACGGTGCCTGCAATCGGAGAAGTGTGGAAATCGCCCGGGCATGCCGCGGCATTGAAGGAAATTGCGGAAACGAAAGCAGAAAGTTTTTACAGGGGGCCGCTTGCAGAAAAAATCAGTGCCTTCATCCGGAAATGGGGCGGTTTTTTAAGCAGGGAAGATTTGGAAGCCTATCATCCCGAATGGGTGGAGCCGATTTCCACCAGCTACCGCGGCTATGAGGTGTGGGAAATGCCGCCGAACGGCCAGGGGCTTGTTGCGTTGATGGCGCTCAATATTGCGCGCGGATTTGAATTCCGTGAAAAAGACTGCGTGGATACCTATCATAAACAAATTGAGGCAATGAAACTCGCTTTTACGGACGGTAAAGCGTTCATTACAGATGCCGGGGAAATGCAGGCGGACATTGCACATTTGCTTTCGGAAGGCTATGCTGCAAACCGGCGCAGGTTGATCGGGGATCTGGCGCTGGATCCGGAACCGTATGAACTGCCAAAGAGCGGCACTGTCTATTTGGCGGCGGCGGACGGGGAAGGAAATATGGTTTCTTATATCCAAAGCAATTATATGGGATTCGGCTCCGGTATTGTCGTTCCGGGCACAGGCATTGCCTTGCAAAATCGGGGGCATGATTTTTCTTTGGATGAAACGCATGTGAATGCATTGAAAGCCGGGAAAAAGACGTATCATACGATTATTCCCGGCTTTTTAACAAAAGACGGGGAAGCTGTCGGGCCGTTTGGCGTAATGGGTGGCTATATGCAGCCACAGGGCCACTTCCAAGTGATCATGAACACGATTGATTTTCATCTTCATCCGCAGCAGGCGCTGGATGCCCCGAGATGGCAATGGACGGAAGGGAAAAAAGTGCTGGTGGAACCCCATTTTCCGAATCACCTTGTGCAAGGGCTGATTCGAAAAGGGCATGATGTTCAAGTGGCTGCGGATACGGGAGGTTTCGGCCGCGGTCAGATCATCTGGCGGAATCCGGACACGGGCGTACTGATGGGCGGCACGGAATCGCGTGCGGACGGCATGGTTGCGGCCTGGTAAAACGCTTTTCTAATTTTAAATGAGTGCGCGCGCCGCTTCAATTTTATTCAGCACAGTGGCCTGAACATTCCAAACCGGAAAAGCCGGAATCGGTTGTCCGACCATGTAAAAGGAATCTAACCATTTGCATCAAGTCCGGGCACGATGTCTTTTTACAGCAGGCAACAGCGCAGCAATATTTTGTTCATTTTATATAGCCTTAAGCACCGGCAGCACCCTCAATCCGGTCTCTTCCGCCCGGGCCTGCTGCCCACCCCGGGTTCTTTTGTTGTATGCGCTCTGTTTCAGTGTTAAAATACAATAAGGTATATTTCAGGAAACAAAATACACGCACCCGGCCGCATCCGGGGCTGTATCATCGGAATTTTCCTCAAAAAGCATGGAAACTCTGGTTTGACACGGCCGGGAAAACCCCGCGAAAAAAGAGACGCAGAAAAGAAACTGTGCTATAATTAAAATTTAAAAATCATGGCAATTACAACGATAGGGCCGAAAAGTCCTGTTTTGATACTGAAATAAAGGAGCGTTTTGAATGGTGGCTTTTTTGGACAAAGTTTTTGATGCCAACAAACGTGAACTGAAACATCTTGAGAAGATCGCAAACCAGATTGAGGAATTGGCGTCGGATATGGAAAAGCTGTCGGATGAGCAGCTGCGCGACAAGACGGAAGAGTTTAAGCAGCGTTACCAAAACGGCGAGAGCCTTGATGACCTGCTTGTGGAAGCTTTTGCGGTTGTCCGGGAAGGCGCCAGACGTGTGCTCGGGCTTTATCCTTATCATGTCCAGCTGATGGGCGGTATTACGCTCCATGAAGGAAATATTGCCGAAATGAAAACCGGTGAAGGAAAAACGCTGACCGCGACGATGCCGGTTTATTTGAACGCCCTGTCCGGAAAAGGCGTCCATGTCGTCACAGTGAACGAATACTTGGCGAAGCGGGATGCCGAGGAAATGGGCAAGCTGTACCAATTTCTTGGGCTTACTGTCGGCCTGAATTTAACCAATATGTCGAACGAAGAAAAACAGGCCGCATATGCAGCAGATATCACATACGGGACGAACAATGAATTCGGCTTCGATTATTTGCGCGACAATATGGTGCTCTACCAAGAACAAAAAGTGCAGCGGCCGCTTTATTTTGCGGTCATCGATGAAGTCGACTCGATTTTAATCGATGAAGCGCGGACGCCGCTTATTATTTCCGGACAAGCCGAAAAATCGACGGCACTGTATACACAAGCGAACGCATTTGTGCGTACATTGGAAAAAGAAAAAGATTACACTTATGACGTGAAAACGAAGAGCGTGCTGCTGACGGAAGATGGCATCACGAAAGCCGAAAAATATTTTCATATCGACAACCTGTACGATATCCGCAATGTGACAATCAACCACCATATTAACCAGGCGCTGAAAGCCAATGTTGCGATGCACCGGGATGTCGACTATGTTGTGCAGGACGGGGAAATCATCATCGTCGACCAGTTCACCGGCCGCCTGATGAAAGGCCGCCGTTTCAGTGAAGGGCTCCATCAGGCGATTGAAGCAAAAGAGGGCGTGGAGATCCAGAACGAAAGCATGACGATGGCCACGATCACATTCCAGAACTATTTCCGGATGTATGCGAAGCTGGCCGGGATGACCGGTACAGCGAAAACGGAAGAAGAAGAATTCCGCAACATTTATAACATGCGTGTTGTCGTGATCCCGACAAACCGCCCGATCATCCGCGATGACCGGCCGGATTTGATTTACAAAACGATGGAAGGCAAGTTCAGAGCCGTTGTTGAGGATATAAAGCAGCGGCACGACCTTGGCCAGCCGATACTTGTCGGGACGGTTGCGATCGAAACGTCTGAATTGATTTCCCGAATGCTGAAAAAGAAAGGCGTCCCGCATAACGTGTTGAACGCGAAAAACCATGCGCGTGAAGCGGAGATCATCAAACAGGCCGGGCAAAAAGGCGCGGTCACGATCGCGACGAACATGGCCGGGCGCGGTACCGATATCAAGCTTGGCGACGGTGTCGTGGAACTGGGCGGCCTTGCCGTTATCGGAACTGAACGCCATGAATCAAGGCGGATCGACAACCAGTTGCGTGGGCGTTCCGGACGCCAAGGAGATCCCGGGATCACACAGTTTTATCTGTCAATGGAAGATGAACTGATGCGTCGTTTCGGATCGGATAATATGAAGAGCATGATGGAACGGCTCGGCATGGATGATACGCAGCCGATCCAGAGCAAAATGGTGTCGCGCGCCGTTGAATCTGCACAAAAACGGGTGGAAGGCAATAACTTCGATGCCCGGAAACAACTGCTCCAATATGATGATGTCCTCCGGCAACAGCGTGAGATCATCTATAAGCAGCGCGATGAAGTACTGACGGCGGATAATTTGCGTGAAATCGTTGAAAAAATGATCCGCTCGGTCGTAGAACGCGTTGTCAACGCTAATGCACCGCTTCATGAAGATGAGGAAGAATGGAACTTGCAGGGCATTGTCGATTATGTCTTGACCAATCTGCTTCGTGAAGGCGACATCTCGCGGGAAGACTTGCTCGGAAAAGAACCGGACGAAATGGTTGACTTGATCATGGCAAAAGTGAAGATGCGCTATGATGAAAAAGAAGAAGCATTCGGGCCGGAACAGATGCGCGAATTTGAAAAAGTCATTTTGCTGCGCTCTGTTGACTCAAAATGGATCGACCATATTGATGCGATGGACCATCTCCGCGAAGGGATCCACTTGCGCGCGTACGGCCAGATCGACCCGCTGCGCGAATACCAGTCGGAAGGCTTTGCCATGTTTGAAAATATGGTTGCATCCATCGAGGAAGATACGGCAAAATATATTATGAAAGCAGAAATCCAAACCAATCTGGAGCGCCAGGAAGTGGCAAAGGGCCAGGCTGTCGTGCCGGGCGGGGAAGAAACAACTGTGAAGAAAAAACCGATCCGCAAAAAAGTGCGCATCGGCCGGAATGACCCTTGCCCGTGCGGTAGCGGCAAAAAGTATAAAAACTGCCACGGCCGGCTTGAGGCTTAAAATCAGGCAGGCATACGCAAAAAAGGAGGGGCAAAACGCCGCCCTTCTTTTTTGCGGAAAACAGCAGAAAAATTTAATGAGGTGAATGGAATGGAGTTATCAGAAATTAGAGCGGAATTGGAAAATACAGCTAAGAAATTAGCGGGTTTCAGGGGGTCTCTTTGAATTAGAAGAAAAAGAGACACGTATTGCTGAACTGGAAGAAAGAATGCTGGAACCGAACTTTTGGGACGACCAGCAGGAAGCACAAAAAATTATTAATGAATCCAATGCTTTAAAAGAAATGGTAAACGGCTACCGTGAACTCGAGTCGCAACAGGAGGATCTCGAAGTCACGCACGAACTGGCCAAAGAAGAAAATGACTCGGAACTGAAAGAAGAGCTCGAGGCTGAGCTTGAAGCGTTCACGGAAAAATTAAATGAATACGAGCTGCAGCTGCTTTTAAACGGACCGTATGATGCGAACAATGCGATTTTGGAACTGCACCCTGGCGCGGGCGGTACAGAATCCCAGGACTGGTGTTCCATGCTGCTCAGAATGTATACACGCTGGGGCGAGAAAAAAGGCTTTAAAGTCGAAACCCTTGATTACCTCCCGGGCGACGAAGCCGGTGTGAAAAGTGTCACCCTTCTTTTCAAAGGGCATAATGCGTATGGTTATCTTAAAGCGGAAAAAGGCATTCACCGTCTTGTCCGGATCTCGCCGTTTGATGCAGCCGGCCGGCGCCACACTTCGTTCGTCTCGTGCGAAGTGATGCCGGAAATAGACGACAATATTGAAGTGGAAATCCGGCCGGAAGATTTGCGTGTCGACACATACCGGGCAAGTGGTGCAGGCGGCCAGCACATTAACAAAACATCTTCAGCTGTCCGGATGACCCATATTCCGACCGGGATTGTCGTCTCCTGCCAATCGGAACGTTCGCAAATTCAGAACCGCGAACAAGCCATGAAAATGCTGAAAGCGAAATTGTACCAAAAAGAAGTAGAAGAAAAAGAGAAACAATTGGCAGAAATCCGCGGTGAACAGAAAGAGATCGGATGGGGCAGCCAAATTCGTTCTTATGTGTTCCATCCCTATTCGATGGTAAAAGATCACCGCACAAATGTTGAAACAGGGAATGTCCAGGCGGTGATGGATGGCGAAATTGATCCGTTCATTGACGCTTACCTGCGTGCGCATATTTCGTAATGAGAAAAAGTTTTTCTGAAAAATTGAACGCATGACAGGCCGGATGCCACAATGCCAGAAAATATAGAGGGGTGCGAAACAAGCGGTCCTGTATATTGGTGTGTGGCATCCGTTTTTTTATGAAAAGGGGGAGGGAAATGGCAAAGAAAAGGAGAAAGCCGGAGAACAAATACTGGACGATGCTGAAAGAATACATTTATATCCTTGCTGGATCAGCGATCGTTGCCATTACATTTAATGTTTTCCTGCTTCCAAATAATATTGCGTCCGGCGGCGTCAGCGGGATCAGCACGATTTTGCACGGGGTGTTCGGATGGAAGCCGGCTTACGTGCAATGGGGGCTCAACATTCCGCTATTTATTGCCGGCCTCATTTTTTTAGGTTACCAATTTGGCATTAAAACACTTGTTGGCACCGTGTTTTTGCCGTTTGTTGTTTTTTTAACGGAAGATTGGCAGCCGTGGACGCATGACGCATTGCTGGCCGCACTTTTTGGCGGAATCGGCGTCGGGGCTGGGCTCGGGATTGTGTTTCTTGGCAGGGCTTCAACCGGCGGAACCGATCTGGCCGCGCAAATTATCCATAAATTTACCGGCATCTCACTCGGGAAATGTGTACTTGGCATTGACGGGCTTGTTGTCCTGTCAGCAGCTGCCGTTTTTGATATTGAAAAGGGTTTGTATGCAATCATCGGGCTGTTTGTCACAAGCAAGACCATTGACCTCGTCCAGGTCGGCCTGAACCGTTCAAAAAATGTACTGATCATTTCTGACAAACACGAGGATATCCGGAAAGAGATTTTGTTCCAGATCGACCGGGGGGTTACAAGGCTCCATGCATATGGCGGATTTACCGACCATGAAAAACCGATTCTCATGTGTGTCGTCGATCAGTCTGAATTTATTAAGTTAAGAAACCTTGTTAAAACCATTGACGGGAAGGCATTTGTTGTTGTGATGGATGCCGCCGAAGTGCTGGGCGAAGGTTTTAACATGCCGTAGCCGCCGGTTTACGCGTTTTTCGTATTTCTTTCCCTACCTAGGCGGACATTCGGTATAATGGAAGAAGAATGTGCACAGGAGGGAGGGCTTCGTATGAAATGGCGCGCAGCTTTGGCGGCGGTTCTGCTTGCAGCTGGACTTTCCGCCTGCGGGAACGGATCTCCATCGTCAGACGGCGGGAAAAACACGGCAAGTGGCGGCGATGCCGAAAAACTGGTAGACCAAAAATGTTCTGCCTGCCATGGCGATCAATTGCAAGGAAATGTCGGGCCGAATTTGCAGCATATCGGTTCTAAGCTCAGCGAAAAACAGATTTTAAATGTCATTGAAAACGGAAAAGGAGACATGCCAAAAGGGCTTTTAAAGGGAGACGATGCCCAAAAAGTCGCGAAATGGCTTTCCAAGAAAAAATGACAAAAACGGACCGGAAAACCGGCCCGTTTTTTGGTAAAGGTGGAAAGTTTTTTCTACAGCAACTGCAAAAATACCGGCTCAGTAAGGGATAAAAAGGCGAGCGTTACGCGACCTTTTTGAAAAAAACGAAAAAAATAAAATTAAACGTTTACAAATATAAAAGTCATGTGTTATAATGTAAAAAAATTTCCAATAGGTTGTAATACAGGAAATAAATTCACATCATGTTTCTGTTATTCGTTTGTACCTTTGTACTACTTCTAACCATACGGAGATGGGTTTACAAAAACGGGAAGCCAAAGAGATAATGGATCTTTATGGAAGAATGGGGGAGAAAAATCATGGGGTTTTGGGTCATGCTTTTTTGCTTTGTTGTCGGAATTGTTCTTCTTGTGAACAGCTTTAAGTACAGGAAAAACAAGACAGCCAGATTTGGGATTGAACTTGTAGTCGGGTTCATTTTTTTGGCAATATCAGTATATATGGCACTGCCAAAATGAGAATGCTTATGATATAAAGGAATCATTTGTAACCATGCTATCTATATTACAATTGATTAGTAGTGGTTAGGTTCAGGCATTATTATGATCTTCGTACCAACTAACATTACAGGTCAAGGATATAATGAAAATAGATGAATAGGGACATTTTTAGTGGCGGACTGTGTTGTAAGCGTAATTTCTTTTATTACCGGGTTTTTTTCGAAAAAGTGAATGCGAGGACACAGTGAATGAAAATAGGGATTCCCATACGACGGGAATCCCTATTTTTTGTCGAGGGAGGGAGAATGATGGGGAAGTGTCAACGGTATTCATTTATAGTTTCAGACAAGGCTTAAAAAGTTCCAAAATGCGAAGCGATCCTCAAAAAAATGTTCACCCCCATTAGAAAATTTGAAACAAAACTGTAATGTCGCTCAAGGGTAGGGATGCTATAATAGTTAATGTGCGAATTTCGAGCAATTATGCGAATTCTCGCGCGTGAAAAAAAGAAAAAGTCAAATTTTATGCAGAAAGGCTTTAACGCAGCCTTTTCTTACAGCAAATAACCCACCTGTACGGATCTTTTACAGGGACGGTTGTATGGGTATTGCAAAAATTGGCGTTTTTTGCCGGTGCCGTTGACACATTTTTCATTCCGGCACGTTACATTGAAAAAAAGCTAGGTGAGGAAATGATAGAATTAAAGGACGTCTATAAAAAGTACCCGAACGGCGTCATGGCTGTGAGCGGGTTAAATATAAAAATCAACCAGGGCGAATTTGTTTATATCGTTGGCCCGAGCGGCGCGGGTAAGTCCACGCTCGTCAAACTGATTTACCGCGAAGAAAAGCCGACAGCAGGGACCGTCACTGTAAACGGCATCAATCTTTCAAAACTCCGGGACAAACGAATCCCTTATTTCCGACGGCAGATCGGTGTCGTATTCCAGGATTTTAAGCTGCTACCGACATTGACTGTATATGAAAATATCGCGTTTGCTCTCGAAGTGATCGAGCAGGAACCTTCTTATATCCGGAGCCGCGTCATGGAAGTACTCGACCAGGTCGGGTTGAAAAATAAAGCAAGAATGCTGCCTTCTGAGTTGTCCGGCGGTGAACAGCAGCGGGTTTCCATCGCGCGTTCCATCGTCAACATGCCGAAAGTGGTCATTGCCGACGAGCCGACAGGAAACCTCGACCCGGAAACTTCATGGGACATTATGAAAATCCTCGAAGACATCAACGTAACCGGGACAACGGTTGTCATGGCTACCCATAACCGTGATATTGTAAACACAAACAAGCACCGCGTCATTGCCATTGAAGGCGGGAAAGTGGTGCGCGATGAGCAGCTGGGAGGTTACGGTTATGAAGATTAATACGCTTAAACGCCACTTCCGGGAAAGTTTTAAAAGCCTTGGCCGGAATGGCTGGATGATGTTTGCATCGGCAAGTGCCGTAACGATTACCCTGCTTCTTGTCGGCGTATTTTTCGTGATCATCCTGAACATGAATAAATTTGCTTCCGATATTGAAAACGACGTGGAAATTCGCGTCCATATCGACTTAGCGGCGAAGGCTGCCGACAGGGAAAAACTGGAAAGCGAGATTGAGAGTCTGAATGCCGTCAATTCCGTCAAGTTTTCTTCTAAACAACAGGAACTAAAAGAATTGATTAAAAGAATGGGTGATGACTTTAAACTGTTCCAGCAGGACAACCCATTGTATGACGTATTTATTGTCAAAACAAAGCAGCCGACGGACACGCCAAAAGTTGCGGCGCAAATTCAAAAAATGGACCATGTCGAATCCGTCATTTATGGTAAAGGAAAAGTGGAAAAGCTGTTCCATGTTTTAAGTATCTGCCGCAATGTCGGGCTTGTGTTAATCATTGCCCTGCTGCTTACGGCGATGTTCCTTATCTCAAATACGATTAAAATTACGATTTTTGCCAGAAGAAAAGAAATCGAGATTATGAAACTGGTAGGGGCGACAAACTGGTTTATCCGCTGGCCGTTTCTTCTCGAAGGGCTCTGGCTCGGAATCCTGGGGTCCATTCTGCCGATTGTGCTGATTTCCTTCGGCTATTACTCTGTTTATAAAATCGTAGAGCCGAAGCTGCAAAACAATATTATCCATATGCTTGATATCAGCCCGTTCATTTACGGCGTAGACGGCCTGCTGCTTGTACTTGGCGTCTGCATTGGAATCTGGGGCAGTTCGATGTCGATCCGCCGTTATTTGAAAGTGTAACGGGAACGGCCGGGATGCATTCCACTCCCGTCCGCCTGATTTTTTATTCTATACCCTTTCTGTTCATTTTAAAACACAGGAAAAACGGGGCGTTGCGTCCCCGGATACATAAAACAAAAACATTTTGCTTTGAGGGGGAAAAAGATGAAGAAGCGTTCCATTCTGCCTGCTGCCGTTGTGTTCACGCTCAGCTTGGGCGGCATGCTTGGCTACCAGTCCAATGCTGCTGCGGCCGGCGATTTGCAGCAGAAAAAAAGCGAGATTGAGAGTAAACTTTCCAATGTCGAATCAGAGATGAACAAAAAAGAAAACCAGATTTCCGACATTCAAGACAAGCAGGCTTCTCTCGGCGGCCAGCTTGAGGCCATTGAATCGAAAATTCAATCGGCGAACAAAAAAATCAGCGAGCAGGAACAGAATATCAGCACAACGAAAGACCAGATTGCTGATTTGAAGAAAAATATCGCTGAAATCAAAAAGCGGATTGAAGACCGGAACGCTATTTTAAAAGACCGCGCCCGTGCCATGCAGAAAAACGGCGGCGGTTCGGTCAATTATTTGGATGTTTTTCTTGAAGCGAAAAGCGTTGGTGATTTTATTGACCGCTTTTCAGCAGTGAAGACATTGGTTGAAGCAGACCGGCAAATTTTGGAAGAACAGAAAAAAGATGAACAGGATTTAAAGGACAAACAGGCTTCAGTGGAAAAGAAACTGTCCGATTTGGAATCGATGCTGTCTGATTTACAATCATTAAAAGACAGTCTGAAACAGGATGAGAGCGAGAAATCGGCATTAATCAAAAAGCTGGAAAAACAAAAAGACAGCCTTAAAGAAGAGAAAATGTCGCTGAGTGAACAAAAGAGCATCCTGGCTGACCAAAAAGCTTCCATTGAAAAAGCCATTGCGTTTGCGAAAAAGCAAGCGGAGGAAGAAAGAAAGGCTGCAGCAAAAGCAGATGCAGCAGCAAAGGCACAAACGAATGCAGGATCAACAGGATCAGCAGGATCAAACGCAGGGACAACCCGCTCTGCATCGGTCAAGTCAAGTTCCGGGAGCCATTCCGGCGGATCCCTTCCGCAAGTATCTTCCGGGTCCTTTACGCGACCGGCATCCGGATATATTTCATCTGAATTCGGCGGGCGTTCCGGCGGGTTCCATCCGGGCATTGACATTGCCAACAGCATCGGGACACCGGTTGTCGCTGCAGCCGACGGTGTCGTGTTCAGGGCGTACCACTCTTCTTCATACGGGAATTGCGTCATGATCACCCACTATATTAACGGGAAGTTGTACACAACCGTTTATGCCCATTTGAGCTCGTACAGCGTCAGCACCGGGCAGCACGTCAGCAAAGGGCAGCAGATCGGAGCAATGGGAAATACCGGGGAATCAACAGGACCGCATCTTCACTTTGAAATTTATAACGGCCGCTGGACACCACCGCCACATACCGGTGCCCAAAACCCGAGAAACTATGTTAACTTTTAATAAGGACGAAAAAAAGAACCGTATCCATTGGTGCGGTTCTTTTTGCATGCAATGGCAGGGAAAGTGCTGTACGATAGGTAAGGCGCAAATATTATGGTATGATACAATTGTTATTTTTGCTGCGCAAACATATCCTATATCAATTCCAAAACACTTCACCGTGTTCCCGGATACCGGCCGGGAACAAACCTCAAGCAGGAACAAAGGGTGTACGAAAAGGAGAACGCAATGATTATAACGGTACTACTGGTTATCTTGTTTCTTTTGAATTTTATTCTGGCGGGAACCGTTATTTTCCTGGAACGGCGAGATGTCGGCGCAACTTGGGCATGGCTTTTGGTGCTATTATTCCTGCCGATTGCCGGCTTTATCCTGTATTTGGTATTCGGGCAAAATTTAAGCCGCCGGAAAATTTTTGACTGGAAGGTACAGGAGAAGATCGGCATTAAGGAAATTTCCCAGCAGCAAATTGAACTGCTGCGCGAAAACCGGTTTCCGTTTCATGATGAGCGGACAATCCAGTACAAGGATCTCGTTTATATGCTGCTGATGAATGACGGGGCAATCCTTTCCCAGGACAATCACGTCGATATATTTACAGACGGCAGGAAAAAATTCGAGGCTTTATTTGAAGACATCCGGAATGCAAAAGACAGTATTCATCTTGTATATTATATTTTCCGGAATGACCGCCTCGGCCATGAATTGATTGAACTGCTGTCGCAAAAAGCAAGAGAAGGCGTAAAGGTGCGGCTGCTTTATGATGATATGGGGTCGCGGATGCTGTTCCGCCGCAAATTTTTCCGGCCGCTTGTTGTTGCTGGTGGGGAAGTGGCGTCCTTTTTTCCTGCCCGGATCCCGCTCGTCAATTTGCGCGTCAATTTCAGGAATCACCGGAAATTGGCGATTATTGATGGGCAGATCGGATATATCGGCGGTTTTAATGTCGGGGATGAGTATCTTGGCCTGAATAAGAAATTCGGTTACTGGCGGGATACGCATCTACGGATTGTAGGGAGTGCTGTTTATGCCATGCAGACCCGCTTTATTTTGGACTGGAATCAGGCGTCACCGCATGATGTAAGAGATGAAGAACGTTATTTCCCGGTCATCCCATCGCAGGGTGAAACCGATATCCAAATCGTCTCAAGCGGCCCCGATTCTGAATGGGAGCAGATTAAAAACAGCTATATTAAAATGATCAATTCCGCCAAAAAATATATTTATTTGCAAACACCGTATTTTATTCCGGATGACAGCCTCCTGAATGCGCTGACGCTTGCCGCCTTATCCGGAGTGGATGTTCGGATTATGATTCCAAATAAACCGGATCATATGTTTGTCTATTGGGCGACGCTTTCCAACATCGGCCAGCTGTTAAAAACGGGCGTCAAAGTGTACATTTATCAAAAAGGGTTCATCCATGCGAAAATGATTGTCGTAGACGGGAAAATTGCTTCCGTTGGGACGGCCAATATCGATGTGCGCAGTTTCCGTCTCAATTTTGAAGTGAACGCCGTGCTGTACGACCGTGAGCTTTCCGGCACACTTGCCGGCGTTTTCCGGGACGATATGGCCGAATCAACCGAATTAACGCTCCATGATTACCAGAACCGGCCGCTTTATGTGCGGTTTAAAGAGTCCATTTCCCGGCTATTGTCGCCAATATTGTAGAAGAAAAAGAAAATTTTTTCAAAAAAAGGTTGACGGTTTGCCATTGTTCTTCTATAATCTTAAACAATAAGTCATTCAAAATTGAATTATGAAAAGAAACTCTTATCGAGAGCGGCGGAGGGACTAGGCCCTGCGAAGCCCGGCAACCTTCAGGCATTTGCCTGAAAAGGTGCTAATTCCTACAGACATGCGTCTGAAAGATAAGGGAGGAACTTACATACATTGTAACCCTCTTCCCTTACGAAGAGGGTTTTTTCATTTCCTCTTCCATCTTTCACGAAAAAATTTTAAAAAATCAGGAGGCTTTAAAATGACACAACCATCATTCCAACCGGAAACTTTATTGTTGCACGGCGGCCAGGAACCGGACCCGGCGACAGGATCGCGCGCCGTACCGGTATACCGGACGACTTCTTACGTTTTTCCGGATACAGAACATGCGGAGGGCGTCTTCAATTTATCAAAAGAAGGTTTCATTTATTCCCGTCTCGGCAATCCGACTGTGGATGTTTTTGAAAAACGTGTTGCTGCACTGGAAGGCGGAACAGCGGCTGTCGGTTTATCATCCGGCGCATCGGCCATTGCCTTTTCCATTTTGAACATCGTGCGTGCGGGTGATGACATCGTATCCGCCAGCAATCTTTACGGCGGCACCTATAATTTGTTTGCTGTGACATTGCCGAAATACGGCATTAACGTCAAGTTTGTGGACGGGTCCGACCCTGAAGCGTTCCGCCAGGCGATCACCCCGAAAACAAAAGCATTGTACGCGGAAATTATCGGCAACCCAAGCCTGCAGGTGCTCGACGTGGAAAAAGTGGCGGAAGTGGCCCATGAAAACGGTATTCCTTTGATTGTCGACAACACGTTTGCTTCTCCGTATGGTGCGAATCCGATCAAATGGGGCGCGGACGTGGTTGTCCATTCGGCGACAAAATGGATCGGCGGGCACGGAACGGCGATCGGCGGTGTTGCCGTTGACGGCGGGTGTTTTGACTGGAACACAGACAAATTCCCGGACTTTAGCGAACCGGATCCGAGCTATCACGGCTTGCGCTACGGCGTCGACACGGCACAGGCTGCGTTCGCCACAAAACTTCGCGTTCAGCTTTTGCGCGACTTCGGGCCTGCTTTAAGCCCGGACAACGCCTTTTTATTCCTGCAAGGGCTTGAAACGCTGCATCTGCGTGTGGAAAGGCATAACGAAAATGCATTGAAAGTCGCGGAATTTCTGAAAAACCATCCAGATGTTGCTTGGGTCAATTACCCGGGCCTTGAAGACCATCCGTCCCATGAGCTGGCGCAAAAATATTTGAACGGCGGTTACGGCTCCATTGTCAACTTTGGTGTGAAAGGCGGCCGGGAAACAGGAAGACGCGTGATCGACAATATTAAGCTGTGGTCGCATGTAGCGAATGTCGGCGACGCGAAATCGCTGATCATCCACCCGGCAACGACTACGCATTCGCAGCTGAGCGATGAAGAACTGGAAAAATCAGGGGTCACAGGCGATTTGATCCGCCTGTCCGTCGGGCTTGAAGCCGTCGAAGATTTGACAGCCGACCTCGATCAGGCCATTACAAAAGCAACAGCCGTTACAGCCCGGTAAAAGCGGGGAGCGGGTCCGGCAGATTCGTGCGAAGGCCGCCATGCGAATGCCAACAGGCGATCCGGAAAACTTATACGATGTTCTGGGCTGATCCCATTGAACAATGTTGCGGCCCGGACGGTCTGCATACCTGATCCAGATCGGGAGCTTCTGGATACCGGCTGCACCGAATACTGTCGGACCGCTTGACCGTTTTAAATGAACAAAACGCTTCAGAGGCGAAAGAGCGCTAGATGTAGGGAGGAGTTTGGATAATGAGAGTGATTAAAGCAGCGCTGCTCGGCTTTGGGACGGTCGGCCAGGGCGTGTACGAAGCGGTCCGGACCCACCGGGAGCAGCTGAAAGAAAAGCTGCATGCCGAGGTAGAGATTGCAGCGGTTCTGATCAAAAACCCCCGAAAAAAGCGGAACATTGACAGTTCTGTACTCGTTACGACGGACTTCCGGGAAGTTCTCGCCATTCCCGGCCTTGAAGTCGTGTTTGAAGCGATTATCGGGGAAGAACCAGGCTTTTCTTACTGTTTACAAGCGATTGAAAAAGGCTGCCACGTCATTACTGCCAATAAAGTCATGTTTGCACGATATGGGAATGTGTTGCTTGAAAAAGCGAAAGAAAAAGGCGTGTTTGTCGGTTACGAAGCGACAACTGCAGGCGGCATCCCTGTGATTCGGACGATTTCCCAGCAGCTTCAGGTTAATGATATCCAGCGTGTACAGGCGATTTTAAACGGCACATCCAATTTTGTTTTATCGGCCATGCGCGAAAAACATCTTCCGTTTGAAGAAGCGTTGGAAATTGCCAGGCAGCACGGCTATGCAGAAGCTGACCCGGGCAATGATGTAAAAGGGCAGGACGCCTTTTGCAAGCTGATGATCCTGAGTCGGCTCGTATTCGGAACCCAGCCGGACTGGGAGAAAGTAGAAGTTGAAGGCATAGGCGGCCTCTCGCTTGCGGATATTGAAAGAGCGGATCGGCAGGGACTCCGTTATAAGCATATTGCGGACATATACCGTGATGGCGGTACGCTGAAAGCATCCGTTAAGCCTGTCCTTGTCCCTCCCGAACACGCCCTTTATGCGGTGGAAGGCGTCAACAATGCCATCACGATTTACGGCAGCCTGATCGGAAAAATTACCCTTACAGGTCCGGGTGCCGGAAAATTTCCGACGGCAAGCGCCATGATTGAAGACTTTGCGGCGGGTTACCGGCCCGTTCCGCAATTGGATGCCGTTTCGTGAACCAAGGAAACGTATCCATATTTTTTGCGATGCTAAGATGTCATTTTAGCGCGGGGGGAGAACCCCTCAACCTCTTTACGGCTTCTTCCGTTTTTGCTTTGCCGGCTTAGCGGAAGAGGCTTCTTTTTTACATGTTGTGATGGTGGCTCCGTCCCGTTCGTGCTGTTTTGTGAACAGCATGGTCATGGCCGGATCGCGTATCCCCTAAAGAAACCAGAGCCCGTTTTGCATTACGCATTTTTTAGCTTCACGGCAGCCTGTTTGCATCCTCGGCGGGACTTTCGCCGTCTTTTTCCGCTACCCGGCATATGCCCCCCGGCTTGTACATATATTGAATTATCGAGATGAAGAACCCCGCTTTTGGCGGCGCTTCTTGTACAAGGAGGGCATCACCATGAAACGAAAATGGCTGGCGCTTGCGATTTCGGGATCGCTGCTTGCCGGTGCAGGCGGCGGCTATACGGCAGGCCAATGGTTTTCACAAAAGGACAAGGCAGCCCCCACCCGCCAGGAAACAACCGGTGGGACAAGCAATATGCCGGACCTCACAAAAATTGCCCAGGCATACCAATTAATCAAAAGTTCCTATGTCCGGAAAGTTGACGAAAAAACACTCGTGGAAGGCGCAATCAAAGGCATGGTCAGTACATTGGACGATCCGTATTCCGTCTACATGGACAAAGAGACAGCCGCGCAATTCAATGACACGCTGGATTCCTCTTTTCAAGGCATCGGCGCCGAAATTACCAAAAAAAACGGAAAAATACTGATTGTTTCTCCTTATAGAAACTCCCCGGCGGAAAAAGCGGGACTGCGCCCGGAAGACGTGATTACAACAATTAACGGAAAAAGTACGGCAGGCATGGACTTATACGAAGTGACAACACGAATCAGAGGAAAAAAAGGCTCCAATGTGAAGCTGGGTATTTCAAGGGCCGGATCCGGCAAACAGATGACAGTGACGGTCAAACGTGATGAAATCCCGCTTGACACGGTCTACTCGAAAATGAAAAAGGCAAACGGGAAAAAAATCGGTTATATCGGCATTACCCAGTTTTCAAAAGATACGGCAACAGATTTTGCACAGCAGCTCGAAAAACTTGAAAACCGCGGCATGGAAGGGCTTGTTATTGATGTACGGGGAAATCCGGGCGGCCTTCTTTCCAGTGTTGAAGCGATTCTCAAGCAGTTTGTTACAAGAAACAAGCCGTATTTGCAAATTGAGGAACGGAGCGGGCACCGTGTCCAGTATGTGTCCAAACTGAAGAAAAAGAAGGCTTACCCGGTTGCGGTTCTCGTCGATAAAGGCAGCGCGAGCGCTTCTGAAATAATGGCGGCAGCACTTCATGAAACGGAAAATTATCCGTTAATTGGCGTCCGGACATTCGGCAAAGGGACGGTGCAGGAAGCGGTGCCGATGGAAGATGAGAGCATCATCAAACTCACCATGTTTAAATGGCTTACGCCCGATGGCCATTGGATCCATCATAAAGGCATTGCCCCGACGATTGAAGTGAAACAGCCGGACTATTTTGATGCCCAGGCTTTGCAAATTGCACACATTTTGAAAAAGGATATGAACAACACCCAAATCAAAACCGCCCAGCAAATGCTAAAGAGTCTTGGTTTTTCACCGGGAAGGGAAGACGGTTATTTCGATATCCAGACGGAAAATGCCGTCAAGGCGTTCCAGTTTGACAAAGGCCTTCCGGTAACCGGCAGCATCAATCAAAAAACGGCCGATGAAATGGAAAAATCGCTGTACAAAATGGCGCACGCGGAAAAAAACGATTTGCAGCTGCAAGTCGCATTAAAGGTTGTCAGCAAGTAACACCGTTTTAGCGGACCGGGTTGCAAGCCAACGTGCAGCAACTTGCTTTTTTTGCCCTTAACTCTCATGTCTCTGTCTTACTGCCACTTTTTGCGACTCCCAGCGCAATTGTAAAAAAACGGAAAAATAAACGTGGATGCCGGTTTGGACAGAAAATCTATGAGTCTGGAAAAAATCCTTATGGTCATTGTCTTATGACGGTAATATAATAAAGAAAAGATAACTATGCCTTTGAAAAAGGGGTTAATGATGTATTGGAAATTAAGAATTCCTTTATTGTTACTTGTTTTTGGTGTTACAGCTGGTTTTTGTCAAAAGTATCCCACGCTCTTTTTGGCGAATGTAAGTAACTTTGTAGCAAGTGCAGTATATATTGGATTGGTAGCAGTCATAATTCTTATTTTAGAAAGAACAGGAATAAACGAAAAAAGGTCCACTTCCTTTTTGCAATTCTCTTAATTTGTGTAGGATACTTATTTGACAGTTGGATGGCATAAGGGCTTGCTGAACGAATCCGCTTCTGCGTTTGTCCCCACTTTGTCAGTAAGCTCTAGAAGAACTTCGAAAATGCGATTCTGTCTTTTCTATACATTGAATCAGTTTTCAAGTGCAAGCTTTTCTTTGGATTTTTATAATCCCCTTGTATTTAAATTTTTGCCAAAGCTGTCAGCATCCTTGCCAAATCTAGGAATTTTACTTATTTAGCAAGCCCTATGTTAAGGAAGCGCGGGAAAAAGAAGGCCTTTCTTCACATAGAGTCCGTCTACGTTAAGAAAGCAAGCAAAAACGAGACTCTTCCTTCACATAGGGCGCGTCTAGTTATGCCCCTTTGAACTGTCCTCCGGAACTCTTTGAAGTCCATCCCCGCAGCGAGGCACGAGCGAGGAGGCTCGCCGGCCGCCCACGAAAAGCGAGTGGATTTCGCGCGCATTAACACCCCTGTTATCCATCTTTATACAGAAATATTACGTCACTTCGGGGCAGCTTCCTCCTGAGCCAGGAAAGCAAGCATAGCGCGGTAGCCAAAAGTGTACAAAAAGAGCGTCTTAGAATACCCGATTTTAAACCCCTGTCGCGAAAAACTTGGTACATATCCCTATCGCTGAAAAACTTGACACATACAAAATCCGGAATTTCGAAGCGCTTTTCGCCAAAATCTGCTAAAATAATACTACAAATAGGTACGTGCGGGGGATGGTGTTTCGGTTGGAACAGATTTGGCTCATTGAAGTGTTAAAAGGCATCGGAAGATTTTTTCTCCATCCGATATTCTATTATGCGCTGTTGCTCGCGCTCGTTTCTGGTGCGGCAAGAGTGAAGCGGGAAAGAAACGATTTTCATATCAGGATTTATAAAGGATCGCTTGAACTGCGGTCTTTATTTCCTGCCGGGCTCATATGCGGGTTGATCCTTTCCGCTCTCTCAGTGGCGGCGGGGGTTGAAGTGTCATGGCCTGTTCTTGCTGCGGTGGCGGCTGCGACGATTTTATTTTCGCTCGTAGGCCAATTCCGGTTTCTCTCACCGGCATTTACCTTGGGCATACCGGTACTCCTGTTTTTTGTTTTCACATGGCTGCCGGTTCAACTGCCGGATTGGATGAGCGGCACAACCGATGCGATGGTTGCCGGGCTCTCCATTTTAGCAGGTCTTCTTTTGTTAGCGGAAGGCGTGCTGCTGAGGACAAGCGGCACGAAGCATGTTTCCCCGAAACTGCGGAAAAGCCGGCGCGGTTTGAATGTCGGTGCATTTGTGGCCAAAAAACTCTGGCTTGTGCCGGTCGTTTGTTTTCTGCCCGCAGGCCCGCTTTCGGTCACCGCTTCATGGTGGCCTGTTGTGAACTGGGGTGGACATACGTTTTCACTGGTGCTTGTCCCGTTTTTAATCGGTTTCCAGCACCAAATCCAGAGCACTTTACCGCAATCTGCATTGAAGCGGATCGGGACCTGGGTTATTTGGGCGGGCATCATGACGACCGCAATCGGAGCAGCAGGGCTCTATTTTCCTTATTTTCCTGCAGTAGCAGCCGTTTTTGCCATTGTCGCGAGAGCATGGATCTCCATTCGCCACCGGATGCGTGAAAACAACGCACCGTATTATTTTACACAGCAGAACAACGGCATGATCGTTTTAGGGATCATACCGGGTTCAAAAGCGGAGAAAATGGGGCTTTCCATCGGTGAAGTGATTTCCAAATGCAACGGCGAGCCCGTTCGCAATACGGATGAATTTTACCGTGCCATACAGAAAAGCCCGGCTTATTGCAAACTTGAAGTCATCGATACGAACGGGGAAATGCGCTTTGCCCAGGGCGCGCTTTATGAAGGCGAGCATCATGAACTTGGCATATTGACCGTAGAAAATAACATCAACTGGGATCCGGACCAGGCGGGATGACCGGAAAATAGAAAGCGGCGGAAACTTCCAAAAGGAGGTCCCGCCGCTTTTTTCATCGACACATCGTAACCACAATTGCGTTTGTCACTGACCATCTCGTACGGAGGCGATTTCAAAAGGCCGGTTGCGTTTTTCGTTGACTATGATCCTTGCAATTCTATCTGTCAAAATTCAAAACCTGTTTTCTATGGAAAACACGTTAAAAATATTGAAAACTTAATTGACAATGATTCTCACTATCAATATAATTATAATTGATAATGAAAATCAATTACAACGAGCTGACAAAAGAAACGGGGGAGTACGAATGGAATGAAAAAAAGATATTTAGTGCCCCTGCTTGCCGTCCTGTCCATCATTTCAATTTTCATCGGCGCAGAAAATATCAGACCGGCGGATATGCTCCATTTAAGCAGGGAGCAGACGGAAATTTTGCTGGCAAGCCGCCTGCCGCGTCTGATCAGCATCATCATTGCAGGCATGGGCATGAGCATCTGCGGCCTTGTGATGCAGCAGTTGACGAGAAATAAATTTGTCTCCCCGACGACAGCCGGCACGATGGACTGTGCCCGGCTCGGCATTTTAGTTGCGATCATCCTGTTTTCGGCGGCAAGCCCGCTGATCAAAATTGCGGTTGCTTTTTGCTTTGCTCTGGCTGGCACCTTGCTGTTCATGAAAATACTGGGCCGGATTAAATGGAACGATACGATTTTCATCCCGCTTGTCGGGCTGATGTTTGGCAATATCGTAAGCTCTGTATCGACTTTCTTTGCGTATAAATTCGATTTAATCCAGAGCCTGTCCTCATGGCTGCAAGGCGATTTTTCAGGCGTGCTGAAAGGAAAGTACGAGATGCTTTATTTAGCAGTTCCCGCCGTTTTGGTCGCGTATGTGTTCGCAAACCGGTTTACGGTCGCCGGCATGGGGGAAGATTTTGCCAAAAACCTTGGCCTGAATTATAAGCAGGTGGTCAATATCGGCCTTGTCCTTGTCGCGCTGATTACTTCGGCAACGGTACTGACAGTCGGCACCATCCCGTTTCTGGGCTTAATTATTCCAAACATTGTGTCCATTTACCGCGGCGACCATATGAAAAAAAGCATTACGGTGACGGCGCTGCTTGGGGCAGTGTTCCTGCTATTTTGCGATATTTTGGGGCGCCTTGTCATTTATCCATATGAAGTGCCGATCAGTTTAACAGCCGGCATCATCGGGAGTGGCATTTTTGTATATTTGCTGCTGAGGAGACACGCTTATGCATAGTCGTTCAAAACTGCTTATGCTTACCGCAATTGCAGCAGGCCTCATTGCAGCGTATATTTGCATCGGGTCTTACTGGGATTTCAACTATATTATCCCGTCAAGAATCCGGAAAATTTTCGCCATCATCCTGACCGGCTGTGCGATTGCCTTTTCGAGCCTTATTTTTCAGACGATTACGAACAACCGCATTTTAACGCCGAACGTGCTCGGGCTGGATTCCCTTTATCTCATGATCCAGACGGTGGTCGTTTTCGCAATGGGGGCAAAAACGCTAACGATGATGCAGAGCCATGTCAATTTTGTGGTTTCACTTGTGGCGATGGTGCTGTTTTCTGCCGTTTTGTTCCATTTGATTCTTCGCCGGGGCAGGCAAAATATGTATTTTCTGCTATTGATCGGGATGATTTTTGGCACTTTATTCGGCAGTTTCACTTCTTTTATGCAAATGCTGATCGATCCGAATGAGTTTCAGGTGCTGCAGGATAAAATGTTTGCCAGCTTCAACAATGTGAATGTCCATTTGCTGTGGGTTTCTTTTGTGCTTGTTGTATTGTGCGGGTTGTATTATTTGCGTTTTGCCAAGTTTATGGATGTGATGCTGCTCGGGCGGGATCAGGCGGTCAACCTTGGTGTCGATTATAACCGGGTAGTGCGGCATCTGCTTTTGATTGTCGTCATCCTTGTCTCCGTCTCGACAGCGTTGGTCGGGCCGATCACATTCCTTGGCCTGCTCGTTGTCAACGTCGCTTATCAATTTTTTGATACATACCGGCATACAATCCTTATACCGGGTGCAATGCTGATCAGCGTCGTCTTCCTGACAGGAGGGCAGTTGCTTGTGGAAAGAGTCTTCCAGTTCTCTGTTCCGCTCAGCGTCATCATCAATTTTGCCGGGGGCATCTATTTTATTTACTTACTTTTAAAGGAGAGTCGCGCATGGTAAATGTGATGAATGTCTTAAAAAGCTACGGGAGCAAGAAGGTCATTGACCATGTGTCTGTTAAAATTCCAAAGGGAAAAATCACTTCTTTTATCGGGCCAAATGGTGCCGGAAAAAGCACCTTGCTTTCGATCATCAGCCGGCTTGAATTTTCGGATGAAGGGGATGTATACATAGACGGGGAGGCCGTCAGCCGTACAAACAGTAAAAAGCTGGCGAAAAAAATATCCATCCTGAAGCAGTCCAATCATATGAACATCCGGCTGACAGTAAGGGAACTTGTCGCATTCGGGCGCTTTCCGCATTCAGAAGGACGGCTCACGGATTCGGATCAAAAAATGATTGATAAAGCGATTGCCTATATGGAACTGGAAGAATATGAGAACCAGTACCTGGATGAACTGAGCGGCGGGCAGCGGCAGCGCGCATACATCGCAATGGTGCTGGCCCAGAACACGGAGTATATTTTGCTTGATGAACCGTTAAATAATCTTGACATGAAACATTCGGTCCAGATTATGAAAGTGTTGCGCAAGCTTGCCGATGAGCTGGGCAAAACCGTTTTAATTGTCATTCACGACATTAATTTCGCCTCGTTTTATTCCGATTACATTGTGGCGATGAAAGACGGGAAAATCGTAAAACAGGGGAAAACGGATGACATCATTCGCCCTTCTGTTTTAAAGGAAATTTACGATATGGATATTCAAATTCAGGATTACTGTCAAAATAAGTTTTGCTTATATTATGGATGAAAAGGGGATTTGAGATGAGAAAGCGCTATTTGGCCGGAGTCATGATTTTGTTGTTAGCAGTATTTGCTGCCGGGTGCGGAACGAAAGAAAGCGCCGGGGGTAGCAGTGCCTCATCAAAGAAAATAACTGTAAAGCATGAACTTGGAACCACGAAAGTCACGGAAAACCCAAAGAAAGTCGTCGTGTTTGACTTTGGTGTGCTGGATTCGATGGATAAGTTGGGCATTAAAGTGACAGGTGTGCCGCAGGACAATCTTCCGCCATATTTGAAAAAATACAAAAGCAGCAAGTATGAAAATGTCGGCGGCGTCATGGAACCGGATTTTGACAAGATCAGTGAAATCCATCCGGACCTGATCATCATTTCCGGCAGGCAGCGGGACAACTACAAGGAATTTAAGAAAATTGCCCCGACGGTTTATATGGGGCTGGATACAACGAAGTATATGGATTCCTTTAAACAGAATATGGAAACGCTCGGCAAAATTTTCAATAAAGAAAATGCCGTGAAAAAGCAATTGGCCGATATTGATGATTCAATCAACAGCCTGCATGCAAAAGCGGAAAAAGTGAACGGCAAAGCGTTGATTGTCCTGACAACCGGCGGAAAAGTGAGCGCGTTCGGACCGGGTTCACGGTTTGGCCTCATCCACGACGTATTTGGTGTACCGGCTGCGGACAAAAACATTAAAGCATCCATTCACGGGCAGAATGTGTCATTTGAATATATCGTGAAAACCAATCCCGACTATTTGTTTGTCATTGACCGCGATGCAGCCATTGGGCAGGGCGGAAACGCAAAGAGCGTCATCGAAAACGACCTTGTCAAGAAAACGAATGCTTACAAGAACAAACATATCGTTTATCTTGACCCGGGTTACTGGTACCTTTCCGGTGGCGGGCTCGTCTCCGTATCCGAAATGGTGAAGGAAGTTCAGAACGCGATCGATTAAGTCATTCAAAAGCCAATTTCAAAAAAACGGACGAATCGGAGGGCTACCGACTCGAATATGTCAAAGCCCAATTTCAAAAAAACCCCCGCATGATGCGGGGGTTTTTTTTCACTCTGCATAAAATTTGCGCGCTTTTTCCAAAAAGGCCATATCCGCTTCTTCCAGTTCTTCTTCATGATATATGGCTTCTACCGGACAAACTGCCTGACAAGCGCCGCAATCGATGCAAATATCCGGGTCGATAAAATACTGGTCTTCCCCCTCGGCAATACAATCCACGGGGCATACATCCACGCATTCGGCCGCTTTTTCACCGATGCACGGTTGGGTAATTACAAATGCCATTTTCCAGATCACCTTTTTCCTATATGTAATAATATCCGTCTAGCGTTGCGCTTATATACATCCATTTTGCCAGCTGGGCATCCCGGGCTGGCGGGGTGACAATACGCAATATTCGAAGCCGGGCGTCCATGCTTTATCTTTTAACGATCATTTTTAATATAACAAAATGGTACGAATCTTTCAATCAAAACTCTCTGCATATCGGCATATTGCGGAAAAAAACGAAACAACAAGCTTCTTAAAAGCAGGACATTTTACGATGAAGGCTGAATATAACAATAAAGAAACGGAGGGGGCAAAATTGAAGGCATATGCTTTTATAATCGGAATAATCATTGCTGCGATTGGCATCATTGCGGGGCTTTTTACCGGGGATTTTTCAAAAACCTATTGGCTCTACGGGATAGCGGCAGCAATTGGAATTGTATTCTCCGGCATCACGATGGGGGCGTTTGTGGGCGGCATGGAGACGCGGGCAAACTATTTTTCTGAAACAAATCAGCCTGACGATGCTATTTTTCCTGTTCGGATTGCCGAATCTGATTACCGTACTGGTGGGATTTCTCATCCAAATGTACGCTTAACATTTACATATTTCCCGGCCGCGCGTGGAATGCTTGAGATCCAGCTTTACAATGGAAAAGCAGGCACGATACAATGAAGAAAAACAAGTCGGGGAGCGGGGCTATAACAGATGGCTAAAAAAGTTTTGGTTGTGGATGATGAACCATCCATTGTGACCCTTTTAAAATTTAATCTTGAGCAGGCCGGTTTTGAAGTGCTGACTGCCAGTGACGGAAACGAGGGATATGATACAGCAAGGAAAGAAAAACTTGATGTCATTATTCTCGATCTGATGCTTCCGGGCATGGACGGCATGGACGTTTGCAAGCAGCTGCGGCTTGGGAAAATCAATACGCCCATTTTAATGCTGACAGCCAAAAGCGATGAACTGGATAAAATTCTCGGCCTTGAACTCGGGGCAGACGACTATATTACAAAACCGTTCAGCCCGCGGGAAGTGGTGGCACGTGTGAAAGCGATCCTGCGGCGGGCAGAAACAAAAACAGAAGAAGAAACCGCTGAGGCGATAAAAGTGGGCGACCTGCGCATTTTACCGGAACAATTCGAAGCCTATTTTAAAGAGAAAAAACTGGAGCTGACCCCGAAAGAATTCGAATTGCTTTTGTATTTGGCAAACCATGCAGGAAAAGTGTTAAGTCGCGACCAGCTGCTTAATGCTGTTTGGAATTTCGATTTTGCGGGTGATACAAGAATCGTCGACGTACACATCAGCCACCTTCGCGAAAAAATGGAAGAAGATACGAAACAGCCGCAATATATTAAAACAGTCAGGGGTTTTGGCTATAAAATGGAAGTGATGTAGCAGGAAAGGGCTATGCAATGAATAAATTATGGATCCGCATTTTTATTGCATTTTTATCGATTTTGGCCGCCGTATTGCTGGCTATCGGTTTTTTCGTTGCTGATATGATTCAACATACATATATGGACATGGCGCGCACGCAGCTTTCCCAGGATGCAGATCTACTGATGAAAACGATCCGTCCGCAAACATTCAAAGACAAGCCGGATGTACTGCAAGGAAAAGTCCGGCATTATTATTCCAACCACGAACCGCGTATTACCATCATTGATACAAACGGGAAAGTGCTCGCAGATTCGGACGATGATCCGGCAAAGATGGAAAATCACGCAAACCGACCGGAATTCAGGCAGGTTATAAGGCAGCATAAAGCAAGCGGTGAGTCCATCCGCTCAAGCCATACGCTCGGGTACAATATGATGTATGTCGCAAATCCGATAAAAGAAAATGGGAAAGTTATCGCAGTCATCCGGACCTCCATTGCGCTTAACCGGATTGATGCTGTGCTAAAAGGATTGTGGTTCAGCCTCGGGCTTGCAATGGCGGTGGCCTTCCTCATTTCCGGCTGGATCAGCTATGTG
>JGI25331J36430_1000270_pt1 | contig 32547 bp, 37 predicted proteins | sample HigsolmetaAR206D_FD_36430 | JGI IMG/M metagenome (IMG submission 36430) | reverse complement strand
TCGCCGGCGGCTACCTCGTCCCGTGCGAGACGATCCGACCGGATCGCGCGCTCGGCGCCGACCTCGCAAAGGATCCGTACGACTGCTGGTGGGCTTACGCCGAGGGAATGAGCACGGTCATCTTCGAGCGGAGCGTCGAGGCAGCAAAGAAGCTCGCTGAGCGCTTCTGCTCGCACGGCGTACCCGCGGCCGCTGTCTGGGGAGACATGCCGACGGACGAGCGCGACAACGCGCTCCGGCTGTTCGGCGAGGGCAAACTCCGCGTACTGACGAACGTGCAGCTCCTCACCGAAGGATGGGACTGCCCGCGCACCGAGGCCGTGATCCTCGCCGCGCCGTGCGCAACGCAGGGCGCGCTACTCCAGCGCGCCGGTCGCGGCATGCGCCTCTTTCCCGGCAAGCGGCGCATGCTGCTCATCGACCCTACGGGCTGCACGCACACGCTCGGCGACGTCGACGAGCCTCGAACGTGGCATCTCGAGGGCAAGGCGGTTCGGCGTGCGACCGACAGCGCAGACGTTCGCTGGTGCCCGGTCTGCGGAGCACCGACGGAGACGTCGACGTGCATGCAGTGCGGGCACACGGGCGAGATGAAGAAGCGCAAGCCGCGCGTGCTCGGGCTGCCGATGGATCGGTTCGCGCGCGAGCGCGCGCTCCCCGAGGAGCAGCAGATCAAGGCGCTCGCTGGCTACATGCGAGTGGGACGCTCGAGAGGTTATCGGCTTGGATGGGCGATCCGATGCTGGGAACACAAGTTCGGGAGGAGGGTCACTCCCGAGATGAAGCGAGCGGCGATGGCGCAGCTCTGATGATGATCATCTGATGATGATGATGATCATCTGATGATGATGAGGAGGAGGAGGTAGCAGATGGGTCGGGCTGCTTCGCCCGCTCGAGAGAGCGGGCTTTTTTTGGGCCGTGAAATGAACATCCGTGCGGTGTCGGACGTTCAGTTAAGTGCGCGTAAACGCAACCGTTTTGTCGCACAACCCAACCGCAGCGGCAAGGAAAAATTCATCGATGGCATCGTCGACGGCGAGCGGGTGCTCATCGCGACCTCGACGGAGCCACGCGAGAAGGGCATCGAGATCGAGATCCGTGTCGCGCTCGCGACAGCGGGCGTGATGTGCATGAAACACCACGTCGACTTCCGCGCAGCGTTCGGGCGCGGACTCGGACGCGGCGTTGCTGACCTGATCTGCGTCGTGCCTCCGTACGGTCGCTTTCTCGCGATCGAAGTCAAGCGCCCCTCGACGCGCGGGAAGCTGAGCAAGGTGCAAGAGCGATGGATCTCTGTCGTGCGTCGGTTCGGCGGCGTCGCCGGCGTCGCGACGAGTGTGGACGAGGCGATGGCGCTCGTCGAGCAAGCGAGGCGGCTACCGTGACGACGCACGCGAGCGACGCTGAGCTCTGGGCCGAGATCGAGCAGGAATGGATCGACGTCGTGATGGTCATGGGCGCGGCCGAGGCGGCGTGTCGACAGATGCATGCTGCGAAGGATGAGCTCGACAAGGCGCTCGTCGCGCTCGAGCGAGCCCGAAAGCGAGCGGAGCGCGCGCACGCAGAGCTCACACGGTGGGTCTCGACGGCCGAGGACCTCTTGCGGTTCGCTGCTGCGGTTCGCGGCGCGACGAAGGTGATCTGATGCTCGTCCCGCTCCCCGGTGGAAAGAAGGACCGTCGGCCGATCATCAAGATCGACGTCGACCTCGATCGCGTAGTCGACGAAGCGGTTGTCGAGCTTGCGAAGGACCCGCACGTCTACCAGCGTGACGGACAGCTCGTACACGTCGTGCGCGTGCCCGAGAACGAAGCTGACGCGCGGGCGCTCGAAGGTACGCCGCAGATCCGTTCACTCTCGCTCGCGACGCTGCGGGAGCGGCTCGCCGCCATCGCGCAGTGGAGGAAGCGAGACGGACGTACGAACGCGTGGATCCCGGCCGTACCCACGGACCACATCGTCAGTGCTGTCGCCGCTCGCGGCCAGTGGAAAGGCATCCGTCCGCTCGTCGGCGTGATCGAGACGCCGTCGATGCGCCCCGACGGCAGCATCATCCAGCGCGCCGGCTACGACGCGCAAACGGGCTTCGTGCTCCTGCCGAGCGAAGATTTCCCAGGCGTCCCCGACGCGCCGACGCGCGAGGACGCGCAACGTGCGCTCGCCGAGCTCAGCGAGCCGCTCGCTGACTTCCCATACCTGAACGGCGCGCACCGGGCCGCGACGCTAGCGGCGATCCTCACGATCGTGGCGCGCCCAGCCATCATCGGCTCGGTCCCCGGCTTCGTCTTCGACGCGAGCACACGCGGCTCGGGCAAGACGCTCCAAGCCGACGTGGTGTCGCTCATCGCGACGGGGCGCGTGAGCGCGAAGATGGGCTACCCCACGAACGACGAGGAGCTCGAGAAAGTCTTGGGCGGCTACGCGCTGCGCGGCGCGCTCATCATCAACTTCGACAACGTGGCGCGCGCGTTCGGCGGCGGTCCGTTGGACCGATGCCTCACGGCGACCGACAGCGTTGAGCTCCGCATCCTCGGCAAGAGTGAGGTCCCGTCGCTCCGCTGGCGCGCGGTCATCATGGCCACGGGGAACAACGTCGAGCTCGCCGGCGATACGTCACGACGCGTACTTTTCAGCCGTCTCGAGCCGCGCGAGGAGAGCCCCGAGGACCGGACGAACTTCCGCATCGCGGATCTGCGAGCGTGGGTGAAGCGGCACCGGGCCCGCCTCGTCGTCGCCGCGCTCACGCTCCTCCGCGCCTACATCGTGGCCGGTAGGCCGGACGTTGGGACGAAGCCGTGGGGCTCCTTCGAAGGGTGGTCCGCGCTGGTCCCGCCGGCGCTCGTCTGGGCGGGTGCGGATAATCCGATGGGATCTCGGCCCTCCGGCTCCGCTGAAGCTGAGCCGGAAAAAGCTGCGCTAATGTCGCTACTTAGCGCGTGGCCGCGGCTCGCCGGCGAACAGGGCATCACCGCAAAATCGGCCATCCAAATCCTCTACTCGGGCAAGCCGCACGAGCGACCACCGGACGGGTTCGACGATCTGCGCGAGGCCATCGAGGTCCTCACGAACGCGCAATTCGGCAAGCCCCCGAGCCCCGCAAAACTCGGATATGTCTTGCGAAAAGCTCGGCGCCGAAACATCGGCGGCAAGTGCTTCGAGGGCCTCTCCGAGCGCACGGGCGTCATTCGATGGGTCGTCCGCAGTGCAGGGGATGCAGGGGATGCTACATCGGATCCCCAGCAGCATCCCCAGCACTCTATCGCCACGAAACCGCTCGGTTTTTCGCCGAGTGCAGGGGATGCAGGGGATAACTCCTATTTCCAGGCTATGGGAGATCGATCTCCAAAAGACGGACTGGAAACATGCCCTTCATCCCCTGCATCCCCTGCACTCCCCTCCGTTGGGAGCGACGACGAGCCCTGGCACGCGTTCTCGGACCTGCTCGACGATGAGTGACACGAGTGACAGTTTGGGCTTGCACGCCAAGACGCGTACGCGTACAGGCGTACGTCGATGGGTGTGACCGGGCGGAAGGAGAGCCGCCGACGTATTGTGTCGAGCGCGAGCGGCGTCGTGCGCGCGCGCAGCGAGAAGAGGGCGACGTTCCGGGAGACGGCCGCGCGCGTCGACTTCATCGTGTCGCTGATGCAGCGCGACGAGTGGCGCTCGGAGCTCGCCGAGCAGCTCGCCGCAGAGTGGAAGGTCGCGACCTCTACGGTCGAGCACCTCGCTGCCGAGGCGTCTCGGCGCGTGGTGTGGCTCGCGTCGATATCGAACGATCCCGAGAGGCTGAAGGTCGACGTGGCGAGCGTGCTCGTGCGCTCGTTGCATCGCGCGTACGAGAAGGGTTCGCACGCCGACGTCGCGCGCGTCGGCGACATCGTCACGCGCATCGTCGGCGCTCGAGCGCCCGAGCGCATCGACCTCAGCGTGCGGCAGTACGAGGGTCTCGAGCCGGCGCAGCTTCGAGCCAAGCTGCTCGAGCAGCGCGCTCGAATCGACGAAGCTCTTCGTCGGCTCGAAGAGGACCACCCCGAGCTCGCCGTCGAGCCCACCCCGGCCTTGCCGGCCGAACCCGAAAGGGAGGACGCGCGATGAACCGGGCGCAGCGGCGCGCGGCAGCGGCGCGCGAGAAGATGCAGCGCAACGCGGAGCGCGTGCGGCGGATTGTCGAAGAGGCCAACGCCGTTGCCGACATGGCCGATAAGTTCCGCACGTTGATCTTCGCGCTCGCGCGTCGCGACGGGCGCCTCCGCGTGAGACGCGAGGACATCGATGCGCTCGGCGAGAACGATCGCATCGACTTCATCCGGCAAGAGAACGGCGACGTGATCGTGCAGTACACGGCGGGGGGATGAGCGTCGAGGACGTCGTTCAAGCAGAGCTCGATGGTGCGGCCGAGCGTGCGGTTCAACGCGTCGGGCCCGCGATGGCCGAGGCGGCGCTCGAGGCCGGCGCACTCGCGGGCGACAGCGACTTCATCATTCGACCGGCGAGCTTCGACGATCTCGGTTTCGTCCAGAAGACGTGGCTTCGCGAGTACGCCTCGAACGGCTATGGTTGGGTCGAGCTCGTCGGCGGCGCGGACGTCTATTTTCGCGAGCACGCGCAGCTCCGCGACGTCGCCATCGACCGTGGCGCGGTGACGATCGCGTGCCGTCCGAGCGTGCCAAGCGGCATCTGCGGCTTCGCGGTGACGGGCATGGCGGGTCGTCAGCCGCTCGTCCACTTCGTCTACGTCAAGCGGCGCTGGCGACGGCTCGGCGTCGCGCGCTTGCTTCTTCGACCGCTCCTCGAGAAGCATGTAATCTACACGCATCGCACGCGGCTGGTCGCGAGCCTGCCGGTGCCCGACCGTTGGACCTACAACCCCTATCCGTTCTTGAGGCTGGCATGAAGAAGCCGATCAAGGTGAGCACGTTCCGAGGCCCCGATCCGCACGCCGCTGGCACGGCGAACGTCGGCGATACGACGCTGCGCTTCGAAGACGCCGACGGCGTTATCTTCGACATCAAGATCCCGTCGACAACGCCCGAGGTCTTTTCGGGTCTGCGCGAGAAGGAAGGCGAGTTCGAGCTGCTCGTGAACAGCGTCGAGGATGAGGAGAGCGAGGAAGGATGAAGAAGCCCGAAGAGCTCCGAGACGATCGCCGCTACTTCGCGGCCGACTCGCTCACGCTGAAGACGAACATCCCCTCGCCGCGCAACGGCGTCTCGGGCGCTGCGTATCCCGGCGATCAGTTCCTGTTCTTCGAGCAGGGACCGTGGATCGGCATCGAGAGCATCGAGACGGGGAACGTGAACCTCGTGCCGTTCACGGACGTGCATTTCGTGCGGCTGCCGAGGAAGCCGAAGAAGTAGACGGGCATGGCGCTCGACGATGTCGCGTTCAACATCCTGCGCTCGCGGCAGTGGAGGCCGAGGGACCTTCACTCCGCGGCGCAGAAGGAGCTCCGGCGTGAGCAGCGTGTCGAGAACCTGCGACGCAAGTACATCGAGCAGCTGCGCGACCCGATGACGATGGATCTCGTCGGATGGGACGAGTCGAACGCCAAGGGGACGAACTGGCCGTTCTGTCACAAGTGCAAGAACATCGTCCGCGGCTTCGCCATCGAAGACCGCGAGACGGATCGTCCGACGGTCGTGGCGTGGTGCCACGGCCAGAAGCAGGGCATCACGGTGCATCGTCCGCGCACGGGCGACGACGCGCGGGACGGGAAGCGCCTGCGGGATCTGTACAAGCATCTCGTCTTCTTCGCGGGGTGAGACGTGGACGCGAACACCGCGCGCCTGCTCGCCGAGACCGATGCGATGCTGGATAGCGTCGCGCGTCGACCGCGGACGACGTGGTCGCCGCACAAGCCGCATCCGAAGCAGAAGGCTTGGATCGAGCTCGACGTGCTCGAGAGCTGCTATGGCGGCGCGGCGGGCGGCGGAAAGAGCGACGCGCTGCTCGCGAGCGCGCTCCGCTTCGTCGACGTGCCCGGCTACTCGGCGCTCATCCTGCGCCGCACGTACCCGGACCTTGCGCTCGCCGGAGCCATCATGGATCGCGCGCGGCAGTGGCTCGAGCCGACGCGCGCGGTGTGGAACGATCGCGACAAGCGTTGGACGTTCCCGAGTGGCGCGCGACTTCAGTTCGGCTACTGCGACACCGAGCAGGATCTGCAGCGATACAAGTCGGCCGAGTTCCAGTTCATCGGCATTGACGAGCTCACCGAGTGGCCAGAGCAGTGGGCCACGTTCCTTTTCTCGCGTCTCCGTCGTCTCCGCGGTTCGACGATTCCGCTCCGCTTCCGCGCGGCGACGAACCCTGACGGGCTCGGGAGCGCGTGGGTGCGCGAGCGCTACGGCATCCCAGAGGGCGTGCGCATTGACGCGCCGATCTGGAAGACGAGCAATCGCGTCTTCTGGCCAGCGCGTGCCGAGGACAACCCGAGCATCGATCTCGAGGCGTACGAAGAGGCGCTCGCTGCGATGACCGGCGGACGCGACGGCGTGAAGTGGAAGCAACTTCGCTGGGGGCTCTGGGTCCGCGACGACGAGGGCCTCGTCTACAAGTTCTCGGACAGGAACCGGCTCGCCGACCCGATCGACTTCGACGCCGAGATGCGACGCGGCGTGCGATGGTACTTCGTTCTCGGCATCGACTATGGCTACAACGACGATTGCGCGTTCGTGGTGCTCGGTTGGCGCGAGCGCGAGCCGACGGTCTACATCATCGAGAGCGCGCACGAGACCGAGCTCACGCCCGGAGACGCCGCGCAAGCAGCGCTCGCGCTCGAGCAGCGATACCGCTTCGATGCCATCGTCGGCGACACCGGCGGGCTCGGAAAGGGTTACGCTGAGGAGGCGCGGAAGCGCTTCCGCATTCCCATCGAGCCAGCGGACAAGAACAACAAGCGCGGCTACATCGATCTCTTCAACGGCGAGCTGCGTTCGGGGCGCATCAAGGTGTTCCCTGGCAACGACGATCTCGTGCGGGAGTGGAACACGCTGCCGTGGGCAGAGGGCCGGCAGAAGGAGGCCGCCGGCTTCTCGAATCACTTGGCTGATGCGGCGCTGTACGCGTGGCGGCGGGCGTCGGCGTTCCTCGAGAGGCCCCCGAGCGAGCGACCTCCGCCGCCGACTCTCGAGGAGCGCGAAGCTCTCGAGGAAGAGCGACTCGTGCGCGAGCTCGATCGCGAGGAGCGACGCCGGCCCGACCGCTCATGGGTGCGTCGGATGTTCGAACGGAGGTGAGCGGTGGACGAGGAGAGCGTCCTTTCGCCGAAGGACTTTTTCGAGACGCTGAAGCTCCGAGAGGAGATGCATCGGCTCGGTAAGCCAGCGCGCCCTGGCGTGCTTGCCAGGGCCATCGGCGTCGACAAGAGCGAAGTCGGTCAGCAGCTCAAGCTCCTCGTCCAGACGGGGCTGGTCGAGCATCGCAGCTTCGCCGGCTACGCGCTGACGGACGAAGGGATCGCCAGCGTGCGCTGGTCGGCGCCGCCGCCGCCCGACGGCGCCGTGCGTCCGCGCTGGGTGACCGAGCTCGCGATCGCGACAGCGGAGCACTACGGCGTGACCGTGGCGCAGCTCTTCCGCGAGATGGTCGGTCCAGCCGTGACCGGGCGCTCGCGGCTCTGCTACGCGCTCTGGGCGCGCGGCTGGGCGCTCGAGCGCATCGAAGAGCACTTCGGGCTTCCGCCGGGCTGGGCGGGAGCAGCTGTTGAGCGCTGGAAGCGGTTCCGTGGCCAGGCTGTCCCGAGGACGGGCGCCGAGCTGCGCGCGTGGCGCCGGCGGCTCGGGCTCACGCAGGAAGAGGCCGCCGCGCGGCTCGGCGTGAGCCGGCGCACCATCATCCGCGCCGAGCGATCCGGCGAGCTGTCGCCGCATACGGCCTTCGGCCGTATGTGACAGATGCGACATCTCCGACCGACCCGTCGCGCGACGAGAGGCGCTCGCGCGTACGACGAGCGATGTGGAGAGCGACAAGGAGCTCGAGCGGCTCCGCAGGATCGGCGAGTGGATGCGTGAGGTCGGCGCGACCGAGCTCACGCTCGGAGACCTGCGCATTGTGCTCGGGCCGGCTCCGAGCGTCGTTGCCGCCGCGGCTCCCCGCGCTGCCGCTCGTGATGCGGACGAGCGGGCCGCTCTCGACGAAGAGGAGCGCAAGCTCGTCGCGATGAGCGACGCCGAGCGCGAGCACTATCTGTATTGGCGCCGGCTCACCCGCTCGAGCGGCGCACCGATCCCTCCGTTCCGTCCGAAGCAGTCGAGGCCGGCATGAGCGTTCGCGACGATACGCGCTGGTGGCGCAAGGACGGCGACGACATCGCCGACACGATCTGCCAAAACACGCGACGGATCCGCTCGAATCAGGACTATCGACGGCAGGATTACCTTGCCTACGCGTCGCTCTACGGCGACGTCCAGATGCTTGGCTTCACGCCGAACAGCTACGCCAAGCCCGTCGAGACGAAGCGTCAGCCGCTCTCGCTGAACGTCGTGCGAACGATGGTCGGCGCGTGCAAGGCGCGCATCGCTGCGAAGGCGAAGAGCAAGCCTACGTTCGTGACGAGGGGCGCGGACTGGTCGTTGAGCCGTCGTGCGAAGAAGCTCGAAAAGGCGATCGAAGGGACGTTCTCTCAGACGCGATTCTGGGAGAAAGCGATGCGCGCCTTCGTCGACGGCGCCGTGTTCGGCACCGGCCACATCATGTGGAACGTCCACTATGAGGCCAGGCGCGTCTACTGTCACCGCGTCCTCCCCGGCGAGTGGCTGATCGAGGATCAGGAGGGGCTCTACGGCGACGAGAGCGTGCGCACGGCGTACTTGCTCCGCTGGTACGACCCGATCGTTCTCGCCGAGGCCTACCCCGAGTTCGAGGAAGAGATCATGAACTGCCGGCAGTCCGAAGAGGACATGCCGGAGTACGAGCACGAGTCGTCGCGCGATCGCATCCTCGTTCGCGAGGCGTGGAGGCTCCCGTCGTGGCCCGGTGCGAAGGACGGCATGTGGGCGCGCTGCATTCCGGGCAAGACGCTCGCGACGCGACCCTACAAGCGCGACTACTTCCCCGTTGCGTCGTGGTGTTGGGAAGAGGCGCTCGCCGGCGCCTACGGCGTCGGGCTCGCGCACGATCTGTTCGGTATCCAGCTCGAAATCAACGACATCCTGGACGAGATCACCGAGGCTTGCCACGGCGTGAAGGGCAAGTGGGCCATCGAAGAGATGTCCCGCGTCAACCCCAACGAGCTCACCGATGAGTCGGATGCCATCGTCGTCTATCGGGGAACGGCGCCGATCTACATCACGCCGCAAGCGATCCCTCGCGACCTCTACGACCACCTTTGGATGCTCTACTCCAAGGCGTTCGAGGTCGCTGGTATCTCGCAGCTCGCGGCGACGAGCCAGAAGCCGGCGGGGCTCAACAGCGGCGAGGCGCAGCGCGTCTACCGCGACAATCAGAGCGAGCGCTTCCTCGACAAATTCGAGTCGTGGGATCGCTTCGTTCTTCAGAACGCGCGGCTCGCTCACGACTGCCTGCGAGACCTCAACGACTACCTGAAGGAGCAGGGCGAAGAGGGGCTCAAGCTCAGCGTGCGACGCGGGCGCTTCGCCAGCGACGTGCTCTTCCCCGAGATCGATCTCGACGATCACGTCTACGAGCTCGACATCACGCCGACGTCGATGATTCCGACGACGCCGTCGGGCAAGATCGCGTTCGCCGAGGACCTCACGCGCATCGGCTTCACGGACGCCGAGGAGCTCGTCGAGATTATCCAGATGCCCGACACCGAGCGGCTCGTCGAGCGCAAGCTCGCGACGCGCAAGCTCGTGGAAGACATCATCGACAACATGGCAGAGACTGGCGAATTCGAGCCGCCCGAGCCGTTCATGCTCTGGCCCGTGGCGCTCCGCGTCGCAGTCGAGAGCTACCTCACGTTCCGGCGTGAGAAGGCTCCGCCGGAGCTGCTCGACATGATCGCGCGATGGATCGTCCTCGCGCGGATGCAGATGAAGAAGGAGCAGGCCGAAGAGGCGCCGGCGCCGGCCCCGCCGCCGCCCGGGCCGCCCGGGCAAGAGATGGTACCGGCCGGACCGATGCCGCTTCCGCCTGGCGCTCCGCCTCCGCCGCTGGTTCCTGCGGCTGCATGACAGGAGAGGTGAATCATGCCCGACGATATTCTCGAGACCACCGACGAGACGACTACGACCGACGGATCTGCGGACGAGACAGCTACCGGCGCCTCTCCCGCCGACGACGCCCTCTCGCCCGCAGACTCGTCGGCCGAAGGCGCCGCCGGCGGCGAGAGCGGCGCGCCCGAAGAGACCAACGAGACCGACGAGCAGCAGACCGCGAGCGAGAAGGACAAGGCCGCGCGCATCAAAGCGGCCGAGGAAGAGGAGCGCCGCGCCGAGGAAGCTCGGAAAGAGCGGCTGCGTCGTCTCGAGCAGGCCGAGCGCGAGGAGCGCCTCGCGTTTCGCGAGCGTGAGCTCCAGCGCGAGCTCGAGCGCGTGCGCGCGCTTCAAGATGAGCTCGAGCGGCGCGCCGCCGCCGTGAAGGCGGGCGGCATGGATGCGCTGAAAGCGCTCGGTGTCGACTACGCCGAGTGGACGAAGAAAGTCCTCGAAGAGACGGGGCCCGAGGCCGCTGCGCAGCGTGCGCTCCGTCGCGTCGAGGAGCTCGAGCAGCAGCTGAAGCAGCGCGAGGAGGCCGACCGACGACGCGCGCAGGAAGAAGAGGCTCGGCAGGCACGAGAGCGCTTCGAGCACTTCGTCGACTCGCAGGCCGACGACTACCCGGATGCGGCGACGCTCCCGCCGCGCGTGCTCCACATGCTCGCATCCGAGGTCGCGCAGGAGTACTACCGCGAGTTCGGCACGCATCCGAGCTTCGGCGCGCTCCTTCCGCGTCTTGACGCAAAGGCGCGCGAATTTCACACTGAGCTTCAATCCAGGTCTTCGAAGCGAGCGAAGACCACCTCGCCGAGCAACGGCGCGTCCCCTGCATCGCAAGCATCCCCTGGGCGACCCGCGACAGCGCCCGAGAAACGCACGCTGGACCCCGCAGCGGCGACGACGAAGGCATCCCCACCTCGGCAGATGACGCCGGAGGAAGAGGACGAGTGGGCGCTCAACGAGCTACGGCAGGCTCTCGCCGCCGACGCGAAGCGAGCGCGACTCGGGCTCGGGCGCTGACGTCGTAGGCGCGAACGTGACCAGCGTGCCCCGGACCTCACCGGAGGCGCGTCATGGCGATCGGCGCAACCACGATCACGGCGATCGAGAACATCCTCAAGACGAAGTACGACCAGAAGAAGCTCCACTCGGGCACGTATCCGGACTGCGCCTTCCTCGGCCGCATGAGGAAGGATACCAACTTCGGCGGTAACAACAGCCGCGTGACGCTCCGCTACGGGCGGCCGCAGGGCGGCTCGCACACGATCGCGCGAGCGTTCGCGAACATCTCGAGCTCGCAGGACGCGGCCTTCTTCCTCACGCGAGCGAAGGACTACCACGTTTGCGAGATCACGGCCGAGGCGCTGCTCGCCGGCGAGGGTAGCGAGAACACGATCCTGAACGCCGTGAAGGGCGAAATGGAAGGCTGCTTGATGAACTTCAAGCGGTCGATCTCCCTCCAGCTCTACGGCAATGGCGGCGGCGCGCGCGGCCGCATCAGCACGGGGGCGAACGTCTCGCTGAAGACCGTCGCTCTTGCGGAGCCGGCGGACATCGTCTTCTTCGAGCCCGAGATGGTCGTCCAGGCGTCGGCGAACGACGGCTCTGCCTCGGGTCACACGCTGCGCAACTCGGGCGCGCGCGAGACGATCGCCGCGGTCGACCGCGACCTCGGCACCATCACGGCCACGAGCGCGGCGTGGAACACGGTCATCACGTCGCTCGCCGCGGGCGACTACCTCTTCCGCGACGGCGACTTCGGTCTCGCCGCGAAGGGTCTCCGCGCGTGGCTTCCCGAGACCGCGCCGGTCTTCGGGTCCGACAACTTCTTCGGCGTCGATCGCGGTGCGGACGCAACGCGACTCGCGGGCGTGCGTTTCAGCGCGCAGGCTGGTGCCTCGAAGGAAGACACGCTCATCGACTGCGCCGTGCGTCTCGGCCGTGAGGGCGGCGTGCCCGATGCCGTCTACACGAACAACCTCGATCGCGCCGACATCATCAAGAACCTGATGGGCAAGGCGACGTTCGAGATGACGAAGTCGACGGACGGCATCGTCGGCTACAAGGCGCTCATCCTCGAAGGCGACAAGGGGCCGCTGAAGGTCATGGCGGACCCGAACTGCCCGCGAGGCTACTTCTTCATGCTCCAGGAGGACACCTGGGTCATCAAGTCGATCAAGGGTCTGCCGCATCTCGTCGAGGAAGACGGGAACCGGATGATCCGCAAGAGCGACGCCGACAACTTCGAGTGGCGGTATCGTGCGCTCTGGCAGCTCGGCTGCGAGTGGCCCGGCTTCAACGCCATCGGCAAGTACAACGCGGCGGCGTAGGAAGGCAGGCTACCGATGCCGGGTGCAACCTTCGGAGACGAGCCGGTCCGTCACGTCGGCAAGCGCCGCGTGCGGATCAGCGGACGATTTTTCCCGAACGGTTCGAGCGCGATCGACAACACGCTGAACCAGGGGAAGAAGGGCTGGACGGTCGCGCGCACCGCGCAAGGCGTGTACACGCTCACGCTCGAGCGGCGCTGGATGAAGCTCGTACCTCTCGGGCTCGGGCTCCAGCTCAACAGCGCCGCCGCGCGCATCGCGCAGTGGGGCGCGTTCACGCCGACGGTCGACGGAACCGGATGGCAGTGCGTCATCCGCGTCGTCGATGGCTCCGGCGCAGCGCAGGACGTTGCGGCTGACGCGAACAACAGCATCGGCTTCGAGCTCGAAGCCGTGCAGGACACCGTTCAGGGCTGACGACGGAGGGCCGAGATGGCGGACGCGGTGAGCATGACGTCCTTGATCGCCAAGGTCCGCCATCTCGGCGGCTTCGAGACCGTCGACGAAGCCAACGCGTTCATCACGGATGCGAACATCGAGGAGCGACTCAACGCCAACCTGCGCAAGGTCTACCTCGCGCTCGTCCGCGCTCGCGGGCATGAGTACTACCGTGCGCAGACCGACATCACGACGTCGCCCGGGCAGAGCACCTACGCGCTGAACGCGCCGGTGCTCGAGCTCCTCGGCGTGAGCCGCAGGTGCGGGCCCGACAAGTGGCAGGCGCTCTGGGACATCAACGAGGCCGAGCGTCACGACTACGACACCTATCCGCTCTCGCGCTACGGCGAGGCGCGCCGCTTCCAGCTTCGCGGCGACAACATCGAGATCTTCCCGACGCCGTCCGTCTCGGACACGTTGCGCGTCCACTACGTGCCCGACTACGTGCCGATCACGCGCGCGCTCGGCAACACGTTCGATGGCGTGTGCGGGTTCGAGGAATGGGCCGTCTGGGAGACGGTCGCCGAGTTCCAGCAGAAGGACAGCGCCGACTGGACGCTCTCGATGCAGAAGGCCGCTTGGTGGGAGCGTGAGGTCGAGAGCATGGCGCGACAGCGCGTCTCCGGCATGCCGAGGCGCGTGCAGCGCGTGCGGAAGCGTCGACAGCACTGGTGGAAGTGGCCGTGGCCGTGAAGCCTCTCACGAGCCCACGGCAGCACACCGGGAGTCGCACGGCCGATGCAATGCAGCGCGCGACGGACAGGGTTGCGCGCGCTCTCGACGATCTGCCGTTCGCTCGTGGTGTTCTACGCAGCGTGCGTTTCGACACCGCTGGCGTGAAGGTCGTGGACCACGGGCTCGGGACGCGCGCCGCGTTCCTCGTCGCGCGCCAGAACTACGACGGGACGGGCGTGCCGGCGATCGTTGTCGAGGCCGACGCGAGCGAGCAGGCGCAGATCGATCTCACGCGGCAGCTTGCCGTCGCCGCCGACACCGAGTGCACCGTGGACCTCTGGTTCTATCCCGTCGCCTCGGAGGCTGTTCCGCGATGACGATGGTTCCGCCCGCTCAGGTAATGCAGGTCGCGCTCCGCACGGCTTCGCTCGACGAGAGCATCGATCCGAAGCAGGCCGCCCCGGGAACGCTCACCGCGCTCCGAAACGCGGTGTGGAGGAAGGCTGGGCGCGTCGAGAAGCGGCCGGGCACCGAGGACCTCCCGCGCGCCATCCTCGGCAGCGACGAGGAGCTCGGCACGCTCCAGAAGGTCTGGGCACGCGGCGGCGAGCTGCTCACGACGGACGGTCTCGATCTCTTTTCGTACGTGCCAGCGAACCAAGCGTGGAAGCGGATCCAGCGCATGAACGCGCTCCGAGCGACGTGGCGTACGGTCACCGACTCGGGGATGTCGGTCATCGCCGCCGACGTCGATGCGAGCGAGTCCTACGTCGCGATCGCGTGGACGTGCGACTCTTCGCGTAGACTCTTCCTCCAAGTCGAGGACGCGACTACGGGCGGCGTCGTCGTTCCGCCGTGCTACCTGCCGGCCATCTTCAGCAACGGCGTGCGCCATTTCCGCGTGCTGCTCAAAGGAACAACGATTCTCGTCTTCTGGCAGGAGGGGAACGACTCGAATCTGAAGGTCGTGGCGGTCGACCTCACGACGGACGTTCAGAGTTCCGATTTTCTCGACGTGACGCCGACGTCGCTGCTTGCCGACGTGAAAGCGAGCTCGCTTCCGATCTGGGATCTCGTTCATCACGGCGACGACATCGCCGTTGCCTACAAGACCACGAACGACGAGCTCGTGCTCGCGACGTTCGACGCGGACCTTTCGGCTCTTGCGTCAGAGGAGGTTCTTGCCAGCGCTGCGAGCGTGAATGCTGTTTCGCTCTCAGCCACGCCCGACGAGCGGATCTACGTCGCGTTTGCCACGGCAGACGATGTGACTCCGCTCTACGAGGTCTGGGGGGCGATTCACGACCCCGACACGCTCGAGCAGATCATCGGGCCGGCGCTGTTCGACTTCGGTACGGAGCGCTACACGCAAGTCTCTGTTGCGCGTCTCACGGAGACGACCGCCGTGGTCATGTTCACGTCCGGCGCCATAACTTACCTCGGCGTCGATTCATGGCTTCCGACGGACACACAGCTCACGAAGTCCGTCCTCATCGACGATGGCGGCAACATGCTCGGCGACGCGATTCGCGAGACTCGGTGGGCGCGGCTCGCTTCGCGCGTCTTCGTGATCGACGGACGCGCCTACGCGTTGCTCTCGAGCGTCCGACCTCCAGTCATCTTGCCGAACGGCGCGCGCGTGCAGCAGAACACCGTCTTTGCCGTGGAGGTGGGAACGACCGAAGAGGAAGAGGATGGTCTGTACTACCCACACCGTCTCGTAGCTGTCATCGATCCGCGCGAAAGTGAGGGGCTGCGACGAGCGCAGCTCTGCAACGTGCCTGTCGTCAACGGCAAGGCCTACGCGGGCTCGCTCCTGCTCTCGCCAGGTCGATCCGCTCTGCGGCTCATCACGTTCGAGCGCGAGGACACGTGGTCGAGCGCGTCGCTCGGTCGTGGGCTCGTCATCGGTGCCGGCGTTTGTACGTACTACGACGGTCGCCGAGCGTTCGAGATCGGGCATCTTCACCCGCCGCGCGTCATTGCGGCGACGCCGGGAACCGACGGCAACATGGATGCCGGCGACTACCTTTACACGTTCGTCTACGAGTGGAAGGACCCTGGCACGGGGCTACTGCATCGCAGCGCTCCGTGTCAGCCGATCAAGGTCACGGTCTCGTCGAGTGGCTCCGTCGAGTTCAAGATCGAGACGGCGGCGACGACGGGGAAGACCGACCCGCGCACGGGGCTTTCGGCGAATCCGACGCCGGTGATGATCGTTCCGTACCGCACAAAGAAGGGCGGAACGACGTTCTATCGGATGGCGATCGAGCCGAGCCCGACCGGCTCGGGCGGAAACGCTATCGTCACCAATTCCGTCTCGATCGACTCCGTGACGTGGATCGACACGAGTGCGGACACTTCGGTCGGCGGTACCGGTCGCGATCTCGGCACGCAGCCGCTCCTCTACACGACGGGTGGCATTCTCGACGAAGTGATTCCGCCGTCGTGCCACGGATGGATCGTGCACCAGGGCCGTCTCTTCGGCATCGCCGGCGACCAGCGCACGGTCTGGGCCTCGAAGGTCTTTCTCGAGGACCCGACGGTGTTCCCTGGTTTCCACGAGGCTCTGCGCATCGTGTTCGAGGACGAGGTCGTGGCGCTCGCGTCGCTGGACGACAAGCTCGTGGCGTTCAGCGACTCGTCGATCCATGTCGTCTTCGGCGAAGGGCCGAGCGCGGCGGGCGCGGGCGCGTGGACGTCGCCGACGACGGTGCAGAGCGACGCCGGGTGCATCAACGAGCGAAGCATCGTCGAGGTTCCAGCGGGCATCATGTTTCAGAGCGCGCGCGGTATCTACCTGCTCACGCGCGGGCTCGAGCTCCAGTGGATCGGTCAGCCGGTGCGCGACCACGTCGAGGCCTATCCCATCGTGCTCGACGCGCGGATCGTGCCGCACCGAAGCCAGGTGCGCTACTCGATGGCGAACGCGGAAGGCACGGCCGGCGTTGTGCTCGTCTACGACTATGCGCACGGCTTCTGGTCCGTGTGGGACTACCACGACGGCGAGCAACCGAACGCGCTCGTGCGCTCGAGCGTCGTTGCTGGCGGTGCGCTCTACATGACGGCCGCCGACGCGCTCGTGCGCGAGAGCGACGAGACGCATCTCGACCGCGGCGAGTATTGGGTCACGCTCGAGCTCGAAGCGATGCTGCGGCCCTCGGGGCCGATCGCATGGCAGCACGTGCGACGGATCCAGCTCCTCGGCGAGCGACACACGCATCACGACCTGCGGCTCCGTCTCGCGTTCGACGATCGGCCGACCTTCTCTCAGGACTTCACGTTCCCGGCCGAGATGGTCGTGACGAACAACGACTGTCCGACGGTGCGCGTCGGCAGCCAGAACGGCGCGAGCCCGAAGTGCAAGGCCATCCGCGTCCGAGTGACAGATGCGACACCCACGAGCCCGACGAGCTACCCGGTCGACTCGGGGAAGGGAGGATCCTGGAGCGCGATCGGTCTCGAGCTCATTCCTCGGCCCGGTCTGCCTCGTCACGGAGCCCGACACTCCAAGGTGTGACCCATGGCCGGCGAAGAGCTCTTTGCACCCCCGATGCTCCCTCCCGACAACGAGGGCTATGCGTACACGGGTGACCCGTTCGGTAGCTGGCTACAGAACGAGTCTTCCTACCTCTGGGGGCGCAAGGCGCACGCGCAGCGCAACGGGAATCCTGTCCCTGGCACGAGCGGCGCCGACCTCGACGTCGAGCGCTACCGTCAGATGGGCGCGGCCCGCACGTCGGCGCCGTGGATCGATCGTCGACAGTCGGACCAGGCCCGGGCGTCTCAGTACCACGGTCTCGGCTATCAACAGGCGGGCATCGAAGGCGCGAGGGACGCAATGGCCGTCGCGCGCACCGCAGCGCTCGGGCAGGCTCCGAGCGCGGCCGAGATCTACGGCCAGCGGATGATCGACGATTCGATCGCGTCGCAGATGGCGATGGCGGCGAGCGCCCGTGGCGGTCCGTCGGCGATCACGGGGGCGCAGCGCCAAGCTGCGTTCCAAGGCGCGCAGATGCAGCAGGCCGGCGCTCGCGACCTCGCTGCGCTCCGTGCCGACGAGATGGCGCGCGCGCGCGACCAATACATCGCATCGACGGCGAACCTCGGACAGCAGGCCGGCGCGTACACGGCCGCGGCCGGCGGCATCCGCGGGCAGGACATCGGCCTTGCGACCTCTCAAGCACAGCTCCAGGCGGATCAGATGGCTCGCGACATGGCGAACCAGCAGTTCTACGAGGAGCTGGGTTGGCGGACGAGGAAGCAGGAGCAGGATGCGCAGATCCAGCGCGCGCGAGATGTCGCTGAGGCCGAGGCGCGTCGGCGCGATCTCAAGCTCCGCACCGAAGACCAGGAGTGGGGTCGGGTCAAGGATGCGGCTGGCCTTGGTGGCGGCCTCTTCGGATTTCTCGGCGGCATTTTCTCGGACATCCGCGCAAAGGAGGCCTACGCCCCCATCTCGAGCGACGCGCGCGCGAAGTATCCGTACAGCGACGAGCGCGCGAAGGTCGACGTGGTGCCGCTCTACGAGCCGCCGGGGATGCAGCTTCATCAGAGCCCCGAGGGCCGAGCCTTTCTCGTTGTCGAGCCCGCGCCCGACGATGGGCGCGCGTCGCTCGCTGGTCCGTCGCGGCCGGCGCATCTTCGCGAGCGGCCCGGGCGATCCGCCGAGCCGAAGTCGAAGCGCGCCAAGCCGCGCGAGATGACGTACGAGGAGCTTCTTCGCGCGGCCGCGGAGCTCGACCGCCAAATGCGCTCTGAGCATGAGGCGCGGATGGCCGCGGGGCCCGCGGTCTCGCCGAACAACGATCCGATGAGCGCAGCGAACCGCGCGCAGGCGGGCAGCCTCTACACGTACCGCCCCGAGTTTGCGGCCGCAGCGGGTCAAGCGCCCGGCGAGCCGAACGTCGGGCCGATGGCGCAGACGATGGTGCAGGACCCGATCGCGGCCACGGCGGTAACGCGAGACCCGCAGACAGGTCTTCTCGCGCTCGATCGCGACAAGCTCCAGAAGCTCCAGTCGGCGGGCATCGCGCATCTCCAGCGCCAGATCGACGAGCTCAAGTCGCAGATCTACACGCCCGGGAGGTTCTGATGGCCGACCCGTACGACGCGCTGGCCAAGAGGCTCGGCATCCCGCTCAGTCGCATCCCCGACTGGCGACAGGCAGCCGGGCTGCCTCCGGCACCGTCCTCCTACGAGGATGCGACGCTACAGCAGTACATGCCGCAGGCGCCCGCTGCTCCGGCCCCTCCGGTGCCGACGCCGCCGAGGCCGTCGTACGAAGGTGCGACGCTCCAGGCGCCGTCGACGGCGGGCGTGTCGCTCGCCGACCCTCCGCGCACGAACCTCGGGACGCCCGCTCGTCCGCGCATCCCGCTCGCGACGGGCGACAACGTCGCGGCGTCGCAGCAGCCCGCGCAACTCTCGCCGAGCGCGATGGCGCAAGCCATGCGTGTCGCCGAGGCGAGCGAGAAGACGCTGGAGAACGTGAAAGAGGCGCTCGACGAGGACGAGCGGCGCAAGAATCTCGAAGGCGCGACGTTCTACGAGCCCGGTGAGGGTGCGGGGATGACGAGCCCCGTCGGCACGGGCGGCGCCGGGGTCGTGATGGTCGACCCGGGCGGTCGGCGTCCGAAGTCGTGGCAGGTCCACGAAGGCATCGACCTTGGCCCCGAGGCAGAGGCTGCGCTGGCGAACGCGAATGAGCGCGGCTACAAGGCCGCGCAGCTCGATTACGAGGCCGGGCAGCGCGCGGCGGCGTTCGAGAGAGGTTATCTCGAGAAGCACCAGAAAGCGGCCGAGAAATTCGCATCGGAAGAGACCGAGCGCGCGCAGAAGTACCAAGCGCAGGTCGATGCGACGATGGCTCGTCTCGAGGAGATGCGCGCGCGGATCCGCGAGATGCAAGAAGACCCGCTCGCTGGCATGCGCAGCGGACCGGCGCAGTTTCTCGGCGCCATCGCTGTCGCGCTCGGCGCGTTCGCCTCGCGCGGCGGCGAGAACCAGGGTCTCGCTGCGCTGAAGCACCAGATCGACACGATCATCCGTCGGCAGGACGAACAGGCGAAGCAGCTCGAGCGCGGAATGCGCACCGAGACGAACTACCTCGGCGCGCTCAAGCAGGCGTACGGCGACGAGCGGGTCGCGCGCGAGGCCGCGTACATCGCGTATCTCGAACGAGCGAAGGTCGAGCTCGCCAAGGAGCTCGGCGACCCGTCGATCGCCGACCCTCGCATGCTCGCTGCGTACAACCGGCTTCTCGGAAAGCTCGACGACGAGCTGATCCAGCGCACGACGAAGTTCAAGCAGCTCACCGAAGACCGCGTCATTCGCAACGACGTCATGGCGCAGCCGCACTACGTCGGTGCGCAGCCCGTCGGTGCGCAGCCGTCGAAGAAGGCCGAGACGGATGCTCGGTATCTCTCGGAGGCCTACGAGAAGGCGGGGCTTCCAGCAGCGCTCTCGCAGCTGAAGGACATCGATCGTCTCATCGACGCCATCGGCGACGGTCCCATCGAGGGTATCGGTCCCGTCGCGAGCCGCCTGCCCGTCTGGATGCTCTCGAACCGCGGCGTGGCCACAAGGCAGGCCGTTCAAGCGCTCAAGAACGCGATCGGTCACTCTCTCTTCGGCGGTGCTATCTCGGAGGGCGAGGCTGAGAAGCTGAACACGCAGCTCGAAGGTGCAAAAGATGCCGCGTCGCTTCGACGCGTGGTGCAGTCGTACCGGCAGATGCTCCAGCATCGCGCTGCGAACATCGCGGCCGGCGCGAGCCCTGAAGGCATCTTGCTCTACGAGCAACGCGGCGGCAGCGTGCAGCGAGGCGCGCCGAGCCGACGTCAGATCGCGCCCGACAAGCCGACCGTGCCCACCATTCGAGAGGCGAAGTGAAGCTCGTCGAGAAGAAGACCGGCCGCATCGTCGACATCCCGGACGATCAGGTCCAGGCAGCCTATCTCTCCGGCCAGTACGGCATCCCGAAGGGCGCGCCCATGCCCGTCAAGGTGCCTGGTCTGCCTGCGGGCGTCGTCGACCCTGCGGACGCTGCGGCGGCGCTTGAGCAGGGCGCCTCGGTCGCGACGGAGCAGCAGTACCGCGCGGCGCAGCAAGAGGCGCGCTACGGCGGTGTGGGCGGCGCGGTTGCGGCCGGCGCCGTGGGGGCGGCGCGTGGGCTTGCTGGCGCGTTCGGCGTGCCCTTCGATGCTGTCGCCATCGGTCTCGCCGAGTCGGGCGCACGCATCGCGGAAGGGCGACACGAAGTCGATCCGTACCGCGGCGAACGCTACATCTCGCCCGCCGACGCGCTCCGTGAGCGTCTCCGGGGCTACAACGAGCAGCATCCGCTCGCGTCGACGATCGGCGAGATCGGCGGCATGGTCGGCGCCACCGCGCTCGGCGGCGGACTCATGGGGCGCGTGGGTGCCGCCGGCGAGGCAGCCGCAGGCAGGTTCGCCGCGGAAGGCGGGCTCTTCGGTGGGCTCGCTGCCGTCAACGAGTCCGCACTAGGTGACACCGAGCTCACGGCGAACAAAGTACTCGCCGGCATCGGGCACGGCGCCATCATCGGCGGAGCACTCGGCGCTGGCATCAATCTCGGCGCCGCGGCGGCCGCCGGACTTCGAGACCGCTTCGGTCGTTGGATCGGTACGCTGCGACCGAAGGACATCGAGAGCATCGCCGAGCGGCACTTCGGTTACGTGCCCGAGGGCCTCGGCGAGCGGATCCAGAAGTCGTACGCGCGCACAAGCTCACTCATCAGCGGCAAGGACGAAGAGGCCATCGCCAAGTTCACGGCCCTCACGCCCGAGGGTGCCGAGGCGCGTCGCGTTGCCGTCTTCGATGCGCCCGCAATCCAAGAGGAGGCCGAGCGTGCGGTGCGCAGGCACATCGACGACATCATGGCAGCCGGCGATCTCGTCAGCGCCGAAGCGCGCGGCGGCCTCAAGGCCGACTACGTACGGCGCTCGGTAGCGCGCGGCAACGAGGCCGAGGTTCGCGCGGCCATCCAACAGCGGCTCGCCGCCATCGAAGAAGGCCTCGAGGCGCAGCTCGCGCAAGAGATGGCGCCGAGCATGATGAAGAGCGCGCGCACGGTGAGGAAGCTGCTCGAGCGCGCGCGTGCCGTCGTTGGCGGCGAGACGATGGTGCCGCTCGACCGCATTGAGACGCGCGCCATCTACTCAGCGGACCGACTCTCCCGCATTCGGCAGGCAATGGATCAGGGCATCGAGCTCCCGCCCGTGAAGCTCGGCTTGCGGCCGGACGGAACGTGGGGCATCGACGATGGCATTCATCGCATCGCCGAGGCGCGGAACCGAGGTCTCACGCACATCCGCGCGCGCATCACGGCCGGCGAGGCCGACAACGCGGAGGCCTTCATCGCGCTCGACAACTTGAAGCGCGGTCTCCAGCGCCTCACGAGCTCGGGCTACAAGTCGCTTCGACTCATCGCCGATCCGGTCGACCAGCTGAACGCTCGACGCACGGTCGCGTGGCTCGATGGCGTTGCTCAGGACCTACGCCTCGCGCTCGAAGACGAGGCGCTCTGGGGCAAGGCCGCCGTCGACCAGCGAACCATCAACGCGGCGTGGACGAGGCAGATCGACGCGTCCAACCGCTTCCACCGAGCGCTCACCACGGAGGTCGGTCGCGATCCGAACAACCCCTATGTCCAGATGCGCGGCGCCGATCCGGCGAAGGTCGCGACGTACATCCGTGGGCTCACGAACCCGCACAACGACCTCACGCACCATGCCGTGCGCGACTACGTCACGAGCACGCGCGAGCTCGCCGACGCGATCGCGAAGAGCTACGACTTGCCGCCGGACAAGATCGCGGAGGTCGCTCGCGTTCGCGCTGCCGCCGCGTCCTTCGAGAAGGAGATCGGCAAAGCCGAGAAGTCACTCGTGCTCGCGAACCAGTATCGCGCGCTTCTCGAGGGGCCCGATCCTGGAAGCGTCGCGGGAGCGTTCGGCGCCGTCGGCGCCGTCGCCGCTGGTCTGCCCGGCGGCGTGCTCGGAAGCCTTGCCGGCGCTGCACTGAATGCGATGCGGGCGCCCGGGCGCGTCATCGCGCAGATGGCGGCGGTCGAGAAGATCGCTGCTCAGACAGACAGCAAGATCGCGCGTGCGGTTCGCGACTTCCTCTCAGGGCGCAAGGGACCGCCGAAGCCGCCTGCGAGCGTCGAGATGCTCGCCGGCAAAGGCGGCGAACGCAAGGCCTTCGAGGCGAAGGTCAAAGAGGTCCGGCGTCTTGCCGGGAACAAGGAAGAGCTTCTCTCGCGCATCAGCGAGCTCACGCGTCAGTTCGACGGCGCGGCGCCGAACGTCGCGACGGCGCTCACGGTCGCGGCGATCCGCGGCGTCGAGTATCTCGCGCGGCACTCGCCGCCCGGCTTTGCTCCGCGGCCCGAAGCGCTCGCGTGGGGCATCGAGGAGCCGCCGCTCTACACCGACGCGGAGATGCGCGAGTGGGCGCGCCGAGCCGCCGTGGTCAACGATCCGCTCACGGCCATCGAGAGCATGCGCCGCGGCATGCTCACGCCCGAGGAGGTCGACGCGCTCAAGAACGTCTATCCGGCTCTCTACGCGGAGCTGCAACGCGAGTTCGTGCGCCAGCGCATCGAGCGCCCGAGCAGCATGAACTACGCGCAGATGCTCCAGATCGAGCTGATGTTCAACGTCCCGCTGAACCGCACGCTCGAGCCCGACTTCATGCGCGCGGTGCAACAGAGCTTCTCGGTCCCCGACCAGCCGTCGCCGCCGCCGCAAAGGCCGGTCGGCGACACGCAGTCGAAGGCGATGCGCACGGCATCGCAGGAGCTCCAACAGACGAGGTAACCCATGAGCGCGATGAACCGAGCCCACAACGTCCTGCCTCCGACTCAGGGAAAGATCGTCGTCCTCACGGCCGACAGCACGTCGCGCGTCTACGATCTCGGCGCCGTCGACCTCGGAGGGGAACGCGTAGAGCTCGGAGGCACGATGTGCCTGCGCATGATCTCGGAGGCAACTTTTTACTTCAAGTTCGGTCCGGACCAGTCGATGACCGTGGACGATAGCGCGGCTGACGCTGCTGGCGATGGCCCAACGTTCCAGCAGGACGCGGCAGCGATGGCGCCCGCAAACACGTTCGTCGACATCACGACCTGGCACCGGATCGCGCACCGGTACCTGGCGATCAAGGGGAACGGCAAGGTGCGGATCTGGGTAACGAGCGAGCGCTCGAACAGGTGACAGAAGCGACATCTTCATGCGCTCGGAGCCGCGCTCGATCGGCGCAGGCGTACGACGAGACGCGTGGAGAACTACTCGATCCACTGGAACGCGCGCGCGGGCTCTACGTCTTCGTCGATTCCGGCGGGATACGCTGTCGTGCGCGACGACAGTGGCGAGTATCACGTTGCGACTGCCGCGAAGCGCGCGGAGCTCGGCGGACGGAAGAGCGCCGGCCTCGCGCGCACGTCGGCAGACGGGAACCAGGTTCGGTCCTTCACGTTCCAGTTCGTCGGCATCATCGACGCGAGCGTGGTGCCCACGGTCGGTCCCGGCGTCGAGGGGCAGACGGTCTATGTCGATGCGAACGGACAGCTGCGACGCGGTGGCGTGGCCGGCGTCGATGATCTTGTCGGTTTCGCGCACTCCGACGGCTCGGTCGTCGTTCTCTTCGGCGGGCTCGGGAGCGCTGGCGGTCCACAAGGACCGCCGGGTCCGCCAGGCCCGCAGGGGCCGGAGGGGCCGCAGGGGCCGCAGGGGCCGCAAGGGCCGCCCGGTGAAAGCGATATCGACGCCGACCTCGGCCAGGTCATCTACATGTCAGCGGTCGGGCCGAAGGGCGCGCCCGTACTGACGTACGACGAGGGGCGGATCCAGATTGACTCGACGCTAGGGGCCTACTTGGCCTTTGGCGACCCGGAGGATCCATTGCCCGAGGATGGGCTGATCCGCCTGTCTCGCTACCCAGTGTCGGGCGGCGAAGGTCCGAGCGAGGCAGTCAACATCATCGGTCAGATCGCCGCCAACGGCCTCGGCAGCGAGAGCTTGATGCGCATCAACGTGCTCGGCGATCTCGTCGTCGGGACACAAAGCCGGCACACGATAATCGGCGGTAACGGCATCACGCTCGACGCGAATACCGAGGTTGACGGCACGCTGACCGTCGAGGGCGACATCGTCATCACCGACTTCACCTCCACGACGGTCACGAGTGCTGACGGGAAAGTCACCGTCACGGACACAATTCTCTCGGCCCAGACGACGGACGGGACCGCAGCCAACGCGTACACGTGGACGATCGCCGACGAGGCGATCACGACGGTCGACGTCCTCGTCACCGCTATCACGTCCACGGGAGGCGCCGGCGCGAGCTACAAGCGGTCGGTCACGTTCCGCCGCGACGGAGGGACGGTATCCACGATCGGCGCGGTGAGGGACAACGCGACGGACGAGGACTCGTCCGCGTGGGACGTCACGATCGACAACTCGACGTCAACGGGCCGGGTCCGGATTACCGGTGCAGCCGCGACCACGATCCGCTGGGGCATGTCGATCCGTATCCAGACGACGGTGCCCTGATGTTGGCCGGGCTCCCACTCTACGCGATCTCCGGACGTGCCGCCCCGGCCGAGTGGGCAGGTCTCACGCCGCTAGTCGACTACGACGTCGCGCACGCCACGGCGGCCGACGGCGAGGTTACCGCCTTACCGGACTCGAGCGGCAACGGGAACGACGCGACCGTGGCGTTGGCCCCGACGTACAATGCGTCGGACGTGAACTTCAACGGGGCGCCCTCGATGGGGTTCCCGGGCGACACGGCGCGCCGGCTCACGATGCCAGACCCCGGCATCGGCAACGGCGGACCGTTCTCGATCGTCGTCGTGGCGTATACGGACGGCTCGACCGGGACCGGAACGAACAAGTACGCTATCTCGTGCGCGTCGACGCACGCCGCGATCTACGCCGCGAACTTGGACGCGACCTGGAGGGCGTGGGCGTCGGCCGATTCGACCCGGGTGAGCTCCGACAAAAGTTCCGGGACTCCGTCGGTCCTCATGCTGACGCTGTCTGGAGGGACGCAGAGGTTCTACGTCAACTCCACGACGGCATCCGGTACTGAGGCTAGCAGCGGATTCACGCCCGGCTCGTGGACGATCGGCAACTGGGCCGACGGCCCGTCCGCTACCTTTGCGCTTAAGGGGAACATCGCGCGCGTCCTTGTCTTCGGCGTCGAGCTCGATGCTGGGCAGCGCGCAGCGTGCATGACGGCGCTCGGCGCCAAGTACGGGATCACGATTGCGTGAACGAAAGGAGTGGGGACAGTGAACGTGCAGCTCGCAAAAGTTATCGGGACGGTGGCGACGCTCATCGCGTTGCTCGCGGCCCTCATCGTGGCGATCCGCTTCGGCGCGGACAACATCGTGGTCGGCGTACTAGGCACGGCAGTGGGCACCGGGGCGGCCGCGGCTTTCCGCTGGTTCACCGGGTCGGGCGACGACAAGGGCGCAGGCGCGGGCGCCGTGCTCGTCGTCGCGGGCGCCATCCTCGCCGCGGAGCAGGGCTGCACGCCTCCCGCGAGCGCGGCGGCGGCCGCTGCCGAGGGCGCGTACACCGCGGAGCTGCTCCAGTGCGTGGACGAGGCGCGCACGCTCGAGGAGAGCCGGCTGTGTCGGCAGATCGTCAACCTCAAGTGGGGCATCAGCGAAACCGTAACGGACGGAGGTGCGCAATGAATCCGCTCGACATCGTGCGCAGGCTCATCTCCCTCATCCTCGATCTTGTCCCGGCGACCGAGGCGCGCCGGCTGCTTGACGAGGCGGCCATCGCGCGCGCGAACCTCGCCGCGGACGCTGCGGAGGCCGCGAAGTTTGGCGGCGGTCGTGCCCCGTGACCCGTACCGCCTCCCGCCGGACCGCCGGCCGACCGAACCACGCCGCGAGCCGGTGCGGGTCGACGAGGACGCGCCCGACAGCGAGGCCGAGACGCTGGCGCGCTGCCCGGTCTGCCTCGGATCGGGATGCGTCGCCCCGGAGGTGGCTGTCGCGGTCGAGCGGATGATGCAGCGAGAGGAGGACAAGCGATGATGAGGCGCAGCAACGTCACTCACCTGTTCCGCAGGATGCAGGACCAACAGGCGCGCGAGGAGCTGGGGGGCTGATGTTCGACCCGCGCCCGATCGCAGAAGCCGGACTCGCGATCGCGATGCTGCTCCTCATCACGGTTTGGGCGCTCATTCTCGCGCGGGGGTGCGCATGAGAGTCGAGGTTGTTCCCGTCGGGTCCCGCATCGTCGACAGCCTGCCGTTCTCGCAGAGCGGAACGGAGGCTCAGGCGCGCGCGCTGAAAGCCACGGGCGTTGACGGTCTGGTCGGGTACTTAGGCGCGATGAACGCGACGCGCCTGCGCTACGTGCTCGACGCTGGCCTCGCCTTCATGCCCGTGACGTTCGCGGGCGAGTACAAGGACGGCGCGACCGACGAGATCGCGCAGCTCCGAGCGCTCGGCATCCCCGCCGGCACGACGGTGTGGCTCGACCTCGAGGGGCTCGACCCCTGGAACATGGGGCAGACACCGAGCGGCCTCGCGCAGCTCACGACGTTGATCAACACGTGGGCGCGAGACATCAAGGGGGGTGGGTGGATGCCGGGGCTCTACGTGGGCTCTCCGCAACCCTTCACGGGCGAAGAGCTCTACGCCCTCGGCGTCGTCCGCTACTGGCTCGGCATCGGCCGGTGCGTCGACCGAAGCGGACGCGACGCGTACCCGAGGTGCGGGTGGTGCATGCGTCAGGACTGGCACGGCCAGTCCAACGGGATGATCTGGCGCAACACCGGCGTGCTTGTCGACACCAACAGCGTGCAGTGCGACCATCTCGGTCGGCTCCCGAGCTGGGTCGTCGGCGACGCCGTGGAGAGCCGCACCGACGACGAGGACGACGAGCCCACCATCGTCGACGCGCCGGTGCAGCCCGTCGCGGACTTCCGCATCGTCCACCCACCCGTCGAGCACCCGCGCGACTCGGTGGACGACGTCATCCGCCGCAACTGGCCTGACGACGCGGCGTAGCTACTCGATCGGCTCCTCGTCGTCGTCTGTAAACTCGAGGCTCGATGCGCTCGGCCCCGCCCGCCATCACGTAGAACGGGACGTCCGGGAAGTACCGCAGGATCAGCGCCACGTACTCCCTGGCGAAACGCGCCCTCTCCTCCTCGGGGAGCGTGGGCCAGTCCTCCACGCCGGATTCTTCGTATGCCCTTGCCCCTGCGGTGACGAATAAGTCGTCAACTCGAGGAAACATCTCCAGAGGCGACGGCTTACGGAACGGAGCCACATAGAACGGCTTGCCGCCGTACTCGGCGGTCCCTTGCTCGATCGCCTCCTGCCTAGAGGCGCAGGTTCCTGACCACTCCTCCTGGTCGTCGGAGTAGCTCCACTTCAGCTCGTTCATGTCCGTCACTCCTTTCTCGGCGACTCCTTTGCCCGGCTCACTTCGCCTGCCTCGCGTCCCTCTCGACGAGCCCCTCGACGTACGAGGAGACGTCGACGCCGAGCCGCGCGGCTCGCGCGCGGGCGAGCTCGCGGACCTCGGGCCGGACGCGCAAGAGCCACTGCTGGCGCTTGCGCTTGGACTCGGGCTGCGTCGGCCCGGAGCGCGAGCGTCGGGCGCGCTCCGGGGTGGGCTTGCGGCGGGGCATCAGACCATCACGCTCCGACTGCGAGCATGCGCTCGCGGTCGGATTCGGTCGCGCTGTCGACGCGACCGTTACCATCAACCCACAGCCTATAGGCTGTGGTTTTTGCGCCCCCCTCCGGGCGGATATAGATCTCGCCCCCGCGTGGGACGACGATCAACACGTCGTCCCAAGCGCCGATGTTTCCGGCCATGCCGTGCGCGCCGTTCCCGCGCGCAAGGACCTGCACGTCTCCGCGCAGGATCGTAACGAAACCACGACTGCCGCGCGTGTACACCCACTCGGTGCACACACGAACGAGGACCGCGCTCTTGTCCGCGGTGGCCGCCTCAAGTACGACGAACTTGCGCTCCGGTCGCCCGTCGCGAGCCGGAAGCTTGATGGTGCGCGCCGTCGCCTCGACGACGCGCCCACTCGTTACGACCGGCGGCGACCGCCGGTCGAGGGTGACGATCTCCTGCCACCGCCCGCGCCCGCGCTCCCCGAGCACGAGCGCGAGACCGAAGCGGTCCACCTCGCTAACTTCGATGCCCTCTGTGAGGGCTCCCCTCCGCCACGTATACGTTTTCATTACTCCTCCTTCCTATCGAGCGCCGTCACGACGCGCTCAGTCCCAGTCGTCGCAGATCGACGCGATCTCCGCGCACGCGTCGAGCCACTCCCTCGCGTGCCCGCGAAATGCGTTGGTCAGCGGTCGTCGGTGCCCTGATTGGGCGCGGCCTCGTCACCGTGGTGCACGCCTCGTCGCGATTTGGCAGGCGTCGCACCACCCCTCTCCGCCACACGCGCAGCCGGTTCGTCATCTCGATCAGTGCTCATCGCTCCCTCGCCGCCGAGCGATCCAGCTCGAACAGCGCCTCGGCGGCCGTGCGCTCGATCGTGATCCGCCTCGCCGGAAGGCGCTGCGCGTCGCGCCAAGCGTCGTCACTCCACTCCCCCGTCTCATAGATGATGCTCGGCGAGGACAGCACGAGCACGTCGTGCCCCACCGCCTCGAGGACACCCGTATAGATGTAGTTCGCGCACAGAACCACGACCTCTTTGCCAATCAGATCCATTTCGACCTCCTCTTGGTCTGTCCCACACGCCGGCTGTCCCTGTTGGGATGGTAAACAAGTCGTTCCTCCGATAACTTGCAGGAAACGACTTCTTCACGCTCGGAGCTCCGCCAGTGGCCGCCAGACGGGCTGCACCGAGCCATCCTCGGCCACGCCGACGCGCACGGCGAGCCGTGCGATGATCTCGCGCCTCAGAGCGGGCGTCGCTCGCCGCCAAGCCTGTTCGAGCGTCGCGAGCTCGCGGAGCGTCGCCCGCTTCGTCGCCGCGTCGAGAACTGGCGTCGAGCTCGCCGCTTCAGCATCGAGACGGAGCCGCTCCTCGTCTACCTTCGCGAGCGCAGCGCGGAGCTCGGCGAGCGTCATGAGCCCGTCGGCGTGCGCATCGAGATAGCGCTCGCGGCGTTGCTGAAGACGACGTCGACGCGCCCCGAAGTCGATCGTCGGCCCCTTGCTCTTCGGGGGCCGAGCGAGCTCCTCTCGGAGCTCGGCGAGACGCTCGAGCACGAGCGGCCCGACCTTCTCTTCAGCGAGCGCGACGGGCACGTATCGTCGGCGGCATCGGCGTCCGCACCAGTAGTAGTACCGCCGCCCCTCTCCTTTTGGCCCTGCGTACGCCGAACGCATCTTCGCTCCGCAGTGGGCACAGACGGCGATGCTGCGCAGAATCCACGTGTCCGTCTCGGCCAGCGCGTTGCGCGGTCGCGGCCCTCCGAGTCGACGCTCGGTGAGCGCGCGCTGCACGCGCTCGAAGGTCGCGGCATCGATGATGGGCTCGTGCTTGCCGCGCACCCATCCTCGCGACGTCTTGATCTCGCCGAGGTACGAGCGACACCGGAGCGAAGACCAGACCCGCTTTCGACCGAGACCGAGCGCTCTCGCGATCTGAGAGAGCGACTCCCCGGCCAGCGCGAGCCGGAACATCTCGCGCACGAGCTCGGCGGCCTCAGGGTCGACGACGAGCACGTTCCGCTCGATGTCCTTGGCCGTCGAGCGGCGGTACCCGAACGGCGGCGTTCCCTCGACGTAGTAGCCACGTTCGCGGAGCAGGTTCCGCGTGCCAACGGTTCGTTGACGGATCCGCTTGTGCTCCTCGCGAGCGAAGTAGGCACGCATGCCGAGCATGCTGTCGCCGATGTCCGTCGACGGATCGCACGCGTCGCCGACGAAATAGATGCTCGCGCCGAGCTCCAGGATCCGCCGCACCGAGCCATAGGTGAACTCGGGGTCTCGGCTCCAGCGGTCGATCTTGTCGCAGAGTACGAGGTCGCCGGCGCGGACCTCGCGCATGAGCGCCTGCATCTGCTCGCGGCGCTCGATTTTCTCGTAGATCGCGCTCTCGGCCTCGACGTAGAAGCGCGTGACCTTCAGGCCGCGGGTCGCCGCGTACGCTGCGATCGCGGCCTGTTGGTCTCGGAGTGACGAACCGAGGGCTTGCTCGGCTGAGGAGACGCGCGCGTAGCCGAGGACTCGTCGTGGTCGGGACATTCGAGGGCCCTCAAGAGAAGCTCGGCAATCTCGTCGAGCAGGCTCATCGCTCCTCTGCCGTGCGCGTAAGTGCACGGAACCGATCCGCTAGCGGTCGAACCTGGTCCTCCCTCACGTAGATCGGTCGCGAGCCAGCGCAGTCGGCGCGCCACTGCTGCGCACCGTCCTCCGTCATGCCCGCGCGCTCACGCAGGCGCACGATAGCGCCGCAATGAACTCCGGCGACGACCTCGCACTCGGTGCCTATGCTGAACATCACTGTCCTCCGCCGGGGTCGATGGGGTCAACTTCTCGATCGCTTCCCATGATCCCTCCTTGGCGTCTCGCCGGGACTCGAACCCGGAGCGCGCTGCCGACCGCCTTACCCCTCTCGATGTCGGCGCAACGCTGCGATCCTGCCGAGACCAAACGGCGCGCTACGAGGCCGCGCGCCAAGGCCCTGTCGCGTAGGGGGAGGTGACGCGACGGAGTCAGAACCTTCGCCGGCCCCCCGTGCCGGTCGCCTTCGGCTCGCTCTTCGGCGGCTCGACGTTCGCCCCGAAGGGGAAGTCGTCCGCTTCCTCGCGGAGCTGCGCGGGGCTCCTCCTCTGCCTCGATTTCAGGACGAGCCCCTTCATCTTGGCGCCGAACGCCGCTGCCTCGTCGGCAGTCATGGCGTTCTGGATCTGCAGATACCCGCCGCCGAGGCGGTTTACCCACGAGACGCGCGGCGTGACGCGCTTCTCGCCATCCTTCTCGTACTCTTCGAGCTGCACGACGATCTCGACCTCGTTGGTGTCGAGACCGTGGAGCTCGCCGTCTGCGAACTCGCCGAGGTCCTCGCCCTCCCAGCCGCAGTACTGAAGGGACTCGATGGTGCGCGCCGCCGATCGCTCGGCGAAATATCCTGTCCAGCGGACCTCGGCGCCGGCGTCGTCGCCCTCCGTGATCTTGAAGTAGAACTCGATGAAGGGCGTTCCCTTCTCGCTCGACCTGCCGAGCACGACCTGCCCGCAGGCGCGGGCCTTGTACCGTCCACCGTCGACCAGTGTCATATCTGTCGCTCCTCTCTCTCAGCTCGCCTTCCGCTCGGCGAGGTAGTGGTCCAACGTCTGAATCGCCTCCGTGAGCACGGAGACCGTTCTGCCGTTCGTCTTGACGAACGAGCGCGCCTTCTTCTCGAGCTCGGCGTCGCCCACGAGCTTGATACGCTCTTCGAGCGTGTCGCTGAGCTGCCTGATCTGCGCGACGTCGCCGTCACGCATCGCGCGTGCGAACGCTGCCCACGCTCCGTCACGCGGCAGAACGATCCGCTGCGGCATCGCAAAGCGGGTCTTCGCGAGGTACGCCGGATCCGGGTGCGTGCGCATGATGCGCTTGCCCGTCGTCTGGGCCTTCGTTCGCCCAGACGTATCCTCGGTCGCAACGTCCTGCGAGATGAAGCCGACGACGTCGCACCACTCGACGATGAGCCCCGCGGCCGCTGCGTGGAGCTTGATCGTCCAGTGCTCGTAGTCGTCCCCCATCGGGTTCCTGAACGGCTTGCGGATCGCATGCGCGATCAACAACACGTTCATGCCCTTCGCGCGGAGGGCCGAGAGCTTGTGGACGAAGACGCGCCACTGGTCGAGCGCCGCGACGTATCCCCGTCCGTACCCGAAGGACTCAATGTCCGGCTTTTTCGCCTTTCGGCAGACGTACTCCCAGACGAGCGGCTCGAGCCAGTCGAGC